>Ga0116156_10002020_pt1 | contig 18790 bp, 9 predicted proteins | sample AD_UKC045_MetaG_FD_89891 | JGI IMG/M metagenome (GOLD analysis project Ga0116156, IMG submission 89891) | Active sludge microbial communities of municipal wastewater-treating anaerobic digesters from USA - AD_UKC045_MetaG | ecosystem: Engineered > Bioreactor > Anaerobic > Digestate | place: USA... | reverse complement strand
TTCAATATGTGAAAGGTAAGTATTGTTAATACAATGCACCCTCTATAGATGAAGGTGCACCCTCTAAACTTATATTTTAGACATATACACTTAGTGACACGTGACTGGCGTGACAGATGTGACTTAGTATTTTCTTTTTTCATAATTTTGGCAAAAACAAAGATTTTTATCTTCTGCTAAATAATTTGAAAAAGCAAATTCATCACCAAGATTATTTCCTTCGCAACACATTAATCCATTACGTTTTTTACAATAATCATCAAAAGAATCATTGAAAATATTGTTTAATAAATCTTTTTTCTCCTTAATTATTTTTTTATTGTAATTAGGAATAACAAAATTAATGTAATTACTTGCATCCCAAACATTAAACTTAAATTTTGAATCGAGATGTGCTTCAACACAATTTGAAAGTATTATATAATCAACCTTCTCATACTCTTTTGCAGGAACAAATGGATTATTTGAAAACAATCCAGTATACTCATTCAAAATATACGATAGAAAGGCCCCCATAGTTGATGAATCCAAACAAATCAAAAGAACATTAATGGCTGATTCATCACTAGGAATAACCTTATCATTACATCCAACCAAATAATCTTTTAATTTATTATCATCCATTTTATTTATATCTGCTTTACCTTGAAAATAGCTGACAATTTCTTTCATTTCCTTGTCAACATCTTCTTTTGTAATCATATCATCAGGATATCTATGGTTCAAATGCCCATAAATCATTCCTTCTTTATATTTTGAAGTATTTTCAAACAATTCAGGCGTTTTTACTTCAAGATTAATTCTATAACCTGCTATATTACATGATATATCAACATCTGTACCATTTTCCATATTTACTCGTTTATCATATTCAATATTTTCATCTTTTCCTCTTAGAAAATAGTAATAAATTGCTTCAGATGATGCTTGTATGTATTGATGTATAGATAGTGTTAAATCCAGCATTTTTTTGTTATTATACTCTGAAGAATCACATATTAAATTGAAATCTTCCTCATACTTTTTTCCTAATTTTAAAACGAAATCATCAAAAATCATTTTAATCACCCTTATTTAAACTTTTTACAATATAGCATCACCGTTAGCGATAATATATTCACCAACGTTAATTTCCACTTCTTTTGATGCATTATTAAAAAACCATTCTTCACAGTTAGGATATCTATCTGAAAGAATGATTATTCTTTGATTTGTAGATCCTAGAACTTTTCTTACCTGTTCTTTTTTCTCTTCAATATAAGGGCCATCAAGTACAACATCACAACCATCTAAAACATCAGATACATCTTCGTATTTCCTTCCAGTAAATGAAATGACTCCAAGTCCAAGCTTGTGTATTTCTTTAGTCAAAACTGGAAGATTTTGTTGTAATGTGGGTTCACCACCAGAATATGTTACTCCTTCGATACCATATTTTTCTTTTGAATCATTAATTATTTTTAATAGATTCTCTAATGAAATGATATTTCTAGGCTCTAATGGTTGGTATCCAGGATTGCAACAACCTTTACAGTGAAGCATGCAACCCTGAAACCATATTGTTAATCTTTTATTTGGTCCTTCTATTTCAGTACAGCAATTGATACTTGCAACATTAAATTTAATCATTTTCAAAACTAAATTCTAGACCATCATTACCAGTCTTAACAAGAATCTTTGCACCTTTGAATGAACTTAAGTCTTGCTTATTTTCAAACATAAACATTGCTAGTTCATCTAATAACTTATCATTAATAGCATTTAAGATGTCACGTCCACCCTTGCTACTATCTGCACCACCTAAAATATAATTGATAAACTTCAATTCATCTTCAAATTCTAAGTCAATACGATATTTTTCAAGGATTGCTTTTTGAACAGGACGTAATTTAGATTTAGCAATCTTAATGCTGAATTCTTTATCTTTGATAAAGTTGAATGGAACAATGTTGCTATATCCAATACGACCAAGTATCTCTGGACGCTTAATTTCGTTATCAAAATAGTTTTTAACAATCTTAATAAATTCTTCTGCTATATCTTCATTAGATCCGCTTGATGATACTTCAGATGCACCTAAGTTAGATGTAAAGATAATTACACTCTCACTGAAATAAACTGTTTCACCTTTGGAATCAGTCAAACGACCATCTTCAAGAATTTGTAGGAATATATCTAGAATTCTTGGATTAGGTTTTGCAGCCTTTTCTATTTCGTCAAATAGGATAATGCTGAATGGTTTTTCTCTAACTGCATTAGTTAGTTGTCCACCTTCTTCGTATCCTACATATCCTGGAGGTGCTCCTATTAGCTTTTGGTCGCTATTCTCTTGAGCATACTCAGACATGTCAAATCTAATACATGCTTGTTCATCGCCAAATAAGAACTTAGCTAATGCTTTGGAAAGTTCTGTTTTACCTACACCAGTAGGACCTACAAAGAATAATACTCCTTTAGGTGCAGATCTACTTGAAGATTTATGGATTCCAGTTAAGCCCATATAAGCTTTTACAACAACCTTTTCAATTTTTGCAATTGCTTCTTCTTGGCCTACAACTCTTTCACCTAAAATCTTCTTAATATCTTTTACAGCTTTATAGTCTAGTTTTTCCCAAGGGTTATCCTTTTCACCATACTTAAATAATAAATATAGTTGTTCAAAAGGCATTTTACCTTCTTTTCTAGAAAGTCTAGCCATTTGCACGATTTCACGATTTGTGAAGTCATCCATCATATCCACATATTCATTTTTCTTATCACAAGTTAATAAAGTCTCACCTGGTTTAAGTTTAACTTCAAATCCAGATTCGATTTTTTCAAGCATCTTTTCTCTTTCTTCTCTATCGGGTTTTGAAAGTGTTAAACAAGAAACTTCTGGATTACCTTGATAGAAAGAAATTGGGAACATTGCAACTTTACTTGTAATAAGAATAATTGAGCTTTCATTAACTTCTGAGTTTAAATATTCAACTTTCTTATCTTTGATTGCTTTCCCTAAAATAGTTAATAGTTCTCTTTCGTCTGGTGGTAATTGACCTCCAGCAGTAAATAGATAATCAGCCCAGTTTAATACGAAAGCAATCTTATGGTTAGGCTTCTTAAGATTTTTAAAGATAATATTAAAGATTTCAGCAGGAGTTTTAAATAATCCACTACCTGTTTTTTCTTCATCAGCATTATTATCTTCTTCATCATCAAAAGAATAAGCTTCACCATCAACTTCTACTTCATCAGTAACTGTTAATCTAGAAACATCACCGTCTACACCATCAACTCTGTCCCAATAAAGAACATCATCATAATTCATTGACTTAAGCATATCCATTAGGTATTGCTTTAAATCGACAATTTGTTTTTTCTCATTTAAATAAACATCACCAACATTACCATCAATAATAACGCATTTCTTGATGCCTATTTCTCTTTTAAGTCTGTTAAAAGTTGTACTTAATGCCATCAATTATCACCCCTTATTCTTATTTGTGTTCATTGCTTGATATTTCATAGTAGAAATCTTATCTGGATTACTCCAAATCTCTTGAGATTTAGTAACATGAATTCCATATACATCTTCTAAATCTTTCATAAATGGTTCTATATCCTTTTGGCAAGCTTGGCCTTTATATCCATGATGGAAATCATAAATGAACTTACCATCCATATATATTTTAAAATCAGCACGCTCACCGCTTGCTTTCATTGCAACCATATGAACTTCGTTAGTCTCTCTATTTATTTTAATATTTTTCTTATCAACAATAAAGCCCCTATCAGCAACAGCCTTCATGATTACTTTTAAAGATTGTTGTCTAACAGTTTCACCGATAACTTCTGTCGTAGCTTGAGCTTGCATTTGAGATAATCTTTCTTTTGCAGTTCCTTCTTTTTTAGATACAACCTTAGAGATGATATCCTTATCTACTCTTGCAGCTTCAAGTTCTTTGCGAATTCTTTCTTCTTCAGAAGCCATTCTTGACTCATATGTTGAATTAAGAGATTCTTCCATTAATGTTTTTCCAGCTTTAATCAATGCATCACCTGAAAGTGTATTATCCTTAATATACGCTAAATATGTAAATTGCCTTAAAACTTCATCTTGGATGGAATTTAATATTTTTTGTGTTTGTTCATCAATTGAAACATTACCTTTAGTTCTTTCTAATAACTTTCTATAGGCATCATTTGAGCTTTCTTTAAGAAGATTGTCAAGTAATGATTGAAATTCAATTAGCTTTTGAGAAGATAAAGTATTAACCATATCTTCCAAATTCTTAGCAGCATTTATTGTATCATCTCTATGGGCATATCTTACATCATGGTTATTGGTATGAACAACACCCATCTTAGCATCTTCATCAGCTTTATCTCTAACAACTTTAATTTGTTTGATTAAAGCTTCTTTTTCTCTATCAATGGCTGCTTTCAAACTTTCTGTTTGGTCATTTAATAATCGTGTTGCTGTATTTTCAATTTGGCTAAGCATTTCATCTAATTCTTTTAATCTTTGCTCTGCCATATTACATACAGTATTGCATTGACATGCTATATGCTTGTAATCAATTTGTACTTGTTGACTCATTTGCTACCTCCTATTTCAAATACTATATCTCTCCATTCTTCAATATCAGCTTTTGTATATTGAATTTGTTCGTTTTCAGGATGTTGGAATCCATTTCTAATCTTACGAAGTTTATGTAATGAAGAACATTTTTTGCTATCAATTAGTTTCTCTTGTTCTGCCATATTAATTAATTCGAATGCTTCAGTCTTATCATCAGCCTTTAATAATTCTCTTAAATCATATTGAAGTTTAACTGATAATTCACAAATTGCATTTTTGAATCTACCTTTTGAAATATAATCATCAATATATTTCTTTGTAATTTTATCTGGATGTGATGAAGCTTCTCTTTCAATTGCTAGTAATTCATGGATTGGCTCATAGATTTCTAAATACTTATTCATGTTATTGTATTTATCCTGAGCAAATTTTGAATACTTTTCAATTGATTTTATTGCAGTCTTTAAAGTGCTATAAGAATTAAAGAACTCATCAACATTAAAATCTTCATTTAATGTATATTCAGAATAACTTTCAATCCCTAACATATCATTAAGGTTCCAAAGGTTAGATGAAACTGTTCTAAACTTATCAGCAAGACTCGTATCAGCAGATATACTTTCATCATTAAGAATCTTATCCATATAAGTTTCAACTACATTGACAACGCCTAGAATTTGATTTGTTTCAAATCCTGCAGTTTCTAAAGCTTGATAAACTAAATCTTGGTCTTCACTTAATACTGGCTCAGCAAACATCTTTATATAATCTTGAGCAACAATCTTTAGTTCATTCTTAAATGGAGTTAAAACTGTGTTCTTATAAATCATGTTATCAAGACGGATTTCTTTTATACTATTTGTAACTAAATCAAAACCAATTGTCTTAAAATATTCATTCCAATCAGAATTACCTTTAAATGAAGAATTCATCTTCAATAACAAATCAATTTGTTCATCAACACTATTATATTTGCTTAATTGATTTATTGAATACTTTTCAAAATAACTTGAGTCTTTTAGTGACTCTACTATAAATAATATTGCTTTACCAATTTCAGCACTGAACGTTTCATCATGATAAATATCATAAAGTTTAAATAAGATATTTTTTAAAACATCTTCATCGGCTGTTCTTTCAACTAGTAGTTGCATCTCAAATGTATCACCAAGCTGTTCACATGGCATAGCTACATTTAAAGGGCTATAGTATTTCAAACTACTTTTATCCAATAGAGCAAATTCTGCATTTGAATTTAAGTCATTTAATAATGTTGTTGAATCATCAACGCCTAATTTCATTGATGTATCTACACCTTTAACACCTAATCTATTTTTGCTAAAGAAGAATTTACATGGGCGTGATGCTTGTTTTTGAGCATCATCAGGAATATAAACATTTGTAATATTTGTCAATTCATTGATTGATACAGTTGGAACTTCAACAATATCTTTCTTTTCATCGACAAATTTATACTTGTTCTTTGCTAATAAACCTTCAGTCATTAGCTTTGAAGTATAGTACTTATTAAAGAATGCATTCTCATCTGTTGTATCAAATTTGAATTCAGCTCCAGAAGGTCTGATTATTATAGTCATTCCTTCTTCTTTTCTTGTATGCATTTTTTGTGGTTCTTCACATTCAAAAGATACAACCCTTTCTTCAGCCTTTAAGCCAATCTTAGTACCATTAGCATTGATATAATCTTCCATGCCACTTATATCAATATCAACACGTTCCATAAAGTCATCGCCTAAGAATGAACTTCCTAAACTCATATATGGAACTTTACTTTCAACATCAAACTTTCTTGTAACTGGGCTATAGTAAATATCTTTAACTTTAACTTTTTCAGCACCAGTTGGAATTGCACCATCTTGGAACATCTTCTTTCCTTTTGGTGTTAGTTCAACATCTCCAATTGTAATTTGTTTAAAGTATGTTGGTGTTGCAAAATAAGATGGATCAAAATGAGAAGATAAAATATCTGTACTCATTAAGTTGGCTATTTCTTGTCCGAATATATAATGTAAATTTGCAGGAATACCAAACTTTAGTAAAACATCTGATATTTTATCGGAAGAATCGCTTTCCTTTTGGATTAAATCTAAAAGGATATAAGCAATACCAGAAGCTTTACGAACCTCATTATATTTCACGCTTGTCTTATATATTAGAAGAGGAAATGGACAAGTGGTTTTTAATTGTTTTAATACTTTTTCATCCATAGTCTATCACTCTCCTATAATATCATTTGCAGTCAACACCTTACCTCTAAAGTAAATGGTGTCGATTATTTCTTTATAAACGTGGAAGTTCTTTTTATCTAAGAAGTGATCACCTGTTAGATCAGGTAAATCAATTATTCCTGCTTCTGATAGATATTTCTTAGAACCAACAACAATTAATAATTTTCTTGCACGAGATAATGCAACATTAATTCTTTCAAACTTCTTGATGAATTCAGCATTAGCTTTTTCAGTATTAGCTGGGTTACGTACCATTGAAAGAATAATTACATCACGTTCATCACCCTGGAAGTCATCGACTGTACTGATTATCAAGCGTTCATCTTGTTTTTCAGATAGACCTTCAAATCTTTGACCTCTTCTCATCTTCTTAATTAATGATGCTTGGTCACCATAAGTACAGATTATACCTGCACTTAGTCTTTCATCTATCTTCTTAGACTTATTAACAATGACTTTTCCAGCATTAACTGCATCAAGACTTGCTTTATCTATTTGTCTTAATAATTGCATTGCAACTTGTGCTTCTTGTTCATTAACCTTTGAAGTACTGCCTTCATAAGCACTAGATTCTTTTTGGTCACAGTCTATAAAATATACATGATATTTTGGTTCGATGATTGTGTTACCATTGATTCTAACAGTTAGATTATGTTGCTTTTCATCATCTTGCTGTTTCTTACCAACGATAAGTCCTTTTTGACTTCCACCATAGAAATGGTTGAATACTTCCATAACATGACTGTGGCAGCGGTATTGCTTATTAAGCATTACTCTAAAGTCTTGTGGAACTTTTTCATATAATGTCTTAAAGAAACATTCTTCATAAAGTTCAGTATATGAATCATTAATTTCCTTTGTGATTATATCTTCATCAAGACCTTCAAAGTCTTCTTTTCTCATATGTCTTAAGTCATACATTGGAGGTAATTGACGATGGTCACCAACTAGAATAACTGTTTTACCATATAAAATTGGAATCAATAAATCTAAGAATGAAGATTTTGAAACTTCATCAATGATAACAACATCTATTCCTTGAGATCTAATATCGACTGACTCAATACCATATCTTTCAAGTTCTGCAAGTTGAGACTTTGTAAATCTATCTCTACTTGTACATGTAATACCGAAGACATTTACACAATTATAAAGTTCTCTAGTATAAGCTTGTCTATCTTCTTCAAGAATATCTTCTTGCTCTAAATACTTACAAATCTCTTTATACATAGGGATTTTCTTTTTATTTTGAGTTGCAGTTCTCTTATAATCATATTCAAGCTTATTCCATTCTTCAGCAATTATAGTAAATGCTGTTTCTAGATTATCAGAATCATATTCTCTAATAATATCGAAATCTCTAAAGAATCTTGTAATGCTTTGTTTTAATTGAGAATTTAATTCATTGTATTCCTCTATGCCTTGATTATTTCCTAATTCTTCATATAAAGCTTTACTTTGACTGATTTCTCTTTGAACATCAATCATCTTTAAATTAATTTCATCATATTGTGAAGAATACTTGTTTATAGATGCATCAACATTCTCTTTTATCTCATTAATAATTGTTTGTGCTTGAATCTTAAATGAAGTTAATTCTTCAGGAAGAACTTTCAATAAATTCTTATCATTAATAATTGCTGGAATAATTGCATAAATCTTACTTGAAGAGAAATCAAAATCAGTATTTTTAGTTGCAGACTTAATTTGGTTTACAACTTCTTTAAGTTCACTTTGATACTTCTTATATTCTTCGTAGTTTTCATCACCTTCTTCAGGTGCTTCATCAGTATCAGGATCTCTTAATTTTTGTAATTCATTACGAAGTTGAGTTCTTCTTTCTTCAAGTTTACCAACTGTATCATCAGATAAAATATGTGATAATTCATTTCTAACTTCGCCAATATCTAGATGGTAAAGTTCAAATGCAGAATCAATATTAACTGATGCCAAACTACTAAATGTTTGCAATAATGATTGAATTTTATTTTTTAATTCATCAATATATTGTTCCTTAACGCCATCAGTTACGAATCTTAGTGAATCAATATATTTATTTGTTCTTCTATATTCGTCTAGTTCAGCATTAATAGTAGCTAGGTTATCACGATATTCTTCTAAATTCTTGTTGTACTTATTAATTGTTTCAAGTAATCCATTTCGTTGATTCTCGATTTGGATATTTTCTTTTTTAAGTCTTAAAATCCTATCGTAATCTCTTCTTAATAGACTCATTTGTTCATCAAAAGTCTTCTTAGCTTCTTCAAAATGCTCGAATCTATTAATTTGTTTTTCTAGATTACCACTAATATTTAAATAGAAATTATCAACTAATCGCTCTGGACTATAATTAGTTTCTTTTCCATTTTGTGACGGAATTAAACGTAAAGGTCTAATTTCTGGAATCTTAGGTAATCTTTCAAATACATTATCAATTGCTTTATGAGTTTCAGAAGATATAAGTACCTTTTTGCCTTGTCTAGCAAGTTGTGCTGTGATTTCAGCAATTACTTGTGTTTTACCTGTTCCTGGAGGGCCTTGTAATAAGAATATACTCTCACTTGCTAAAGCCTTTTTAACGGCTAATTTTTGGCCATCATTTAAACTTTCAAGACACCAGTCAGGATCTTTCATTGCACTAATAGGAGCTTGTGCTAAAGTTTCTGGAGAGAATAGATATGTAGGTAAAAATGGGTTCTTTACATATCCTCCCATAAATGAATTTAGAGCTTTTTTTTGTCTATCAATCTTGGCTTTTTCAGCTCTATTATCATATGTTAAGTATTGAGCACCAATTGCTTCTATTTCTTTTTTGATATCAGATAACTTATCATCCGTTGAATCCGGTCTAAAGTATATTTGATATCTTCTTATTGTTTCATTTTCAATTTTAATAGCTTTATCAGCTTCAAATTGTTGTCTTAAACTTGAACTTATTTCAGTTTTCTCATCTTCAATTTGATTCTTATATTGTATTTCTAATTGTTTCTTTTTATCTTTACTAATTCTATCAAGTTCAGCTTGCATTTGAATAGAAAGACTCTTTTTCTTGTTATCAATTAGTCTTTTGTTTCTTTCAATATAAAACTCTCGAAGAGAAACTTCCATTAAAGCACGTTCTTTTTTGGCTTTTACTTCTTCTATTTGAACTGCTTTTTCATTTTCTAGCTCTTCAAGTTTCTTCTTTTCTTCTTTATCTTTTAATTTTTCTTTCTTTAGTTTTTTAACCTTATCATCAAAAGAAGAATTTATTTTCTTTATTTCATTATCAAAAGGTTCAGCAACTTTCTTAAGTGCTGTTTCATATTCACGCTTTACTTCTCTATCTTTATTTACTTCAATATCTGATTCTAAAGAATTGTTCAATTCTTCAACATATCTATCAAACATTGAATTATATTGACTCTCAACAATTGGTCTTTGTCCATCCATAAAATGGTTTAAATCATTGCTGATAATACTTTCATAACGTGTATCAATCTCATTAAATGCAGATTTACAATCCTTATCAAATTTCTTTTCTAATTCAGTACAATCTGGTTCAATATCAACATGAGTTAATAAGTATCTTTCACCAAGTAAATATTGATAAAATCTAGAACCTTTCACTATATTTCCATTTTCATCATATGCTGGTGGGGTTGGAGATAATCCCATAGCATCTTTTGTATATCTTTGAAGGTTAACTTCGTACTTGCTTTTACCTTTACCTGATTTACCAATAGTTTCACTAAGAACTTGTTTTCTATTCTTACAAATATCAATTCTAATTAGAGGAAAGCTTTCAGAGCCATTAACATTCTTTGAAAGTATGATTTGTTCACCACGTGCAAATTCGGCAATATCATCAAGTAGATAATCAGAGAAAACATCTTCGTTTCTACGATATGCTTCTTTTGGAACCATGAATGAATCACAAACTATAACATCATCAATTTCTTCACAACGCTCAGATTGTTTACCTAAATAATATTTTCTAAAATCGATATAATCTTGCCATACAGTAAATGTAGATAAAGCTACTTCAGGATTTGGCACAGGATAACAAGATTTGTCATTACATAATCTATCGACAAAATCATGTGTTAATACAGCATTTTGGAGGTCTCTTGTTCCATAGTCAGGAACATTAATGACTCTTCCATCTCTTGTTGTTAATGATTTAGTACTTGTAGCTGTAGCAGCATAACAATTAACTCTAATCTCACCAAACTTAGCTACATTTACATCGATTAGATCAATACCTTTAATAGTAAAATCAATAACATTATTAAAAGTAACGTCTCCAATAATCATTAAATCATAGTTTTGTGGCACTACATTATTTAAGTAACTATCTTTTTCTGGGCGAATTACTATATTATAAATTACATCTTTGCCTCTTCTATCTTGCTTTATTCTTCTATCAAAGCTAGGCATAGAAATATAGTAATTCTTGGATGTTTGTGTTGGAAAGGCATATGATAAGAATTCTTGGAGACTGTAATTCAATCCTCCAAGTTTTCTTTTGATTACTTCATATTGATCTTTTAATGAAGATGTATAGAAGTCATCCCAACTTCTACTGCTTTGATTCATATTATCTAAAAAATTAAGATACAAATAGCTCATACTTTCACCTCCATTATCTCATGGTAGTGTCAAAAGTAACAACTTTGGGCACTACTTTTTCTTTTTTTATATATGAACTCTTTTAACAAATAAAAAGAGTAAATAATCTCGTGTTATAATGAATGTGCTAACAAAACATTAAGGAGAATATCTACTCATGGAAAGTTTAACACATTTTATTGATTCTTTAAAGACTTTAGAATTAAATATTTTTTTAATTAGTACAAATTTAGAACCATTGATCATAAATCAATATGTTCCTAACTATTTAGAAAAGCTAACTGAGGATCCAAAAATCAATCAATATATTGATTCTATTTCTCAACAATTAGAAGAACTAAATAGCTTATTAGTTCCTATAGGACAATCGTCTAGGAAAGCAACTCAATCACGTCACATTCCTAAGACTGAACCCTATGCCAATTTTATTATTGATGAAGAGCCAATCGTGAAAGTGGGTCACTATAGACAGTTATCTTTTGAAGATATCATAGCTAATTCTTCTAGAGAGATTAAGCCTATCAAAAGACGCAAGTCATTTGATTATACGGGGGCCTGTATTCATTGTGGTGCACCTTGTGATTTTATTTATCAACATACTAAGACTCAAAAACGCTGTAAAGTATGTGAGGAAACGTTCACGATACATCCAAATTATCATGATGAGATTACTCATCACTGTCCTCATTGCGAATGCAAATTAGATATTCATCATAATCGAGCTGATTATGATGTTTTAGTATGCAATAACAAGAATTGTCCTTTTTATCTTAAAAATAAGAAGTTACTTAAAGGTGATAAAGCAAATCATTTAAAAACCTATAGTAACTGGTATAAATTAAGATATCATTTCCGTCTGTTTGACTTCAATTTGGCTGAAATTAGAGAAAATATCCCTTTTTGTATCAATTCAAAAATTGATTTAGATAAGATTCATCATTCCAAATATACGCTTGGATTAATCTTAACTTATTATGTGAATTATGGTTTATCTTCAAGGAAAGCAGCGAAAATACTTTTTGAAGTTCATGGGATAAAAATATCTCATCAATCTGTAGTTAACTACGCTGAAGCAGTCGCCTCGGTTACCGAAGCTTTGAATAAAGCTTATCCTTATAACCTTTCAGATACCTTAACTTTTGATGAGACATATATTAAAGTTAATGCAAAACCTCATTATGTTTTCTTTGGTTCTGATACGGTTAATAAAATCATTACTTCTTACAGGATATTTGATCATAGAACTACTAGAAACGCAGTGACTACCTTGTATGAATCCATTAACAAATATTCTTCTATACCCACAGACTTAAATATCGTTACTGATGGTAATCCTATATATAACGCAGCTCAAGTATTCTTTTCTATGAATGATATTAATTTTGATTTATATCAAGTCATTGGCGTTAAGAATAACGATGAAATCTCTCGAACATGGAGACCCTTTAAACAAGCTGAAGAGAGATTAAACAGAACATACAAACAAAATTATTATGGCACCAATGGTTATAGCAGTTTAAGAAACGCTAATGTTTATATCTCTTTATACGTTACTTTCTTTAATTTCCTAAGAACTCATTCTGCTTTAGATAACAGAACTCCTATTATTCTTAATTCTCTTCATAATACTCATTTAATGCCTAATAAATGGATTCAATTAATCAACTTTACTAATTCTCTTTTTCATGTCTGTTAAATAGTTTGACATTATTTATTTGACACTACCTATCTCATCATATGTCTAGTGGATTGATAATTACATCTATTTTATCTTTAACTTGCTCGTAGAAATAATCATCATAATCCCATTGTGCATCTTCTGCATTTTCCTTGAATGCTCGCTCGCATAATTCATCAAAGAATAAATGCATATTATCTAAGCAATCAAGAATAAACTTCTCATCTAATTTAGTAACAGTAAGAGCAGATTGACCATTTTGATATTGCTCTTCAGGATCCCACACCATCTTTGGATACCATTGTTTCAAGATCTTGTATGATCTTAATGAATTGTGTTTCAAGAAATTCCAAACTGTGAATGCTCTATCATATAAAGGATAGTTTTTATATTCCCTAAATGATTTAGCATCTTCACCTTGTAAGCCTTGAATAAATATATCAAATTGTTTCTTAGTATAATCTTCTTCTTTATATCCACATGCAGTAAGCATTCTTAAACATAGAGCATCAACACTAGACATTAGTTGATGAAAGAATTGAGCATATAATGATTTGATAATCATTTTATATTCGTTTTGTCTTCTAAATCCTGACATCATGGCCTTCATATTTGCTTCATCATAATCTAGTACGCCATCTGCTAAATTAGCTACTCTAGCATTATCTTCAACTTGTTTAGGCGTTTTTATGCTATCAATAAAGCTCTTATATTCACTGAACCACAACTTCTTATATTCAGCAAATAAATCTCTAAACCAATTACATTTATAATCGCTTCTATGAATTTTTGTTGGTAAGTAATAAACTGAATGTCTTATTTCAATTCTATTATTAGGCAATGTAAAAAACTTCTTGTATCTTTTAGTATCGACCTTTACTCTATCATCTTTAAGAATTAGTCCATAAAAATCAAATTGATTACAAGCATTATTTAAATCTAGTTTTTCATAGTCTTTTCCGATTACTTTACTTTTTTTCTTCATAACTAACCTCCAGATAAATAAAAAGTGATGAATGGAATTACCCATCACCACTTAAATAACATTTATCCTCTTATTATGTTATTTTGTTTTGATACGCAATACCACTCTTGAAAATTAGCTTTTAACTATTGGTTTACTCCTAATATGGTATATCCCAACCATACTATTCGCTCCAACATTTCATATAGGTAAAGTTCCTAATAACACTTCGAAACACGCAAATGTATCTATGTACATTATATCACAAAACGTATGCTTTTTACAATCGCTTCGACAATTTTTGCAGATACTACATTTAGTCTACCAGATATTCAAATAGATTAAAATGAACTATAGTTCAAAAATGAAAAAAGAGGGCTTACCTCATTACAAGTAAGTCCTCCATTTTAGTATTGAATATTAGAGCAAGATTATACAAGTTTTCAGCATTAGGAACTTTCATACCACTTTCCCAATCATAAATCACTCTAGGCGATTTTAATTGGAGTAAATCAGCCAATTCTTCATGAGTAAGGACTGCTTTGGCACGTAAAGAACTAATTCTTAAACCTGTAGATACTTTATCTAATATGGCTTTTTGATAATCCATAACAAGTACCTCCTTCGAGCCCTACCTCGACTTTCTGGTACTCTTCAATTATCGATTAAAGTATACACCAAAATTAGATATTTTTCAAATCATCTCCTCTAGTTATTCCTTTATTATTTCAAACCTATTGTAATAGTTACAGTATCTTCTTCAGCTAATAATTCTCTTAACTCAGATTTACTTAAATTGATATGCCCAAGTTTAGTGAATGACCAACTATTATTATCGTAATATAAACATATTTGATTTGAGTTATATAAAACAATATCTCCTGGACCTACATTCATCTCTGTATCATTACTAACAAGTGTAAATCCTAATAATCCAGTCTGTTCAAAATCACCATATTGATGTAATTCAATAGTCAATCCTTCTTTAGCATGTTTCTTTAAATCTTTTACTGATTCATTATCTAACCAGAATACATCAACTAGAGTATTTCCTATTTTTAATGTTAATGTCATATTAGCAGTTTCATCCTCTTCTTCAGTTGTAGTTGTTGGATTTTCATCTGATGGATTAGTAATTGTTGTACTATGTTCATCAGTAGAAGAGTGAGTTGATGGATTATTTGATTTGCCACAAGATGTTAGTGTTATGAGCATAATAGCTAATAATAGTGTTAAGACTTTCCTCATAGCAACCACCTACGAATTAATGATTCTTTCTACTAAAGAAGGCAACTCCTCTAATATTTCAAAGTCTGTTATAGATTTAGCGGTACTCTTTTTTAATGAAGGAATAATCAAATATGATGTATCTTGAATCACTAACGAATTACCAGTAACAATACACAAGTCTTTATTTTCATTAGCTAAGATATTTACTAACGGTAAAGTAATATTTTGTGTTTCTTTTTCTGTGAAGTCAGTTGGCAATTGATCTTTAGTTATATAAACCAAAAAGTCATGAGCCAATTTCTTATTGAACATTCCTTGTATTCGTTGATTCCAGAAATTACAAATATCTCTATCATCATCATTACATAAAATTTCTAGAGTATCTTTAAATATTTCATCTAAAAATGCTTCAATTTGTGTAGAATAGCCTGCGCCGCTTGAAAGACTGTCATAGAAATAAATATCAATATACTTTTGAGCACCGTTGCTTCTTGTTCTAGTTCCAATAGTTAAATCATTATAAGAAATATCTAATATTCTACTTGTAGCAAGCTTCATTGCTTCACATAAGGTTATTGCTGCAGATTTAAGAACTATTGAATTATCGGTAACTCTATTCATATCGATTTCAATTTGCATAAAGAACATATCAGTTCTAAAACCAGTTCCTAAATATACTCCTTCGTCAACAAATTTATGGTTGCATGATACCCTATTACCAGCATTTGTGAAAGGAGCTCCTATTCCATTTTCTCTCAATGATTTATCACTATGAGGTTGAGCTGCTCCACAGTATCTACAAATATCAAAACCTTCTGAATTATTTCCTTTATTCAAAATAAGTATTTCTTCATTTTTTCTATTACATATTTTTAGATTCTTGTACTTTGTGTTCGTTAAATCGTTTGAAGGAGTTGCAGAATAACATGGATCATCAGCGTATGTCATTTCTGAATCCGCTTCACTTTCAGGAATATCTCTTGCATTAAGAGGAGCAAATCCCCAAGGAATAATCATCTCCCTCTTTTCTTCTTCAGATAAAGGCTGCCCACAGAAAGGACATTTTCCATCAGTTGGCATTTCTTTTCCAAACCATCCACATATAGGATTGCTACAACTATAAATATAGTTAACAAATCCATTTTCCTCTTTAAAATATGGTTCGGCTGGTCTATAGAAGTTTTCTTGGTCTTTATGTCTAACCGGTGAATAAATACCAGCAGATTTATATGTTTTCTTATCAACAACAATGGTACGGCCTGGCGCATATTCACTTATTGCTACATCGATACCCCTTTGAGGAGCTAGTTTTGTTTTACCATCTGAACCTTCAATGTTGAATTCTATAACATCTAGTGGAAATGAGTATGTTGGCAAAATTCCAGATGAAAACAAGTCATCAAACAACAGTGATTTTTCATCATCTTGCAATGCTAAAAAAGTTTTTAATTCTTCAATCAATTTATCTTTGAAAATTTCAATGTTGTGTCCAACAAACAGCTCATTTATTTCTTCATCTGTGAAAGATATCTTATTTACAAAATCATAAAAATCATCTGAAATATCTTTAAAATCTTTTGTAAGTATTGTATATAAAGAATCTTTTCTACTTTCAAAATATTTAGTGAACATAATAAGAGAAAAATGTCTATAGATGATCTTATCACTATTAATATCAATCCATGGTTTTCTCGGTTTTCCTTTTATTATCTTATCAGGAGAATTAAAGTAATATGTATCATGAGGCCCACCTTGTGCATAAACTGATATTGTTGATAATGACGAACCACGTCTACCAGCTCTACCAGCACGTTGTTGATAGTTTTCTCTTAGAGGCGGTACGTTTCTTAGACCAATTGCAGTCAACGAACCAATATCAATACCAACTTCCATTGTTGTAGTACAACTTAGAATATCTATTGGTGTTGTTGTTATCTTTTCAACATTTACATCTTGAAATCGCATTTCATAATCTTCTGTTTTTGCCCATGTCTCAATTTTTTGATCTTTGAAAGAAAGTTGCGCAGTATGTTCCTCAGTATTTAAAGATTTAATGTTTTCATCACTAATAATCGGATTTCTCCAATAATATATTTGTTTTAACTCATTAATGTTCCTCTTTTCTATGTGAGGAGATTCACAAATCAAGCAACTATTATCAATTTCAAAAGGCAAAATATTTCCACACTTTTTACATCTAAACCATTCAGAATCCTTATTATCAGTCAAAACAACTTTTACAAATTGAAGATTAAGAAAATAGTTTTCATCTTCTTTTCTATAAAAATTTTCGACTAATTCAGAATATATTTTCTCATACAAATCGGGATACTTATTTTTAATTCTTTCGTTGATATAAGTATCATATTTATCAAAGCCATATCTGTTTCCCTTAATGTATTTAACTTCTTTACGAACATTTTCAGGAACAGTATTGTCAAAAGAGAAAGCATCAGTACATGTTTGAGCAACAAAAGCAACAAAAATTCTAACTAATTCATCTTGGGTTATTCTATCATCGTTTAAATCAAAGAGAACATCATCTACTTTTTCTTCAATTGGTGCAATATATCCAAGTCCTAAATTATGAAAATTAAATGTTGGACTACAAAATAATTCAATAAGATCTGCCTGATACATTTGGCATGGTGTATTTAATTCACTTTGAAGTCTTGAATAATCTACTTCTCGACCTAGTCTCTTATATCTATCTAATAATCTAGTTAATCTTTGTTTATCTTCCTCAAACTTATCTAGTTTCCTTCCATAGAAAAACCTTAATTTGTTTTCGATACATACTTCTACAAACGCTGGATATAGGTAATTCAAAGGAAACTCTTTAGTATTTCCAGAAAAATAAATCTTTTTCATAGCTAGATATATTGCTTTTCTAAAGGATTCCATATCAGCAATTTTTGTCATATCACGAGCAAGAATAGCAGCTGATTGACGAGAGTCGGAGAATAATAAAACCTTTTTACCACCATTAGGAACAAACTTAGTTGGTTCTTTAGTCATTGGTTGTGCATCGAATTGTGCTTTTGTAAGATTATAAAATGGAATATTACCTTTTATTCTAAAATCACTCAATCCTATAAAACTGAACTTTTTCTCACAATGTGGACAAATTTTAAATGATACATTTTCATCATCACTAGCACTGCTTCTCAATACTTTAATGCATGTTTTGCTGTTAATCTCGTTTGGATATAGTTTTCCTGAAACAAAATCAAAATATGCAAGTTCAGTATTCTTTGGACGTTTATCCAAATCATAGTCTTTTGAAAGGATAAACAATGGAAATTCAACCAATTCATTATTCTCATCAATTCCCTTTTTATTCCAACAATTTATTTTTGTGTCATGAATTGAATTTCTATTAACAAAAGTCTTTATGTATAGAGCACCACAACGTCTATCATTCACTAATTCATATACCTTTGAATGGCAATATGGACATTGAGCTCTATTGTTTACAAATAATGAGCCAAGAGTAA
>Ga0116156_10002019_pt1 | contig 18790 bp, 24 predicted proteins | sample AD_UKC045_MetaG_FD_89891 | JGI IMG/M metagenome (GOLD analysis project Ga0116156, IMG submission 89891) | Active sludge microbial communities of municipal wastewater-treating anaerobic digesters from USA - AD_UKC045_MetaG | ecosystem: Engineered > Bioreactor > Anaerobic > Digestate | place: USA... | reverse complement strand
TTTCGGTTGTAACAAAATCGAATGTTATTAAAACAACAGATGGTCGTTTTTCGCGTGTCGCTAAGTGCATAGCTAAGGAATATCCTGAAATTCAATGTGACGAATGGTATATTGATATTATGACAGCGAAATTGATTGATGAAGCCAGACGCAAAGATTTTCAGGTTATTGTCTTACCCAATCTTTACGGAGATATTTTAACAGACGAAGCGGCTCAATTACAAGGCGGTGTGGGAACAGCTGGGAGTGCGAATATCGGCACACGGTATGCGATGTTTGAAGCCATTCATGGAAGTGCGCCGCGGATGGTTAAAGAAGCGCGCGCTCAATTCGCGGACCCATCTTCGATGATTCGGGCTAGCGCGATGTTGTTACGCCATATAGGGCATCTTGATAAGGCGGAGAAAATTGATATGGCCCTTGAGATCTGTGGTCAATTTGAAAGAAAAAAAGTGATTACAGGACGAGAAACAGGTGTAACAGCGCGAGAATATACGCAATATTTATTGTCATGGATCGATAAAAAAGATCTTAAAGAGTCATGGGAAAAAGAAATAGATAAGATAAAAAGACAATAGCGGTTTTTAGGATTTTTTATATAATATCCTCGTTCTGTTACCATACAGAATGAGGATTTTTTTAAAATATTTTTGAGATTGTTTAAAGAATGGAATATCAAAATCATCAAATAAAATGTTGTATTAAAGATTTTGGAATGATGAGTTATGAAGAGGCTTATCAGCTTCAGAAAAGGCATATGGAAGAAGCTGTTTCTTATCAAAAAAATTTTGTTTTGTTAGGGGAACATCCGCCTATTTTGACCTTGGGACGTTTGACAAAAAAAGAACATCTTTTGGTTTCTCGGGATCTTTTGCAACAAAAAGGAGTGGCAATAAAAGATGTTGACCGGGGAGGCGATATTACGTTACATGCTCCCGGACAACTTGTCGTTTATCCGATTTTTTGTTTAGAACAACTCGGAAAGGATTTAAAAAAATATTTAATCCAATTAGAACAAGTTGCGATTGATTTATTAAATGATTTTGGTATAGTGGCTAATAGACTCGAGGGAAAAACAGGTGTTTGGGTCAAAGAAAAAAAGATTGCTTCTGTTGGTATTGGCGTAAAAAAATGGGTTACATTTCATGGGATAGGAATTAATATTCAGACCGATTTAGATCTTTTTTCTTTTATTAAACCTTGCGGATTAGATGTTGTGATGACCTCTTTAGCGGAACTAAAAAAGGATGTTTTCTCAATGGAAGAAGTGAAGTCAAAAGTGATAACACATTTAGTGCGTATTTTTAATTTAGAATTAAAATAAAAAAATATGAAAAATATTGTTTTACCTGATTTGGGAGAAGGCATAGAAAACGGAATTATATCTGCTATTTATGTCCAAGAAGGTGATTGGATTAAAGACGGAGATGATATTGTGGAGCTTGTAACGGATAAAGCCGCTTTTAATGTCCCCTCAACCTGTTCTGGAAAAATAAAGAAAATCAATGTGCGTCAAGGACAAGAAATTTTTATTGGAGAAATTCTTTTAATTTTAGAATAATTCTTAAAAATGATAGAGGATAAACATAAAAAAAGACGAATTCTTTTAATGTATATCTCGCGGGTTTCTGGCCATCGTCAGGCGACCGTAGCTATTAAGAAGTCTTTAAAAGAATTGTGCCCTGATATTCAAGCGCCGACGATTAATGGATTTGGCCATGCATATCCTCTTGTGGAAAATATTGTAAATCGCGCGTATATGAGCGTGATTAAAAGGACCCCGAAAGTTTGGGATTATTTATATGATAATCCTAAAGTGATTAGACGGACGGAGTCCATCAAAAATCGAATTTATAAATCAAGCGAAAAAAAGATTGGCCCTTTATTGGAACGTTATAAACCGGATATGGTTGTCTGCACGCAGGCTTTTCCTTGTGGGATGGTGGCGCATTATAAAAGGACTCATCATGTTGCTTTGAAGCTCATTGGTGTTTTAACGGATTTTGCTCCGCATGGATTTTGGATTAACGAGGGCATTGACTATTATATTGTTCCGTCGGAAGACACAAAAGAACGTTTTATGGCCAAAGGTGTTTCGGAGGAAAAAATTAAGGTTTATGGAATCCCCATTCAGCCAAAATTTACTTTTCCTGTTGATAAAAAAAATGTCGGTGAGAAATTAGGAATAGATGTAAATATTCCTACGATTTTGATGATGGGTGGCGGCCAAGGATTAGGGCCGATGGCCTCTATTTTAAAATCTTTGGTAAAAATCCCTCTTTATTTTCAAGTCATTGTTTTAGCTGGAACGAATAAAAAAATTATAAAGAAAATAAAGAAAATTTCTGAAAACACAAATAAAAAAATATTGGTCTTTGATTTTGCGCGTAATGTGGATGAACTGATGGAATTATCAACTTTTATTATCACAAAAACCGGAGGTATGACAACTGCAGAAAGTTTGGCTAAAGGATTGCCGATGGTTATTGTCAATCCTATTCCGGGACAGGAAATGCGTAACGCGGATTTTTTAGTTCATAAAGGGATTGGAATACGTATCAATGATCTTCATGATATTGAAGAAGAGGTGGAAATCCTTTTGCGTTCACCGGAACGATTATCGGCCATGCGACAAGCGGCTTATGAACATGCTAAACCCTACGCGGCTTTAGATATTGCTAAATTAATTCTCAATCAACCTGTTGAAGAATCGCATGTTTAAATATTATATTTATAAATTTGGTCAATTTCTCGCCAGCAGATTTCCTTTGAATGTTTCTTATCGTATCGCAATTTTTCTCTCTGATTTTCAGTATATTTTTTCTTTCCGCGATCGGCGTTCTGTGACCCAAAATTTACGTCTGATTTTAAAGAAAGATAAAATTCTTAAACAAGACATCAAAGAGGTCTTTCGTAATTTTGGGATTTATTTAATGGAATTTTTGCGTATGGACAAAATGTTGACGCCTGATTTTATTGAGAAGAATGTGAAGATTGAAAATCTGGGCGCTGTTAAAAAGGCGCTTGAAGGCGGGAAAGGCGGCATTATTTTATCCGCGCATATCGGCAATTGGGAAATGGGAGGAACAGTAATTGCCCGTTTAGGATTTCCTTTTACCGCGGTTGCCCTTCCGCATAAAGAAAGGCCTGTTAATCAATTGTTTAATCATCAGCGTGAGGTTCATGGTGTGACAGTTATTCCATCGAATATTGGCGTGCGAAAATGCGTGGAATATTTAAAAGATAATAAGTTGGTGGCTTTGGTGGGAGATAGAGATTTTGGGAATCATGGGGAAATAATGGATTTTTTAGGCGGGCGATCGTCTATTCCCAAAGGGCCGGCCATTTTTTCTTTAAAAACAGGAGCGCCTATTATCCCGTCTTTTTTTATTCGTAATGAGGATAAAACCTTTACGCTTTATTTTTCAGATCCTATTTATCCACCAACGCAAGAAAAATATCAAACAGGTCATGAAGATGTGATAAGATTGATGCAAGCGTATATTCAAGAAATAGAAAAGAAAGTCCGTCAATTCCCAACCCAGTGGCTTGTGTTTCGAGAGTTTAATATCCAATGAAAATTTGTATTCTTATTCCTGTTTACAATGAAGCGCGCACGATTGGAGAAATTGTGCGGTGTCTGCGTGAGAGCTCTTATGATGTTTTAGTTGTGGATGATGGCTCAAAAGATGATTCTGCGCATTTAGCTCAAGAAAACGGAGCTGTGGTTGTTTCTCATGAAGGGCAAAAAGGGAAAGGGGCTTCTTTACGACAAGGGTTTGAATATATTTTAAACAAAAAATATGAGGGAGTCATTATGATGGATGGCGATGGCCAGCATCATATTAAAGATATTATGGGGTTTCTTGAAAAAGCCCAAGAATACCCTAAAATTATTGTAGTCGGAAATCGTATGAAAGATACCAAACGGATGCCGTTATTGCGTTATTTAACCAATCGTTTGATGTCTGTTCTTATCTCATTAGCGTCGGGGCAATATATCCCTGATACGCAATGTGGATTTCGGTATATCAGTTATGAGGCCTTAAAAGAATTAAGCTTATCGTCTGATGGTTTTGAAATTGAGACGGAAATTTTAATGAAAGCCCGGAAGAAAAAAATAAAGATCTGTTCTGTCCCGATCGAGACAATTTATGAAAACGAAGAAAGCAAGATCAATCCTGTTGTTGATACTTTCCGATTTATTATTTATTTTATAAAAGAATTATTTTCTTTTTAAAAAGAATTAATCTTATGGATGATATTCGACTGACTTATGCCCTTGTTATTTCTTTTTTTCTGCATTGTCTTATTGCTGCGGGATTATCGTTTTCGCAAATGAAATTATCGCGGCAAACTTTTAATAAAGTAGAAGTTTCTTATTTGCGGGTTAAAGAATCTCACCGGTATCAAGAGCCCCATGAGGTGGTTCCAAAAACACACGAGAAAGAAAGAATAAAAACAAAAGATATTGTGCGTCGCTTTGAAATGTTCCCTTCATCGCAGAGTGCCTTGTTTTCTCAAGAGAGGGTTAAGGATATTTCAAAATGGGATGCCTCGAAATCAGAGAATAAACAGCCCATCGGATTAAAAGGCGCTACAGCGTTAAAATCAGAAAGAAAGATTAGTGTGCCTGTTTTAAAGTCTGAGAAAATAACGAATGTAAAATATGTGAGTTATAATGAAAGTATTCGGCAAAAAATAAGACAACAAGCGTATAAATATGCCGAGAATCCTGATTTTCAGTCGGGAGAAGTTTATTTAACCTTTGTTTTAGGCTCTGATGGCCAGTTAAAAGATATAAAAATTATAGAAGACAAAACACGAGCGAATACATTTTTGCGTAATGTGGGATTGCGCAGTGTGCGTGAAGCCAGCCCTTTTGCGGCGTTTCCGAAAGATTTGATGTATCCTGAATTGACGTTTAACGTTGTTATTTCTTTTGAGGTGAAAGAATAATCAAGCTTATAAAGAAGGCTATGTCAGGGAAATCAGAATAGTAAAATAAATATTAGTTTCTTTGATTTTGGCCAGCATTGACAATGCGCAGTTTAAATGTTACGCTAAAACAAATTTTTTAATAACCTATTTTAAGGATAGCATCATGACAGCAGAAAATCTCGAAGTCCCTCAAGAATCTGAAAATACCAATCCTGAAGAAAGTTTTGATTTAAATTTTTTGAATTATATATCGAGTTTAGGCCTGCAGGCGATGATTTTTTTAGGCGAGTTGCCACATCCGGTTACGAATAAGACCGAAAAAAATACGGATCAGGCCAAATTATTAATCGATACCTTAAGTTTGCTGAAAGAAAAAACGACAGGAAATTTGACGGACGAAGAAAAGAATTTATTAGAGGGTATGCTTTATGAATTACAAATTAAATATGTGGAAGCCGTCAAGCAAGGAAGAATCATTGTATGATCGATAAAAATCTTTTAGATATTTTAGCTTGTCCGTCGTGTCAAGGCGATGTTAAGGAACAAAACGATAAAATTGTTTGCCTTAAATGCGGCCGTCAATATCCTATTAAACAGGGCATTCCTGTTTTATTGATTGACGAAGCTGAAAAATCATCATAAAGAAGGAGACAAAATTGAATAAAATATTAGTGATTCATGGGCCGAATTTAAATCTTTTGGGCCAGCGTGAAAAAGATATTTATGGCACGACAACCTTAGAGGAAATCAATCATAAGCTTACTGAACTTGCCAAAGAAAATCATTTAATGCTTGAAATTTTTCAATCGAATCATGAAGGAGAACTTGTTGATAAAATCGGAAAGGCGAAAGAAGATAACATAAAAGCGATTCTTATCAATCCTGCCGCTTATACACACACCAGTATCGCGATTCGCGATGCGTTGGCCGCTGTTACTATTCCTACCGTTGAGGTTCATTTATCCAACATTTATGCTCGAGAAGATTTTCGACATACCTCTTTGATCGCGCCGGTCGCACAAGGTCAGATTAGCGGATTTGGTTTAAACAGTTATCTTTTGGGGCTTAAAGCTATCGTTGAATTATTAAAATAATATTTTTTAAAGAAAACAAAGACAAATAAGTTCTTATGAATATTTATATTAAGAATTATATTAAAATTTTAAAAAATTCTGGTCTGGATGCATTCTTAATAACAAATGATATTAACATTCGTTATTTGACAGGATTTATGTCCTCTGATGCCTGGCTTTTGGTCGTGAAAGGCACACTTTTTTATATTACCGATGGCCGTTATATCGCACAAGCACAAAAAAATCTTAAAGGTATTCATGTTAAAGAATTCAAGAAAACGCTGATCGAGACAGCGTTTGATATTATGAATGCGTATCAAATTAGAAAAGTTGGTTTTGATAGCCGCCATGTGACTCATTTTCAATATGAAATATTAAAAGAAAAGTCTAAGTCCTTGAAAAAAATTTCTTTAGTTGCACATAATGGGCTTATCGAAGGATTGAGGCAAATTAAAAGTGAAGAAGAAATACAAAAAATAAAAAAATCTCTTGAGATTCATCATAAGGCCTATCAATATCTTAAGACTCTTATCAAACCAGGCCTTTCAGAACAACAAATAGCTTTTCAATTAGAACATTTTCTTCAAAAATATAACGCTGGATTAGCTTTTTCTCCTATTATTGCTTCAGGGGTTCATACGAGCTATCCTCATGCGAAAATAACAGCCAGAAAAATGGCAAAAAATGACATCATTCTCGTCGATATCGGGATTGATTTAAACGGCTATAAGTCTGACTTGACACGTATGTTCTTTTTAGGTAGAATACCGCGTCTTATTAAGGATTCTTACGAAATTGTTCGAGAAGTTCAGCAAAAAGCGATTGAGCATATTAAAGAAGGCGTTAAGGCTTGTGATATTGATAAGCTCGCGCGTAACTATTTCAAGAAATATAAGTTAGATCATTTATTTGTCCATTCATTAGGGCATGGCGTTGGGTTAGAAGTTCATGAAACGCCACGTTTATCTGTAAAAAGCACTGATATTTTAAAACAAGGTATGATCGTTACTGTTGAGCCAGGGCTTTATTGGCCTAAAAGGTTTGGTATTCGATTGGAAGAAATGGTCCTTGTCACAAAGAAAGGAGTGGAAGCGTTAAGTGGGCATATCAATTAATGAAGTTCAATCAGGAATAGGTTTAAAAGTCGATGGTAATATTTATTTGGTGGAGAGTTATAATCATGTAAAGCCTGGAAAAGGCGCGGCTTTTGTGAGGGTCAGGTTAAGAAATATTAAAACAGATCAAGTTTTAGAAAGAACTTTTCGTAGCGCTGAGACGCTGGAAGACGTTGATTTAGAAGAACGCAAGATTCAGAATCTTTATCGGAGTGAAGATAATTGTCATTTTATGGATTTAACAAATTATGAGGAAGTCGTTATTCCAGCTTCTTTAATCGGTGATAATATTCGCTTTCTTCAGGATCATTTAACTGTTATTGGCCTTTTTCATGATAATAAAGTTCTTAAAGTTGTCCTTCCTAATTTTATTGAATCTGATATTACGCATACTGAGCCGGGTTATAAAGGTGATTCTACAAAATCCGGCACAAAACCTGCGACAATCAATACCGGCGCAACGATACAAGTCCCTCTTTTTATTGAGGTTGGTGATCGTGTGCGCGTCGATACGCGTACGGGAGACTATATCGAAAGGGTGAAAAAATGAACCTAAAAGAGATTAAAGAAATCATTAACTTGATGAATGAAAATGAATTAGCTGAAGTTGAGCTTGAGACTGAGGGGACAAAGATTAAATTAAAAAAGACATCTTCAGGCGTGACACAAGTCGTTCATGCGGCGCCAGTTGTTCATGGGGCTTCAGCGCCCATTGTATCATCTGTGCCTTCTCAAAGCGCTCCGGTAGAAACAACGTCTGGAAATAATGGAAAAAAACGAGAAGAGATTAAATCTCCGATGGTTGGAACTTTTTATCGCGCGCCTTCTCCGGAAGCGGCTCCTTTTGTGGCAGTTGGCCAAGTCGTTGAACCCGGGCAAGTTTTATGTATTATTGAAGCTATGAAACTTATGAATGAGATCAAATCAGAAATCAAAGGCAAAATTGTTGATATAAAAGTAGAGAATGCGCAACCCGTTGAATTTGGCCAAACTTTATTTGTCGTTGAACCCGTGTAATTCTATTCAAAGAAAGTTTAATTCCTTATGTTCTCAAAAGTTTTAATAGCTAATCGAGGAGAAATTGCTTTAAGGGTCATTCGAGCCTGTCGTGAATTAAATATTCCAACCGTTGCTATTTTTTCTGAAGCAGATAGAGATTCTCTTCATGTCCGTTTTGCGGATGAAGCTGTATGTATTGGCCCAGCAAAAAGTGCGGATAGTTATCTTAATATTCCTGCTATTATTTCAGCCGCGGAAATCACAGATGTGGAAGCGATTCATCCGGGCTATGGATTTTTAGCCGAGAATGCGCATTTTGCCGAAATCTGCGAGTCTTGCAATATTACTTTTATTGGTCCAACGCCTGCGGCGATGCGTGCGATGGGTGATAAAGTTGTAGCCAAAGAAACCATGCGAAAAACAGGCGTACCTTTAACACCGGGCAGTAATGGCGTGATTAAATCCAAAGAAGAGGCGTTGAGTTTAGCGAAGAAAATAAAATATCCGGTCATTATTAAAGCCGTGGCTGGCGGCGGTGGAAAAGGGATGCGGGTGTGTCATAATGATATGACGCTTATTAATTCTTTTTCCATGGCGCAAAAAGAAGCGGGAGCTAATTTTGGCAATGCGGATGTTTATTTGGAAAAATATATTCAAGATCCTCGTCATGTGGAATTTCAAATTATGGCGGATAATTATGGGAATGTTATTCATTTAGGCGAGCGTGATTGCAGTATTCAGCGTCGTCATCAAAAGTTGATTGAAGAATCGCCTTCTCTGGCCTTGGATCAAAAATTGCGCAAGAAAATGGGTGAGATTGCGGTTAAAGCCGCCAAAGCCGTTAATTATCGAGGAGCAGGAACGATAGAATTTCTTTTAGATGCGAATGGAGAAGATTTTTATTTTATGGAAATGAACACGCGCGTACAGGTGGAGCATCCAGTGTCCGAAATGGTTACAGGGGTTGATATTGTTAAAGAACAAATTAAAATAGCCGCTGGAAAGAAATTAAAATTAAAACAAGAAGATGTGAAATTTAACGGCGCGGCTATTGAATGTCGTGTTAACGCGGAAGATCCTTCAAATAATTTTATGCCGTGTCCTGGAAAAATTGAACAATTGAACTTGCCCGGGGGCTATGGGGTTCGTATTGATACACATATTTATCCTGGGTATAAAATCAGTCCTTATTATGATTCGATGGTAGCCAAGATTATTTGTCATGGAAAAAATCGAGAAGAGGCTATTCGCACGATGCGTCGCGCATTGGAAGAGTTCCATGTGAGTCCTATTAAAACAACGATTCCGCTTCATTTGGATATTTTAAAGAATTCTAAATTTTTAGAAGGAAATATCTCGACGCATTTTTTAGAAAAGATGATTAAAATTGATGGATCCGCGGTGTAGGTTTGGATTCGATTCTTCGGCCATCATTAAATTTGAGAAATTATATTAATATTTCATAGAGATAGAGAGGGGCAAGCCATGAGATTTTTTACTCGGGTAGCAGTTTTGTTCTATGTCACAATTGTTTTATTTATAAGCATTCTGATGTTAGCGTATGTATTGCATTGGTTGGATCTTAAAAGTATTTGGATGACTTTATATGCTGGATATGTTGATTATAATTTGCGTGTTGTTTTTGGAGTAACAGGCGCTGTGTTGTTGCTGATTAATTTTATCTTTTATAATATGTTTACGGTTAATATTCATCGTGAGAAAATTATTGCTTTTGATAATCCTTCAGGGCGCATCACCGTTTCTTTAATAGCGATAGAGGATATTATTAAAAGGACAGTTTTAAGGATCGGTGACGTCAAGGATGTAAAACCGATAATTAAAGCAGGTAAAAAAGGATTACGCATACGAGTTAAATTGGCATTATGCTCGGAAGTTAATATTCCTGAATTTACACATAAGGTTCAGAGTATTATTAAAGATAAGATTCAAGATATGATAGGGATTGATGAATCATTAACAATTAGTGTTTATGTCAATAAAATTGTTTCTTCAGATAATAATGATGCTTCAATGGAAGATGATGAAGAGAATAACACTGAAAATTCTGTCGCTAAGCCTATTCCTTTTCGTGGATATCGAGCTTAAAAGATAGGAAGAACCTATGAGAAAAATTGGTATTTTAACAGGAGGCGCCGATTGTCCCGGACTTAATTCTGTTATTCGTTCGGTTGTTCGTAAAGCCATGCAGGAAGGATTTGTGGTTACTGGCATTAAGAATGGTTGGAATGGTTTAATTGAAACCGATATGAGGGTTTTAGATTTACGCGTGACTTCAGGGATATTAGATCGTGGCGGAACAATCCTTGGCACCAGTCGTATGGTCCCACCGCTTGAACTTGAAAAAATGAAAATCATCGCGGAAAATTTTAAAAGAAGCGGTGCGGATGCCCTTATTGCTGTCGGTGGAGAAGATACTTTAAAGATAGGGTTGGATTTATATAAACAATATGGCATTCCTGTTGTCGGAGTTCCAAAATCTATTGATAATGCTTTATCGGGCACTGATTATGCGTTTGGTTTTGATACGGCGGTGAATGTCGCCACAGAATGTATTGATCGGCTTCATACAACGGTCGAAAGTCATCATCACATTATTGTCGTTGAGGTCATGGGTCGTTATACCGGATGGATTGCGTTAGAAGCTGGAATTGCTGGCGGCGCGAATATCATTCTTGTTCCCGAGTATCCGATTGATATTGATGAGGTTTGCAATATCCTTAATGCGCGGCATAAACGCGGAAAAACATTTAGTATTATTGTTGTTTCAGAAGGAGCAAAAGTCAAAGGACATTCTTTGGGACATTCCGGGCCTGAACGCCGGACATTGCGACGATTAACTAATGTTAGTGAATTGATAGCGAATTTAATTAAGAAAAGAACTCAATATGAAACGCGCGTGAGTGTTTTAGGTTATATTCAACGAGGAGGAACTCCCAGCGCATATGACCGTATTATTGGAACACGTTTTGGTGTTCGCGCGGTTGAATTGGTAAAAGAAAATTTATTCGGGAACATGGTAAGTCTTCATAATAATAAAGTGCGTTATGTGTCTATTGAAGAAGCCGTTAAAAAACGCAAAGCTATTGATAAAGAATTATATGATATGGCGAAGGTCTTTTCTGGATAAGAGCTAATAAGGTTTTCAGAGATGAAAAAAAGAGTTGAGGCAATATTTAAAGAGTCGAGGATGGTTCAAGAAAAGACTCTCAAGATAAATTTAAAAAAAATAATTTCTGCGGCCTCTATGATCGTAAAGGCCTTTAAAGAAGATAATATTGTTTTCTTTTTTGGCAATGGAGGTTCCGCCGCAGATAGCCAGCATATGGCCGCTGAATTAATTGGCCGTTTTCAAAAAGAACGTCGAGCTTTTCCCGCCATAGCTTTAACAACAGACACTTCTGTTCTAACTTCTTTAGGCAATGATTATAGTTTTGATATTATTTTTAAACGTCAAATAGAAGGATTGGGGCATAAAAAAGACGTTGCGTTCGGAATATCTACGAGTGGAAACTCTAAAAATGTTATTGAAGGAATCAAACAAGCTAAAAAGATGGGAATGAAAACAATTTCTTTGACAGGTCATGATGGCGGCATTTTAGCAGCATTAACCGATATTAGTATTATTGTTCCTTCCTCTCACACGGCTCGGATTCAAGAAACGCACAGTTGTATTATTCATACTATTTGTGAATTGGTTGAAGAAAACTTAAGGAGAAAGTAAACGAATGAATTTGTCTCAAAAGATTGTATCCCGGGAATTTTTAAAAAAAAAGATTCGTTTATTGCGTCAGCAAAAGAAAACAATTGCTTTTACGAATGGGTGTTTTGATATTTTGCATGCGGGTCATGTGAGTTATTTGCAAAAAGCCAAGGGAAAAAATCGTATCCTTATTGTTGGTTTAAATAGTAATTCTTCTGTTAAAAAAATTAAAGGGCCCAATCGTCCGATTGTCGCAGAACAAGAACGGGCTTTCGTGTTAGCTGGCCTGTCCTGTGTCGATTTTGTAACGATTTTTCAAGAAGAAACACCGTATGATTTGATTAAGTATATTCAGCCGGATATTCTCATTAAAGGCGCTGATTGGAAAGAGAAACAAGCTGTAGGGGCTGATCTTGTTAAGGCGCGGGGAGGAAAAGTAGAGTATATCACGTATCTTCCCCATTGTTCGTCAACCCGTATCATTGAAACGATTTTGAAAAAGTGCGTAAAATAAAAAATTGTGAAAATAAATTGTATCGGATTATTGACGCGAATTTAAATCGTGCGAAAGAAGGATTGAGGGTTTGCGAAGACGTTTGCCGTTTTATATTGGATGATAAAAAAAATACGAGAGAATTTAAAGACATACGGCATCGCTTAACGCATTTGATAAGTTTTTTGCCTGTCTCTCAAGTGATACGCTATCGTGATAGTGACACAGATGTGGGGCGAATGACGACAACGGCTGAATTACGACGAAAAAAAATTGCGGATATTTTTTATGCCAATAGTCAACGAGTGAAGGAATCGATACGTGTTTTAGAAGAATTTTTTAAATTAGGGCATCCGGCAACAGCTAAGGATTTAAAGATATTACGTTATAAGATTTATGCATTGGAGAAAAAGGTTACTCAACAATTCTAATTTATACGTTATTTTAGACGCGGCAGTTGCGGATTATGATAAATTATTTGATGTGGCTCAAAAGGCTTTAAGTGCGGGCGCAAATATTTTTCAATTGCGCGATAAATTTGCGACAGCAAAAAATATTTTAGATTTTTCAAAAAGAATAGTAGCTCTTTTAAATAAGAAGGCGTTATTTATTATCAATGATCGCGTTGATCTTGCATTAGCGTCTGATTGTGATGGCGTACATTTGGGGCAAGAAGACCTTTCTTGTTCTTTCGCCCGAAAATTATTAGGGAAAGAGAAATTGATAGGCGTTTCTTGCCAGGCGTATTTGCATATTAAAAAAGCGCAACAACAAGGGGCTGATTATATTGGATTCGGTTCTGTTTTTAAAACAAAGACAAAACCGGAACGTCGTCCGATGAATTTACGGCTTTTAAATGAAGCGTTGGATAAGACAAAAATACCTTTATTCGCGATTGGTGGTATTACTTTAGACAATAGCTCGATTTTGATAGAACAAGGGGTTAATCGTGTTGCGGTTTGTCGAGCTATTTGTGAAGCGCAGGAAATCAAGAAAGTAACAAAAAATTTTAAAGTTCTTTTAAATAAGGGGTCAAGCAAAGAGAGGATTTCGCGAGGGTAATTCAATGGTAGAATGTCAGCTTCCCAAGCTGAGAACGCGGGTTCGATTCCCGTCCCTCGCTTTTAAATTTTTTATGAAACACGCGGGATATCATTTTGTTATTTTGGCAACCTTTTTTTTATTTTCAGGTTGCGCGACAACAAAGCTCACGAGTGAATATGCTCACGAATATCCAGAACCAGAACAATCAGGCGTGTATCATAAAATAAAACCGGGCGAGACCTTATGGCGTATTGCGAAATCCTATGATGTTTTGATTGAGGATATTATTAAAGCGAATAATATTCCTGACGCGGCGCGGATAGAAAAAGATCAGCTTGTTTTTATTCCTGGAGCAGCAGATGTTAAAGAAATTATTTTAGATACCGAAGAAACAAAAAATGATTTTATTTGGCCTGTTGCGGGAAAGGTCATTCGGCCGTTTCGGCATGTCGATAGCGGTTTTATTAATAAAGGCATTGATATTGCGACAGAAAAAGGAGCTTTTATTCGGGCCGCCAGAACCGGTCGCGTAGTTTTTGCCCATATATTAACGGGGTATGGACAGACAGTTATTTTAGATCATCAAGATGGTTTGTTTTCCGTCTATGCGCACAATGCGCGGTTATTGGTAAAGACAGGTGACTTTATTTTAAAAAATAAAGAGATTGCGTTAAGCGCGGAAAGTAATCGTGGCGCTTATTTGCATTTTCAGATTCGTCGAAACTCTAAAGAGGATAATCCTCTCTATTATTTACCATGAGATATATTGATTTAGAACATCAATTTTTTGGTCGACAAGACATAGTAAAACTTTTAAAAAAGCGCATCAGCGATTTAAAGGAAGGATTTCGGCAGAATGTCGCGATTTTAGGGAATCCTTTTATCGGGAAAACCGCGTTTCTAAAAAATTTTGTTTTTAATATCGACGATGATTCTGTAACGCCTATTTATTTAGAGCTTGATCGTGATAAAGATAAGAGTTATGTCTATCATAAATTTTTCGGAAGCTTGTTGTATCATTATTTGAAAAGCAACAATAGCTCTATTGAAGAGGATGAAGATTTTCTGATAGAAAAAGCGCAAGAGACCATTCCTCAAACCGTCCAAGTCATTAAAAAAATCAAAGCGGATATTAGTATTGGAAAATATAAGGACTCTTTTTTAGGGCTCTTGAGTTTGCCGGATATTTATATCAATGAAACAGGGAAGTGCTGTGTGTTGATTTTTGATGAATTCCAGAATTTAGAGGAGATTTTAGGCGAGCATGTCTTTCAGGACTTGGGAAAAAAGATTATGACGCAAAAAAAAATGTTTTTACATTTTTGCGAGCTCCTATAAAACAGTTGCCGAGAGAATTTTATCTGAAAAGTTGTCTTTGTTGTTTGGAAATTTTGAGATTGTTTCTTTGGGGGCGTTTGATCTTAAAACAAGCCAAGAATTTATTGAACATCATCTTCAAGATGTTTTAGCTGGCGCTCAATTGAGGCATTTTCTTACTGATTTTACTGGTGGACATCCTCTTTATTTAAATCTTATTTGTAAAGAATTGGTGAATTTAAGTGCGGTGTATAAACAGAATGAGATTTATATGCCGTTATTGTCCCAAGCCGTTGAAAACACGATTTTTAATCGTTGGGGCGTTATCAGCCGTCATTTTGAATTAATTGTTCTTGATTTATGCCAAGGAAAAGATAATCGTGTTGTTTCATCGCTTTTAATATCTTTAGCCAATGGGAAAAATAAAATTGACGATATTATTGCGGATGTTGCTTTTAGTAAACTCAAGGTTCGTTCTAAGATAAAAGATCTTTTAGAAAAGAGTATTCTTGTGAAAAACGGCCAGCATTATTATTTTCAGGACAAGCTTTTTAAATATTGGGTCAGATATGTTTATCAAAAACGGTTGCATGATGTTGATCTGTCTCAAGAGAAACAGAAAAAAGAGTTTAAAGAAGAATTCGCCCGTTCGATGGACGCGATTCGTATAAGCGCAGGGCAAGATTTTTCGGCGCGTATCGTCGATCTTTTGCATTGTTTTGATGATGAGTCTTTTGATTTAAATGGTCGAAAATACCGCCTTCCGGTTTTTGAAGAAGTAACATCTTTTAAGCTCAAGAATGACAATGGAACGTTTTTAGATGTCATTAAAGCGATAGGGAATAATGAAACATGGTTGATTGCTTTAAAAAAAGAAAATGTTGGCGAAGGGGATATTCAGACCGCTCTTTCTTATGCGAAACAATTAGGCGTCAGGCCGGATCGATGCGTTCTTGTCGCTTTGACGGATATCGAAGATACGACGCGGTTAAAAGCATTACAAGAGAAATTTTGGATATGGAACGAAGGCGAGTTAAATACCTTATTAACTATTTTTGATAAGCCTTATATTATACGATGAGAATTATTGTTATTTCTGATACGCATTCGCGCGCAATGCCACCGTCCTTGATAGAGGATTTTAAAAAAGCAGATTTGATTATTCATGCCGGCGATTTTTGTTGTTTAGATGATGTAAAATTTTTTCAGCGTCTTAACAAACTAGAGGCGGTTCATGGGAATGTGGATTCAGCGGAAATACGCGTACAATTGCCAGCTAAAAAAATTATTATGGTCGAGGACGTTCGCATTGGGTTATGCCATGGCGATGGAAAGCCAGATAAAGTATTAGGATATGTTCAAGACCTTTTTCGCCATGAAGATGTGGATATGGTTATTTTTGGACATTCGCATTTACCATGTCATGAAACAATAAAAGACGTTGTCTATTTTAATCCTGGCAGTCTTACAGATAAGGTGCGGCCGCCTTTTTGTTCTTATGGAGTTTTGGAAATAAAAGGCAATAGTATTACAGCCAATATTGTGAAAGTCGAGGAGAATATTTGATGAAACATCTTTGGGCGCCATGGCGCATGGGATATATTACAAAGACTAAAAGAAATAAAGACATTTGTGTTTTTTGTAAGATACTGCAAGAAAAAAAAGACGCTAAAAATTATATTGTTATTCGTAAACGTCATAGTTTTGCGGTTCTTAATATTTTTCCGTATAATAATGGTCATCTTTTAGTTTTGCCGTATCGTCATGTTAGCGATCTTTCGCAATTAAGACCAGAGGAAAAGCAGGAATTGTTTGATCTTTTAGAAGAAATTAAAGCGTTACTCGATAAGGTCTTAAAACCCGGTGGTTATAATATCGGAATGAATTTAGGGAAAATGTCTGGAGCGGGTTTTCCAGGTCATTTACATATTCATATTGTTCCTCGATGGCAGGGTGATGTGAATTTTATGCCGGTTATTGGGCAAACAAAAGTAATTTCTCAATCTTTAAAAGAATTATATCGATTATTAATCCATGCGCACAAGACAAGATAGTGAACGTTTAGAAGAAAAAATTTTAGCGCCTTACGCGATGAGGAGTAAGGATTCGGCAGGGCGCTGTTATTCTGAACCCCAACACCCAACACGCACATGTTATCAGCGCGACCGCGACCGTATTGTGCATTGCGAGGCTTTTCGAAAATTGGAATATAAAACACAGGTCTTTGTTATTTTTGAAGGAGATTATTATCGCACGCGATTGACACATACGATTGAAGTCGCTCAAATCGCCCGGACGATTGGCCGTAATTTATTGTTAAATGAAGATTTAATTGAAGCGATCGCCTTGGCCCATGATTTGGGGCATCCGCCTTTTGGCCACGCCGGAGAAAGCACCTTAAACGCGATTATGAATAAAGCCCATGCGGGCAGTTTTAATCATAATTTGCATAGTTATGAGATTGTTACGCAGTATGAAAAAAAATATCCTGATTTTGTGGGATTGAATTTAAGCGAAGAGGTTTTGGTTGGCATTCTCAAACATGAAACAGATTATGATAAAGGGAAAGGGATTTCGTCTTATAAAGATAAAGGCTCGACATTAGAAGCCAAAGTTGTCGATATCGCAGATGCTTTAGCTTATTTGTCGCATGATATTGACGATGGATTGACCTCTGGGTGTATCACGCCTGAAGATTTGAATGAAAGTGCCTTATGGCAGAAGGCCTCTGCGATGGTTCCTCGAGGAATTGACGCGAATATTTTTAAATATCAAATCGTCAGGGCTTTGATTGATATTCAGGTGAAAGATCTTTTGGCTGAATCGGAGAAAAATCTCAAAAAACATCATTTTCGTTTGTCCCGAGATGTAAAAAATTATCATTTAAAAAATAAAAAATATCCTATCATTTCTTTTAGTCAAAATATGAAAAATCAGCGCGATCAATTACAGCGCATTGTCCATAAAAAATTATATGAGCATTATCGTGTCGTGCGAATGACAGATAAAGCCAGACGTATTATTGAGGACCTGTTCGGTGTTTATTTAAAAACTCCGAAACAGCTTCCGTATAACGTTTATCAGCGTAATAAAAAATACACAATAAGAAAAAAATATGAAGCGATCTGCAATCATATCGCTTCCATGACAGATCGGTTTGCCCTTGATGAGCACAAAAAACTCTTTGAACCATACCAAAAAGTATAAGCTGATTCTTTCAGCGGTCCATATGGTGTATCGGCTGATTAATTCCACTTATAATGTGCAGGAATTAAGCTTGCGATTAACGCGTTTATTATGCCAGTTTATTAAAGCCGAAAGCGCCATGATTTATTTGTTAGAGCCCGGGAAGAAAAAGCTTATTTTAAAAGCCATCTTTAATAATAAAATTAATATTTTAATTGATAAAAAAAAAGAATTAGACGCTTTAAATGAAGACGAGAAAAAAGTTTTGGCTGGCTTTTGTATTTATAAAAAACATGTACTGGGACTCCCTTTAGTCGCGGATGATAATATTGGGGCGGTAATGATTCATCGTAAAAAAACCGATGCGCCTTTTTCTGAGTTTGATAAGGATATGTTATCTGTCGTTAGCGAACAATCGGTTACAGCCATAAAAAATTTACAATTACATCAAGATCATCAACAGATTATTTTAGGGAGCATTAAATTTATCGGCACTTTGCTTGAGCAACACGGATTTCGTTCGAAGGATAAAATAATAACGCATACGCCGGCGTATTTTGAGATTATTAAAGCTGTCGCGCAGAAATTAAAAGTTCCAGCGGATACACTTGATAGTTTGTATTATGCCAGCGTTTTACGCGATACCGGAGCCATCGATGTGCCGTATGAGATTTTATCAAAAACAAGTCGTTTAACGCCGGAAGAATTTAAGGTGATTAAAATGCAACCAACGCGTCATGCGGCTTTAATTGGTCCTGTGGGCTTTTTGAAGCCTGTTCTTCCCATTATTTTATATCGGCATGAAAAATACGATGGAAGTGGTTATCCGTCGGGGCTGAAAAAGGAACAAATTCCTTTAGGGGCGCGTATTGTTTCTGTGGTTGATGCTTTTGAAGCGATG
>Ga0116156_10002003_pt1 | contig 18929 bp, 11 predicted proteins | sample AD_UKC045_MetaG_FD_89891 | JGI IMG/M metagenome (GOLD analysis project Ga0116156, IMG submission 89891) | Active sludge microbial communities of municipal wastewater-treating anaerobic digesters from USA - AD_UKC045_MetaG | ecosystem: Engineered > Bioreactor > Anaerobic > Digestate | place: USA... | reverse complement strand
TTGCGTCGGTGTCAGATGCCCCCGGTATGGCAGAGCGCAGCAGCAGGGTGCGCGAGGATGCGCTCAAGGCGCATGCAAAACTCCGCAAGGACGAGCTTGCGGCCAAGGTCGCCACGCTCTTCGCAGGAAGTGGACACCTGCCAGAAATTCTCGTCACTCCGGTGGCGGCAGGATCGCTCGCACTGACTGAGCAAGGTCTCTCCATGATTGAGCAGCCGGCGGTGGCCGCAGAATAATGCTGCGCATCGGCCTCACGCGGGTTCCGGCTCGCGTGAGGTCAACCGCCGCTGCGAGCCGATAGGTGGAGATGCTCAACGTGTGCGCGGCCATTCATAAAGTGCATAGGTCAGCACTTCTTCGGGTGGCGCTTTTGCGTTGCCATCTCCGACAACTTCAATTCTGACGGCGCGGCCGAAGCCGCCCTCCACACCGAGCGTCTTCACGAAACGGCTGCGTCCGGCATCCCTGTCTCCGTGCGTCGACAGATCAACCCACCTGGACTCGTCAATGCGTGTCATCGATCCCCTCCGGTATTCCTATTGGCGGCAAGAGACCGTAGCTCTGGTCGCCCCGGGATCGCTCCCGGGGCGACCAGGTCAGTTCCTAGTCCTCGGCATCCGCGTTTCGGGCGGGATGGGAAGCCCGCCGGCCGACGCAACCTGAGGTCAGTAGAAGTTGTAGGAGTCTTCTGGTAGCTCACCCTCAGGGCGGCTGGGTCTTTTTGCCTCAGGAAAGAGCGAAATCGCGGCGAGGGGCGAGTGAGATAATGCGCTCCTAAGCACAGTCTTCAGGTTCACCAGCTCTCAACGCACCCATCGCATCAGCGGTCCGCTCGCTGTTCATGCCGTCCGAACAGTGAAGACTGAAACTGGTTGCCCCGGGCCAATCTGCTGAACGTCGGAAGCACACTAGGTCCGGTCAGCTCCCTTTGCGCGAATGACGCTTCCGATTGTCGACCCCTGCACGAGAACCGAAAACAGTACGACGACGTAGGTTGACGTCACCAGGAGGTCCTTTATCTCGCCGGCCGGCAGAGACAGCGCAAGCGCGATTGAGATACCTCCGCGCAATCCACCCCACACCATCACTGGCATGGTTGATTTGAAGGGCAGTGATTTCCTCCAGAACGCCAGCGGCGCACCAACGGCCATTACTCTGGCAATCAGCACGAGCGGGATTGCGAATAGGCCGACGATCAGGAATTGAACATTTCCAATCAACGCAACGCCTTCAAGGCCGATCAGAAGGAAGAGGACGGCATTGAGCACTTCGTCCACAAGACCCCAGAACTTGATGACATGGTCACGTGTCGTGTCACTCATCGCATAGGTCACGCCGCGGTTCCCAATCAACAGGCCGGCGACTGCCATGGCGACCGGGCCGCTGATGTGGAGGTTTTGCGCGAGCGCGTATCCGCCCATTACCATCGCGAGCGTGATGAGCAACTCGACGGGATAGTCATCGATTGCCTTCATACCGAGATAACCCACCCAGCCGATGATCAAGCCGAGGGCGGCGCCGCCGCCAGCTTCGACAAAGAACAACCATGCCGCGTTGCCGGCAGAGAATTCCGCTCCGCTGACCGCCGCTGTTAGGATGATGCTGAAAATGACGACGCCAACGCCATCGTTGAAAAGGCTTTCACCGGAGATTGTTGCCTGAAGCCCTGGCGGCGTTCCACCACTTTTCATTGCCCCCATCACCGCCACGGGATCGGTCGGGCTGATAAGTGCGCCAAAGACGAGGCACCAGATCAACGGAAGCTCGAGGCCGGCAAGCTGTGTGATGATCTGAAACGCATAGCCGATGATCACAGTGGAGACGAGTACGCCAACCGTGCTCAGGATGCCGACCGGCATCCAATGACGCTTCAAGTCTGCAAGGTCCACATGCATTGCGCCGGCGAACAACAAGAAGGACAGCATCCCTTCCATGAGCGTCGCTTCGAAATCGATGCCTGCAAGAAACGCTCTAATCGAGTCGCCAATGGCAAAGGACGGTGTCGCCCAGTCGATCCCGATTACGATCAGAGACGCCACGGCTCCCATGAGGGCGAGGCCCACTGTCGAAGGTAGCTTGAAAAGCTTGTGGTTCAGCCAACTAAGGGCCGCCGCCAGGGTGATTAGAATTGCTGCAACATCAAAGACGCTTGGTGCATGTGCAGTATCCAATGCCGCCCCCAGGAAATGTTACCCGCTCGACATGACAGAGTTCGGCGAACAAGCAAGGCTTGAGGTGGATCGCGACGGACCCAAAGGGCGGACGCTGGGTATCAAGGTTGGAATACAACGGCGCGGAGGTGACTCAAGTAGAGCCACTTCGACTGATCCCGCGCTAGCTGACGGTGGATCGTCGTGCGTTAGGCGCCGCGTTTGCGCGCGAGGACATGGACTGTTGCGGCGACATGAGTGCTGGAGGGAGAATTGCGGCCGCAGAAAATGCTCGCAGGACTCTCAGATTTACGTCCGTCTCGAACGCTTTCTCATGTCGCGCGTCGAGCACATATGCCTTCAGCCGCAGACGAACCGCCAACAGATTGCCCAGAACGGTCTGAGTCACCAGAACCACAATAGGCTTCGCAAGGAACACATAGCGGCTGGAAAGTGCTGCCTCTCGGATGATCTCGCAGGCGCGGTCCATGTCCTGATCGGTGCCGATGTGGAAGTCCATTACCACCTGCATATCCAACGCGCCAAAATTGCCCGACGAGCTGATATCGCTCAGGAACTTGCTGTTGGGGATGGTGACGGTGTTGTCGTCCAGCGTCTGCAGACGAACGGAACGCAATCCGATCGCTGTGATGTCGCCATAATATCCGCCGAACTCGATGCGATCACCGACCTGGAACGGACGATCAAGAATAATGATGATGCCGGCGATGAACGAGGCGACCAGATCCTTGACGGCGAAGCCGACAGCGACCGCGACGCTACCGCCGATGATTGCGAGGACTGTTGCGTCGATCTGGAAGGAGAGCGTTACGACGGCGATTGTGGTGGCGATGAAGACGATGAATTGAACGATCGTCTGGAGCTTCTTCATGAACAGGCGACGCACTGAAAACTGTGCGCTGAAGCCGGCCACGAACCCCCCGACGACGCGCAGCAGCATCCACGCGCCGGCGATCACGAACAGCGATGTGACAACGCCGCTCCATCTGATGATGCTGGCGAGCTGATCGATCGAATCGATGGCCGGCGCCTCCTGCGCCAGCGCTGCCTGTGGAACGGCGATGAGCCAGAACGAGAGGAGAGCAAGCTGCAGGATACGGCTCATGCTGCATTCCTGATGAGAAGGTTCTGCCGCTCAAGCAGGCGAACGACCTCGACATACCAGTGCAGCGCCACACGAAGAGTGCCGTCCTCCTGCATCACGACGCCCAGTTGTTCTAGGCGGTGAAGAGACTCGCGCACGACAACCATGTCGTAGTCCGTGCAGGCCTGGATCGTGGCGGCGTCGGTCTGCTCGATCTGGATGAGTGTTCGCAGGACGAAAATCGCAGGATCAGGAAGGCTTGCCAGCTTGTCGGCGGCTGGCCGGGCAAATGTGCGCACTTCGACCTGGCCGGTCTCAAGATTGCGAAAAAGCGATCGCCGCCAGAATTCGAGGGCGATGGCAGGGTTGCCGCCACTGTAGTCGGTGAGATTCTCGAAGTAAGCCCGGCGCCCGCGTTCGTCCGGATCTTCCTCGCTCGCGAGAGATTCGAAGCTGAGGTCGTGAAGATGGCTGAAGCTCGGCGAGAAGTCCGCCTGTGCTGTGCGCCGTTCGATCAGGGCCCTGATGTCCGCCGTCTCCCAGCGCGGAAGACGCAGAACGTCGTCGAACACGGTGCGGTCGCTGCGTGCGCGGGCGAGGTAGGTCATTGCTGGGCCACCGATCGCGAGCACCCAGCAGACACCGTGCGCGTTACGCCGCGCAAAGGCTACGAGGTCATCGAGAGCCCGCAGCCCGCCGATGGCGGGTACGACAAGTCGTTGAGCATCATCGATCACAACGCAGGAAATGGAATCCTCTGGAGCCAGCGAGGAATGCGCCTCCGGCCCGAACGCCTCGTCGAGTTGGCGCATGAGGTCGTCCGCGCCGCATGCTCGGACCTGAATCCGAAGCGTACGGCCTTCGACCGAGCCAAGGAGATCGCTCAGGGCGGTCGTCTTGCCAAGGCCACGCTCGCCCACGATCGCGAGGAGTCTTCCAGGTTCGAGGTGCAGCGAGTCGGTCGCGAAGGATTTTCTTTCAGACTGAACCGAGAGCGGCAGTCTGTGAGGCTCCAAAACGTCGGACTCGGCCGCGCCAATAGCCTCATACTTCCCGCTGGCAGCATCCTCGGCTGCCTGTGCTACGGCGCGTTTGCGGTTTCGTTGATCCGCGATTTCCCGGATCAGCGCGATGGTTCGCATCCTGCGCGCGACCACATTCCAGACACCTTGTGCGATGATGACGGCGCCAGCGAGAACCAGCATGACCTGTCCAAAGGGTCCCGTTCGGTTGCGCGAGGTTGCGTTGAGAATCGCATTCTTTGGCGCGCCCTTTTCGGCCAGCAGGTGGATGCGCTCGCGCCACCAATTGGCCAGCACGATTGCGATCACCGGAACAAGCAGCCAACAGAAGCTCAGAACCCAATTGTGGATGGCGCCCGTACCGACAAGTTCTGTCGTGATGGAAAGCACCATGCCAACCCCGGCCCCGGCACCGGCGAGAAGTTTCAGCGACTTCAGACGGAGAGCGGCGTACGGATCCACCTGGCGGCGATCGTGGGCGAGGCTATTGGCGAGCTGAACAAGCAACTGGCCCAGCAGGAACCAGAAAAGGACCGTCCAAACAACCTGATCTCCGATAAAGACGAGCGTGTCGGCCAGTGTCCAGCGAAGTAGAAGCAGAAGGACGAGCCATTCAGCGGGATGCCGGACGTCCCGATAGTATCTCAGGACGGACGCGGTCGCCGCAGAAACGAGCGTCGGCGGTTTGCGACGTACAGATGCGAGGATTGCACGCGCGAGGACCATGTTGCCGGCTCTACGCCAGACAAAGAAGACAAACACAGCAAAGCCAGCCTGCAGCAGCGAAAACAGAGTCTGCGGAGTGGGATGCAAGAATGGATAGAGTGTCCTTTCGATCTGCTGCGGCGCCGTCGCGAGATTATAGCGCGCGGTGAGGGCGATCTGATTTATCTCGCGACCTACCTGGGCGATGCCAGCTTCCCCGAATCCCACGGTTTGACCGCGCATGGACGCAGACAGTTCAGGGATAAGATCGAGACGCGTCGCATTCATGTCAGCCATCGCGTCAAACAGGGCTACCCGTTCTTCAAGCTGCTGCGCCTCCGCCCGGGCAGCGAGCTCGGACGCACGGGCGACGAGGGCAGTCCGAAGTTCCTGGAGCGGTTGAAAGCCCGGATCATCCAATGGCAAGGCTGAGTCGATCTGGGGCGGAGCAGGCACAGCGGCGACAGTATTGGAGCTGAGCGAGGCGTCGAGGTCGGATCGAACCTGGCGGAGTGCTTCAACCAGGTTACTGTAGATCTGATCAGCGTTCTCGTCGCGACCGGGAGTCAGACGCGACACGGCCTTGAGCTCGCGCACTTCCCGACGCCAGCGCAGCATCACTTCGGCGATGGCCTTGTTGGCCGCGTCGCGGCGCGAGAGATCGGCTTCGAACTCCGCCTGAGCACCCTGAACAAGCAGCAAGCCACTGCGCTGTTGGGCAGCCAGTCGCAGCAACTCTGTGCTTGCTCGTTCCGCTTCCGCAGTAGCGACGGCGGCCGCGCGAGCAGCTTCCTCAGCTTCAGCCTCCGCCTGGGCGATGGCGCTTGTCTGATCCGGCGCGCTAACCTGAACCTGCATGAGCCGGGTGATTTCTTCAGACGGCAGCGCCAGCAATCGGGCCCGTAGCGCGTCCAGCCGCGCCTTGACTTCATCAAGGGTTTCAGGTGGTGGGGGTGGCTCGGTTGGTCCGGTCGCGGGCGTCGCCAAGTCTGGAGAGGCCGAGGCGGTGGCTGCCTTGCGTCTATCTCGGTTGAGGGCGACCTCTTCCGGATCCAGGAGCTGGAAGTCTAGAAGTGAAAGGTCAGTTGGCTGGCCGTCCAGGAGCAGCTGGATGGCGTTCGCTCTTTCCTGGAGTTCCTGTTTCTGCTGTTCAGCGCTTGCTGCGGCGCGAGTCGCTTCAAGCTCCCTTTCGCGCCGGACGGCATGGTCCGCCAGCAATCGCTCTCTCTGCCGTTCCGGCAATCTCAGGAACTCGGCCTGGGCGGCGATCAGCGCGATGCTGTCAGAGGGAATGCCAGACCATAGAGGGTTATCGTCGCCCGCCTTGGCGCTCTTGAGCAGGTCAGAGTCGCCAACAAGATTGAGCAGGAGGCGGGCGCGATCCAGCGCGGTGGGAGCGAATGACGCCTGAAACAGCTCGGCAGGATCGATTGAAGGTGAAAGCTTGCCGGCGATGAGCTCGTTGATGTGTGCAGCAGCCTCGGCGGGCGTGTCTGCCTGCGCCTCGGTCTCAGACGCGACCGCCTCGGGCGGTTGCGCTCTCGCGGGCATTGAAACGAAAAATGCCATCGAGCTGCCAAGCAGCACAGCGAATGTCAGCAACACGCTTGTGGGTCGCGATCTAGATGGCCGCTTGTTCATGACCAGTCCGGGTTGCCCGATCCTCCAGACGCAGAGGCGGGACGCAATAGTGTTGTTTACCAAACAAGTGTTGGGAATATGGAAAGCAGAGCTTCGGGGTTTGCGGCTGCCTGGTTTACCCTTGATTATGCTTTGGGAGGCGAACGGCCCGCTTCGTTACGCATTTCGTCGGGCATCGATCTGAGCGCCCGTTCCGAAACACCGAGGATTTCGAAAGTGGCGGCGCCAAGGACAATCTTGTCTGCGTTTGCTTCGAGACCCTCGAGGACGAGTCTGCAGATTGCATCCTTTGATGTTCTGCGGCCCTTGTAGTTCGTGATGTACCTGACGGTGAATTCGATCCAGTCACCCGTGGTCACCATGGTGATCAACGGCGCTACGCGCGCCTTTTCGATCAGGTATTTTTCGACAAATCGTTCCCATCGAGTTTCGGAAGTTCGAACCAGTTCGTCGGTCACGCGTGTTGCAGCCGCTGTCAGTATCTCTTCCGCCTTCCGCCAGTCTGATCCGTAACGGATCGGCAGTTTGAACTCGTCCCACAGGAACGGGAAATCAGCGGAGTAGTTGAACACCGGTTCCTTGAAGACAAACGAATTTGCGACCCGAACAATTCGGCCATTGTAGAGATCGCCTGCCACCCAGTCGCCGGTTTCCATCAACGTTGTGCGGAGTACGCCGACATCGATAACATCGCCCACGATGCCGCCGAGCTTCACGCGGTCGCCTGGCCGGTAAAATGCTCCAAACGACAGGGCGGCCCAGCCGGCGACGCTGGCGATTACCTCCTGCAGGGCAAACGCGACTCCAGCCCCCGCCACGCCGAACACAACGACCAGTTCGCCCCAGCTGTCACTGAATGCGGCGAACGCAGCAAAGACTGCAGCTATGTAGCCGATGAACGAGATCCCTTTGCGAACCCGGTAACGGAGAGCTTGATCGGATATGCCGCGGCCAACCATGGACTGAAGCATCCGGATCAGGACCGTCGCAACGATCAGGATCGCCACGATCATTCCAACCCGGACGAGCAGAGGGTCGGATGCGACCCGGGCGAAGGCTTCCTCGAAGTTCATGGCGCGTTTTCCACCTGAGTGAAGTGTCTACCGGTCGCGTTCCGACGAAGCAGCGTGTTCGTTCGCCGACCCTGAGGCAGACGCCGGCATTGAAACCGCCGACCTGATATGCAGATCGCGTTGCGGGAAGGGGATCTCGATGCTGTTCGCCTTGAACAGTTTCCAGATCGCGAGGAACACGTCGCTGGATACGTTGCGAATGCCCAGCTCGGCATCCGCAATCCAGAAGCGAACCTCGAGGTCGACCGAAGAGTCCCCGAATCCAGTGATGAAGCAGGTAGGCTTGTGCGTTGCCAGCACGCGGGGTGTCGTTGACGCGGCCTCGCGACACAAAGCCATCGCCTGTTCGACGTCAGTGGAATAGGAGACGCCCACGGGGATACGCAGTTGTACGTCGCGGCTGGTGTGCGACCAGTTGCTGACCGCGTTCGAAACCAGCATCTCGTTGGGGATCAAGGTTTCCGTGCCGGTCCGCAATGTGATCGCGGTATACCGCCCGGCCAGTTCAGTGACTTCGCCACGGACCGGGCCCGCGCCAAAATCGAGCTCGATCACATCGCCAGGCTTGATCGACCGGTCCATCAGCAGAATCAAGCCAGCTACATAATTTGAGACGACATTCTGCAGGCCAAATCCCAGGCCCAGGCCAACGGCGCCGGATAAGACGGCCAACGCGGTTACATCGACGCCCAGAAAGGCCAGTGAGAAAAGCGTCGCTAGAAGAAGCAGGCCTGCGCGCGCAAGCTTTCCGATGAGCGCCTGACCGGAGCGACTGATTGCGACTTCACCCGCCATGCCGCGATCGAGTAGGTTTCCGAGTTGCTGCGCAATCCAGAACATCGAAGCAGCGATACCGATCGCCTTCAGGACAAACCACGGTGAAACCCGCAGTTCGCCGAACATCAGCGCGGGGCCGTCCAATGCTTCCGTTACAGGTCCAACCAGTCCAAGCGTCGCCAGGATGGCTACGCCGACAGCCGTCGCCGCAGCCAACCATCCCAGGATCGAATAACCCATCAGGCGAAATGCGATGAGAGATGCGGCGGTCGCTGTGGCCGCAAGCGCAGCGAGACGCACGATGCCTGTCGGCAGCGCCTGCGCTTGAAGTCCCGAAAGCGCTGCCCACAGCAGCGCCGCGAAAAGTATCTGGGCGAATGGCCAGCGTCGTCCGCGCTCGCTTGGGGGCGTGCGGCGCCTCAGACCTTGCCGTATGGCAAAGGTAAGCGCGAAGGACGTCGGCAGGGCCGCAGCCAGAAGGCCGAGCTGCAACCATACAGTCCAGAGCGGAGGAGCGAGAAGACTCTCGAAGAAGGTGGTGAGTTCATCCAGCGTCGTGATCATCGGACTTGGGCCTCATGTCAGTGGCGCCGCAGACGCAAACGGTGATCGAAAGTTGAACGGGGGGCGCGGGAACGCCGACAACAGGGGCAAGTAATCGGCAATGCAGTAGAATGAAGTCCTGCGCTGAGGCTGCAGTCGAGCTCTACTCTTACGTCCCGTCAACTCGCGTTAGCCGTCGCTCTTGCTGTCAGGTTCAACTCCCGGCACGCGTTCAATATGGCGCGTAACTGACACGGCGCGTGTTCCCTCGGTTTGATCGAGTTCGGCAGTTACGGATACGACTTCGCCGGTCCCGGATCCGCTCCTCTTGCGAGTCACATTGGCGCCCATCAGCGCCAACTTACGAAATCGACCAGCGCATTTTTGCGAAGATTTTCAGCGCGCATCGCACGACGTCGCACGCTAGTGTCTCCTGTATCCGCACATCGCAGAAAGCGCTGTGGCACATGGGTTCTCGGACACTTCACGCGTTTGCAGATTGGCTCGTCGATGGCAATTTCCATGTCCTCCTGTTTCCCCAAATCACCCTCGAATTCCCCTCCAGGTGCTTACCAGGTGCTTACCAGAATTTGGGGTGTGAGCCGGGCGAAGACGCGTATTTCCCTTCAAATTGCCTCGTGTTTCCGTAATTCGTCCCGAACTCCCGTGCGAGGTGCTTGCGGTATTGCAGCTGAATCCCGTCTGGCAGGCTGTGCGCTGATGACAACGAAAGGATGCGCATGAAGCTCGGAGCCCGGTCAATCAATGCCTTGCCGAAGGTCGAGGGGGGTGTGCGCTTCTACTGGGATGACGAGCTTCCGGGCTTCGGCCTGCGGGTGCGCGCGAACGGGAAGAAGCATTTCATTGCGCAGTATCGGGTCGGCGGCGGGAAGGGTGGCCGGTCGCGTCGCGTTACGATCGGCACGTATGGAACGCTGACAGTCGATGATGCCCGGCCGCTAGCAAAGCGCATTCTTGCAGATGCCTATCTGGGCAAGGATCACGCAGAGGAACGTGACAGCATCCGCAAGTCGCAGACGGTCAGCCAGCTCATCGATACCTGGGCAGGTGATGGCGTTCTCATCAACCGCCGCACCGGCGCAAGACGTAGTGCGAGCAACATCGCTAACGAGGTGGCGCTGGCGACCCATCACCTGAAACCGCTCATCGGCAGCCGCACGGTCGAGAACCTCACCAAGGGTGACATCGAGCGGTTGCGAAACCAGATCGCGACGGGCCAGACGAGGACCACGCGCAAGGGACGCAAGCGGGGTCTAATCAAGGTCGCTGGCGGAGAGGGTACGGCGACACGGACGATACGGCTTCTGTCGTCCATCCTCTCCTATGCCGTTGATCAGGGGATCATCGAGAAGAACCCGGCCTTGGGCGTCAAGCTGGCCCCCGGAGGGCAGCGCCACCGATACCTGTCCCCCGAAGAGCTCCGGCGCTTAGGTGCCACTCTCGATCAACCGCCGGGAACGCCCGCCGCCGGGACTGCTGTCGCCATAATCCGCTTGCTGATCCTGACTGGCGCCCGCCGGAGCGAGATCGAAGGTCTGAGGTGGTCGGAAGTCGACTTTCAGTTCGGCATGCTGCGGAAGGAAACCAGCAAGACCGGCGCGAAGGTGATCCCGCTTGCTCGCGCCGCGCTGCAGATCCTCGAGGAGCAGAGGCAGTGGGCTTCGGGCAATCAGGTATGGGTTTTCCCGGGCCAGAAAGGTGAGGGTCACTTTGACAGTCTCAACAAGGAATGGACTCGCATCCGCCGCCAGGCAGGGATCGCAGATGTCCGTATCCATGACCTGCGGCACACCTATGCGAGCTTTGGAGCGGCTGGCGGTGTTGGATTGCCCCTCATCGGCGGCATTCTCGGACATCGTCAAGCATCAACGACCCAGCGCTACGCGCATCTCGCGGACACGCCGCTCCGGGCTGCCGCGAACGTCATTGCTGGTGAGATCGCGGCGAATTTGTTCCGAGGTGCCTGAGGATGGAGTGAAGCTGACCCCACGTGTGAGTCTCTTCCAAATCTTGGACCGAAAATTCTTGGGCATGTCAGTGGCTACCGCCAATGCTCAAGGCGAGGCCTAGCTCAAAGAGTAGTGGCGGTGCTAAGGTTCGCTCAAGTCGGTGACTTCGGGGGATACATGCGATTAGGCTTTGTGTTGTTGTCGTGTGCCATTTTCTTGGCTGGGTGCGCTTCCACGTCGTCTACGATTATTCCGCGTATGTCAGGTCCGCCTTTGGCCGCCGTGTTGCCGCTTACAGGTGATTTGGGAGAGCAGGCCTCTGACCTGCTCTCTCAGGAGTTCGCCCGCAATGGGGTAGCCGTCGTCGAAACAGGCCGCCTCCGGTCGGTTGTGGCGGTTGACACAGACTTGAGTTCAGCAACGCCGGCCGCAGTCGCGACTTTGAAGTCATATGGCGAGCAACTGGGCGTTTCGTTTCTCTTCTCAGGCACCGTCTCAACCGACCGAGGCCCGCTGTCATCGTATCCGCACGTGTTCATCACACTCCGACTTCTCGAAGTGTCCAACGGACAAACGCGCTGGGTGGGACGCTACGGCAATTCGATGTGGACGAGTGCTTGGTCTACCCAGGGTGACCTTGAGCGAGGGGCGAATGACATCGTTCAGGAGTTCATCAAGGCGGGAGGCCCGGCGATCCTACGGGAATAGAACAATCTGAATTGGCAATAGCTGCGTCATCAGCTGCGTCCAACTCGAGCGTGTCTGTAGAACCAATCGATAGGGTCCCAGTGCGGTGTGTTGCCGATGACTAAGGCTGCCTACGACCGAGCATCGGCATGTTTGAGGGGGGCGCCTTGAAAGCAATTGGATGGTTACTTGCGGCTGCATTTCTGGGTATCGTTGGGTTCGTAGTTGCCGCAGCACTTGTTTTGGGGTTTGAGCTTGCTGCGCTGTTCCTGTTTGGAGCGATCACGGGCTCAGAGCTTCAGCCACGTGGGCTAGGCTGGATCATTGCGCCACTTGCTGGCGGCTTCGTAGGTTTCAAAATCGGTCGCGGTCTAATTGACTCGGAGATAGCCACCACCAAAGGGCTCTCGCGCAGGGATAGGGAACGAGCCAGACAAGTTAAGTTGGACGAGGTCCGCGAGCGAGAGAAATCGAACGAGCTTGCTGCCTCTGCGGTTGCCCGGACTTTTGGGCGAGGCAATCAGCTATCGACCAAGCAACCCAGCTCAACAAACTCAGATGGTTCCGTTACCAACCAACTGCAAAACCAAGCACACTCGCAAATTCCTATCGAGGACACTCTCCGCTATATTTCCGGCAGCTGGGATGAACACCTCAAGCTCCAACTTGGTCCTGACAAGATGGACTTAAGGGTTCAGATTCCGAAATTTCTCAATGAATTTTTGCCGGATCTTTTTGAGAGATTTCCCCCGCTCCAAAACGCACTGCCAGCGCGATTACTTTTGCTCCTGGTCACCGGAATTTGTCTGGTCGATACGCACCCGAGAGGCGAGGTCGAGGAAGAGTGTAAGAGTTATCTGGGTGTCCGGATTTAATCGCGGACCAAAAAGGTTAGGCCACAATCTGTCTGGGCTGCTGCCGGTCTCGTAGACACGCACCTAAGCTAACGCCGCCTGTTCCTTGAACGCAACCGGGCTGAGATAGCCGATGGTCGAGTGCCGGCGCTTCGCATTGTAGAACCGCTCGATGTAATCGAACACGTCGGCCTTGGTCTCATCTCGTGTTCGATAGATCTTGCGGGCAGTCCTCTCGGTCTTCAGCGAAGAGAAGAAGCTCTCCATCGCAGCATTGTCCCAGCAGTTGCCAGACCGGCTCATTAAACACACGACACCTGACGCGTCCATCAGCCTCTGGAATTGATCGCTGGTGTATTGCGATCCCTGATCGGAGTGATGGAGCAGCTCCTTAGGTCGGCCGCGCCGGCACAGCGCCATCATAAGCGCATCAGTGACAAGCTGAGCGGTCATGTCCGCCTTCATCGACCAGCCGACAACGCGCCGTGAGTAGAGGTCGATGACGACAGCCACGTAGAGCCATCCTTCCGCAGTCCAGATGTAAGTGAAGTCCGCCACCCACTTCTGGTTCGGCGCAGCTGCCTCGAAAACACTATCGCGGACGTTGGGAGCGATGGCTGCGGCTTGCCGTTGGCCTGTGTCAGGGGGCAGGTCGGGATCGGCCTAGCCAAAAACGAGCTCTGGCAGAACGACCTCCCATTCCTCGCGGCGCATGCTGTTCCGATAAACTTCGTCGCTGTCTGATTTACGCCAACAAATAATGGCGCCGATCGTGCCCCGAAGAAGTGGCAGACCATCAGGGATAGAAAACCGCTGAGCCATCCGCCCGATCGTTCGATTTGCTGCGTCCTTGACCAACCATCGCCCCCCTTCATGAGCGAGGCTGATGGGATCGCCCACTTGAGCCGACTTGATGGCGTTGAGGGAGGGGTTCTCCGCATCAAGGCGTCCCGCGTAGGACAGGTCCACCATCTGAACGTCAGGCATCTGGTATCTGCGTCGAACCGCCAACGCGGCGTTCGCATCGGGGAGAATGCGCCGTCGAACGGTGGAGTGAAGGTCTGCATCCAAGAAGTTTTGTTCGCCTGCGGTGACGATCGATAGGCTCCGTCGCGCGCGGGTCATTGCCACGTAGAATAGCCGTCTGGGTGCGTCCGGATCCTCATCCTTGGAGAGACGGGCCCAATCGCTGTCGATGATGACCACATCATCAAACTCCAATCCCTTCGCCCGGTGCGCAGTTAGCAGGAGGAGTCCACGCTGCGCGCTGCGGGTGTCGTGCGCCCATTCAGCGAGCCATTCGATTGCGTCCAGAGCGGGCATCTTCTTTTCTGAAAGCTCGTGACCAAGCTCTGTCACGCCCTGTTCGATCAACTTGGTCCACTGATTTGGCGACAGACTTCGCAGCGCGGAGGCAAGGTCGGCCGCGCCGATGAGCTGATCCGAGCTCTGTCGCAATGCGTCCACGAGGAGTTGCATCTCGCGCAGGCGCCAAATGCTCGGCAGCCTTTCGTTCGCCATTTCGACAGGGAGGCCCGCAGCCTCGGCATAGGCGCGGGTGTACTCGAGCTGCCTCCAATTCCGGGCGATTATGGCGGTTCGGGCCCATGACCATCCGGGGATCAATTGCGACAATCGAATGAGTTCATCTACCGCAGCCATCGCCTGCGCGCCCGGTCCTGCGAAGCACTGCAGGAGCTGCACGCGCCCCTTGGCGACAGGATCAAGTTTCTCAAGCAATCCTCCGGGCGCGTCCTTCTCGCGGCGGCGATCAACGGTGATGGGGTGGTCGTCCTTTAGTCGGTTCCGTGCGCCCACAATCACCGTGTTCGCCGTCTCAACGATGTGTCGGGTTGAGCGATAGTTCTCGACCAGGAATGCAGGCTTAGCCTTGTAGTCTTCTTCGAAGCGGCGAATGTAGGTAATTGAAGCGCCAGCGAACGCGTAGATATTCTGGTCATCATCGCCGACTGCGAAAAGACTCAGCCTAAGATCGTCGTCATCAAGCGAACGGCCAGCAACTGCTGAGATCAGGGCGTATTCGTCCGGGCCGATGTCTTGATACTCGTCCACAAGAATCCATCGAAAGCCTCGGATGAGCGTGTCGCGCTGAGCTTCCGCCTCCGAGGGCGAGAGGCCGTTACCTTGGAGATGTTCCACGGCCTCGGTCATAACGCTCTTGAAGTAACCCGAGTCTGCGGTTCTCTTCGAAAAACTCGCCCCAACCAGTCGCATCGCCAATGCGTGGCAGGTTGAGATTGTCACGTGCTGCGCATCATCGCCGAGCAGGCTTCTTAGCCGATCGCGTATCTCGGCTGCCGCGTGTCGATTGTAGCTTAGAACCAGGATTCCACTTGGGTCCTCCCGCTTGACCCGAACGAGGTATGCGATGCGGTGAACAAGCACGCGTGTCTTGCCAGACCCCGGCCCAGCGAGAACCAGAACGTTTGTCCGCTCCCGGTCGTCTGACACGATTTTTTGTTGGATGGGGTTGTCCAGGACCTCAACGATGCGCTTCCAGGATTCACTTGTCGTCTGGCGTCGGATTTCGGCGCCGCGACCGGGCAGCCACCTGCGCACGAAAGTGTCGCGATCAACAACAAAATAATCCTCGGAAAGCTGCTGAGCCTTGTCGATAGAGTCGATCCCGACCTTCGCATATGTCGCCATGACATGCGTTTGCAGGGTCTTTTCCTCGTAGTGCTCCTCGAGAGGCTCATAGTCCTTTTGCGTGAACTTCGTGGAACCACGACGCAGATGAATAGTCATGGCAGGACGAAAGATCGTCAGCCCCTTGCCTAGAGTCACCACCTCCAGTTCATGCAGTGACATCATTGCCCGATCTGCGAGTTTCGCCGGGCTCTGCACTTCTCCGGACAATATGGCATCATTCTTCACAGCCGCTACGAGGTCGCCGAGGGTTGTTTCAACCTGGATGTCCTTGCCACGCACGCCCCTTGGGGCTCTTCCAACAAGATGTTCCAGCAGTAACGCGGCTGCCTGCCGGCGCAGAGCCGACGCGCGTTCCAGCGATGACCACGACCGCTGAAGTCGGATCATGCTCGTTGTGAGAGTGGCCCTTCGCCTGTGTATGCTGCCCCTGCCGCCATCCTCGTCGCGGCCGTCTTGGGCGAGGCTGCCGAGTATCCTGTCGATGATATCTGGACGTACGACAGGGTGGCCTTTGTCACGCAACGCCTGACACATGGATGGAAGATGAAGCGGGACATGCTTCAGATCATCTGCATCGGGATGGAGTTCCCTCATCAGCGCTATCAGATCAGCTTCGAGCCTTGAGGCGCTTTCTAGGCGCTGTGACGACTGCCCTTCGACCCCGATGTGCACAAACGCGGTTAGCGCTGTGTCATTGCGCGCGATCCCGAGGGTTTCCAGGTCCGCCAATGCCTTGTTGAGACCGCTTCCAGTCAGTCCGCTGATGCTGGCCAACTCATCGGTTGAAACGCCCGAATCGCGCGGCGTGGTCATTAAATGGCGAACGATGCTTATAAGTTGGTCCCGGCGCGCCTCAGTCATTGTCGCCGACTTATTCAGGAGCGCCGTTGCTTCCTTCAAAGTCGAAACACGCAGCGATGACGGAAACACCTGAACTCGATTTTCTTCGCGCGTCAGAAGCGAGGCCTCTTCCAACCACGACACCGCTGTCTTGACGCGTGTATCATCGGTCGCGCTGTCGCGATCGAACTCACGATCCAGCTCAGAACGCACGATTTCGCCTGAGGTTGCGACGACCTCTCCGCTCTTGCCGGTCTTAGTCTCGATCCGACGGAGGGCCTTCAGAATGGCACCAATCTCATGACGCTCCAGACGCGATCGCGCCGACATCGAGAACTGACGCTCGATATCCTCTTCCGCGAAGAGCAGAACGCACTTGGCCGGCGCCCTGTCACGACCAGCACGCCCCGCCTCCTGGAGGTAGTTTTCGAGCGATCCGGGGATGTCGCCATGGACCACCAGGCGAATGTCTGGCTTGTCGATGCCCATGCCGAAGGCATTTGTCGCAGCTATGATCCGAAGAGATCCGGTTCTGAAGCGCTCCTGAACCTCCTTCTTTTCTTCCGAAGTCATGCCGGCGTGGAAATGCTCAGCAGACAGGTTCTGTTGCTTCAGAAAGTCGGCAACGCGTTCGGTCTCGCTCCGCGTGGCGCAGTAAACAATTGCGCCCGATGCACCCTCAGGCGGAAGCGCGCCTTCGATCGCATCAAGAATGTCGGAGAGCTTGGTTTCCCTTTGCGTGGGTAACACATTGAAGGTGAGGTTTGTGCGGACCGCGCCGCCGTCCAGGAGCAGTAGGTCGATGTCGAGGCGCGCTTTAAAGTGTTCGCGAATGTCCCGAACGACTTCAGGCTTTGCCGTCGCCGTAAGACACAACACAGGAGCAGGGGAGCGATCTCCCGAGAACTCGCGAATAAACCGGCTGATGTATCGATAGTCAGGCCTGAAATCGTGACCCCACTTCGACACGCAATGGGCCTCGTCCAGCACCCATAGGCCAACCTCACGTTGAGCCAAGACGGACCGAATAGAATTGCTGCGCAGCTGTTCCGGGGAAATCAGAAGCATGGCCGCGTCGCCCAATCGCACGCGGTCGAGCGCCTGTTGGCGTTCGGGTAGGGACAGCGTCCCGTTGACGGTAACTGCGGAGGTGATGCCTATGCGCGCCAGACCCTGAACCTGGTCAGCCATAAGCGCGACAAGAGGCGAGATCACAACGGACAAAACGCCTGTTTTGTCGAACTTGCTCAGCGCCGGAACCTGATAGCAAACAGATTTGCCGGTCCCGGTGGGCAATATCCCAAGAACGCTTCGTCCTCGCATTGCCTCATCAACAATACGCTCCTGGAGAGGACGCCCAAGTTCATCCATCGGCTGCGGTCTAAAGTTGTCGAAGCCGAACCACCTTGAGAGCGCCTGCCTTGGATCACTCTTTTCGCGACACCAGACGCACTCCTGATTTTCGCACGCCGTGTCACGTAACTGCCGCACGATCCGGGCGGCGTCTGGAAATTGAGCGCGAACCCAGGGCGGCATCACCGAGTCTCCGCCTGCAACCGATATCCACGACAAGGCGTAGGCGAGGGGCCAGCCTTCGTTCGGGCTACTCACGTTCTCAAGCACCGCATTCGTCTGAGTGACACATGCGCGATCGATGAGCAGCCGTTGAATGGCGTCGCGAGCTTCGTCACTCGATGGTGTTGGACCTGTACGGCATGATTTGAACACGGCGTCGAAGCCGGCGTGAGCGTCCGATCTCGTCGACAGGTAGTGATAGGCTAGCAGTGCATCAGGGTGTTCGAGGTTCAACCGCGAGAACGCCGCAAGCTGATCCTCCAACAGTTTGAAGACGAGTTGGGCGTCAAGTTCCGGGTGATTGACGTGCCCGGCTTGAAGCCGACCATCGTGGTAATGCTTTACAAGGTGATGATAGGGATTCCGCGGGAAGGCGAGTGGGTTCAACCACAACGTATCAATCGGTGATTTTCCCAGGGTCGCGAGGCGCGGGCGGAGCGCCATGAGGTGGGGCAGGTCGAACCGCAGGATGTTGTGCCCGATCAGGTGATCGCAATCCAGGACGAAGGCGTCCAACTTCTGCAAGGCGTCGTCTGGGTTTCCACCTCGGAAAATTAGCGGGCCCGACCGATTTTGACTCACAGCAGCGAAGGCGAAGACGCGGGCCGATCTTGGATCAACCTCGAGATCTATCGAGATGCATCGCGTCAAAAGCTTTCCGGAATGATCGAGCATCGGGATCTAGATATTCAATAAAGGTCGAGGCCGAGCCCCTGTGTAAAGTTCGCGAATGACTAGGCGGCAGGTTGCTGGCCAAGACAAGCCCGGGGTAACGACGCATCTTGCGGTAACGCCGTCACTTGTCTGACCTTGAGACGAGAACGACATGCTGATCCTCCGGCCTGCGTGCCTTGGGGTCGAGGTCCAGCCCCAGCCTGTGCTTGGTGTAGTAGGCCAGCGCCTTGCGGACCTTGAGATCAGCGGTACCGCCGCGCATGCCGTAGTCGCGCTCAATTACCTTTTTCTGTGCCGGCGACAGGCCTGGGTTGGGCGTGATCATGAGTGTCACCCAGCTATGCCAGTCCTGGTCCGTGCTGGAAGGCGCTTCGGCAGGTCCCTGCAGGCTGGCCCCTGAGAGGCGTCCCAGCACATAGTCCTTGAACGCGCCATCCTCTGCGTCCCGCGCACGGGCATGCCAGCGGAACCCGTCATAGCCCAGGGCGTGTGGCTCGATCCGGCGCATTCGTCCGTCCGTCTGCGAGAACGACACGTAGTGCGCCGACACCTGCCGGGCTTCGCGAATGGCGCGAATGATCACACGGAGTATTTCCGGCTCCACCGGACGCGCCGGCGCCGGTGCGATACCAAGCGATA
>Ga0116156_10002002_pt1 | contig 18930 bp, 18 predicted proteins | sample AD_UKC045_MetaG_FD_89891 | JGI IMG/M metagenome (GOLD analysis project Ga0116156, IMG submission 89891) | Active sludge microbial communities of municipal wastewater-treating anaerobic digesters from USA - AD_UKC045_MetaG | ecosystem: Engineered > Bioreactor > Anaerobic > Digestate | place: USA... | reverse complement strand
GGCGGCCTGCGCGTCACCGTCAACTCGAACGCAGGCGCTCCGGTCGCCGGCGCGAACGTCAAGGTTTCGTCTCCTGACTCGCTGGTCACCCGCACGGGCACGACGGGCGCCGACGGTACGGTCCGTATCGCCGGTCTCGACCCGGCCACCAACTACTCGATCGAAATCGCCGCTTCGGGCTTCACCACCTTCACCGCCGGCAACGTCGCCGTCGTGTCGGGCCGTGACCTCTCGGTCGGTTACGCGCTCGGCGGCACCGCCGACGCTGGCGACATCGTCGTCATCACCGGTTCGTCGCTCGCCGCCGTGGACGTGACCTCGGCCACCGTCGGCACGACGCTGACGCTGGACACTGTGGAATCGCTGCCTACCGGCCGTAGCTACCAGTCGTACCTGCAGCTCGTTCCGGGCGTTAAGCCCTCGTCGGGCGGCAACCCGTCCTCGCGTTCGGGCGTCAACTACGCCGACGTCGACGGCGCCACCGGCTCCTCGACCGACAACGTGTATTACATCGACGGCGTCGACGTTACCGACCCGACGAGCGGCACATTTGGTTCGAACTTCAACTCCGAGATCATTCAGGAACAGCAAGTCATCGTCGGCGGCGTCCCCGCTGAATACGCTGGCGGCTCCGGCCTGATCTCGCGCGTCGTCACCAAGTCGGGCTCGAACGAGTGGCACGGCTCGATCAACTACTACTTCCAGAACGACGGCCTCGTTCAGAAGGACGAGCACTCCACGTCGGGCGGCTTCTCGACGTATGACGCGGCCGTCACGCTGGGCGGCCCGATCATCAAGGACACGCTGTGGATCTTCGGTTCGTACCAGAAGAGGAACCGCAAGGACGACGTGCTCAACGGCTCGACTGGCGCCCTCATGCGCTCGGTTGAAAACGATGGCGAGTACGCGTTCCTCAAAGGCACCTGGCAGATCACGCCGGATGACCGTCTGACGGCAACCTACTTCTCCGACCCGACCGACATCTCGGGCTCGAGCGCCTCGACGACCCTCAACAACCGCGACCTGGCTCGTACGCAAGGTGGCGATAACTACAAGGTCGACTACACGCGCACGTTCGGCGACCTGCTGCTCAACGCGTACTACTTCAACCACAAGGCCGAACTCACGCAGGTCGCGGCCGACCAGACCATTCGCGACAACGTCGGCTTCCGCTCGAACGCGGGCTCGACGCTCGCCCAGCGCAGCCAAGGCGGCGCGGGTGCGAACCTCGAAACGCACCGTGACCGTGAAGAGTACGGCATCAGCGGCGAGTACTTCCTCGACACTGATTTCGGCTCGCACACGTTCAAGGCAGGCTACACGTTCTCGACCAACACCTATGCCGAAAACGGCTCGGTCCCGGGCAACGTGACCTACGCTTCGCTCGCGGCAGGCTCCCTGCCTAACCCGACGAGCTGGCTGCAGTACTCGACGGGTTCGGGCACAGCGACCGGCTACACCAGCCGTTCGGTGACCTCGGTCGATAACGGCCGTATCCTTACCGCAATCAACGCTTCGACGGCGGCGAAAGCCACGTTCGGCGTCGGCGCGACGGGCACGGTGACGCAAGCGCAACTCGACGCGATGAACCTCACCAACACCACAGGTAACCCCTACGGCAACATCAACGTGTATCGTGCGCTCCGTACGATCTCGGGTGGCTATGAAGTTCAGAGCGAAGGTCAGTCGATCTATCTGCAAGACACCTGGACGCTGAACCAGTTGACCGTGAACGCCGGTCTCCGTGCTGAGAAGTGGGAACACTTCGACTCGAACGGTGAAACCTCGGCCTCGTTCGATTGGGACATCGCTCCGCGTCTGTCGCTCGTCTATGACCTGTTCGGCGATGGCCGTACGAAGGTCTTCGGCTTCGGCGGTCGTTACTACGATCCGGTCCGCAACAACATGTCGGACTTCGCCGGTGCCCTGACCGGCCCGGTCGACGAAGAGCAGGTCAACATCAACGGCCAGTGGGTCACCTTCCGCACCCGCGGCGGCGCCACCACGCCGGACGCTCTGTTCGCTCCGAGCACGAAAACGCCGTACACCGACGAATTCATGCTGGGCTTCTCGACCACCTTCGGCACGGACATCGGCCTGTCGGTCACCGCGACGAACCGCAAGACGCGGGACATCATGGAAGACTTCGACCTGGCTCTGTACTCGAACCCGAACGGCGACACCTCGCATGGCGAAGCCAACTCGTCTTCGTTCTTCTACCTGCCGTACTCGTACTTCGGTTACAGCAGCCAGCCGAACTCGAACTACGTCATCGGTACGCTGAAAGGCGGCAAGCGTGACTACAACGGTCTCGAAGTTACGCTGACGAAGTACAAAACCGACAACTGGATGGGCCAGGTTTCGTACACCTACAACGACGCCAAGGGTAACTCGAACTCCGACTCCAACGCCGACTACCAAGGCGACTGGATCGCGCTCGATCCGCGCGCGCCGAACGTGTACGGCCCGCAAGCTGGTAACATCAAACACCAGTTCAAAGCCTACGGTTCGTACGAGTTCGATTTCGGCCTCGAAACCTCTGCGGTGTTCAACTGGAACAGCGGCGCGCTCTACACGCCGGCTGAAGCCATCTCCCGCCGCTTCTTCCCGCCGATGTCGACCGCGTACACCTACGGTGGCGTCACGGACACGTACTTCCTGCCGGGCTATGTCGGCTCGCAAGAAGGTCCAGACTACTACACGTTCGATATGCGCTTCAAATACGACCTCGAACTCGCCTTCGGCGAAGTCGAACTCTTCCTCGACATCTTCAACGTGCTCAACCAGCAGTTCAAGACCTCGGTCGAGAAGCAGCTCGCCGGTTCGGGTACCTACGCTTACCAGCAAGCCAACGCGTGGGTTGCTCCCCGCCGTGCTTACCTGGGCGCTCGCTTCTCGTTCTAGGCGATCGCACGACGAACTACGGGAAAGGCGGGTCGAAAGACCCGCCTTTTTCTTTTGTTCTGGCCGGATCAAGCGATCAGGGCGTCGGCTCTGATGTGTGGGGCTGAGAAGAGGCGGTGAGGCGGGGGCTGTATATCCTCCAGACGTGTGATCGGCGCTGCAGTGGTCTCTGCGGAGCGCCCGTGGTCAGCTGGCTGCGGGCAGTTTTGTGAGGGCGCGGGATCGTCTGGTTGGGGGAGCGTGATGCGGGCGAGCGGTGTGTACGTGATGTTGGCGGGGTTGCTGTCGGCGGCGTGCAACACGGTCGGCTCGGCTGATGTGCGGCCCGGCGGGCTGGTGAGGGCAAGATCACGGGGACCGCAGTGTGCAGGCCGGGCGTCATGCAGAAGATGAAGCAGCGCGGTATGGCGTCGGCGTCGGAACGCGCGCCTTCGTAGGCGCTGGCGGCGCGACGCAGCAGAAATCAGTCGAGATGTGCGCGTGGATCGCCGCGAAGCAGCGTTACTCGTCGCCGATGGAGTGGAGGGCGCCGCCGCGTTCGTGGAGCCAGGCGCGGGCTTCGCGCCAGTCGGGGAAGCAACGCTCGACCTGTTTCCAGAAACGGTCGGAGTGATTCATCTCCTTGATGTGCGCGACCTCGTGCGCGGCGACATAGTCGAGCGCGAAGGGCGGGGCGCAGACGAGGCGCCAGGAGAAGTTGAGCCGGCCCTCGGACGAGCAGGAACCCCAGCGCGAGCGGGTATCCTTGATGGCGATCGAGCGCGGTTTCACTTTCAGCGTTTCAGCGTGGACAGCGACCCGTTCGGCGAAATCCGTGCGGGCGGCGGCGCGGAAGAAGCCGCGGGTTTTGTCTGCGAAAGATTCACGCGGGCCGGGTATCAAAAGTAGGGGAGTTGGACCCGAGGTCTTGTCGACCTTCACGGTGCGTCCCGTCTCGACATGCTTCAATCGGTGGATGACTCCACGCAAGGGGATGTAGGCCCCCGGGCGGAACACCACAGGGGGTGGTAAGGCTCCCAAACGGTCTGCAATCCACTCCACCCGTTCGGACGCGAAAGAGATCGCTTCGAGGGCGAAACGGTTGGCCGGAGCGGTCGCAACAGCCTCTCGGGCGAGCGGATCTATGCGTACGGACACCCTGCGCGCACGGCGATCAATGTGCACCCGGATCGGAACCGAAGCACCTGATTTCGCTAACAAAAATACGCGCTGATGCGGTTCCAAGGCGAGCATGATAAGGCGTACCCTCCTGTGGCGCCTGAAGCAACATCACCCACACAGAGGGGACTCCCATAATGAAGCTCAGACTCGCTTTTGCGTCAGTTTTGGCGCTGTCGACCGCTGCATGTGCAAGCGGCCCGGCGCTCGAAGCCCTGACAGCGATGCAGATCATCGAAAATAATGCCGGCGACGGGATTTCCTATGCCGGGCGGAGCGGTTCCGGCGGGAACTTGACGCTACGTAACGTAACTTTGAAGACGCCGGCGTCCGTGCCTCTCGTCGTGGACGTGGATCTGGAGGAGGGGGCGGCCCCGGTTGTGCCTTCGGCCCCTGCTCCCGCCAAATCCGAGATCGTGGCGCGCGCTGAAACGCTGACCTTCACCGGGCTCGATATGAAGGCCGGCAAGCCGGTGTTCACGGGCATGGTGGCGCGCGGTGTGACGCCGGTTCAGGAAAGCAGCGACGAGCCCCAGATGAAGATCGGCTCGATCGGCATCGAGGGCATGAACGCTGCGACCGGGGCGTTTATCGCTGGGGCCTTCACGAAGGAAGGTCCGGGCCAGGCGCCGCCGTTCGAGCAGTGGGCATTCAAGAATGCGACGGTGAAAGACGTCGTGATTGCCGGCGAGATCGGCGGAGATGCGGGCAAAGACAGCGCGCCGGATTCCACACCGAACCCGACAGGCTCGGTGAAGTTCGAGATGGGCGAGCTGACGGTCGCGAATGTGAAGGACAAGATGATCGGCCTGACGCGCTTCGGCGGGATCAAGGGCGACATCAATGTGCCGGGCAGTTTCCCGGTGGCGGGCGTGTTCGATCTGGGAACGCTCGACATCACCAACATCCGCGCGGGCATGTTCAGCGATGCGTTTGCTGCGGGCATGGGCGCGGCAGACGGCAGCGAGCCGGACTGGGGCAAGGTGTTCGCGGGCTATACGAGCCCGCTGGAGGCTGGCCTCGACGGCATCAAATGGTCGGGCATGAGCGCCAACTTCTCGGGCCTCAAGATCGAGGGCACGCCGACGTCGTACACGACGGTGCGCAATGCTGATGGCGTTGTGGTGGCGACGAAGGTTCCGCTCTCAGCTTTCAAGCTGACGGCGGATTCCGAGGGCGGGTCGCTGGGCGCGATGGGCCTGATGCTGATGGCGATGGGCGGTTATCCGTCCAACGTGCTTGAGGTGTACTCGCAGGGCGAGGCGACCTTCGATCCGGGGAAGGATCTGACGCGCTACGAGAGCTACACTGTGGGCGTTACGGACATTGCGGAGATCAAGGTTGCGGGCGGCGTGCTCGGTCTGAAGAAGGCCTTGCCGACGCTGCTGACGGGTCTGATGACCATGGCAGAAGCGACTGGCTCGATCGCGGACGAGGCGATGGACGAGGACGCGGCGCCTGAAGATGGGGACGATGCCGACAGCGATGCTGATGCAGACGCCGAAGGCGGCAACCCGCTGTCCAGCATTCCGCGAGAAGCGCAGGGCGCCGCCATGCAGATGGTGATGGCGCTCATCACGCTGCAGGTCACCGATCTCGATATCTCCATCACTGACAAGCAGCTGGTGAAGCTGCTGCTCAATCAGCTTGCGCCGTCGTCGGGACAGAGCGTCGAGGCGTATCGTCAGGACCTGGTGAACATCATCACCGGCTCGAAAGTGTTCATGACGGATGCGGGTGTCGAAGAGGCTCTGGCGGCGGAAGTGACGACTGCTGTGGCGGGGTTCCTGTCGCAACCGGGTACGCTGCGTATCCAGATCAAGCCGAAGACGCCGTTCGGCGCGATGAGCGCGATGATGGGCATGCCGACGAAGGAAAGCCTTGGCTTCTCGGCAACGTTCACGCCGCTTGTTCCGCAGAGCTAGGCTGATCTCCCAAGACTATCACCTAAGTCATTTGACGTGGTGCGGGCGGTGTTCGTTAAGAGCGCCGCCCGTTTCATTTACCATGCGGGGAAAATGGCAGGCCGGACGAAAAAAGTTCGGGTCGCCGTGCAACCGCTTTTCGGTTCGCGCATTGGTTGGGTGTCACGGACGTCTTCCTATCCGTCCCCCCCGACCCCCCGGGAAGATGACCGTGACCTCGAATAACACAGGGCGGCCCTTGCACGGGGTCGCCCTGTTTGCGTTTGGGGTGCGTGGGCGCGTTCGCGCTAGCTCAGCTTCGCGATGCAGCTGGCGATGGCTTCGGCGGACTCGCCGGGGGTGAAGTAGGTCTGGAGTTTCCAGTTCTCGTCCATGAGATAGAGGATCGAGGAGTGGCTCACGAGATAGCCCGAGGCGCCGTCGGTTTCTTCGTCGCGGCTGAACTGCGTCTTGAAGCCGGAGACGGTCTGCTGGAGTTCGTCGAGCGTGCCGGTGAGGCCGATGATGTGTTTCGGGAAGCCGTTCGACTGGATGTATTGCGCGATGGCTTCGGGCGTGTCGCGCGCGGGGTCCACCGAGATGAAGACGGTGCGTGGAGCTTTCTTGCCGGCGGGCAGCAGGTCCATCGCCTTGCCCAGCGTGAACAGCGTGGTGGGGCAGACATCCGGGCAGTGGGTGAAGCCGAAGAAGACCAGCGACTTCTCGCCCTTGAGGCTTTCTTCGGTGGTTGGGGAGCCGGTTTGCGAGGTGAGGTGGAACGGGCCGCCGATCGCGTCTGACGAGCGATTGCCGCAGTTCTCGGCCTGGGTCTGCATGCCGGAGGAGACAACGCCGCCACCCGCTTCGACGCCGGCGGCGGGCTTGTCGCTGGGGGAACAGGCCGTCAGGACCAGAAAAGCGGTGGAACACGCCGAAAAGAGCAGGGTACGCATGCTTAGAAAATCGCATGCGCAGGGCAAAAAGCAAACTGTGGCCTGATGACATTCGGACGCGATTGCGCGAGCAGTTCATATGGCTGAATCGCAAGGTCAGGTGATTTTGGGGCTTCCTGCGACGGTGATCGACGATCCGTCACATGAAACGCTGCGCAGCGTGGGCTCTGCCTTCGGGCGGACGCGGCTTCGCACGCTTGTCACGCTGCGCTGGATGGCGATCGCGGGGCAGGTTGCAGCGGTGCTGTTCGTGAACTTCCTCCTCGGCTTCGAGCTGCCGCTGGTGGCGTGTCTGGCGGCTATTGGCGCATCGGCGTGGCTGAACGTGGCGCTGATGGCGGTGTTTCCGACGCAGCACCTGTCTTCGCCCGCAGAGACGGCGGGGCAGCTGGCGTTCGATATTGTGCAGCTGTCCGTGCTGATCGGTCTGACGGGTGGTCTGGAGAATCCGTTCCTGCTGATGATCCTTGCGCCGGTGACGGTGGGCGCATCGCGCCTGTTGCCGGCTTATGCGGTGTTGTTGTCCTTCCTCGCGCTTGGTTGCTGCGTGGTGATGTGGTTCTGGGGGCTCGACCTGCCATGGCATGGCGAGCCGTTGCAGTTGCCGCCTCTCTATCAGGCCGGGCAGCTGGCGGCTGTTGCCGTCGGCCTGGTGTTCTTTGCGATCTATTCGTGGCGCACCGGACGCGACGAGGCGAGCCTGGTGTCGGCGCTTGATGCGGTGCAGGCCGTGCTGGCGCGTGAGCAGCAATTGTCGGCGTTGGGCGCACTGGCGGCGGCGACGGCGCATGAGCTGGGCACGCCGCTGGCGACCATCCATATCGCAGCGAAGGAACTGGGGCGCACGGTGAAGCCGGGGCATCCGGCGCGCGAGGATGTCGAGCTGATCATCGAGCAGTCGGAACGTTGCCGAATGATCCTGAAGCAGATCTCGCAGCGGCGTCACATGACCGATGCCGCTATGGCGCGGGCGACCCTGCCGGGCCTGATCGACGAAGCTGTCGAGCCGCATCAGGGATCGGGCATACATGTGCAGTGCTCGTGCTCGCCGCTCGCTGGCAGCAGTACGGCGGGCAGCGGGGCGGGGCCGGAGAAGGCGCCGGATGTGATCCGCAAGCCGGAGATCATCCACGCGCTGGGCGCGTTCGTGGAGAATGCGGTGAGTTTTGCCTCGAAGGAAGTCAGCGTGAATGCGCGCTGGTCGGATGAGGAAGTGCGGATCTACATCACGGACGATGGCGCGGGCTTCGCGCCGAGCGTGCTGGCGAAGCTGGGCGAGCCTTACTTCTCCGAGCGCAGGATCGAGCAACGCGGTGGCGGTATGGGGCTTGGCTTCTTCATCGCCTGCACGCTGCTGGAGCGCACGGGCGCACGCGTGACGCCGTATAACCGCCAGCTACCCGCGAAGGGCGCGGTGGTGCGTATCGTCTGGCCGCGTGCGGCCATCGAAGCGCCTGAGGGCTGGATCGAGGCCTAGAACCTACTTCGCCATTTCCGACATGAGCTTCATGCCGCTGGCTTCCATGTCCTTGATGCGGTCCTTCTTGACGAAGGGCTTGTCGAGGAAGCGCTGGATCGTGGCGTTGAAGAGCTCGGGATCATCGTAGGGAACCATGTGCGTGTTGTTGGGCAGCACGGCGAGATTGGCGTTCGGGATGTTGTTGTAGATCTGGACGGTGTGTTCGAGGCGGATGACGTCCTGGTCGCCCGAGATGATCAGCGTCGGCGCGGTGATCTTGTTCAGCGCTTTCGGGTCGATGTTCGGCTGGGAGAGCAGGAGGCCGGTGACCTTGAGGATGCGCTTGCCCTCGGGCGTGTTCTTCTGATCAGCCGGGAAGGCGTCGGTCATGGCTTTCGCCATGGCTTCGGTTTCCGGATAGATCGCCTCGAGCGACGGGTTGAGGTTGGCGGCCATGGCGACCAACCTCTTCACTTTCGTCGGATGGCGCATCGCGATGAGCAGCCCCTCGATTCCGCCATCGCTCCAGCCGACGACGTCGGCGGAGGCGATCTTCAGGTGGTCGAGCAGGGCGGCGAGATCATCCGCCATCTGTTCATAGGTGATGGGCGTGTCGCTGGAGCCGGACTTGCCTTGCTCGCGGCTGTCCATGGCGATGACTTTGTATTTGCCCTTGAAGGCGTCGATCTGGGCGCCGAAGCTGCCAATGCTGCCGCCATTGCCGTGGACGAGAAGGAGCGGCTCTCCCTCGCCATAGGTCTCGTAATAGAAGGTCACGCCATCGTGGGTGAAGGTTCCGCTGGCGGCCTGATTGACGCCGTAGGGGATCTTCGCGGCCGGAGCCGCGGCCTGTGCGGGGGCCGGAGCTTCGGCTGCGGGCGGCGCCGCTGGCGCGCAAGCGGCCATGGCCAGAGCAAGGGCGAGTGATACGCCAGCGCGAAGATACATCATGATCCGACCCCAGATTTGCCCCAACCCAGCGTCGATTAAGCCGGGAAAACCCTTGATGGCGCGCAATGACTGCGCTTTGCAAGCCATGGCGTGAGGGCAAGCGTAACCGCGGATTCGTTGAAACTGACGCTGCCCGTATGCTGTGTTCGGGCTGTCGCTAGGAAAACGGCCCTCCGAAACGCGATACGCAGGTAGACAAAAATCAATCTGGTGGCCTAAGGAGCCCCTCACGTTTATATAGCTGTCATTGGCAGCGCTGCGGGAGAAATCAGGGTGGAAGAACCTGTTGAGTCAGACCCACGGGTAGCGGCGCTCGAAGACCGCAGCCTGCTGGTTCTCGACGACGATGCGCCATTCCGGTTGCGTTTGGGGCGTGCGCTGGGCCAGCGCGGGTTTGATGTGACCTCCCTGGGCTCGGTCGCCGAGGCGCGCGAGCACCTGAAGAAGCAACAACCGGCCTTCGCAGTTGTCGACCTGCGGCTCGAGGACGGCTCGGGCCTTGAGGTGGTCGAAGCCCTGCAGCGGGCCCGCGAAGACACCCATGCCGTGATCCTGACAGGCTATGGCGCAATCTCGACAGCGGTTGCGGCTGTGAAAGCTGGCGCGATCGACTATCTGCCCAAGCCGGCCGATATTGATGACGTGGTGAATGCTCTGCTGACGGGCCGGTCTGACCGTCCCGAGCCACCGGAAAATCCGATGTCTGCGGACCGGGTGCGTTGGGAGCACATCCAGCGCGTGTACGAGCTGTGCAACCACAACGTCTCCGAGACGGCGCGCAGGCTCAACATGCATCGCAGGACGCTGCAGCGCATCCTGGCCAAGCGCGCTCCGCGGTAGGATTTGGGCGCGAGGTTGAGGTTGGCGCTGTCATTCCGGGCGCCAAAAGCAGCTGCATTAAGTGTTGCGTCAAATTTCGTCCGTAGTTCAGGTTTGGACTGCGGACTGGAGATATGACTATGGCGCGACTGGTTCTCTTGATGGCGGTTCTGGCGGTTGCCGCTCCGGCGGCGTTGGCCCCCGTTGCTGTGGCGCAGTCGAAGGCGATCGGCCGTTACAATGACTGGCGCGTCTACACCGAGGGCGAGGGGCGCAACATGGTGTGCTTCGCGGCGGTCGAACCCAATGACATGGCGCCGAAGTCTGCCAATCATGGCGAGGTGGCGTTCTATGTTGCCGCCTTCAAGTCGGGCGCGGCGACAGCCCAGCCGAGTCTGCGCGTCGGCTACACGCTGCGCACGGATCTGGCCCCGCAGGCAGTGATCGGTCGCGATAAGTTCCCGATGTATGCCGCCGGGCAGGAGGCCTTCTTCCCGGATGCCGGCGAGAAGCCGCTGATCGAAGCGCTGAAGAAGGGACAGGAGCTGCGCGTGGAAGCAGTTTCGGTGAAGGATGCGCGCACCGCATATCACTTCTCGCTCAAGGGATCGCGCGATGCGATCGACAAGGCGCGCGATCTCTGCCGCTAGGCGGACCACACGATCACAAACAACTCAATTGGTGTTGCGCGCCTTGCCGCGCGAGGCATCACGCCTAGTGTTCAATGCTCATACAAGCGGAGCGAGGACGCGCTATGGCCTATGTCGATGGTTTTGTACTTCCGGTGCCCGAGGGCAATATCGATGCGTACAAGAAGGAAGCCAAACGCGCGGGCAAGGTGTGGATCAAGCACGGCGCGCTGCAGTACTTCGAGTCGGTGGCGGACGATGTGCCAGCCGGCAAGTCGACTGATTTCCATCGCGCCGTGAAGAGGAAAGAGGGCGAGACCGTCGTGTTCGCCTTCGCCGTCTACAAGAACCGCAAGCATCGCGACGAGGTCATGAAAAAGGTCATGGCCGATCCGGACATGAAATATGATCCGGCCAAGATGCCGTTCGATGGCAAGCGCATGTTCTGGGGCGGCTTCAAAACCATCGTGGAGATGGAAGCGAAAGAAGAGTAACGCTTACGCCGCTGGCGGGTAAAAGGCGATCATGCCTTCCGTTCGGGCGCGGACATCGGGTCGGGCTAGGCAGGCTGCGACCACCTCATAGCCGGATGATCCTGCATGAGGCGATACGATCATTGGTGGGCTGTGATTAGCCGGGCACAGGATGGTCATCTCATCCGGGCCGCAAGCCGCAAGGTCAAGCATGGCGCTGGAGCGTGTCATGGCGAAGATTGGGCGCGCATCGGGTTCGCGCAGACGTAGCCAGCTGGCGAGCGCCGTCTGAGTTGGTTCGTCCAGGCGATATTCAATGAGGTCGACGACAACGGCGGCAGGACCTTCGGCTTCCAATAGCGCGATTAGCGTTGTCAGTGGGTCTGACGGTGTTGCGCCATCGCCGATGAGCCAATCGAGAGCGCTTTGCATGCGTTCGTAGTGAAAGTCGCCAGTAATGGCCGCCTGACGGTCGAGACCGAGAAAGACGCTGCCGGGGATGGCGTCAGCCAAGGCCATAGCGAGCTTTGTCTTACCGCTGCCGAGCGGGCCAGTGATCCATGTATGCGGCCGGTCGATGGAAATCTCAAAGTGCTCGCCGCCCCAAGGCCAGGGGAGGCTCAAGCCGATTGTACGGTGGTCAGTTTGTAGGTGTGTGAGTTCTGAGAGTGCAGGCGTGTCGCCAGCCGAAAGTTTCCGACGCAGGCAGCGAACTTGATTAACCGTGCCGGTGAGTTGGGCGAGGCGAGACTCCAGCACAACCTGATGCGCAGCGAGAGCTGGCTCAAGATTGCTCGTTTTGCCGTGCAGTACGCCAGCGATCTGAGTCAGACTGAGGCCGAGCTTGCGAAGTTTGATGATCTCCTCGGCGCGCGAAAGGTCGGAGTAACTGTATGTGCGCCATCCGACTCGCGTTCGTTCTGGCAGCAGAAGGCCGCGGTCTTCGTAAAGACGTAGAGCCTTTGAAGATACTCCGAGACGCCGAGCAGCGTCAGCCGGCGAAAGAAAGAGCGGGTCCAAGAATCACCTGTCTGTTGTGCAGACATGCTTATCGGGCCGTACGCAGGGGCCGGGTCAAGCAATGATTTACCACGACAACCTGCGGCCAGTGAGCGAGGACCCGGGTAGGGGCTTCGTAACGCCCTTAACTTAGGTTCGCCCTGGCCCGTCCAATGCATAGGTGCCTGAGGGGCGTACGCAGGTCACCTTCTGTTGCGGATATATCGAACATGAAACCAGTCGCACTTCACGGGATCAACGCCGCGCGCGCGATCTCGTGCCTGCTGATCGTGTTCTATCATATTACGCAGTATCTGGGCGCCAACGGCCTTCCGATCTGGTATCCGTTACACACGCCGGGTATCCACCTTTTCATCGTCATCAGCGGCTTCATGCTGGTTTACACCACGCGGGAGAACGACACCGGCGTGCGTTTCCTTCTGAAACGCCTGGCGCGGATCGTGCCGCTCTACTGGACGCTGACGTTGTGCGTGATCTTGATGGCGTCGTGGCGGGGCTGGCTGTTCCCGGGCACCGATCTGTCGTTGCACGGAATTGCAACAAGCCTTTTCTTTGTGCCGTCCGAAAACTTCGTCGGACACATGCATCCCATTCTGTTCACCGGGTGGACGCTTAACTATATCGTCCTCAGCTATGCGCTGTTCGCGGTCGCGATGTTCGCTCCGTTCAAATACCGTCCATATGTGGCGATCGCGCTGCTGGTCGCGTTCATGACGTTGGCGAGTCAGACGCCAGACCCCGTCATGCGCCGCTTCTGGACCGATCCTTTCCTGCTGGAGCTGATCGTCGGCATGGTTGCCGCCATGCTCATCAAAAAGACGTCGGTTCTCCAGTGGGCAAGCCGGCACTCGATGTGGCCGATGATCATCGTCTCCGGGACCGTGCTGATGATAGCCTCCGCCTGGCCGATGACGGCAGTTGAACGGGCGTTCTCCTGTGGTCTCTCTACTGGCGCTTTCGTGTTCGGGTTGGCTCTTCGCGATGTCCAGCGCCGTTCTACCAAAGAAGGTCCGCTGCAGCCCGTGGCGCGTCTCAGCTATTCGATCTATCTGGTCCATCCGCTCGTGATCCCGCTGGTTGGATGGATGATCGCTGGTCGCCTTGGCTGGCCGGAACTCGAAGTTTTCGTGATCGTGGTCGCCAGCTTCGCGGGTACGATTGTCGTTTCGTCCTTCACCCACCCCATGATCGAGGAGCGGGCGGCGGCATGGGTAAACCAGCGCATGAAGCGTGGACGCCCGGCTGCCCGGCAGCGGCTCAGCGAAGACGCCATTGAGTCGGCCACCGGAATCCGTTTGAAAGATGGCTGATTTTGCTTCCGCAGCGCCGGGTATCGCGTGATTTACGGGTTTGGGGTATGAGCCCCCGAAATGTCCGTGGAACTTGATCTTACCCGTAAGCCGGCTGCGCCGGTTGCTGTGACGCCCAACCTGGCTGGTTTGGGGCGTGAGGGGCTGCGTCTGGCGCTGATTGGCGCGGGCGTGGAGGAGAAGAAAGCCCGTATGCGGGCAAGCCAGCTCTGGCGCTGGATCTACCATTACGGCGTCACCGACTTCGCCAAGATGACTGACGTAGCCAAGGAGCTGCGCGCGCTTCTGGGCGACAAGTTCGTGCTGGAGCGGCCGCCGATCAGCGCGGCGCAGGTTTCGGTCGACGGCACGCGCAAATGGCTGGTTGGCTATGGCCCGAATATCGAAGCCGAGTGCGTCTACATTCCGGATGTCGGCAAGGCTGGCGCGCTGTGCGTGTCGAGCCAGGTCGGTTGCACGCTGACCTGTTCGTTCTGCCACACGGGCACGCAGAAGCTGGTGCGCAATCTTTCCGCCGCCGAGATCGTGAACCAGGTCATGGTGGCGCGTGATGCGCTGGAGGAATGGCCGACGGCCGAGAAGCCGCTGAACCTCGGCGATCGCCTGCTGACCAATATCGTCTTCATGGGCATGGGCGAGCCGCTCTACAATCTCGACAATGTCGTTGAGGCGCTCGAGACGATCGGCGATGGCGACGGCATTTCAATTTCCAAGCGCCGCATCACAGTGTCGACCGCTGGCGTTGCGCCGAAGATCCCGGAGCTGGGCAAGCGCACGGGCGCGATGCTGGCGATCTCGCTGCACGCGACGAATGACGATCTGCGCGACCAGCTGGTGCCGATCAACAAGAAGTACGACCTGAAAGAGCTGTTCGATGCGATCCGGCAGTATCCGGACCTCGGCAACTCGAAGCGCGTGACGTTCGAGTACGTGATGCTCAAGGGCGTCAACGATACGCTGGCCGAGGCGAAGGATCTGGTGAAGCTGCTGAAAGGCGTGCCGAGCAAGATCAACCTGATCCCGTTCAATCCGTGGCCGGGTACGCAGTATGAGTGCTCGGACTGGGAGACGATTGAGAACTTCGCGGAAGTGCTGAACCGCGCAGGCTATGCCTCGCCGATCCGCACGCCGCGCGGCCGCGATATTCTCGCCGCCTGCGGACAGCTGCGCTCCGAGAGCGTGAAAGAGAAAGCCAGCGAGGCGCTGAAGCGCCGGTTGGCCGAGAAGGAAGCTTCGGAAAGCTGAGGCTGCTGACTTCTTCGTTGCTCCATGTTATAACATGCGGGCTATAACGAGGCTGGTCATGACACGGCTCAAGATTCGACAGATCGGAAATTCGCAAGGCGTGCTGTTGCCAAAGGAATTGCTTGGCGAGGCGAATGCACAGCTTGGCGACGATATGATCGCTACGGTTAAATCCAATGGCGTGATCGAACTGAGGCCAGTTCATCTAGGCCAGGATGGCATGATGACAACCGCGCGTGGAATTATGGCGAAGCGGCGCAAGGTGCTGCGTGCGCTTTCCAAATGAGTGAGCCTGTTTGGCTGCCGAGCGAGATCATTCTGGCCATACATGACGAGCAGATTGCCGAACATGGCGGTCTGGCGGGCGTGCGCGATGTAAATCTTCTCGATAGCGCCCTTGCGCGCCCCAAGAATGCTTTTGCATACGGCGAGCGGGATCTGTGCGTGCTGGCGGCCCTCTACGCTTCTGGAATCGTGAGGAACCATCCCTTCGCGGACGGCAACAAACGCTCTGCATTTGTAGCATGTGAGCTGTTTCTCACCCTGAACGGGCTGCTGCTTATGGCCGACGACGACGCCTGCGTAACCCAGACCGTTGCTTTAGCTGCTGGCGAGCTCGACGAGCATGCTTTTTCGGCGTGGCTGCATGCCAATGTAGAGCCAGCATAGCGATAGGTTCACTCAGCGCTGAAGCGATTTCAGATAAGCGCAGAACATGTCGGCCATGGCGTCGGCATATGTCCGGATTTCCGCGGGTGTGCGCGGTTCTTCGGAGAACTCCTTGCCGACTGTCCCGAGCGTTGTGGTGACGATGTCGCTCGCGAGATCGCGAACGGCTTTGGGGCGGCCCGGCAGAACTTCACGCATGAAGGCGTCGGCCACGCTGTCCCATTCGCCTTTGGCTTCTGCTGCTTCCGGTGCATCGCGATAGAGCGGGGCGGCGTCGTTGAGAGCGATGCGCACGGCGGCTTCGTCGCATTCGGATTTGACGAAGGTGTGGACGAGCTTCCGTAGCCGGTCGAACGGCGGCGTCGCGCGATCCTGCAGAATGGCGCGCATCATGGCGGTGTTCTCGCGCCATTCGTCGCTCTGCAGGCGGAAGAGGATCGCCGCCTTGTTCGGGAAGTACTGATAGACCGAGCCGACACTGACGCCGGCCTTTGCCGCGACGCGCGCTGTCGTGAAATGCTGCGCCCCTTCCTTCTCCAGAACGCGAACAGCAGCTTCGAGAATAGCCTGAACGAGGTCGTTCGAGCGCGCCTGCTGAGGCTGTTTTCGCGTTGAAATCTGGGCGCGTTTGCGTGCGGGCATGGGGCGTTGCCTGAATGCGAATAGAAAACCTGACGAACTATTCGTATTTTCAATTCCGGTGAAACGCCAGAGTTGAAAACAAGAAACGAGGACCTCCCCCATGACCAATTCCCTGCTTGCAACTGCACCGCTTGCTCCGCTGATCGAGCGGCTGTTTGCGGAAGCCGATGCAACCTCGGCGCGCGATGCGCCGGAGCTGCAACCGCTCCTGCACCGTCGCGAGGAGATGATGCGCAGCAAGACGGAGTACGCGACCTTCTATGGCGCCCTGAAGAACTTCCCGCTCGCCGTCTCGCGCGAGACCGGACATCTGTTGTATATGCTTGCGCGCGGGCTCAAGGCGCGCACGATTGTCGAGTTCGGCACATCTTGGGGCATCTCGACGCTGTATATGGCGGCGGCGCTGCGCGAGAATGGCGGTGGTCGATTGATCACGTCGGAGTTCGAGCCGGCCAAGGCAGCGCGGGCCCGCGCCAATCTGGAGGCGGGCGGCGTGATGGATCTGGTCGAGATCCGCGAGGGCGATGCGCTGAAGACACTGGCGGCTGACCTGCCGGAGACGATCGATCTCGTTCTGCTCGATGGGGCCAAGGCGCTCTATTCGGATATTCTGGATCTGCTCGAAAGCCGTTTGCGGCCGGGGGCCATGATCGTGGCCGACAATGCGGACTACTGCCCGGACTACCTCGCGCGCGTACGCTCGCCAGCTGCCGGGTATCTCTCGGTGCCGTTCGATGGCGAGGTTGAGCTGTCGATGCGCCTCGGTTGAGGCCTGCTGCATGGCCACAGACAAGCAGCCGGTTGATTGCCGGCTGACTTTCTGGCCTAACCCCTCCCGGGTCGTGGAGGCAGCATAATGACAGCAGCAACGGCAGAACGTGCGCCCGCAGCGCGGGTGTTGACGGCGAGCCTCGTTGGCACGGCGGTCGAGTTCTACGATTTTTATATCTACGCCACGGCTGCCTCGCTTGTGTTCCCGACGCTGTTCTTCCCGTCGGAGTCGGCGAGCGCACAGCTGCTGTCGTCGTATGCGACGTTTGCCATTGCCTTCATTGCGCGGCCCGTTGGTGCAGTCGTGTTCGGGCATTTCGGCGACAAGATCGGCCGCAAGTCGACGCTGGTGTGGTCGCTGATGCTGATGGGCGGATCGACGATGGCGATCGCCTTCCTGCCGACTTACGCAATGGCGGGATGGATTGCGCCGTTTCTGTTGTGCGTGCTGCGGTTTGGGCAGGGGCTGGGGCTGGGTGGCGAGTGGGGCGGGGCGGCGTTGCTGGCGGTGGAGAATGCACCGCCGGGATGGAAGGCGCGGTTCGGCATGTTCCCGCAGCTGGGTGCGCCGGTAGGCTTCATCGCAGCAAATGGTTTGTTCCTGATCCTCGGCCTGATGCTGAGCCCGCAGGACTTCCTTGAATGGGGCTGGCGCATTCCGTTCCTGGCTAGCGCGCTGCTCGTGGCCGTTGGTCTGTGGGTGCGGTTGAAGCTGCATGAGACGCCGGCGTTCAAGGCGGTGCTTGAGAAAGAGAAACCGCCATCCGTGCCGCTGGGCGAGTTGTTCCGCGATCACTGGAAGGCGACGCTCGGCGGCACGTTCGGCGTGGTGGCCTGCTTCTGCATTTATTACATCGCGACGGCGTTCGCGCTTGGTTATGGCACGACGGCGCTGGGGTATCCGCGCGAGTTGTTCCTGCAGGTGCAGCTGGTGGCGATTCTGTTCATGGCGGGTGGGATCGTTTGGGCCGGCTACTGGTCGGATGCGAAGAGCCCGCGGCTGGTGCTGTCGATCGGGTGTGTGTTGGCGGTTGGTTCCGGCTTCCTGCTGGCGCCGATGCTGGGTTCGGGCGACCTGATGATCGTTGGCGTCTTCCTTTCCATCCTGCTGTTGCTGATGGGCTTTGTTTATGGACCGTTGGGCGCGTGGTTGCCGGGGCTGTTTCCGGCGCGGGTGCGGTATACGGGGGCGAGTGTGGCGTTCAACGTTGGCGGCGTGATCGGCGGTGGGTTCACGCCGGTGGCCGCGCAGATGCTGGCTGAGCAGGGCGGGTTGTCGTTCGTGGGCTTCTATCTGAGCGTTGCAGCAGCCTTGAGTCTTGCAGCGCTGCTGTTGCTGCGGAAGCCGGCGATCGACTAGAACGGGTGGACAGGAGACGCCGATGAAACGCCTCGCATTCGCCCTTGCACTGTTCGGCGCTGCGCCTGCATTCGCGCAGCCTGCGCCGCAGATCGAGGTGGAGGCGCGGTCGATGCTGAACGCGTGGATCGCCAACTTCAATCGCGGTGATGCGGCGGGGATGGCGAAGGACGTTTATGTGCAGGCCGATGAGGCGGCTTTGGGCAAGATGTTTGCTGCGATGCGTGACGACAATTTCGGCAAGCTGGATGTCTATGGCGCGTGGTTCTGTGCGAGCGATGCGACCAAGGGCAAGGCGCTGGTGAAGTATGGCCGGCTCTATTCGTTTGGCGGGCTGATGGAAGGCGACGAGGCGAAGCTGTTCGATATCGTGAAGACGGATGCTGGCTGGCGCGTCGCGACCGAGAGCGCCGTTGCTTATGCGACCGAGCTGAGTTGCTCCTGATCTCACGCTAGCCAAGACCTGCGATTCTCGCGTCGAATTCGCGTTCCTTCTCTCCGCCGAAAGCGGCTTGCAGGCGGTCCCGCCAGGCGGCGGCGTCGGTCTGTTTGAGAACGCCGACCTTGAAGAAGGGGCGGATGTCGGTGTCGCGGGCGTAGAGCTGGATCATCGGGGTGGCGGTGGTGCGGTTGAGGACCACGGTGAGCAGCATTCCGGAATGC
>Ga0116156_10001992_pt1 | contig 18975 bp, 10 predicted proteins | sample AD_UKC045_MetaG_FD_89891 | JGI IMG/M metagenome (GOLD analysis project Ga0116156, IMG submission 89891) | Active sludge microbial communities of municipal wastewater-treating anaerobic digesters from USA - AD_UKC045_MetaG | ecosystem: Engineered > Bioreactor > Anaerobic > Digestate | place: USA... | reverse complement strand
TTACTCATGGCATGTCTCCTCCTATGTTCAATCATATCCTTGGTTATATTGTAGATACAATCTACAATATCTCTGGCAAAAAAACAACAAAATTTGAAAACCTCCTTTGATGACGCAGGCCCCCCGCGTTCGAGTAGCGCAATTCGCCGGTCTTGAAATTGAGACATCCGCAAAACACGGTTACAAACAGATTCGCGTCGTTGCCGTGGCACAGTTCATTGTTCACGGCCCCCAGCACCACGGCGGGATCGCGCGCCTGCAGCGCAATGCCTTTCATCAAGGTCTTCGTCACCGCCATAAACAAGGCCGCGGGCACGCCTTTGCCGGTGACATCTCCTATGATGAAAAAGAGCGTTTCACCGTCAAGGAGGAAGAAGTCGTACAGATCCCCTCCCACTTCCCGGGCGGGTTCGAGGGCCGCGTGCAGCCGGAATTCCAAATGATCCGGGAACGGCGGAAACACGCGCGGCAAAAAACTCATCTGAATATCGTGCGCGATGTTGAGTTCGCTCTCGATGCGTTCCTTCTCCGCCGTGGTCTCGGTTAGATCCTTGATGTATTCTTTGAGCGCCGTGCGCATGTTCTCGAATGAATGCGATAATTCGCCCACTTCATCTTTGCCGCGGATGCGCGGGAGTGGCGCATCGAGGTTCCCTTTTGCGATTTCCGTGGTTCTGTGTGAAAGGTCGCGCAACGGACCGGTAATGCGCACCGCCACATACACGATTAGCAGAAAGAGAATGCACAGTCCGATCAACCCAATGGCGGCGGTGATATAGGTCAGCCGGAGAACATCGCGGAAAAGATCCTTGGCCGGGAATATCACCCCCAACGACCAATTCGCCGAAGGAAGCGGAACGTACGCCATCCATGCAGGCCCCCCAACGTGAATCCCAGGAAGCGTAATGAAGCCTTTCCCGCCCGTCACCATCTCCCGGCCTGCCTCCCGCCATTCCGGAACGTTTTTTTCCTCTGCCAGGTTGAAAACGGTCTTTCGCATAACATAGCCGGTGTTCGGATGACAGATGAAGGTGCCGTTTGAAGACAGAATAAACGCATACCCTGATTCGAAGAAGACCTGCACGCCGTTTATGATGTCCCGCAGCCAGTCCAGGGCGATATCGACGGTAACCACGCCCATGAACCGGCGTTCTCCGTTCACTTCCCGGTAAAAGGGAACAGAATACGTGGCCATCGCGATGTTGCCGCCGCCCTCGTCAAAATACGGTTCACTCCATTGGGCGCGGGTCGTTTCCTTCGGGACACGGTACCAATCCCATTGGTGATATTGATATTGATCACCGCCCAGACGGGTCATTTCGATGTTGTCTCCAGAGCGAAAGGCATAGGGGGCGAAATGGATCGATACACCGTCAAAGGCCTTCGGCTCGAACGCGATGGTCGATCCGAAAATCGCAGGATTGGTCCCTACCACGGTGCGCACCAGGGTTTCGATGGCGCCGGTCTCAAGCGGCGCTGTTTCCAACGCCAGCGCGGTAAACGTGGGAACCGCCTCGATGCGCCCCAGGATTTCCTCAATATGACACGCGGTGGCCAGGGCCAGGCTGCTCGCGCTCTTTTCGACGTTATGCAGCACAATCCGCTGCGACACGAAGTAGTTGTACGTGGACGCGGAAATGAAAATGGCCGCCGTGCTCAACACAATAAGCGCGGATAACTTGAATGCCAGGCCAAACCTAACCTTCGTCCACATAGACGGCATGAAATTCCTCCAACAGGAAATACGAAAAAGGGGTGATATTCGCCTTTTCAAAATGTTTCCGGACAAAAGTATAGGAGCGTGTAAACCGGACTGTCAAAAATACAAAAGGACTATAGAAGGGAAGAAAGCAATGCCAAAACAGATCATTGCGCTGGCTTTACTTCGACCGCATAGACCTGTAGCGTTCCCCCAACATCCGACTGAAAGACCACCCATTGTCCATCGGGCGTAAAGTGCGTGTTGGGCTCCGGGTAGTAACTCCAGGAATGTCCCGCCATGCTGCACAGCTTTTCAACATGCAGTTTGCCGTGATCGAATCGGTAAAGGAATATCCATTTGCCGGAGGGGCATAATCGGAAACTTCCGCCCTCGCCGTCGCCGCAGAACATGGTTTGATCCGGAGAGATATTGAAATGGCGGGAGGCGTAACGCATGTTGAACGGGTATTTTTTTAGCTCAAGGGTTTGCACATCAATTGAGGCGAGATAAAAGCGGGGCTCGGAGATCTTTTCCATAAACGTTGCGATCTTGACCGGCCAGCGCGGCGTCTGAAAATCGCACCAGACCTTCTTCCCGTCCGGCGACCAGAATTCATGGGTCTGGAGTTCGCGCCGCCATTTCTTTTCGTGGAGTTTTTTCAGGCCCGTGCCGTCCGAGCGGATCATCCACATGCGTTCAACGTCCCGGCTGGGGCCTTCATGGCAGAACTCGATCAGATTCGGATCGGTGGGCGAAAACTGGACATGTCCGAGCCATTCGTTCTCGCGATAGATTTCACAGACCTTTCCACTCTTGATATCAATAGTGTAAAGCGCATTGGGTAATTTTGCCTTCCAGATTTCCCGAATCCATTGTTTGCGCGGCATTTTGGACGTGTAATACTTCTCCTCGCCGAGGCAGTAACAACCCGCCAGCAATGTTTCGTCACTGTTTACGCTGAGCCCGCGCCCCGATGTGTAATGATGCGGCACGGTTGCGATTTCCCGCGTTTCCAGCGAGTCAATGTTGGTTGAATACACCTTATCTCCGCTCATGTAATACAGCGTGCAGCTCTTCGGCGCCACCACTTCAAACCCCGTGCTGATCGTTGTGATCTGGCGGATTTCAAGCGTCTTCAAGTCAACGGTGAACACATTGCGGCCATTTTGGGTTAACCCCATAAACACCATCTTGTCGCCGCTGGCCGTAAAGGGGTTTTGATGGAAATAAAACACCTCGTTGTTCCCTTCGCGGCGGGACAAGCGGATAACGCGATGCCCGGTGTGCTGGTCGATCCATTCGTTCCCAACAGGGGTTTCCGGAGGCCATGCACCGGGTTTATCCGATTCAGCAAGACTGGTCAAAAGGACAATGGTGAAAAATGATATCCATGTTTTACCCATAGAATAAATCCATGTTTTCTGTATTTGACATTATATTCACAGGTTAGGTTCCAGTACCCGAAAAGGATGAACGTTAATCCCCAACAGGAAAATAAAGCGAAATAACCTTGGATGCACCCTTACTTAGCATTTAGTCCTGCCAAATGTATAGTATGGTTACATAAAAGAGGAGAAGTTGCTATGGGAACGACACTTGCCGCCCTGCTTATGGTTTCCGCCTTGTCGCTCGCCGCTGGGGATGCGCCCGATGGCGGGCGGTGGATCGATCCGCGGTGCGCACCCCTGGAAATCACCAAATATGGGCCGTTTGTGCGGAATAACGACGGCGCCTTGCTTGTCATTGACAAGAACATTCTGCGATCAAGCACGGACAACGGAAAAACATGGTCGGAAGGCGGCGCGCCGATTGATCCCGGCATCGATATCGCGGCCAACGGTCATGTCGGGCAGTTTCTAAAGACGAAATCCGGCACGATCGTCATTGCGTTCCTCGATATGAGCGCCTATAAATGGGATTGGAACAACGACACGGAGGGGCCGAATCCCGGATGTAAGCTTGAACTCTGGACGATCCGCAGCACCGACGGCGGCAAGACGTGGCGCGATAAACAACGCCTCCTGGACGGCTATAACGCCGACTTCATGGGATTCATCCAGATCACCAGCGGGCGCATCGTCCTGACCGCCGAACACCTCGTTCCCGAACTGCGCCGCTGGATTTCGTGCTCGTTCGTGTCAGATGATGAAGGGGCGGCGTGGAAACAGAGTAATTGGATTGATCTGGGCGGACATGGCCATCATGACGGGGCGGTGGAGCCCACCGTGGCCGAACTTTCCGATGGGCGCTTACTCATGATCATCCGCACCAATCTCGACAAGCTGTGGTCCGCGTATTCCGATGATCAGGGCCGGTATTGGCGCACCATTCAACCCATGACCCTCGATGCCAGCAGCGCCCCTGCCTGGATATTGCGTCTTCAGAACGGTCACCTTGCGCTTGTCTGGAACCGGCTCAATCCGGAGGGCCGCACGTGGCCGAAATCCAAGGGCGGCGGCCCCACCAGCGAATTCCCCGCTTCGTGGCACCGCGAAGAACTTTCGCTCGCGTTTTCCTCCGATGACGCAAAAACCTGGACCGAACCCGTAGTTATTGCACGGCACCCTGGCGATCAACTGTCATACCCATACCTTTTCGAAGCCGCGCCGGGCGAACTTTGGGTCATCACCCATTACGGCAACGTCAACCCGCCCCTGGCCGTGCGCGTGAATGAAAAGGATTTCTTAAAACTGTGAAATGCGCGTGAAAACCACCTTGAGAAAGAAACTGACAGTGTAAAATGGGAACTAAACGATTTCACTGACGCGCACACGATCCTCTGCAGGACAGCGAGAACGTATACGCGCGGCGCTCTCTCCCCTCCATCTTAATCGCGCCGGAAAACACGGCTGAACGCAAACAGCGTTAACACGCTCAATGCGCCACGTCCCATGCGTACAAAATATTCCCATGAAGAAGACCTCGTGTTTCAGGTGCCTCTCTCTGCAAATTGACCCAATCCTATACATGTATTTTTCCCTTGAAGAGGCGTAAATACCCGAGAGTCTCGCAAAACACAGGACTATTATTACCCTTACCAACATTCTGGAATCAAATGGGGCGCACCAGCATCGGATACGCAATATGTAAATACCTTAGAAACCGTGTACAATGCATTGAAAAGGAGGAACGGACAATGGAGAGGAAACATGACATTCCCCGGCGCAGTTTTTTCACCCGAATGGCCGCAGGCGGTCTGACCATGGCCGCGGCGGGTGGTGCATCCACGGCCGAAGCACAGAAGGAAGAACCAGCGATGAAACGCGGCGCACAACGATTGAGTCTTGAACAATTGCAGGCGTGGGAATCCCTCGGCTATGGCATGTTCATTCACTTTGGCATGAGCACGTTTGTCCAAGCTGAACTACCCGACGGAAAGGCTCCCGCCTCCACCTATGCGCCGGACAAGCTTGACGTGGATCAGTGGGTCTCCGTGGCACGCGACGCCGGCATGAAATATATCGTGCTGACGTCGAAACACGTCGCGGGGCACTGCCTCTGGCCCAGCAAGTATACCGACTATACCGTGGCGAACAGTGGCGACAAAACCGACGTCATGGGCAAGTTCGTGGAGTCCTGCAAGAAACACGGCATACTCCCCGGCTTCTATTATTGCTCGTGGGACAACCACAACCGCTTCGGCAGTCAAACACCGTCTGACAAGGGTAAAGAACTGCCCTCGTACACCACCTCCGTTTATCAAACATTTCAAACGAACCAGCTCACCGAACTCATTAAAACGTATGGTCCCTTCGCGGAATTATGGATTGACATCCCCGGTGTGCTCGGACGCGGCTACCGCACCTTCCTCTACAATCATCTCGCCTCGCTGAATCCCGACGCGATCATCATGATGAACAGCGGCATCTCCACCCAGGAAACATACGATGTGGAATACGCCTGGCCCTCCGACATCATCGCCATCGAACGCAGCCTCCCACCCGGTCAGGGCCACCAGAAATGGCGCACCATCGAAGGCGCCGAATACTACATGCCCGGCGAAATCTGCAATCCCATCGGCAAGGAATGGTTCTGGGTCAAAGAGGACAAGCTCCGAGCGGACAACGACCTCCTCGCCGAGTTCCAGGCCAGCCGTCAGCGCGGGGTCAACCTGTTGCTCGACGTGCCCCCGGACACCCACGGCGTCATCCCCGACGAAACCGTCCAGACCCTCATGCGCCTGCGTAAAAACGCGGGGATATAACCCTCTATAAAGTGATTTACTTTGTACTATATGGTGGGCATTTTTGTCCCGGAGTTTGTCCCTAAAAATGTCCAGCGTAATATATTGTGATTCAATATGTTATAGATTTTTTGTCCAATATTTTGTCCAGAAAAACACCCACATTTGTCCAACTGCCAGAGTAATAAATTTTAAAAGATGAACCGGCACCTGATTGCCTATATTGCCTTGTTCGTAACCACCTTCGGGTGGTCGCTTTCGCCTGTGTTTATCCGGTATTTGAGCGGGGCCTATGATCCGTATTCGCAGGCCTTCATCCGGTATTTCAGCGCCACCGTGGTCTTGGTGGTGGTCAGCGGCATCCTGTACCGTTCCGGACTCCGCCAAGCCTTCTTGAATCCCGCCACCTTCGGCCTGGCGGTGGCGAACACAGTGATGCAGACCGCCTGGACCGTCGGCGTCTATTCCACCACAGCCACCGTGGCGCAGTTTGTGGTAAAACTTCAGGTCCCGCTGATTATTCTGCTCAGTTTTTTTCTCTTCCGCGAAGAGCGCGGCGTAATCCGGAGTCCGCTGTTTCTGATCGGCACATTGCTCGGTCTGTTCGGCGTGGGCGGCGTGTTAATCCAGGATCCCTCCACCTCGCTTCTGCCCAGTTTGAATACGGCCACCTTGCTCATCATTTTCACGGCCTTTACCTGGTCTATTTACGCTGTCTGGGGCAAGCATGCGGTTGGTGCGCTGCATCCTGTGCCAATGTTCACGTCCGTGGCGGTGTATACCACCATCATGTTCGGCATTCTGTCCTTTTTCGTTGGAAATCCCCATACCTTGATCTCAGCAGGCGCACATATCACCGCACTCGCGCTGCTTTCCGGCACCCTGCCCATTGCCATCGCCCACTGCACCTTTTTCTACGCCCAAAAACACCTCGGCGCCTCCGTATGCACCAGCGTCACCATGTTGAACCCTCTCATCACTCATTTCATCGCCCTCTTGCTCTGGCACGATGAATCCATGTACTGGGTACAATGGGTAGGCGCCGCCAATCTCCTCACCGGAACCTTTCTCGTCATCCACGCGGAATTCGGAGGGCACAATAAAACAGCGGAATCATTTGACGCATAAAAAGGCCTTCCAGGAGTTGTTTAGGCTCCTGGAAGACCCTTAAGAAAGAAGGGGAATGATAGGGGAGACGATTTACCTGGCAACCCACACGGGACGGTATTCATAGACTTCAGGGACATAACGCTGGCGGATTTCATAATACCCGCCGCTGCGAACACCGGTGCGTATGTCCACCGTTTCCGGAATCCACACTTTCACTTCTTCATAATGGGCGGGATTCACCAGCACGCGCTCCGTGACATAATTGCCGGCGGACGCACACGCCACAGGCTGGCCATACGCCATGGGCTGACCATACGCTACAGGCTGACCATACGCCACGGGCTGACCATATGCCACAGGCTGGCCATAACCATACTGGCCATACTGTTGCTCCATACCCACAATTGCCAGCGTGCTCACCACCTGCGCCACGGCATTCGCAATGCCCACGTCGCGATAGGCCTTCGCATAATCACTATCATGATGGCTGTCATGACGATCCTGCCCGTACGCGCCACCCAAACCCTGCAAAATATTGCCCAAGTCGCCGCCGTTCCCAAACGGGTTGTTTCTATTTGAAGAGGAATGACTTCCAGACCGGCTCAAATTACCCAGACCATTCAAGAGATTGCCCACGTTATCGCCATGGGGCAAACCGCGCAAGGACTGTCCGATATTTCCGCCGCGGCTATGGCTTGCTGCATTCAACAAGGCCTTCCCAACTGCCTTCCCAAAATTTTCGGCATAGGCTGTCTGCATACCCAAGGTCATGCCGAAAACCAAGGCAACTGCACTGATGATGATATACATTCGCTTATTCATGGATTCGCTCTCCTATATTCCGGCGGGTTCTGTGGAATCTTCTGTTTTCCCGCCCGTTGTACTGCGTACCTGCTGTTCAATTTTCCTGATTGGTAACACCAATTGTATGCCAATCACCCATACAGACGATACTATGTGCCGTTACATTCACTTTTTCTTGAAAATGGTCCAATGTATTATAAAAAGAAAAAGAATGGGATTAAGATAACCTCTTGATGCCATAGATGTTACCGAAGAGCCCGATTGGGGAATGAACTTTCAATGAGGCTTGGCGGGTTGCACGCCCAAGGACAAATTGGGCCTATTTCTTTTGCGGTATAGCTTTAGAAGGGCAAATCTTCCTGAGTACTGCGGGATTCTTTTGGGGCAGACGGAACAGGCTCATCCGTATCGACTTCTTCCTGTGCCTCTTCTTCCTCTTCTTCCTTATCTTCTTCTTTTTCTTCCTTTTCCTCGACCAGTTCACGCGCTTCCAGGGCGCCCTGTGTGTTCTTCAACAGGATCTCGATACGCTTTTCCGCGTCGGTGAGGGCCTTTTCACAGGAACGCGAAAGCTTGACGCCTTCCTCAAAGCGCTTGAGCGACTCGTCCAGCGACAATCCACCTTCTTCGAGAGCCGCCACGATGGCTTCTAATTGCTCCAGATCTTTTTCGAATGTAGCTTCTTTTTTCACGGTTTCTTTCTTAGCTCGCGCCATGGTTTGCATCCTCAATCCGTGTAACCGCGGTGACTACCGCGCCCTCGCCCAACCGCACATATAGTTCATCCCGAAGCGCAAGCTGCGAAGCCGCGCGCACCAACGCGCGCTCCGGCAGCTTCCACGCCAACGCATATCCCCGTCCCAAAATCGCCAGCGGACTCAAGGCGTCCAACTGCGCCAGCAGCGGACGCACCCGCGCCCGGCGCCGCTCCAGCAGGGCTGTCATCGCTTGTGCCAGCCGCCACTGAATCGCCATGCGGCGTTCCTTGGCCTGGCGAACCTGGCTGGCCGGCGAAAGCAACGCCAGCGCATGTGCCGCGCGGTCCGCGCGCAAACGATGCGCCCGCGCTTTCTCCAGCATCACGCCGTCCAGACGCATCCGCAATTCATCGTGTTGTTGCCGACGCTGCCGCGCCAATTCTTCAGGACGCCGGAACACATAGCAACTCCGGGCCACGTTCAGCCGGTGCCGCGATTCCTGCACGCGGCGCGACATGGCGCCCCCCATGCGCTTGCGGATCAGAGCAATACGCTCCAGCAGCGCGGTACGTTCCTGAATAACCAATTCCGCCGCTGCGGAAGGCGTCGGCGCGCGCATATCCGCGGCGAAATCCGACAATGTAAAATCGATTTCATGGCCGACAGCGGAAATGATCGGTGTTTTCGCATCAAAGATCGCGCGCACCACGCGCTCTTCATTGAACGACCACAGATCTTCCAGCGAGCCGCCGCCGCGCCCCACGATCATGACGTCCACGCCCCATTTATCCAGCGCGCGGATTCCCGCCACGATCTCCCCCGCCGCCTCCTCCCCCTGCACACGCGTGGGATACAAAATTACATGGACATTCGCAAAACGGCGGCCCAGCACGTTCAAGATATCGCGAATCGCCGCGCCCGTGGGCGAAGTGACCACCCCGATCCTCCGGGGCAGGAGGGGCAACGGCTTCTTATGCTTCTCGTCAAACAGGCCTTCCGCATCGAGTTTCTGCTTCAATTTCTCAAAAGCGAGTTGCAGCGCGCCCATCCCCTTCGGCTGCAGGTCTTCGATCACAATCTGGTAATTGCCCCGCTTTTCATATACCGTCACGCGCCCGCGCGCAATGACCTCCAAGCCGTTTTCCACCGGAAACAACAGCCGCGTCAACGGCCCGCGGAACATCACCGCATCAATCTGACTGTCCTTATCCTTCAGCGTGAAATACGCATGGCCTGAAGCAGCCACTTTCCAATTCGAAATCTCCCCCGCGACCCAGACCTGACCCACGGTGGTTTCCAACAGCACTTTCACGCGCCGCGTCAACTGGGTAACGGTCCAAATCTCTGTCGACGGCATTTCCATGCTGGGGATTGTAACAAACCCGCGCGTTTCATGCACCATCAATCTTTCCGGGCCCGGCAAACGGCTCCAGGGGACTCTAGACTGGAACGTACTGAAAGAAAGATCTCACAGGGGCACGGGGCCACAAAGCCGGAATAAAGCCAGCGTTGGCGCAAAATGATTTTGCGCTGCGTTTCATTTCAGGAGCTATTTCGTTTCCCTTGACTCCTGGGAATCCGCACCGCACACTGTCAATGGAATCTGAACCTTGGCACGTCCAGGTAGTAGGATACCCCTGGAGACGAAAGTCCCCTTTTTCTTTACGCGATAGTTGAATGCAGTGGAAATAGCGCATATAGGTAGAAGCGGCGTCCCCGCCGCTTTTTGCAAGGCTAAGCCGATCCGGAACGCAGTGTTTTCCCTTTTGCTGCTGATTTTAATTCGTGACGCACTGCGTCACAATTTGGGAACTTTATATATGTTACTCCTGCTTCTTTTCCAATTCGTCACGCAGTGCGTGGCGAATTGGAAACGCCCGATAAAAAGACCGCATGTATTTAAGATTGGTTATTGTGAAATCCTTGCCAAAGTCAGCCGTCAACCGGCTAGACAAATCATCCAGTACGGCATCGCCATACACAGTAATTCGTTACAAGGTTTGTTTCACTTCATTGACTATTTTGTTGTTTTAGATGCGGGAAGATTCTTTTGAAAGAAAATCTAGTTCGCGATCCAACATTTGCGGATCACGGCAAACATGGAAAGCCCACACGCCCAATTGGTCCAGCTTGTTGATGAAAATGATGCCGTGTAGTACACTTTAGGCAGATACCCCCCCGGAGATCGCATCTCCGGGCCGACGCTTCTCTTCGGAGAGGCGTTTCTTTTTTCTTCCCTATCCAACTTTCTGCGCCTTCATGATTTCATTGCTACTGGGTTCAATTACTTTTACCCCGATATATACATTTGTTATCTGCCAGAGAGCATAGGGAAGCGGTTCCATTGAGGATGTTGAACTTGACGGTAAAAATGAAGGGGTGTAAAATTCATTATGACCGCGGACAAAATTCGGCTCCATGCCGTGTGGAGTGTTGGTACGTCCCGCACCCCCTATATCCGCGGCGTTTCATTTCAGGAGCTATTTTCCTTGACTCCAGGGAATCCGCACCGTACACTGTCAATGGAATCTGAACCTTGGCATATCCAAGTAGTAGGATTCCTCCGGGGACGAAAGTCCCCCTTGTTTATTTTAGGCTGGTAGGGTATCATTTTTTACAATTCAACGTATTTGTTTTGGCCGTTAGCAATCATAAGCCATATAAGGGGGCTACACGTTCATCGATTTCTCGTTCCCAATCTTCGCACCCCACGCCTTTTGTGTCAAGGCATGATTTTACAAGGTTTTCTATTTTTCCCCTATTGTTTATATCCACAACAGGAATTGGTATTTGAATTAACGATTGGTAAATAAAACGGAATCGCCCGCCTTTTGTAGGATCACCAAGACATGCGAATGTTGTTTTTGCATAATCCCAAACATGAGTTGAGTTCAAAACACCAAGCAGATACAAATCAACTTTGGGAATAATGTATGCGGTATTGCCAACATATGTGCCATTTACATCGAAGGCAAAGCGGGAAGATTTTGCTATATCTGGTAGAATTATCTTATCTCTATCAAAAGCATCATAATAAGCACATGCTCTTAATTCCCACCAATGATTGCCTTGATCCTGTCTGACCTCAAGGTCTTTTTGAAATCTTTTTAAATGAGAAAGGATGGAAGGATAACGTTTTATATCAGTCCCAATTTTTGTGACAATCAGCCAACGATCATTGTGTCGAATATGCCATTTTCGGATGTCATCCCCAACTGCCAGAGGCTTAATGATCTCTTCACTTTTGGGATCTCTACCGATGAGTTCATTTCTTTTAGCGCCATCAATGACAAATGCTTTGTTAAAACCGGTTTTTATTCCATAGAAAATCTGTCCGTTAACATATTCACCGAGGGGGATGCCATTTTGTTGCATTTTCTTGAAACGGTCAGCCACGGTGGCGGAAGCCATAGTCCAATTGGGACCGGCAAGTGCGGAGGGCGGGAGAGGTTGGCCGCACTTTTTGACAAGTGCCAACACATCGGGATAGGGCGGGTCAAGGGATTTGACTTGGGTAAAGATAGTGGCTTGGGCATCCTTGCCCAAGGATTTTACGGGTGTGGATGGGTTGAGAGGTTTATCTTGCCCAGGGATGGACAAGCTACTGCTATTTTCTTGCCCAGGGATGGGCAAGCTACTGCTCTTTTCTTGCCCAAGGATGGGCAAGCTACGGGGCAAACTACTGCGCCATGGCCAATTTTTTAGGCCGGCATTTTCGGGATTAGTAAGGGCGTAGTCAATGGCATGCAGGTAATCTTGCTCGTCACGGATCAGGTGGTCGTAGGATTCCTGTTGCCAGAAAGGACCTTTGTGCTTCATTTTTTTATTGGCCTCATTCGCGGTGAAGGATTTCCACGAATGCATTATCTGCGATAGCTTCACTTCATCTATTGGCTGAACCACGGCATGGACGTGGTTGGGCATCACACACCACGCATGAAGCCAGTAGCGTTGTCCGTCAAAGAAGCAAAGTGCATCTGCGACGATTTTCGCAATCTCTGGTTTTAAGAGATAACACGCGCCATGCCCCTCATCGAGATACTTCTCCACCTTCTCCGCATGGATTTTATGAAGCCGCCTTGCTTGTGATGGTTGAAGGCCTTCTCCATCGGCTTTCATTTTCTGGAGTAATCTGTCGCGTTCTTCCAGCCAAGCTTCATATACATGCTTGGGCAAGGAGTCGGCAAGACGAAAAGAAACCGCGTATATTCCACCTTCACGGGTCCAGTGAGGAAGAAAAGCGCCTTGACGCTTTTCAATCGTGGCTTGGGCATCTGTGCCCAAGGGATCAAGTACATCATCTTGCCCAGGGATGGACAAGCCACTGTTATTATTTTGCCCAAGGATGGGCAAGCTACTAAGCAAGCTACTTGGTAAACCGCGATGGGATTTGTATTGAGCTATAAAAACCATTGGGAATGTTGCAGCACTTTCAAATACCGGTAATTCTCCGAAATCCGTTATACTGACAACATGACAGGTTTCGGCGATATGTTCGCGCAGGTTGGCGCCATAGGCCGCGCGGAACCATTTGTTTGAGGAAATAAAGGCCAACATGCCTCCAGGCCGGAGCAGTTGAAGCGCCCGCGCGTAAAAATAACAGTATAAATCAGCGGTGCCGGTATAAATTTCAGGGTAGCCTTTTCTCAAGGCAGGCTTGATATCGCGTAAAAGTTCCTGGCGGACATATGGGGGATTAGCCAGGACAATATCGAAACCAGATACACGGGCGTCTGGATTGTGTTCAAGAAGTTCCTGCTGATCCTGGGCATCATTAACAAATGTGAACTCGCCACATAGGGTTCGCATGGGGAGATCGCTACAAAAGACTTCAGCAAACTCGACACGCCAATCGAAACCTCTTTGTATATCCCCTGCCTGAGAGTGACCGGCGATTTCAGAGCGGATACGATCTATTTCGGCTTTCAGCTTTTCTTTTTCAGATTCTTTTCGAGCTTTTAGGAAGTCAGCTTTTAGGAAGTCAAAACGATTGATTAGTTGGTGGCGATGGAGATCCGGTTCTTGTCCGCCGCTTGGATCAGGACCCAAGAGGCTGTCGCCGATTTCAATTTTAAAGTCGAGGTTGGGTAATGGTAATGGCGCATCGGAATCCACTGCCAGAGATAACCACAACCGGAGCCGTGCAATACCCACGGCAAAATCGTCACTATCCACACCATACAGGCAGTTGGTGATAATTTTAAGCTTTAATTCGTAAAGGGATCGGGCATCCCTGACGAGTTTTTCTGAGTACAGAAGTTGATAAAGATCTATCATTTCATGGAGCAACCCGAGTAAATAGGCGCCAGAACCGCACGCCGGATCGACTGCTTTCAGTTTATCAAGAGCCCCAAGGATCTTGTGCGCATTGGAAGCTGAAAGACCTGTGACATCGTGCTGATCCACCATTGCGGCAATGGCATCCATTGGGGCTTTCGTAACATTAGCGAGGTAGCCTTTGAGCGCTTCGCGGCACATAAATGACACAACAGGGCGCGGCGTATAGTAAGATCCGGTCTCATGCCTTCCTGTAATAAGTTCTTCAAAGACTTTGCCAAGCATCTCCGGGTCCACGGCTACTTCAACATTTAAAGGCGTGGATTCAGTGACAGTGAAGTTGTATCGGTCAAAAAGATCTAATACCATACCCAAGAGATGGTTCGGGATTCTTACTTTTCCGCGTTCATCATATTCGTCGGCAATGCTGAACAGTCCGCCATTGAGATAGGGAACATGGCCGCATTGTTCTTCAACCCGTTTTTGATCCGCCTCGCTCAACTCCTCACGGCGCAGGTTAAGTCCATTAAAAAACAAGGGATATAACCGATCGTTCAGGAAATCTTCTTGCGTGGCTTGAGCCTCTGTGCTCAAGGGATCTGAAGTGGCTTGTGCATCCCTGCGCAAGGGATCCGAAGTGGCTTGTGCATCCCTGCGCAAGGGATCTGGAGTGGCTTGTGCATCCCTGCGCAAGATTTTTGATGTGTGTTGTGTTGTCTTGCCCATTGCCGAAATGCCGAAACTATAACCTTGAGCAGGGATGCTCAAGCCACTTTCGTATAAAGCGCGCAGATAGTCTTTCCGGCCTTTGTATGATAGCCAGTCCTTTTTCTGGATGAAGTAAAGAAACATTAACCGATTGAAAAGACGTTGAGTATATAACCTCCGTTTATCACCTTCCGGCACTCCTGATAAACCAGTTTCAATCTTTTCAAATACCTGCCGGTATTCCCGAAAAAACTCTTTGGTGACCCGTTCGACATCGAACGCTTGTGACCAGTTCTTAACCCATTTTCCGGAGTCATCGCCTTCATTCTCCGTATAGACTAATGAGGGAAGGTTATATTCACACAGTGTTCGAATATGCAAGTCGCCATGGGTCCATCCGAAGGAAGCCAAGGGAGCGGACTTCAAGTCTCCCTGTGGGGCTTTAAAATAGGCGAAGCGGAAATGCTGGTATTGATAATTAACAATGAAAAGCAGATTTTCTTGATTCCACGAAGCTAAGCAGGCAGCCTTTCGCCTGTTAGGCACCAAGCCCTGCAAGACTTTTCTCAGTATCCCTGTGATTCCTCTACCTGTAAGAAAAACATCAGGCTCTTTAAATTCCAAAATGAAGATGCCCCAGGGTTGATTTGATACGAATGGTTGAATTTGCCAAACCAAGCCATCAACCAATTTGTTTTTCAAATCCTGTGCATTCAACTCTTCCGTAGACCAACTATAGGAAACGTCTTCGATCAAACCGCTGACCGGCCAACCAAGCGTTTCACAAAGTAGACCTTGAACAAAAGAATTCTGATCACGGACCTTCTGAAGAGCTTCAAAAATTTCCACTGGTACTGCCATCAACTGATCTCCAGCCAAGCTTTTAACGTTGCTTTGACTCCAGCAGGCGCCTGGGTACTCTTAAAATAGGTATTTTTAATATGTTTTTCGATTGTAGCGCGGATTTCGGAGAGTGTTTTGTCTTCAACGGACCGGAACCGAGGTGTTTCGGGGGTGGACCGGATAAGTTGGATCATATCGGGGACTTCTTCGAGGATTTTCTCGGTCTGCAGGTTATAGAGATACCATTTGGTGTACCCCGCCGCTTCAGTCCAAGCATCGGCGTCGGCAATGCCTTTTGCCGTTTGCGCGGCGTCTTCGGCGGGAAGTGCAAAACAGAAGAAGACGGCCTTGGCCCCTTCCGCCGGGTGTCGTTTGCCGGAAAAGACGCGTTTCGGGAGAGAATTGAGGTGATTTTCGAGACCGGGATTGTCCTTGAGGAGTTTCTGGAACTCGAGGTGCATGGCCTCATCGGAAGTCGTCGTACCTTCATACGAATGAATGAATTCGCGCAGAGCTTCGTAGTCGTCTTCCGGAGTAAGCAGCTTCTTTCCTTCGATGCCGAAGGTTTTCGAGATCCGGAGGGTTTTATGGGAGACTAGAGAATAGAGCCGGAGCAAATTGTCCAATTCGTTTGGCGGCAGGAAATTCCAGAAAGACACAGTTCCCCGGACATCCCGCTGTTCCGGATGGTCTTCCAGGATCTTGTTTTCAATATCATTGTTCATGCGGCGATCCACACGGCCTATGCGCTGCATCAGGCGTACGGGATTCCAGTGGATATCGTAATTGATCATCCGCGTGGCGTCTTGCAGGTTCAGGCCTTCGGATAATACGTCCGTGGCAATGAGAATCCGGGTTTCGGTCAGATCTTCCTCGGCGAGGGCCGCGCTGGATGAATCATTGTAGTAGGGGGAGAACTGACGGATAATTTCGCCGCGGTCCCGTTTTGTGGCGCTGTCCACTTCATCCACGGCGTCAAAACCGTTTTCTTGCAGTTGTTTCCTCAAATATCTGGCCGTGGCCATATATTCGGAGAAGATCAGGACTTTGTGCTTCTTCAACACGGGATCGGACTTCAACAGTTTAATCAAGGCTTTGAGTTTGTCATCATGGGCAGGCTTGAACTTACGAATTTCTTTCAGAAACTCCGCTACTTGATCAAGGTCCAGGAAGGTTTCCATTAGGATGTCATCAACATTGTACTCGTCGCGGGAAAGCTCTTCGACGTCTTCGAGCATTTCTTCCGTGATGATATCAGCATCGGCTTCCTCATCCGCTTCCGCGCCGAGGAATTCCAACTGATGCTGGTGGACATATCCTAGGATATCTTCGTGTTGAGCTTTCCAACGCTCCAGGCGATGCTTCTGCGAGATGGATTGACTATGTTTTTCCGTAAAGGCCAAGAGTTTTAATAAGAGATCCTGGCAGGACATCTGAAATGCCCGGACGGAAGACTCGAACCGCTTGAGGAACTGGATTCGGATCAACCCCACGACCTGTTTCTGGCGGTTTTCCTTCAATGGGTCAATGGTTGCATTATCCCCCTTGTAATACGCAAGGGGATAGTAGATCGCCAGGGAGAATAAAGGTTTCTTGCTGAACGCGCCCTCGAGCATGTCAAGCAACTTGCCGTACGTTTTTTTGATGGAGTAGGCGACCACCTTGGGCGGCTCACGGTCCGGGAAAATGACCTGAGAGCCGCCATGCTGCTTTTGACTTTCCTTGACGTATGCGCGGCTCCGCTGTACCACAAGCCTTGTGAAGAGGAGATCCGAAGCGAGGATTTGTTCCGCTTCGACCAGGGACGTTTCGACATCCGGATTCTCCTGTCCTTGGCTCTTTGACAGAAGGTTTTGTTCGAGCGCCTTCTCCATCTTTCTGAAATGGCCGGACAGGCTGTGGATACCCAACTGACTTTTGAAGTAATCGGGCTGGCGCCGGGAGAACAACTCGATCATGTGCTGGAGGTCGATCAGGCGGTTGTTGATGGGCGTTGCCGTCAACAGATACAGGGTTTTGCCTTCCGCCATATCAAACAATTCCCAGTATCGCGATGGACGCTGCCCCGTGATGCCTTTTACACCAGGATTTCGAAAATGGTGGGCTTCATCCACAATGATAACATCCGCCATTTCCTTGAGGGATTGCATTTTCCCGGTATATTCGCCGCCGCGTTGAAGATCCGTATGGTTGTAAATCACCAGGTTTGCGAAATCACCACGCCGCACATGAGGCAGGTACTTGTTGAGGGTTGCCTCCCATACCGGCTTTCGGGCCGCTTTTGGAACGAATAACACCACTCGCTTGCGGTCGTGCATGGTCAAGTGCTCGATCAGCATCATACCGATGAAGGTCTTACCCAGACCGACGCCGTCGCAGAGGAAGGCGCCATTGAATTGGTGTGCAATCTTAAGCAGGGCGTGATAGCCCTCTTTCTGATATTGGTCAAGCACCGGATACATGCGGGATTTTGTTTGTTCCCACTCTACATCGGTCAATTCATGACCGCGGAAATACTCCTGAAGGGCCTTTGCATAGACTTCAAAGGGGGTGTATTCGCGGGTATGGCGCTCTATAACCTTGAGGATTTCCTGGGAGATGTCCTCGGCCAGATTCCAGTGCCGCTCATACCATTCCTGGAGTTCGGCGACTTCGCGCTGGATTTGTACATTGAGTTCAACATTTTCTGTCAGTCCTGGGTAGGTAAAATTGCTGGAGCCAACCAGCGCCACCGAACCCACTACGGCAAGCTTTCCATGGGTGATATAGGCTTTGGCGTGGAATTTGTCTTTGGTGTATACCCTGCACTGGATCTTTCCGGATCGGATAGCTTCAACTATCGCGGGAACTCCCCGCAGGAAATCATTGGATTCTTTCTCGCGCTCGATACTGTCATCAAGTTTGTTCTTTATCCCTTCCACCCCGACAATAAACGCTTTTTTAGTCCGCTTTGAAACTTCATCGCCCATCAATATCCGAATGTGATCCAGTTTTTGCCATTGTCCGTCCAGTGCCAGGAGTGCGCCAATCTCAAAATACCCGGTGGCAACATCAAACCTATCAGCGAGATCAGCCCAATCATGAAGATAATCCCGGACCTTCCAGTCGGAATCGGAATTGTCGACAATGAATAAATCCGTGCCTTTTCGCTTATCCGGCATTTCGTCTGGTTCTCCCGCGTGAAGCATGGCGCGTTATGCGGCAAATGCCAGGGAAGGTATATGACGAGAAGTGGGGTTAACCCCATTTCTTTCCATACGAAATCCCGTGGGATTCGCACACGCATAACGCATCGCTATCACACCTCAAGCGTACAGAAGAGGCGCGGGGAGATTCAACTCGGACCCGGTTTCACGGGAAGCGCGCGATCATGCCGTAATAGGCGCCAACGGTTGGCTGACGGCGGGAAATTTGCGCAGTTTTAGTTCTTGGCGTGGTATACTGCGCGGAACTACAGGAGGTTATCAGGATGTTGAAGACGCGCATTACGGAGATGTTGGGAATTGAGTATCCGGTGTTGCAGGGCGGCATGCAATGGCTGTCCCGCGCGGAACTGGTGTCCGCCGTGTCGAATGCAGGCGGCTTGGGTTTTATCACGGCGGGATCGTTCTCGACTACGGAGGAATTGCGGGAGGAAATCCGCAAAACCC
>Ga0116156_10001986_pt1 | contig 19023 bp, 12 predicted proteins | sample AD_UKC045_MetaG_FD_89891 | JGI IMG/M metagenome (GOLD analysis project Ga0116156, IMG submission 89891) | Active sludge microbial communities of municipal wastewater-treating anaerobic digesters from USA - AD_UKC045_MetaG | ecosystem: Engineered > Bioreactor > Anaerobic > Digestate | place: USA... | reverse complement strand
ATCTAAGGACCTGTCCACGAACAAAACCGCTCTTTTGTCGCCTTTCGCTCCGCGAAAGGGCGCTCTTTCGCGGAGCGAAAGGCGACATTGTTCGTGAACGAGTCCTAACCGTTGTCGTCAGGCGACTGGGAAAACTGGGGGATTCAGGAAAAGAATTCAGGGCAGGTTGTCTACAGCGACAGCAGCCACGGGATGGAATATTGCGGTAAGAATGAGGGGGGTACTCAACTCACCAAGCCCTTGGTGACCAGCATGAACACGTCCTCGAGCGTCGGTTCTTTTTCCGCGAAGCTGCGGATGCCGACGCCTTGAGAGACCAGTTGCTGCAACAACTCGGCGCCCCCTCGAACGTCGGTATCCAACTCGACCGTGACCGAGTTGTTGTCGACCTGGACATTGCGTACGTGCGGCGAACTGCGGATGACCGACAACCCGACATCCATGCCGTGGGTGAACTTGACCTCCACCAGCCGGTCGGCCCGGATTCGCCGGTAGACATCGTCGATCGGGCCGTGCATCAGCAATTGGCCCCGTTCGATGATGCCAATCGAGGTGCAGCAGTCTGCCAACTCGGTGAGGATGTGGCTGGAGATCAGGATCGTCTTGCCCATGCGGCGCAGTTCTTTCAGCAGCGCCTTGACTTCGATCCTGGCCCGCGGGTCCAAACCGCTGGAGGGTTCGTCCAGAATCAGCACCGGCGGATCGTGAACCAGCGTTTTGGCCAGGCACAACCGCTGCTTCATGCCCCGCGACAATCCGTTCACGTAATCGTCGCGTTTGTGACTCAGGTCCAGCAGTTCCAGCACGTCCGAGATGACTTGCTTGCGCTTCGATCTGCCGATGCGATAGGCGACCGCAAAAAAATCCAAGAATTCCCAGACTCGCATGCCGTCGTAGACGCCGAAGTTGTCCGGCATATAACCGACGCTTTGGCGGACGCCCATCGGGTCCTGGGTCACGCTGTGACCGTTGACGATCCCCTCGCCCCGCGTGGCTTTCAACAGCGTGGCCAGGAAACGCATCGTCGTGCTCTTGCCCGCGCCATTGGGCCCGATGAAGCCGAACATCTCGCCGGGGGCGATCTTCAAGTTCAACCGCTCGACGGCCGTAAAGTCGCCGTAATCTTTGCCAAAGTCGATGAGTTCGATCATGCAGGACGGTCCAGACGATGGGGGTAGTCCGGTTGCCGGAGCATCGCCGTTGCCGACGATCGTAGTCGCCTGCAGAGTCGGCTGTCAAGGCGCTCCGCCCGCCTGGATCCGGCTCAATCGCTCAAAGGCGCCGCTGTCCGACAGACCCTGGTAAGCTGCCGTGTAGGCTCGGTACATTTCTTCGTATTGCTCGTGCCGCCGGGGATCCGGTTCGATCTGGCTGGCCACGGAGACCATCGCCTGGACGCCTTCCTCGATCGAGGCGAACACGCCTGCCCCGACGCCGCCCAACAGCGCGGCGCCCAAGGCGGTCGATTCGCCGCTCCGCAGCGTTTCCACCGGCCGCCCGTAGACGTCCGCTTGGATCTGATTCCACAGTGCCGATCGGGTCGCTCCGCCTCCGATCCGCAGCGCGTCCAGTTCCAGCCCGGCGCGAAACCACTGCTCGATGATGTCGCGGATCTCCAGCACCACGCCCTCCATCACGGCGCGGGTCAATTCCGCGCGCGTGTGGGCGAACGTCAGCCCGACCAGCGCCGCCCGCGCTTGCGGGTTCCAGCGCGGAGTGGCCGCCGTGGCCAGATAAGGCAGGAACAAGAGGCCCTTGCTGCCCGGCGGCGCTGCCGCGGCCAGCGCGTCCAACTGTCGATAGGCGTCCACGCCGCCGGACGCCTCTCGCTCTTTCTCCAGCGTGCCGACCGCGTCGCGGTACCACCGCAGCGCCGCCGCCGCCGCGTTGGACAGCCCTTCGATCTCCCACATCGCAGGCGCGGCGTGATGCGTAATCATCATCCCGCCAAAGCCGGCGGCGGGCCGCGCGGTGGAAAGGATCGCCAAGCCGGCCGTGCCCAGCGTCACGGTCGCCATGCCGGGCCGGATCGCCCCCATGCCGACCACGCTGCAATTCTGGTCGCCGCCGCCGACGCAAAGCGGCGTGCCGGCGGCAAAGCCCGTCCGCTCCGCAACGGCAACGCTGATCGCTCCCACCTGAGTGCCCGGTCGAGCAGGCCGGCCGAACAGCGCCGGGGTTAATTCCAGCTTGTTCAGCAACGATTCGTTCCACGCTGCGCGACGGACGTCCCAGACGCCGTAGAACGGCATGCAGCACAGGTCGGTGTAGTAGTCGTCGGCGCCAAACGCCCGCAGCACCAGGTCCTGGTTCTGGACGAACTTGTGCGTGCGAGCATACAACTCCGGCTCGTGCTTGCGCATCCACAGCAGCTTGGTCACAATCCACGTCGTGCCCAGCGGCAGCCCGCTTTGCGCGTAGTACTCGCCGGCATCCACCAACTGCCGCAGATCCTCGACCTCGGCTGCGGTGCGAGCATCCTGCCAGGAGAACATCGGACGGACCATGCGGCCCAGGCGGTCGACGGCGCAAGTGACTGACCGCTGGGCCGAAAACCCGATCGAAGCGATGTCTTGCGGCGGGATGCCCGACGAGGCCATCGCCGCCCGGCAGGCCTCCATCGCCTTGGCCGTCAAGAGATCCCCGTCCTGCTCGACCCAGCCCGGCTGCGGATACGTGGCTCCGTAATCGCAATAATGCCCGCCCCGCGGCTGGCCGGCCGGATCGAAGATCATGCACCGCGCGCCCGTCGTGCCCACGTCGACGCCAGCCAGGTAGCCCGCCATGATAGTGCCTCGAGCAGTATGGGACGTAGGGGACAGATGGGACAGATGAGGCGGCGACGACCATTTGTGCCGGCATCAGCCGGCTGGCAAACCGATCGACCGCAGTTCTTCCAGCGCATCCACAATCTCGGGCGCCGCGCGGGTGCCGATGCGGTCGGCGCCGGCCATCAGGAAGACCATCGCATTCTGTGGCCGGGGGAACTTGACGCCGGCCACCTTCAGCTTGATGCCAGTTCCCTGGAGCGCGTCGCGCATCACGAGGAACTGCTTCAGGCTGGGACCTTCGAACTGGCCCGACGACGTCTTGGCGTATTGCACGCCGGCGACCGCCAGCAACTGGCAAGCCGTCCGGATCTGTGCGTCCGTCAAATAGCAGACCTCCAGGATGCACTTGGTCACCGCCGGCCCGGCCGCCTGAACAAACAGCCGCAACTCCTCCTCGATCGCCTGCAGATGGCCGCTTTTCAAAGCTCCGATGTTCAGCACCATGTCCACCGCCGTACAACCGCGGCGCACCGCGTCCTCGACCTCGAAAGCCTTGACCGCCGCCGGCGCGACGCCGAACGGGAAGCCGATGCCCGTGCCGATTTCGACGTCGTCCAGCCCCGCCAACTCCTGCTGGACCAGCGGCGACCAGTACGCGCTGCTGGTGTAGAAGGCGGCAAAGCCGTACTGCCGAGTGACCGCGCAGCCCTCGCGAATCTCCGCCTCGGTCGTTTCCTTCGGCAGGATCGAGAAATCCAGGGCCTTGGCCAGGGTCCGTTGGTCGAGTCGTTTCAGGTCGAGCATGGCGCAAACGCTTCCTCGAATTCGGCAACCGTCAAGCCGCGTTCGCCCAGGGTGCGGACTTTCTTGGCGCCCTTCTTGTGGTCGGCGTGGTAGTCGGAACCGCCGCTGAGCATCCGCAGCCGGCCGGCGTAGCGGCTGCGGACCTCGGCTTCGATCGCCTCCGGCGTCAGCGTGCCCTTGTACGTCGTCTTGTCGTAAGTGTAGCGCACTTCGATCCCGTCCAAGCCGGCGGCGACCAGTTCGTCGATGTACTCGTCCCGCGTGCGCGTCGGCCGATCCGGCACTTGGACCACGGCGTCGATCAGGTGCGGATGAGCCAGCACGGCCACGCCGCGGCAGCGGTGGATCAGCGCGATCGCTTCGCGCGGGTCGATCTTCCGCCGCTGGACGTTCAAGCCAGGGTTGTCCCGCACCAGGATCTTGGCGTCGCTCCAAGTCGGCGCGTAACCCTTGGCGGCCATCGCCTCGAAGATGTGCTTCCGCTGGACATCCTCCGGATTACGAATTGATCTCCGGCCGTCCGGACGCGTGTAGTTCAGGATGTCCCGCTCCCAATCCATCGCCATGCCGGCCTCCGTCAGCCGCTGGCACAGCTCTTCATAGGCCCGGCTCTTGCTCCGCTCGGCCGCAGCCACTTCGGCCAACGCGTCGGGATGGTTCCAATCCAGGCCGTAACCGCAGATGTGTACGTCGTCCACCCACGTGTCGCAGGAAAACTCGTAACCCAGCACCAGGCGCACGCCGCGGCTGGCAGCGTACTCGACCGTGCTCACCTGCTGTCCATCGGCCAGGTCCAGCACCAACGGCGGCGTGATGTCGTGGTCCGTAATGCCCAGCGCGTACAGCCCCAGCGCCGCCGCGTTGTCGATCAGTTCCTGCGGCGTATCGTTGCCGTCCGAACGGACGGTGTGACTGTGCATGTCGCACGGAAAACGGGGGGAGATGTCAGTTGTCATTGGTCAGTTGTCATTGGTCAGTTGTCATTGGTCATTGGTCAGTTGTCAGTCGTCAGTTCTGGGTGATCGGTGAACGGTGATCGGTCATCCGTTGTCGGTTGCACTGTTCCTCTGCCGTACGAAATGCTCTTGTTTTCCTGCGGCCACCGTTCACCGATCACCGATCACCGGTCACCTCTCCACCCTCCCCGCGCTGCCAAACACTTCCATGTACCGCCCGATCATCGTCAGCAGCTCCTGCCGCGCGTGGTCGAGCAGCTTCAGCGGGTTGTATTCGGTGCGGTGCGCTTCGATGTAGCCGTGCAGGCCGTCGATATAAGTCTGCTTGATCTGTGTCGAGACGTTCATTTTGGCGGCTCCGGCGGCGACCAATTCGCGGACCACGTCTTCCGGCAGGCCCGTGCCGCCGTGGACGACCATCGGGCATTCGGTGGTGTGGGACAGCTTGCGGAGCGTGTCGATGTCCAGCCGCGGCTGGACCTTGTAGAACCCGTGCGCCGTGCCGATGGCCGCGGCCAGGAAATCGACGCCGGACAGACGCCGGAACTCCAGCGCCTCGTCGGGCGTCGTGTAGATCGCTTTGTCCTGGTGGATCACGATATCGTCCTCGACCCCGGCCACGACGCCAATTTCGCCTTCGACCGACAGACCGTTGGCGTGGGCCTCGTCCACGATCTTCCGCGTCCGCGCGGCGTTTTCCTGGAGTGGGTATTTCGACCCGTCGAACATGACCGACGTATAGCCGGAGCGAATCGCCTCGCTGATCACCTTTGGGTCCGTGCCGTGGTCCAGGTGCAGCGCGACCGGCACGGGGCTATTTTCGGCCGCCATGCGGGCCATTTGCACGATGTTCTCGATCCCGAACCGTTTGACGGTGGCGGAGGACGTCTGCAAGATGACCGGCGACCGCTTGGCCTCCGCCGCCTGGACAATCGCCTCGGTCGTCAGGTAATCAACTAGGTTAAACGCGCCGACGCAGTAGCCGCCCTGCCGAGCGGCCTGCAACATGCCGAGTGGATTGACCAAGGGCATTTTGGAGATCTCCTCAACACACGTAGGCAAGTCACTCCGAGACTCGCGTCCGGGACCGTAGCATGGCTCTCCGAGCCGTGCTGAATGGCTCAACGTCTCGACGCCGCCCGCACGGCTCGGAGAGCCATGCTACGACGAATCGCACCGCGCCCGCACGGCTCGGAGAGCCATGCTACGACGAATCGCACCGCGCTGCAACCGGCCACACGCATCATGCAGAATAGCGGCGCCCGGCGGCACGGCGGGTTTTTGCCATTCCTTGTCTTCTTACGCACTCGGTGGCGGCGGCGTGGGGGCTCGTTGTGTGGCGGCGCCGACGAATTTGGGGATTTCGGGTTCGGGGATTTCTTTCAGCAAACGGCGGATCAGGTCGTCGGTGCCCATGCCTTCGGCCTGGGCTTGGAAATTCGTACTGATGCGATGCCGCAGGACGGGGATGGCGATCTTGCGCACATCGTCGACGGCGACCGAGAAGCGGCCGTCCATCGCGGCCAGGGCTTTGCCGCCGTTGATCAGGAACTGGCCGGCGCGCGGCCCGGCGCCCCAGTCGACCAACTCGCGGACGAACTCGGGGGCCGTCGGGTCTTTGGGCCGCGTGGCCCGCACGATGCGGGCCACGTACTTGATGATGTACTCGCTGACGGCCACCGAGTTGACCAACCGCTGGGCGTTGACAATCACCTTGGCCGACATCACCTTGCGCGTTTCGACCTTTTCCTGACGTGTCGTGACGGCCAGGATCCGCTCTTCCTCTTCGGGCGACGGGTAATCGACCTTGATGTTGAACATGAACCGGTCCAGCTGGGCTTCGGGCAGCGGATACGTGCCCTCCTGCTCGATCGGGTTCTGCGTGGCGATCGTGAAGAACGGGTCCGGCAGCGGGTACGTCGTGCGGCCCACGCTGACTTCGCGCTCTTGCATGGCCTGCAGCAGGGCCGCCTGCGTCTTGGGCGGCGTGCGGTTGATTTCGTCGGCCAGCAGGATGTTGGTGAACACGGGGCCTTCGACAAAGCGGAAATTGCGCCGGCCAGTGCTTTCTTCTTCCAGCACGTTCGTGCCCGTGATATCGGAGGGCATCAAGTCGGGCGTGAACTGGACGCGTTTGAACGCCACGTCCAGAATCTGCGATAGCGTGCTGACCATCAGGGTCTTGGCCAAGCCCGGCACGCCTTCGAGCAGGCAGTGGCCGCGGGTAAAGATCGCGGCAAACAGCTGTTCGATCACGTCGTTCTGGCCGACGATCACCTTTTGCAGTTCCTGCTGCATCAACTGCCGGTGCTGGGCGAATTCCTGCAAAATGTCGCCGATACTGCGTGGTTTGGTGGACACCGTCTTCCTCCAGCGCAAGAGCGTCTTCCGTTACGACGCCGAATTCTAACGCGTCCGCCGCGGGCAAACAACGCGGCGTGCAACGGAGAGCGGTCGGAAAGGCATTCTTGAGCCACGGGCCTGGGCGAGCCACGGGCCTGGGCAAGCCACGGGCAATCGGCTTGGCCCCGCTTGCCACGGGCGGCATGGCGGGCGAAAATGAGCCGCGAGAGCCCTGACCGTCGGGCCGCCGTCCGTTCTTCTTGTCCGTTCGTCTTGGAAGGAGCCGGTGCATGTCGAAGAAGAAACGCCCTGGAGGTGGAAGTCCGGGCCGTCGCGGGAAAAAAGGCTCGCCGCGGGGACCTGGTTCGTGGGACGGGCAAGGTCTGCCGGATCCACTGACGATGGAAGGCTTTTTGCGGGACCTCATGCGCCAGCAAGGGATGTTGGACGAGCAGGATCCGGCGGCGGCGAAAGCCCAGCAGTTGGTTCAACAGGCTTACCAGGCGAGCAACGGGGAAGCGCGGCTGGAGTCCGCGCAACGGGCGCTGGAAGTCGATCCCGACTGCGCCGATGCCTACGTGTGCCTCGCGGAATTGGCCCCCACGGCCGAGGATGCGCTGCCGGAATGGGAGCAAGGCGTCGCGGCGGGCATGCGGGTCCTGGGCGGACCGGACGCCACGGACCAGTACGAGGGTCACTTCTGGGGCCTGCTGCAGACGCGGCCCTACATGCGGGCCCGCTTGGGGTTGGCCCAGTGTCTGTGGTCTCTCCGCCGCCAGGAGGAAGCGGTCGCTCACTGCCGGGAACTGCTGCGGTTGAACCCGAACGACAATCAGGGCGTGCGCTATGTATTGAGTTCGTATCTCTGCGAAATGGGGCAGGACGACCAGTGGCAGCAGTTGTTGGAGCAATATCCCGATGACGCTTCGGCGGAATGGCACTTCGGCCGGGCGCTGTTGGCCTATCGCCGCCAGGGGGACACGGACGCCTCCCGCGACTTGTTGCACGCGGCACATGCGGCCAACCCCTACGTCGCCGAATACCTGGTCGGCAACCGCGTGCCGCCAGCAGAACCGCCGCCGTACGTGGCACTTGGAGAAGACAGTGAAGCGCACAGTTATGCCGGCGCCTTCTTGCCCGGTTGGCGCGGCACACCCGGAGCCGCCTCGTGGGTGCGGAAGATCCTGCAGATCGCTCCTCCCGGAGGACAGCGCGAGCCGCGGCGTGCCTCGTGGACTTTCTTGAAAGGCAGCGTCGGCGACTTGCCGCTGGCCGCCGGCGAAGTCTGGCAGGTCGACCTCCGGCAGACGCGGCTGGGAGTGGCCGATCGGAATGCTCCGGCGATGCGAACGCTGGCCATGGCGAATGCGGACGAGGGGCAAATCGTCGCCCTGCAACCTTGGGACAGCAGCGACAAACCGGCGCCGCGAGAAATCCTGATCGCGGTCCTGGAGGCGATGCGGGAGCCCCAGTTCGGCGAACCGCGGCGTCCGGAGGCGATCCAGGTGCTGCGCAAGGCCTACCGCCATTCCTGGGGCCCGAAGCTGCAGGAAATCGGCGTCCGCTGCGAACTGATCGCCGACTGCGATTTTATCGACGGGCTCATGGATCGCATGGAAGAAATGGGAGCGTCCACGCAGTTGTCCGAAGACGAACGGCAGCAACTGGCGGAGGGCGTCGCCGACTTGCCGCAGGAGCCCGGCGAGGTCTGGCAAGTCGCCTCGCGAAAGCTGGCCACCTGGATCACCGACCGGGGTGAACCGCAGCGTCCCTGGGCGACCCTGGTTGCCAGCCCCGGCACGATGTGCATCCTGGGACAGAACATCAGCCTGGATCCGCCGACGGCCGAAATGCTGTGGGAGACCCTCTTGACGGCGATGGTCTCGCCAGCCATCGGACCGCCGCATCTGCCGGAGGGCATTCAAGTCACCTCCGACCACTGGCGCGATGCCTTGCTGCCGCATCTGTCGCCGCTGGGCGTATCGTGCGAGACTTGCGACCGGCTCGATCAGATGGAGGAAATCCTGGAGGACTTGTCGAGCAGCTTGAACGGCGGCCAGCAGCTGGCGGCGATGATCGACACGCCGGGCGTCACCCTTCGGCACGTGGGCGGCTTGTTCGCCGCCGCGGCCGAGTTCTACCAGACGAGGCCCTGGCGAAACGTGCTGGGAGACGCGGCGATCGGGGTCCGTTGTGACAAGTTCCAGGCGGCCCGCTGGTACGCGGTGGTGATGGGCCAGTCCGGAATGACGTACGGCCTGGCGATGTACGAGGATCTGGAGGTGCTGCAGGCGTTGCTCCGCGAGGATCCGGACGCCCAACGCCGCAATTCGGGCATGTCGCTGATGTACAGCGAAGCCTTCGAGATCTCGGTCCGCGACCTGGACGCGGCCGAACGCGAAGATTGGCCTGTGGCAGGTCCCGAAGCCTATCCGCTGGTGCTGCGCATCAACCCCGGCATGGCCGTCCGTCCGCCGCTGGCCTGGGAACTGGAAATCCTCGAAGGCTGCCTCCGCGCCGTGCCGCCGTTCCTAGCTCGAGCCGAGCGGACGCCCGCCCGGATGACCGTGCCGGTCTCGACGGGCGAGTTGACGTTGGAACTGACGTGGACGGGATGACTTAGCGCTGCTCGAGAATTAAGTGGCGTACGCTTCCAGCTTGCGCTCCCGCTATCTGCCGCAAGCTGGAAGCTTACGCCACGCAGAAATCGGACCGATATTTCTCGAACGGTGCTCATCGCCGCCACTCGCCGGTCGGCGGCAGACGCCGCGCCTCGTCCAGCGTTCCTTGCGCGGCAATCGGCTCGTGGACACAGACGGAGAGTTCGTCCAGGGCGGCTTCGCCCAAGCCCGTCAAGGCACAGGTCAACGACACGCCGCCGTCCGTCGGCGCCGCCCGGTAGAACGCAAACTCTTGCCAGCCTTCGGTCACCTGAAACCGCTCCCCCAGCGCCGGCCCTCCCACCGAATCGTACACCAACAGCCCGTCCGAACTGGCCGTGATTTGCTCCGGCACGCGCACCCAGCCGTGGATCCGCAGCAGTTGTCCGCGGCGGACCGGCACGGGCGGCGAGACGATCCGCAGGGGCGGGCCTTCCAGGGCGGTGGGCGGAGCTTTCGGATCCACCGCCGTCGCCTGCAACCGCAGCGAAGTGCCGGCGCCGCGCGGCGATTGCGGTGACAATTCGACCCAGGTCCGTACCGTTTCACCGGCCTGCGAGAGGTTCTGCCAGCCGGTGGCGCGGAGCTGCTCCAGGCTCTCAAAGTCGCCGGCGGCCAGCGAGTTCGCGGACCAGGCCGGCGCCGCTTGCAGGCGGCGCGCCATCTCGCCGTGCAACAGCAGCGACGGAAAACCGGCACAGCAAGGACTCGCACTGGGCGAGGAAAAATCGCGGACCGCTGGTTGCCAGTGTTCCCGCCGCACCTCCGCCAGCCGATCCAGGGCTTTCTCGGCAAAGGCGTGAGCGGCCGGATAGTCGCTGCCGCCGAGCAGCACTTCGCAGTGCTGGAGGTTCTCGCGAGCCTGGGCCATCGCGCGCTCGACCGGTGCTGCGGCCGGCGCCTGGCCCGTCAGTCGCGAGTGCAGGGCTTCCACCATCTGCAATTGACCGGCCGCCAACTCGTACTGCAGCTTCGTCGCCGCCGCCCGGTTCTCGGCCCAGGTCCGCGCCAGGTGATTCACAACCAGACCATCCTGCGTGATGGCCAGCAGGGACACGGGCCCGTAACGTTCCAGCGTGACACGGATGCCGCCCGGCACGCGGCGATGCGACAGCGTCTGCAGCCCGGCCGGCGTCAGGCAGTAGACCTGCGGCGCCGTTGCCGCGCTGGGCAGCACCAGCGACAATGACGGCGACGACACCGGCCCCACCGTGAACTGCTGGGTCGGCGACTGCTCCAGCACGATCAGCAGTTGCGATCGCTCGGTCTGCAGCTGGCCGATGCGGATCTCCGGCGCGGGGCTGGGTACGTCGTCGGCGCGATGGCCGCCGGCGACCCAGGGTTCGATCAGGGTCAGCTCGATATTCAGCCGCTTCAGCAGCCGCGCGCGAGTCTGCGTCTCCTCGTCCTGCTGGTCCAACGGCGAGCGGGAGCTGAAAATCAGACCGCGCACTCCCGACGCGACGGCCTGGTAGGCCAGCAGGCGGATCTGTTCGGCCTCGACGCTCAACGACGGCGGCGGGCCGAGTCCCAAGGCCGACCATTGCTCGACCAGTTCCAGCGCCGGCTCGGTCTGGATCGTGGCCCAAAACGGAGTCCCGGCGCGCGCGACGGCGGGACGGGTCTGCAGCCAGCGCCCGTAATCGGGCAGCGACAGACTGCTGCCCAACGGCCGGCGCTGCAACACCAGGATGTTCAAGACCCGGCTGTAGCTCCACGCCCGCTCCACCGCCTCGCCGACGATCGGCCGATCCGGCCGCCGATCCGCCCGCCGCACCTGAGCGACCCACTGCCGCGTCAATTCCAGCCGCTCCTCGCCCAGCCCGCTTCCCAAGTCCCAGGCAATGACGCAGGCGTGACTGGACGTGATCCCGCCATCGTTGGGCGGCGGCGCGATCAGCCGCAAACCGACCCGTTCCGCCTCGCGCAGTTGGACGACCGTCGGAGCCGCAGGAAGCCGGACGGTGTTGAAGCCGAGCGACTGAAGCCACTCGAACGGCTCCCCATTGTACTCGATCGCTCGCGGAAAGAAGGGGCGGCCGGCGACGAGCAGCACCGTGCCGTTCAACCGGGCGATCTCGCCGTGGCCGGAAACTCCCGCCCAGGCCTCGGCGGCTTCCGGCGACTCGGCGCCGGGTGTCGACGAATCGCCGTCTCGGGAGCCAAAACGGACTGCAGGCACCTGGCCCAACAGCTCCAAGTCGTCGATCCAGAGATTCGTGACGCCGACGCCTGCGTACGCGTTGACCACCAACAGATCGACGTAAGCCTCTGCGGGATCCACGTCCGGCCCGAATTGCGACCGCAAGATCCGGACTTGCCGCTCCAGCAATTGGTCCGCTCCACGGATGGCCAGCTGTTGCCACAGTCCACTGCGATCGTACACGTCGCCGCGCAACAACACGGTCATCGGCCCGCCCGTATGCGGATCGCGGCTGCGAGGCAGCACGGCCCGGGCCAGCAGTTGCAGCCCCATCCGGTCGGACTTGATCCACAGGGTGGCCGTCCACTCGGCGATCACGCGGGATTGCGGGACCTCTTGGACCAGGTAGGCGTATGTCCCCCGTTGGGCGACCAGTGTCAGGCTCTCGCTCGCCTGGCCTGTGTGGAATGTTTGGAAGTCGCGGCGCTGGACGGCAATCCGGGCGCTGCAGTCAGCGTCGGCCAAACGCCAAGTCGGTTCCGCAGACTCGAACGAATCCCGGTGGCCGGCCAGAGCGGGAGGCACGAGCCAAAACGCCAGCAGAGCCACCCAGCCCAACCACACCAGACCCATGCGCCCTGCTCGGCGCGGGCCATGCGCTCGGCGCGGGTCTCCGACCCCGCCGAAACGGCCGACCGCAGGTCTCCACCGAATCCCAACACCCCCGGCGTGCGCTCGGCGCGGGTCTCCGACCCCGCCGAAACGGCCGACCGCAGGTCTCCACCGAATCCCAATACGCCCGGCGCCCCCGATGGATATCACCAACGGCCCCAAGAACCGGCTTGTCTGGGAATCGACTGGCAAGATGGTCACCGACGTTGCCTGGCGTGAACGTGATGAGGATTGTCAACCAGCGCCGTTGTCGATGGTGGCCCGGTCGCCACATCTTTCGGGCACGAGTTTCGTCGACGTAAACTTGGCTTCTATCGAGATTTGCGGTCCAAGGGTAGATCAACCTGCTGCTTTTTTTCAACATCAGGTCGGCAGGCGACTCTTGCGGACCCCGGCTAACTCTCGGCGGCGCATACGCTTACATCGCTCTGAACCCAACTTGCTCCTGCGGGCACGCCGTCTGCTACCAGGTCTCCTTGCACAGAAACCCACCAGAAAGCTAGCACGATGCCTGAGCCTCCCTCCAATCTCCTGGCCCGCCGTAAGGATCTGCCGCCGGACATCACGGATTTGCTGAAGGCCGTCGAACAACTGCCGCCCGAACACCGGCAAACGATCGCGCCCGCGCTGGGACGCGTCTTAGAAAACACCCAGCGCAGGCGGCGAATCCTAACCACCATCCAAGAAGCGATCAGCCAACTGCGTTTGGACATGAAGTACCTGATGTTCGATCTCGAAGCCACACGCCGCGAACGCGACGCCCTTCGCGACCGGACGAAATAGGCCCACCGCCCCGCAGCCTGCCATCCTTGCGCCGCCTTTTCGTCGTACAGCGGACTGCAGTCCGCTCGGGCGCAATGAATTCCGCCCATCGAGATCGTACCTGCACCGGTAACTTGCCTGATCGACACCTGGTCGCTAGACTCGCGGGAGGATGCAGCCATCTTCCGACGCGGCAAAGTTGCGAACAAACGCGAAATCTCAAATCTGAAATCTCAGATCTCAAATCAGAAATCTCAGATCTCAGATCTCAAATCTGAAATATCAAATCTGAAATCGACCATCTCAAATGCGAAAGTTCTCCAAGTCTCAAGTCGCTCTTGCCACGTGCGTCGTAGCGTTCATGTCGGCTACGTCCTCCGGCTGCTGGTCGCGGTCCGCCGAGGAAGTCGTGGTCTATGCGGCGCTGGACCGCGAGTTTTCGGAGCCGCTGCTGGACGAGTTCCAGCGGCAGACCGGCATTCGAGTGCTCCCCAAGTACGACGTCGAATCGACGAAGACGGTCGGACTGGTCAACGCCATCATCCAGGAGCGGCCCCGACCGCGTTGCGACCTGTTCTGGAACAACGAAATCCTGCACACCTTGCGGCTGGAGAACAGGGGCTTGCTGGCCCCGTGTCCGACCGATCGAGCGGCAGGGTTTCCGCCCGAATATCGCTCGCCGCAGGGAACCTGGTACGGCTTTGCGGCCCGCGCGCGGGTGCTGATCGTCAACACGCAGGTCGTGCCGGAGCCGGACTGGCCGCGCGGCATTGCCGATCTGGCCGATCCGAAATGGAAGGGCCGGGCGGGCATCGCCAAGCCGCTGTTTGGCACCACGGCGACGCACGCCGCGGTATTGTTCGCCCACTGGGGAGAGGACCGAGCCAAGAGCTTCTTCCAAGACCTGAAGCAAAACGTTCAGGTCTTGAGCGGCAACAAGCAAGTCGCCCTCTCCGTTGCTCGCGGTGAATTGGCCTTTGGGTGGACGGACACGGACGATGCGATCATCGAACGCGACAACGGGATGCCGGTCGAGATCATCTACCCCGACCAGGAAGAAGGCGGTCTGGGCGTGTTGTTCATCCCCAATACACTGGCGCTGATCCAGGGCGCGCCCCACGCCCAGGCTGCCCAGCGGCTGGTCGATTTCCTGCTGTCGCCGGAAGTCGAAGCGAAACTGGCCGCCGGCCGGAGCGCCCAATTCCCCTTGAATCCCGCTGTGACCGTCCCTTCGCGGGCCGCCCCCCCGCAACCGCTGCGTCCCATGCCCGTCGACTTTGCCGCCGCAGCCGCCGCCTGGGACTCCGCCGCCGTGTTCCTTCGCGACACGTTCAGCTCGCCATAGCAGGAAATGCCTTGCGCATGTGATCCAGCGGATTCACCCAGGCGGTCCGAACAGCGCATCCTCCAGCACGCGCCACAGACGCAGCAGACCGCCCAGCATCAGCAGGCAGAAGATCATCAGGGCCGGAATGAGCCAGCCCAGCGAAAAGACCATCCGGGCGCGGTCTTCCCAGACGGGACTCCACGTCAGGATCAACAGCAACGTAGCGATGCACAGGTACGGTCCGTAGGGAATATCGCGCCGCCGCGTGAGGATCCATTGGGTCACGGACACCGCCACGGCGACAAACGGCGCCAGGAAGAAAATCATCAGGCAGGCTTGCCAGCCGACGTACGCGCCGATCATCGCCATCAGCGTTACGTCGCCAAAGCCCATGGCTTCCTTCCGCAAGCTGAGCCCCCCCACGATCCGCACGGCCCAGATCAGGCCGCCCCCAAAGGCCAAGCCCACCAGCGACGTCAACAGGGCGTGCCAATGCGGACCTCCCCACAGCCACACGGCGGCCGTCCCGGCACAGCCCGCCAGGGCCAACAGCGGATACAACGGCCACCCGACGAACCGGAACATGCTGACCAAAACGTACTGGAGCCCCTTGATCCATCCGCGCCGCAACGTCGATGTCTTGGGCCAGATCGCCAAGCACCAGCCGGCAAAACAAGCCGCGCCCAGGGCCAGCCCCGGCCAGGCGTCCAGTCGATCCGGCCAGGGATTGGGCGCCGAGAGCCACAGCGGCGCGACTTGCCACGGGCCCCGGATGGTCGCTTGGGCGACCGGTGGAGCCGCGGCGGGGACGAGCGTCATCAGCGCCAGCCCCAGCAAGGCGCCGGGCACCGTGATGGCGTCCGGGATCGTCTTCTCGTCGAAGTCGATGAAGGTCGCGACCAGCATCAGGGCGATCAGAACGACGTGGGCGGCATATTGCGCCAGCAGCAGCGAGGGGGCAAAGGGCGGGCGCACGACGCGCGGCATCAACGCCGCCTGGTCCACCTCCCACCAGTACAGCAGCGCCGCGCCTAACCCGGCGGCGAGTTCGATCAGCAGGGGCCGCACCCAGAAGGCCGGACCGTGCAGCGCCGACTCGCGGCGCAAGCCGAACCAGCCGAGAATGGGCACCAGGTCCCGGCAGCGGCGCGGCGGCGCCCCCGGCGGCGGTTCGGACCAGGGGCTGACGGCGCGGCGCCGCCACGCCAGGCCGTAGATGCCCCGGTTCAGTTGGCCGCCCAACACCGCGCCCAGCACGAAGATCAGCAAGTACAACAAGGGAATCTCCGCCGCCATGCCACGTTTCGCGAAAAGGGGACAGGACCCTTTTGCCGGAACGGCCCGCAGGGGGCTCTGCCCAAAAGGGTCCTGTCCCCTTTTCGCGAAACTCCGTTTAGTCCTGCCACCGGGCGGGTCCGATGGCACGTTTGAGGGCCGTGCGCATCAGGTCCACGGGCGCCGTCTGGCCGGTGAAGTGCTCGAATTGGAGGGCCGCCTCGCGGACCGTGACTTCGACGCCCGTGACCACGCGGCAGCCCACCTCCCGCGCCTGTTTGACCAGCAACGTCTGCTCCGGATTGTACACGGTGTCGACGACGATCATCCCGCGCCGCAAGTACTTCGAGTCCATCGGCGTCTCGTCGACGTTCGGGTGCATCCCGACAGGCGTGGCGTTGATCAGAATGTCCGGGTCCACTTTGGTCCGCTCGTACCACTGCACGGTGCGGCAGCGGAACTTTTCGGCCAGCACCAAGGCTCGCTCGTGGGTCCGTGAACTCAGCACCACGTCGGCGTCGCGGCGTTTCAGCGAATGGGCGATCCCCTTGGAGATGCCGCCGGCGCCCAGGATCAGGGCGACGCGGCCCACCAGGGGCCGGCCCTGCTCCTCTTCGTGAAAGACCGTGTCCAGGGCGTCCTGAAAACCGCGGAAGTCCGTGTTGTAACCAACCACCTCGCGGCCGTCGAACAGCACCGTGTTCGCGGCCCCAATGTTCCGTACCACGCCGTCGGCCTTGCTCAAGTGCTTCAAGACATCGTCTTTGTGCGGAATGCCGACCGACAAGCCCTTGATCTCCAGTTCGGGACATTCGCGAATGAACTCGGACAGATCGTCGCGCGGCACGCGGAAGGGGACGTGGACTTTGTTCAGGCCCAGGCACCCGAACCCCACGTTGTGCAGCAAGGGGCTCATGTTCTGCGCTACGGGGTCGGCGATCACCCCGTAGACCTCCGTGTCCGGGCCGATGCTGTCATAGCGATAGATGTCTCGCATCTCGCGGTAGCTGACCTGGCCGGGCGCCAGCGAACGTTCGTGGTGGAACGAAGCGTACGTGAACGGGGCGCCGAACTTGCCCGCCAGGATCCGCGTCGGCGTGCCGATCTCGCCCATGCAAATGCCAATCGTGGGCACCTTGGATTCGCGCATCAGCCGCAGCATGCGAACGTTGTCGCTGGGGCTGTGCGTCAGCGTGGCAATCTTGATCACGTCGGGATCGAGCCCGCACATCCGCTGGTGAATCTCGTACAAGTCGTCCGGCGTGTCGCGGAAATTGTGGTAACTGATGATCCGCTTCGTCTTGCCGTAACGCGGGATGTCCTTGGCAATGTCCTCCTCCAAATCCACATAATCGGCGCCCTCCACGATGGCCGTCCGCAGCACCGTGATGCGGGCCTGTTCGGTATCTTCCCACTGGCCCCCGTCCTGCTGGCGGCGGCAGGTGATGATGCAGGGACAAGGCCGATCGGTCAGCAGACGCTTCAAACTCAGCCGGCTGCGGATGTAGTCCACGCGGAGTTCGACGAGTTGGATGCCCTGCTCAGCCAGATAACGGTGCTCGGCCAGTATGTGCTTGTGGCGGCCGCGGCCAATGCATACACAGATCATGGTCGGATGCTCTCTCGGGTGAGGCGGATTCGTCCTGGTTTAACCGCACGCGGGTACCCGGCCGCGGTCAAACGACTCGTGGGCAACGTTGGGCTCTATTCTAAGCCCCCCCGCCGCGTTTTTCAATTTCGCTTCCTTACGTTCGTTTGAAGCGTTTGTCCAATTCCTCGCGGGTGAACACCAAGGCGGTCGGCCGGCCATGCGGGCAGTGATGGGTGTCTCGATAGTAATGCCGCTGCTGGAGCAGGGAGGTGATCTCGTCCGGGGTGAGCCGGTCGCCGGCCTTGACGGCCGCCTTGCAGGCGATCATGTGCAACATCTCGTCCAGTAAATCCCGGCGTTGCGGGACGCCGCCGCCGGTCATCAAGGATTCCACGATCTGCCGCAAAACCTCGTGCGGGTCGAAATTGGCCAGCATGGCAGGATAGGTCGACACCAGGATCGTGTCCCCGCCAAACGGCTCGATTTCGATCCCCAACTGAGCCATGACTTCCTTGGCCTCCAACGCCGCGGCGGCTTCGGCCGGGGGCATCGAAACGGGCTCCGGCACGAGCAGACGCTGCTTCTCCAGCGCCCCCGCCAGGACCTTCTCGCGCAGTTGCTCGTACAGGATCCGCTCGTGCAAAGCGTGCTGGTCGATGATCACGACGCCGTCCTCGTCCTCCGTGATCAGGTACCGGTTGTGGACCTGGAGTCCCGCGCTGGACATGGCCGGCGGGCCCATCGGGGCCGGCGACTGCGGCGCGCAGAGCGGATTCACGCCTTGGGCGGCTTCGCGGTGCGGAGGCTCCCCGTGTTCCGCATGGCCCTTGTCCTGGCCAGACGCCGGCCGCAGCGGTTCCCGGATGGCCGCACCGAAGTCGGGAAACGGCCGGAATGGCGGTGCCTGGCCGGCGGCGCGGTCAAAACTCAGCGGCAGCCGGCTCTGCTGCGCCGGCGATGCCGAGGGCGGCCCCGCCGGGACCGCGGGCCTCGCCATTTCAGCGCTGCTCCCCGCGTCCAGGCTCGCCTGGCCGGCCGACGACGGTTTTCCCTCCAGCTGGCCTTGGGCCCATTGGATCAGTTCGTCACGATGTTGGGCGGAACGGGTTGGATCGAGTGCCCCTGCGGGATCGGCGTCGGCAGGCAGCGGCGCCGGTTTGACTCGAGCGGTCAGATCGGTGCTGAGGAATTTCTGCCGCAACGCGGACAGCAGCTGGCTGTAGATCCGCCCGCCGTCCTGAAAGCGGACTTCCAACTTGGTCGGGTGTACGTTCACATCGACCAGGTCGGCGGGCATCTCCAGTCGGAAGAAAGCGATCGGATAGCGGCCGGACAGCAGCAGGCCGCGATAGGCCTCGCCCAGCGCGTGCTGCAGCGAGCGGTCGCGGATGTGCCGCCCGTTGAGAAAGAAATACTGCATGCGGTTGTTCGCCCGGCTGTAGTTCGGATCCGCGACGTAGCCCGTCCAGCGGATTTGCCCGTCGTCGCTGGCCACCGGAATCAGCGACTGGCCGATCTCGCCGCCGAAGAACGTGACGATGCGTTCCCGCCAGCTGTCCACCGCCGGCAGATCGTAGACCGAGCGATCGTTGTGCTGCAGCGTGAAATGGATTTGCGGGTGGACCAGCGCGATGCGGATAAATGCCTCCGTGACGTGCCCCATCTCGGTCTGCGTCGCCCGCAAGAACTTGCGACGCACGGGCGTGTTGAAGAACAACT
>Ga0116156_10001983_pt1 | contig 19028 bp, 14 predicted proteins | sample AD_UKC045_MetaG_FD_89891 | JGI IMG/M metagenome (GOLD analysis project Ga0116156, IMG submission 89891) | Active sludge microbial communities of municipal wastewater-treating anaerobic digesters from USA - AD_UKC045_MetaG | ecosystem: Engineered > Bioreactor > Anaerobic > Digestate | place: USA... | reverse complement strand
GCCGGGTCGGTGAGCCGATGGCGCGGCTGCAGCGTCGCGCCTGCAAGATCGACCGTGGCGATCCAGCGATCCTTGTTGTCGATCGCACGCACCATCACGGCCGCGTTGCGGCCGTCGTTGCTCCACAGCAACGATGGCGCGCTGCCGTTGTCGCCGCTGGTCGCGACCTGCACCGCGCGGTTGCCCTTCAGCGCCTCCTTGCCGGCGGCCTTGCGCAGTGCCGCCAATGGATCGGTGGCGATGCCGGGCAGTGCGTCGAACTTGAGTTCACGGACCTTGCCGGTGGCGACCTCGGCCAGCCAGAGTGTCTGCGGCAGCGGATCGCCGCGGCCCACGCGCGTGCGCACGTCCTCGAATTCCTCGTAGCCGGATTCGGTGACGTACTTCGGCATCTTGCCGAGCGTGCCCACGTCGGCGCCCTTCACCGTCGTCGCGACCAGCAGCCACGCACCATCCGGCGACAGCGCGCTGTCGACGATGTCGACGTCCTTGCCGAGGTAGATCGCTGCGGGCGCGCGGGTCGGATCGCTGCTGCGCCAGGCCTCGGCCTGCGCGCGCGCGGCGTCGCGGCGCGCACGGTCGTCCTTCAGCGTTGCGATCAGGCGCAGCTGGCGGTCGCGCAGGTCATCAGGCTTGGGCGGGTTGGTTGGCGCATCCTCGGCCTTCGGCAGTGCCGCCTGGGTGATGACACGACCATCCCAGCGTTGCCACGCCGAACCAGTGCGCCAAGTCAGTGCGCCGTCGCGACTCCATTGCAGGCGGCCGGCATCGTCACCGCCGCGCGTGAGCTGGGTCAGCGCGCCGCTGCGCAGGTCGCGCACGAACACGTCGCCGTTGCGCACGAATGCGCTGCGCATGCCGGCCGAATCGAGGACAACATCGGCGGTATCGAGGTCGGCGCGTGCGCTGCCTTCCAGTCGCGCCTGTGCACCGCCGTCGATGCCGACCTGCCAGGTGTCGCGGATGGTCGCGCCGTTGCGCTTGAGCAGGTACTGCGCGGCCTTGCCATCCCAGCGCCACCAGCTACTGTCCACCGGCGGCCCGATCCAGTCCGGATCCGCCATCGCCTGGGTCAACGTGATCGGTTCGGAGGCATGGACCACCGGCGCGGCGACCAGGGTCGCGAGCAGGGCGAAGGCGAGCGGGGCAAGGCGCATGGGGCGATCCGGGAAGCAGGTCGGCAAAGGGTAGCAGCCGTGCCTGCGCAGGCGTCCGCCGGAAGTCCCGCTCAATCGGTGCGATAGCTTGTTTGCATGGCGGCTCTCATCCGCCGGGCGCACAATATGCGGGCGGCGTCCCCCCCATGCGCCGTGGAGTGCATTGCGTGGACGCGCTTTTGCTGTCTCGGATCCAGTTCGGCTTCGTGATTTCGTTCCACATCCTGTTCCCGGCCTTCACCATTGGCCTCGCGAGTTGGTTGGCCTTCATCGAATGGCGCTGGCTGCGCACCAAGGACGACCTCTGGCGCGACCTGTATTTCTTCTGGCTGAAGATCTTCGCCGTGTCGTTCGGCATGGGCGTGGTCAGCGGCATCGTCATGAGCTTCCAGTTCGGCACCAACTGGGCGGTGCTCAGCGAGAAGGCCGGCAACATCCTCGGCCCGCTGCTCAGTTACGAAGTGCTCACCGCGTTCTTCCTCGAGGCCAGCTTCCTCGGGGTGATGCTGTTCGGCTGGAAGAAGGTCTCCGACAGGCTGCATTTCTTCGCGACGCTGATGGTCGCCATCGGCACCATGATCTCGACGTTCTGGATCATCTCCGCCAACAGCTGGATGCAGACGCCGCAGGGCTTCAGCATCGACGCGCAAGGGGTGTTCCAGCCGGAAAGCTGGTGGGCGATCGTGTTCAACCCGTCGTTCCCGTACCGGCTGGCGCACATGGTGCTGGCGGCGTTCATCACCACCTGTTTCGTGATCGGTGGGGTGAGTGCGTGGTACCTGCGGCGCGGCGTGCATGTCGAGGCCGGCAAGCGGATGCTCAAGCATGCGGTGGCCTTCGCCGCGATCGCGGTGCCGCTGCAGATCTTCGTCGGCGACCTGCACGGCCTGAACGTGCGCGAGCACCAGCCGGTGAAGCTGGCGGCGATGGAAGCGCACTGGCGCAGCGAGCCGCCGGGACACGGTGTACCGCTGGTGCTGTTCGCGGTGCCGAACGCGCGTGAGGAACGCAACGACTACGAGGTCGCGATCCCGAAACTCGGCAGCCTCATCCTCACCCACACCCTGGATGGCGACATCCAGCCGCTGACCGCGGTCCCGCGCGAGGAGCGGCCGCCGGTGGCGCCGGTGTTCTATGCGTTCCGGGTGATGGTCGGCCTGGGCATGGCGATGCTGCTGCTCACCCTTGCCTCGCTGTGGGCGTGGAAGCGCAAGACCCTGTTCGAGAGTCGCTGGCTGCTGGATGGCTGGCGATTGCTGGCGCCATCGGGCTTCATCGCATTGGTGGCGGGCTGGTACGTGGTCGAAATCGGTCGCCAGCCGTACGTCGTGTACGGCCTGCTGCGCACGAGCGAAGCGGTGAGCCCGAACATCGTCGCGGCGGCGGTGCTGTCCTCGCTGGTCGTGTACGCCGCGGCCTACGCGTTCGTGTTCGGCGCCGGCATCTGGTACCTGCAGAAGCTGCTGCGCAAGGGGCCGGTGAAGCAACCGCCGAAGGACACCGAAGGCGGCGAGAAGACGCCGGCACGGCCGTTGTCGTTGCCCGATGAAAAAATCGAAGGGGGCGCGTGATGGAGGTCTGGCTTCCCGTCGTCTGGTTCGGGGTGATCGGCTTCGGCGTGCTGATGTACGTACTGCTGGACGGTTTCGTGCTGGGCCTCGGCATCCTTGCCCCGTTCGCGCAGGACGAGCACCAGCTCGACCACATGATGAACACCGCGGCACCGATCTGGGACGGCAACGAGACCTGGCTGGTCCTCGGTGGTGCCGGCCTGCTCGCGGCGTTCCCCAAGGCGTATGCCTTGATCCTGTCGGCCCTGTATCTGCCGGTGCTGATGATGCTGATCGCGCTGGTGTTCCGCGGCGTCGCCTTCGAGTTCCGCTTCAAGGCGGAGCGATCGAAGTGGCTGTGGGGTTGGGCATTCGCGCTGGGCTCGCTGTGCGCGGCGTTCTGGCAAGGCGTGATCCTGGGCGCGATCGTCGAGGGCATGCCGCTGCAGGAGGGCAAGTACATCGGCGGGATGTTCGGGTTCTTCAGTCCGTTCTCGATGCTGACCGGCGCTGCGGTGGTGTTCGGTTATGCGTTGCTCGGGGCGTGCTGGCTGATCCTGAAGACCGAAGGCGAACTGCAGAAGACCGCGCGCACGCTGGCGCGGCCGCTGGTGTTGGTGGTGGTCGCGTTCATCGGCCTGGTCAGCGCATGGCTGCCGTTCCTGAGCTCGAAGATCATGGCGCGCTGGTTCGACACCGGGAACTTCTGGTGGCTGTCGCCGGTGCCGCTGCTGGTGCTGCTGGTGGCGTTCGCGCTGTGGCGAGCGGCGATGGCGCAGGGCCGCGATGGCAAGCCGTTCATCCTCACCCTTTGCCTGTTCGCGCTTGCCTTCGCGGGGCTGGTGCTGGGGATCTGGCCGTACATCGTGCCGCCGTCGCTGACGATCTGGCAGGCCGCGTCGCCGCCGTCCTCGCAGGGCTTCGTGCTGGTCGGGCTGGCGGTCCTGCTGCCGGTGATCCTGGGCTACACGTGGTGGTCGTACCGGGTGTTCGCCGGCAAGGTGGAATCGGACTCGGGTTACCACTGACTCGCTTGCGGCGTCGCCGCGCAGCCCCGGCGGGTCGCGCCGCCGCGCGCTTTCCCGCACAATCGGGCCTGTTTCCCGACACGGCGGTTCCCCCGGATCGCACGATGCACGCCTACGTCTACAAGAGCCTGAAAAAGGCCGACACCTACGCCTACCTGGCGCGCCGCGATGACTTCGACTGCCTGCCCGAGCCAGTGCGCAAGCAGCTGGGCGAGTTGCGCTTCGTGCTGGATGTCGCCCTGGTCGAGGGCCGCAAGCTGGCCCAGGCCGACCCCGCGGTGGTGCGCAGCAACCTTGCCGCGCAAGGCTTCCACCTGCAGTTCCCGCCGACCATGGCGGACCCGATGACCGAGGATTGGGGCACCGATGCCTGAGCGGCATCCCGGGATTGGCGTGGCCCTGTTGCTGGCCGGCCTGCTGCTGGCCGGCGCGTGCTGGTTCGACGTCGGCAGCGCCGGCGCGGCGGCATGGCTGGCGCAGGTGCCGATGGCGCTGGGCATCGCCTTCCTGCGCGGGACCCGCAAGCGTGCGCGGCTGGCGGCCGATGCCGGCAGCCTGGCCCTGCTGTGGGGCGGCGGCTTCGTACTGGCCGGCGTGCTGGTCGCCTGGCCGCTGCAGCATGTCCTGGCCGCGCCGGCCTTGTTGCCTGTGCTCGCACTGAGTGCGGCGGCCGGCCTGCTGCTGGTCCTGCTGTGGTGGCACTGGCCGCTCTGGCACGGCAGCGAACGCGAAGGCGGCCGCCTGGGCCTGCGCTTCGCCCGCCAGCACCTGCAGGATCGCCAGGCCTGGCGCGCGCTGGTGCAAGTCGCCTTGCCGGTGTTCCTGCTGCTGGTCGGTGGCCTGCTGCTGGCCTGGCCCGGCCTGCTGGCCGGCCAGGTGCGCATCGTCGCCACCGCGGTCTACGCCGGCCTGCTGCCGATCGCCCACCTGCTGCTGCAGGCCGCGCCCACCCTGTCGTTGGCGCATGGGTTGCCGGTGGTGGAGATGGACGCCGTCGAAGCCGAGGCGGACGACCTCGTCGCCGACCTCGACGACGCACCGGAACTCGCGCTGCCGCTGGCGACGGTGCCGGTGGTCGACACCGTGGCCCTGGGCCGCGAGCTGTACGCGGCGGCGCGCAATGGCCGGGTCGAGAAAGCCCTGCAATTGCTGGAGGCCGGCGCCGACCCGAACCTGCCGCCCGAGGTAGGTGCGCGCGATCGTCGCGGCTTGCCGGTGCTGGCCGCCGTCCTGCCCGACCTGCGCCTGCTGCGCGCCTTGATCGAGCGCGGCGCCGACGTGAACCTCATGCTGGCCGGGATGAACCCGCTGCTGGCGGCGACCCGCGACAGCTGGCACGGCCGGCCGGAAGCGGTGATGACCCTGCTCGCCAATGGCGCCGACCCGCGCGCCACCGACGCCGACGGCAACACCCCGCTGCACCATGCCGCGCGCAGCTCCGATCCCGGGGTGGCCGCGCTGCTGCGTGACGCCGGTGCGGAAATGGACGCGTTGAACATCGAGGCCGTGTCGCCGCTGGGCACGGCCTGCAGTGCCGGCAACTGGCGACTCGCGCGCTTCCTGCTGGAGCGCGGGGCGAAGACCGAACCGGTCGGCGGGCAACCGGTGCTGCTCGCCGCCGCCGGCACCGAAGAAGACGACGCCGCCGGCGTGCAACTGCTGCTGCGCCACAAGGCGCGCGTGGATGCCCGCGACGCCCGCGGCCGTACTGCCCTGCATGAAGCGGCGTTCGCCGGCCATGCCGGCATCTGCGAAGCCCTGCTCGATGCCGGTGCGGACGCCAACGTGCGTGATGGCGAAGGGCGCACCCCGCTGCTCGATGCCACCCGCGCCGGTGCGCTCCCGGCATTGGAGGTGCTGGTCGCGGCCAAGGCCGATGTGCACGCCAGCGATGGACAGGGTGCGAATGCCCTGCACCTGGCCTGCATCGCCGAAGCGCCGTCGGCGACCATGGTGAGGCGCCTGCTCGAACTCGGCGTCGATCCGCGCGCGCCGGATGCGCAAGGCCAGGGCGCGATCGATCTGGCATCGGCCGCGGGCCGCTGGACGCTGGTCGCCGCGCTGGATCCGCAACGCGCGCTGCCGGTGTCGATGGACGAGGACGACGGTGCACCGGATCGACCGCCGCCGTTGCTGCTGCGCGAGCGGCTGCTGGACGAGGCCGGGGAAAACCAGCTGGCGACGCTGCTGCCGCTGCTGGCCCGCGGCGACCTCGATGGCCTGCTCTGCGATGCCGATGTCGCCGCCGATCCCGCGCGCGTCGCCTGGCTGCTGGCCCGTGGGGCCAACCCCGAAGCGCGGGTCCGATCGGCGCCGATGCCGGTGGCCGCGGCGCTGGCGCGCGGCACGGCCGGCATCGACAACGCCCGCCTGCTGTTCGCCCGCGGGGCGTCGCCCGCCGGTGCCGGCGGCCTGGCCGTCTACCTGGCGGCCTGCCTGACTGAAGGCTTCACCGACGCCCGGGGCGAGGGTTTCGCACTGGAGCTGCTGGAGCGTGGCGCCGACCCCTATGCGACCTCGCCGGCCGGCGATCCGCCGGTGGCGCTGGCGGTGCGCCTGCACTGGCCGCGCCTGCTGCAGCGGCTGGTGGCCCACGGCGTGGACCTGGACGCCCGCGACAGCCACGGGATGAGCGCGCTGCACCTGGCCGCCGCGCTGGGCCGGCTCGACGAGCTCAAGCAGCTGCTCGCCGCTGGCGCCGCGCCCGACCGGCGCGCGGCGGACGGCCAGACCCCGCTGGGCGTCGCCCTGGCGGCGGGACGGCGCGACCTGGCCGGCTGGCTGGACTGGCGCGGCTGGAAGCTGCCGCGGCGACCGCTGCAACCACTGGACGTGCCAGCCGCGGCGATCGTGGGCGACCTCGACGCGGTCCGCCGCCTCCTCGACCTCGGGCTGCCGGTGGACGCGACCGACAGCCAGGGCTGCAGCGCCTTGCTGCGCGCGGCCGGTGGCGGCCATCGCGCGCTGGTCGAACTGCTGCTGGAGCGGGGTGCCGATCCCACCCTTGCCGCCAATACCGGGGCTACCCCGCTGTCGGCCGCGGTGAGCATGCGCCAGCTCGAGATCGTCGAGCGCCTGCTGGAGGCCGGGGCCGGCCTGGAGCAGCGGCTGCCGGGCGAAGTCACCGTGCTGATGCTGGCCGCCGCACTGGGCCTGCCGGAACTGGTCGTTCGCCTGCTGCAGGGGGGCGCCGACCTGCATGCGGTCGATGCGCAGGGCCTGACGCCGCTGCATTGCGCCGCGCTCTACGGCTTCACCGCACGCGACCGCACCCGCCTGGTCGCGTTGCTGGATGCGTTGCTGCTGGCCGGCGCCGATCCGCAGCGCACCGCCGCCGGCGGCGCCACGCCGCTGCTGTTGTTGCTGGGTGCGCGCGCCGAGCCCGGCACGCCCAGCACCGAGGACGTGGTGCTGTCCGGCGTGGAGCGGCTGTTCGACGAGGACGTGCGCCTGGATGCGCGCGACCTGCGCGGGTTCGGCCCGCTGCACCTGGCCGGCCTGCACGGGCTGTTGCGGGTGGCGCAGGCGCTGCTGCGCGAGGGTGCCGATCCGGACCAGCGCGACCTGCTCAACCGCACCCCGCGGGAGATCGCCCTGATGCGCGGCTACGTGGACGTCGCCGCCGAGCTGGCACTGCCCGGGAACGCGCCGCAAGCGCCTGTCTCGATGGCGCGCTTCCTGCGGGAATAACGGCGGCGTCGGCCGCTGACCGGATTCAGTCCTTGCGTTCGACGATGCGCCCCAGCGTGCCTTCGCCGGCATCCGCCTCGAACAGCTCCTCGAGTTCGCGGCGTGCATTCCTCGCACTTTGCAGCAGGGCGTCCTCGTCGTCCTGCATCAGCCGCTGTGCATCCAGCACGCGTTCGTCGAATTCGCGGAAGCGGCTTGCGTACTCCGTGGCCTGGCGCGCCTCCATGCCCAGTGCGACCAGCACCTCTCGGCCCATCTCCAGGCTGCTGCCGAACAGTTCGCGGAACGGCTTCACCCCCAGGTCCAGCAACTGCCACGCATGCCGGCGGTCGCGCGCGCGCGCGAGCACCCGTGCATCCGGGTAGTGCTTGCGCAACAGGCGCACCAGCGTGGTCGCCTTGTCCACGTCATCGATGGCGACCACGAACACCCTGACCCGCGCCGCGCCAGCGGAGCGCAACAGTTCGGGGTGGGTCGGGTCGCCGTAGTAGACCTGGTTGCCGAAGCGGCGGAAGAAATCGACTTGTTCGTCGTCGGGATCGATCGCGATGAACGGGATCTTCTGCGCCCACAGCAGGCGCGCCACGATCTGCCCGAAGCGGCCGAAGCCGGCGATCAGCACCTGCGGATGTTCGTCCGGGATGTCGTCGTACGCGCGCCGCCGGCGCTTTTCCACCGCGGGTGCGAAGCGCGAGATCAGCAACAGCAACAGTGGCGTGGCCGCCATCGACAGCCCGACCACGGCGACCAGCCGGTCGCGCAGGGGTTCGACCAACAGGCCCGCCTTCATGGCTTCGGCGAACACCACGAAGGCGAATTCGCCGCCCAGCGCCAGCACGCCGCCGAGCAGCATCGCGCCACGCAGGTCGAGCTTTCCCGGGCGAAGCCCAAGCGCGAACAGCAGCGCGAACTTCACCGCCAGCAATGCCGCGACCCAGGCACCGATGACCAGCGGCTCGCTGGCGATCTGCTGCAGGTCGATGGTCATCCCCACCGCCATGAAGAACAGGCCCAGCAGCAGGCCTTCGAACGGCTTGATCTGCGCTTCCAGCTCATGCCGGTATTCCGACTCCGCCAGCAGCACGCCGGCCAGGAACGCGCCCAGGCCGGCGCTCAACCCGGCCAGTTGCATCACCCAGGCACTGCCCAGCACCACCAGCAGGGCCGCGCCGGTGAACACCTCCGGCATGCCGGTGCGCGCGATGATCCGGAACAGGTGGCGCAACAGGTAACGGCCACCCAGCACCAGCGCGGCGATCGCCAGTACCGCCTTCGCCACGTCCTCCCAGCCCAGGCCCTCGCCACCGGCCTTGCCGAGCAGCGGGATCGCGGCCAGCAGCGGGATCGCGGCCAGGTCCTGGAACAGCAGGATGGCGAAGGCCAGCCGCCCGTGTTCCGCAGTGAGTTCCTTGCGCTCGGAGAGCAGTTGCAGGCCCACCGCGGTCGACGACAGCGCCAGGCCCAGGCCGACCACCAGGGCCGCCTTCCAGCCCAGGTCCTGCGACATCGCCAGCGCGCCCAGCGCCAGCCCCGACAGCAGCACCTGCAGGCCGCCGACGCCGAAGATCGGCCTGCGCATCACCTTCAGGCGCGGCAGCGACAGTTCCAGCCCGATCACGAACAGCAGCATCACCACGCCGATCTCGCTGGCGGCGAGCACCGGCTCCGGGTTGCGCACCAGCCGCAGCGCGTGCGGCCCGAGCAACGCACCAGCGACCAGGTAGCCGAGCACCGCGCCCAGCCCGAAGCGCTTGAACACCGGCACCGCGACCACCGCCGCGAGCAGGAATACCAGTGCGAGCTCGAGGCCTTCGCCGTGCATGCCGGATGACTCCGTTCAGGGACTTCAGTATCGGCGATCAGGGCTGTTGCCGGCACTGGCATACTCCGGCCGTCATACAGGGAGGTTGCACGATGAAGATGCGTCTGATGGCCGCCATCGCCTTGCTGGGCGGATTGCTGCTGGCGATGCCGGCACTGTCCGGTTCGCGTGGCGCCGCCGCGGTGCGCAAGCAGGCCGAATCCAGCCTGCAGGTGTCGGGCACGATCACCATCGGCAAGGACGGCAGCGTCATCGCCCACACCCTCGATCCCGAAGCGCCGCTGGGCGACGCGCTCACCGCCTTCGTCGGCAAGGCGGTAGCAGGTTGGCGCTTCCAGCCGGTGCTCGTCGATGGCGCGCCGGTGAATGCCAAGGTGCCGATGCACCTGCGGCTGGTCGCCAAACGCGCCGAAGGCGACCAGGTCAGCGTGGCCATCGCCAGCAGCTATTTCGGCAGCACCGATGCGGTCCCGAAGACCGACAACCCGGCGGGCATCAAGCTGTCTCCCCCGCAATTCCCCAAGAGCGCACTGCGCATGGGTGGCCAGGGCACGGTCTACCTGGTGGTGCAGGTCGGTCGCGACGGCAAGGTGGCCAATGTCGCCGCGGAGCAGGTCAACCTGCGCGTCGCCGGCACCGCCAACGAGATGGACAGCCTGCGCGACCAGTTCACGATGGCGGCCCTGCGGGTTGCCCGCGGCTGGTCCTTCGCCGTGCCGACCACGGGCGAGGGCGCGGACGACGACAGCTGGCTGGTGCGCGTCCCCGTCGAGTTCGTCCTGGGCAGGCCCAGCGACAGGCGCCGCAACGAGGGCGGTTGGGATACCTACATCCCCGGCCCGCGCAACACGGACATGCCCTGGGCACAGGAAAAACTGAAGACCGCGGGCAGCCCCGACGCGCTGCCCGACAACGGCGTGTATCCGTTGCGCCAGGGCGCGACCCTCGTCACCCCGCTGGGCTGAGCATGAAGACCCCGATGCTGTGTGTCGCGATCGCCTGCATGGCGGCCTCGCCGGCGATCGCGGCCGACGACCCGGCCAAGCCGGACGTGGTGGCCTTCAATGCGTCCGTGCGCGTCGAGGTGGACGCCGCGGGCAAGCCGGTCAAGGTCGAAGCGCCGGCCGACCTGCCGGTGGCCATCCGCGCCTTCATCGAGAAGCGCGTCGCCTCCTGGCAGTACGAGCCCGCCAAGGTGGACGGCGTGCCTGCGCCGGCCGTCACCTTCGTCAAGGTCGGCGCCTGTGCGATCCCGGCCGCGGAGGGCTACCGCCTGGGCCTGGACTTCAAGGGCAACGGGCCGGCCCTCGTCTCCCAGGGTCCGTGGTTCATCCCTCCGCCGGACTATCCGTTCGAACTGCGGCGGCGCGGCGCGGAAGGCACGTTCCGGGTGACCTATTCGATCCAGGCCGACGGCACCACCCGGCTTGCCTCGATCGAACCGATGGAGGGCACCCTCGGCCGCTTCGTGAAGCCCTTCCGCGCCACCTTGACCAGCTGGATCGAAGGCATGCGCTACCAGCCGGAGCAGGTCGGCGGGAGGCCGGTGTCCACCGAGATGAGGTTCCCGGTGAGTTTCATGCTGTCGTCCGCGAAGAGCGGGCCGCGCAGCAACGACGAGTACCGGGAGCAACTGGAGGCGCGCGCGCTGGAATCGAAGGAATGCGTCGCCGCCTCGGGGCCGGGCGGACCGTTGCCCATCGCCACCAATTCCCCCGTCAAGGTCACGCCCATCCCCGCGGGCTGAGCGCCCCCCCCGCGGCGGCGGCCGCTGTGCCGCCTGCCCTGCGTTGCAGCCTGTATCCACGGGAGATCGGGGCAAGGCCATGCGCAGCATCGTGCAAATCGGTTTCGGGGCCGCGTTGTTGTGCGCGGCCCTCGTCGCGAATGCCGCGGATCGCGGCAGCGGCCATTTCCGCAAGGGCGAGGTGCGCCTGGAGGCGAAGCACGTCATCGCGGTGACCGTCGACGAGGACGGCGACGCCGCCAGCGCGCAGACCTATGTCTACCTGAGCAGCGTGCCGATGGATGCCCGCAAGGTCGCGTCCGCCTTCCAGCCCAGCTCCGCGGCGGAGGAACAACTGGGCGACGGCAGCGCCGGCTACGTGCGCATCTGCATCAATGCCGAGGGCGCCGAATGCGGCCTCTACTTCTCCCACAACAACCCCAGTGCCTCGTTCAATTCCTCGGGCTACGGCGTGTTCAAGCTCGACCCGGCGCCCAAGGGCCGCATCGCCGGGCGCTGGGTGCTGGCGGAACCGGACGACTTCTTCGGCGAAACCTACGACTTCGACCTGACGTTCGACGTCGCGATCACCCCGCCACCGGGCACCGCCCTGCCCGCCGACGGCGGTGAGCCCGGCAAGGCCTATCGGGCGTGGACGACCGCGGTGGCCAAGGGCGACCTGGCGGTGCTGCGCAGGCTGGTCGGGGGCGACTACAACGCCTGGCGGATCAAGTCCGACGACGAAAGCGATGTCAAGGCGGCGCTCAAGGACCTGCGCGACGGGACCCCGGTGCAAGCCAGGGTGCTGCGCGGCCGCATCGACGGCGATGACGCCGTGCTGTGGGTCGAGGGCAAGGATCGCGACGACATCCTGCGCCGTGGACGCGTGTCGCTCACGCGCGCCGATGGCGAGTGGCGCTACATGGAAGCGGACCTGGACAGCGTGTCGGATTGACCCGGACGTCCGTGCAGGCGGCAACGAAAAAGCCCCGCGGAGCGGGGCTTTTCCATGATCGATGCGGGCTGGCTTCAGCGCTTCATCGAACCGAAGAACTCGTCGTTGGACTTCGTGCTCTTCATCTTGTCGAGCAGGAATTCCATCGCCGCGATCTCGTCCATCGGGTGCAGCAGCTTGCGCAGGATCCAGATCTTCTGCAGCAGGTCGGGCTCGATCAGGTAGTCCTCGCGGCGGGTGCCCGAGGCATTGACGCCGATCGCCGGGTACACGCGCTTCTCGGTGATGCGGCGGTCCAGGTGCACTTCGCTGTTGCCGGTGCCCTTGAACTCCTCGTAGATCACCTTGTCCATCGCGCTGCCGGTGTCGATCAGGGCGGTCGCGATGATGGTCAGGCTGCCGCCTTCCTCGACGTTGCGTGCGGCGCCGAAGAAGCGCTTCGGCCGATGCAGCGCGTTGGCGTCCACGCCGCCGGTCAGCACCTTGCCGGAGCTGGGCAGCACGTTGTTGTAGGCGCGGGCCAGGCGGGTGATCGAGTCGAGCAGGATCACCACGTCCTTCTTGTGCTCGACCAGGCGCTTGGCGCGCTCGATCACCATCTCGGCGACCTGCACGTGTCGCGCCGCGGGCTCGTCGAAGGTCGAGGAAATCACCTCGCCGCGCACGGTGCGCTGCATCTCGGTGACTTCTTCCGGGCGCTCGTCGATGAGCAGCACGATCAGGTGCACGTCGGGATGGTTGTAGCTGATCGCGCTGGCGATCTGCTGCATCATCATCGTCTTGCCGGCCTTCGGCGGGCTGACGATCAGGGCGCGCTGGCCCTTGCCCTGCGGGGCCATCAGGTCGAGGATGCGCCCGGTGATGTCTTCGCTCGATCCGTCGCCGCGTTCCAGCTTGAACTTCTTGCGCGGGAACAGCGGGGTCAGGTTCTCGAACAGCGCCTTGTTCTTCGACGCTTCCAGCGGCTCGCCGTTGATGGTGTCGACGATGTTCAGGGCGAAATAGCGCTCGCCGTCCTTCGGCCAGCGGATGCGCCCGGAGATGTGGTCGCCGGTGCGCAGGTTGAAGCGGCGGATCTGGCTGGGGCTGATGTAGGTGTCGTCCGGGCCGGCCAGGTAGGACGCCTCGGCCGCGCGCAGGAAGCCGAAGCCGTCCGGCAGGATTTCCAGCACGCCGTCGGCGGCCACGCCTTCGCCGTGGCGGGTCAGCACCTTGAGGATGCCGAAGATGATGTCCTGCTTGCGCGCGCGGGCCACGCCCTCGCTGATCTGGAGCTGGTCGGCGATTTCCAGGAGCTTGTGCGCCGGCATCCGCTTGAGGTCGCCGAGCGAATAGGTCGGGAAGCCTTCCGGCACCTGGGGGTGCGGGCGCGGCACGAAGCCCTCGCCGTTGCCGCCGCCGTTGTCGTCCGGGAAGCCCTGCTGGTCCCGCGGGCGGTCGCGATTGCGGTCGCGGCGGTTCTTGAAGCGGTCGCGGCGATTGCCCTGCTGGCCAGCTTCGCCGTTCTGGTTGTTCGGGTGGTTGTGGCGGTTCTGGTGCTGGCCCTGCTGGCCATGCTGCTGGGCGTTGCCGCCGGCATCACTGCCGTCCGTCGATCCCGTTGCCGTTGCCGACGGCGCAGGCGTTTCGTGGGTCGCATGGGAGGCGGTGGCGGGCGCGGGCGCCGAGGGCGCCGCGACGGCCGGTGGTGGGGCCGGCGTTGCTGCCGGTGCCGCTGGCGGGGCGGCCGAAGCGGCTTCCAGGGGCGGGATGGTCAAGCTGTCCTTGGGCGCGGCGGTCTTGGCCACGCGGGTCTTGCGCACGCGCTTCTCGGCGGGTTCGCCGGCGTCGTTGGTCGGGTCTGACAAGGGAAAAATCCTCGCTTGCGTTGCGAGCGCCCGCGGATTGCGGGCGGGGTCGTGGGGAGTGGATCAGAAGGGGTGCGGCGGGCCCGAGGGCGGTGTTTCCGCGGTGGAGCGGCGCCGGGTTCAGCGGAAAACTAGCACTGGCGCGGCATCGCGCGCAAGTTGGGGTCGTTCGGGGGTTCAGTCGCCCGGACAAGGCCGAAGGCCGCGTCCGGGTTGCAAGGCGGTTCCCGGGTGCGCTGCGCTTGCCCGGGCTACGTCCGTCGAATTTACAGCGACTTCTCGATCATCTGCGCCAGCTGCGCCTTGCCCACCGCGCCGATCTGGGTCGCCTGCACCTGGCCGCCCTTGAACAGGAGGAGCATCGGGATGCTGCGCACGTGGTACTTCAGCGCGGTGGCCTGGTTCTGGTCGACATCGACCTTCACGATCTTGGCGCGACCGGCATAGGTGCCGGCCAGGTCGTCCAGCGCCGGCGCGATCATCTTGCACGGGCCGCACCAGGGCGCCCAGAAATCGACCAGCACCGGCTGGTCTGAGGCCAGGACCTGGTGGTCGAAGTCGGCGTCGGTGGCGTGCAGGACGGTATCGCTCATGGTGGCTCCAATGGCTCGCGGGGCCGTGCGCAAGGGCGCGCCGGCCGGGGGGTGATAGAATGATGGGGTTGCATCCCGCCCGAACCAAGGCGGGTGCCGTGCCGGGAATGACCAGACCCGGAACCTGTCCCGGCAGTCTGCTTGGCTGCCCCCAATTCATGCAAGCGCGGATCGCGGCGTCCCCTGGAACGCGGCGTCATCCCGCCGGAGGCCGCCCATGTCCGACAAGCCGTTGACCGACGTCACCTTTTCCTCGTTCGACCTGCATCCGGCGCTGATCGCCGGGCTGGAAGCCGCCGGCTTCACCCGTTGCACCCCGATCCAGGCCCTGACCCTGCCGCTGGCGCTGAATGGCCGCGACGTCGCCGGCCAGGCCCAGACCGGTACCGGCAAGACCCTGGCCTTCCTGGTCGCGGTCGTCGATCGCCTGCTCAAGCGCCCGGCGCTGGCGGATCGCAAGGCCGAGGACCCGCGCGCGCTGATCCTGGCGCCGACCCGCGAGCTGGCGATCCAGATCCACAAGGACGCGGTGAAGCTGGGCGACCAGCTCGGCCTGAAGTTCGCCCTGGTGTACGGCGGCGTGGACTACGACAAGCAGCGCGAGCTGCTGCAGCGCGGTGCCGACGTGATCATCGCCACCCCGGGCCGGCTGATCGACTACGTCAAGCAGCACAAGGTGGTGAGCCTGCACGCCTGCGAGATGTGCGTGCTGGACGAAGCCGACCGCATGTTCGACCTGGGCTTCATCAAGGACATCCGCTTCCTGCTGCGGCGGATGCCGGAGCGCACCACCCGCCAGACCCTGCTGTTCAGCGCCACCCTCAGCCATCGCGTGCTGGAGCTGGCCTACGAGCACATGAACGAGCCGGAAAAGCTGGTGGTCGAAACCGAGTTCATCACCGCGGCCAAAGTCCGGCAGAAGCTGTACTACCCGGCCGACGAGGAGAAGCTGCCGCTGCTGATCGGCCTGCTGTCGCGCAGCGAAGGCGCGCGCACGATGGTCTTCGTCAACACCAAGGCGTTCGTCGAGCGCGTGGCCCGCGGCCTGGAACGGGCCGGCTACCGGGTCGGCGTGCTCAGCGGCGACGTGCCGCAGAAGAAGCGCGAATCGTTGCTGAAGAAGTTCCAGGCCGGCCAGCTGGAAATCCTGGTCGCCACCGACGTGGCCGCGCGCGGCCTGCACATCGACGGCGTGTCGCACGTCTACAACTACGACCTGCCGTTCGATGCCGAGGACTACGTGCACCGCATCGGCCGGACGGCCCGCCTGGGAGCAGAGGGCGACGCGATCAGCTTCGCCTGCGAGCGCTACGGCATGTCGCTGCCCGACATCGAGGCCTACATCGACCAGAAGATCCCGGGCGAGCACGTCACCCCGGAGATGCTGGTGGCGCTGCCGCGAAAGCCGCGCGAAGGCGTGGAGGCGAATGCCGAAGACGGCGAGAGCATCGGCGAGATCTTCAAGGAAGTGCGCGAGGCGCGCGCGGCCGAGGACGCCAAGCGTGGCGGGGGCCGTGGTGGTCCGCGCAGCGGCGGCGCTCGCAGCGGCGAGCGTTCCTCGTCCGCGCCGCGTTCCGGTTCCGGCGAACGTCCGGCGCGTGGCCCGCGTCCGCCGCGCAAGCCACGCGTCGAGGGCGACGTGGCGGCCGCTGCCACGGTGACCGGCACGGTCGTTGCCGATGCCGCGGTGCCGGCCACCGCGGCACTCGCGCAGCCGGCAGCGCCGAGCACCGGCATCGAGGACGACGCGCGCAAGCCGCGCAAGCGTCGCCGCCGTCGCCACGGCCGCCCGCTGGAAGGCGAGGCCGGCACCACGCCGAACGCACCGCTGCCGGCAGGCGACAAGACTGCGCCCGCTCCGGCAGCGGGTGGCGACAAGCCGTCGCTGTTCAGCCGGATCGGCCGCCGCATCAAGTCGCTGGTCGGCGGCTGACGCCAGCCATCATGCTGGCCGCGGCCGGCGGCTCGGGCGATACTCCCTGTCCGCCCGCTCACGATCCCCCGCGATGACGGTCCTGCGTTTCGACAGCGTCAGCAAGCAATACCCCGGCGGCCACACGGCCCTGTCCGAGGTGAGCTTCGCCGTGGACGCGGGCGAGATGCTGTTCGTCACCGGCCATTCCGGCGCGGGCAAGAGCACCCTGCTCAAGCTGATCCAGCTGGCCGAGCGGCCCAGTCGCGGCGCGGTGCTGTTCGGCGACCGCAACCTGTTGAAGGTGCGCGGTGGTGCCATCGCCCGGCATCGGCGCAGCATCGGCGTGGTCTACCAGAACCACCAGTTGCTGATGGACCGCAGCGTCGCCGAGAACGTCGCCCTGCCGCTGGTCCTGCGCGGCATGAAGCGCGCGGAAACCGGCAAGCGCGTGCGCTCGATCCTGGAACGCCTCGGCCTGGGCGCGCGCGACCGGGCATTGCCCTCGCAGCTGTCCGCCGGCGAGCAGCAGCGCGTCGGCATCGCCCGTGCGGTGGTCGCCGAACCGACCCTGCTGATCGCCGACGAGCCGACCGGCAACCTCGATCCCACGCTGTCCGCCGAGATCATGGCGCTGTTCGCCTCGCTGCCCGAGCGCGGCACCAGCGTGCTGGTGGCCAGCCACGACCTGGGCCTGGTCAAACGGATGAAGAAGCGCGTGCTGGTGCTCGACCACGGCCAGTTGCTGGACGACATCTCGCCGGAGGACCTGGCGGATGAATGACCAGGCATCGCCGAACGTGCAGGCCAGTCGCTTCGGTGCGTGGCTGGACCACCACGGCTTCAGCATCGTCGCCAGCCTGGGTCGCATGTTGCGCAAGCCGTGGGCGACCCTGCTCACGGTAGGCGTGATGGCCGTCGCGCTGGCGCTGCCGCTGGGCCTGTGGGTGGTCCTGCAGAACCTGCAGCGACTGGGTGGCGAAGTGCAGTCCTCGCGCGATGTCGCGGTGTTCCTCAAACCTGAGATCGACGCCACCCGGGCGCAGGCCATCGCCGACACCCTGCGCGCACGCGGCGACGTGGCGAAGGTCGACCTCATCGCCCCAGAGCAGGCGCTCCAGCAGTTGCGCGCACGCGACGACCTGGCCGCGGCGATCGATGCGCTGGGCGAAGACGCGGCGCGCGCCGCGTTGCCGAGCGTGCTGCGGGTCAGTCCGCGTGGCGACGAATTGCTGCTGGCGGAGTCGCTGAAGGCATTGCCCGACGCTGAGCGCGTGCAGCACGACGCGGTGTGGCGCGAGCGCCTGGATGCATGGCTGCGCTTCGGTGGACGCGCGGTGCTGGTGCTGGCGGCGCTGCTTGGCCTGGGTGCCTTGCTGGTCGTCGGCAACACCGTGCGCCTGGACATCCAGTCGCGGCGCGAGGAAATCGGCGTGCTGCAACTGCTGGGCGCCAGCGACGGATTCGTGCGCCGGCCGTTCCTGTATCTCGGTGCGTGGTACGGGCTGGGCGCGGGTGCGCTGGCGCTCGGCGTGCTCACGCTGGCCTGGCTCGCCCTGCGCGAACCCCTGGCCGACCTCGCCGCGCGTTACGGCAGCAATTTCGCCTTGCAGGGCTTGCCGCCGCTGCCGGCCCTCGCCGTGCTCGCGGCTGCGGGCGTGCTCGGCTGGCTGGGCGCCGGCCTGGTGACCGGCCACTATCTGCGGCAAACCCGCCCGGTGGAGCGCTGACATGGCCAACGATCTTCGTCACGTCGTCAGCGATGCCCCACGGGTCATGGTGGTCGATGGCAGCAAGCTGGTGCGCAAGCTCATCGGCGACACCTTGTTGCGCGAATTGCCCGGCACCGAGGTGATCGGTTGCGCCGGCATCGCCGAAGCGCGCGAGACCCTCGCCAAAGGCGCGGTCGACCTGGTGACCACCGCGCTGGTCCTGCCCGACGGCGATGGCCTCGCCCTTGCGCGCAGCGTGCGCGAGGCGCAGGGGCAGGCCTACGTGCCGGTGATCGTGGTCTCCGGCAACGCGCAGGAGATGCTGGAGTCGCGCGCGTTCACCGAAGACGTGACCGACTACTTCGACAAATCGCTGGGCCACGGTGCGCTGGCCGCGTTCATCCGCGGCTACGTGCAGCCGGCGCCGATCGAGGGCGCGCGCGTCCTGTATGTCGAGGACAGCCGGGTGGTGGCGGTGGCGACCAAGCGCATGCTGGAACGACAGAACATGCAGGTACTGCATGTCCTGAGCGTGGAGGATGCGCTGGAGCACCTGCACCGTTTCCGCGGTCGCACGGATGGCGACGTCGGCGCGGATCTCGTCCTCAGCGACGTCTACCTGAAAGGCATCCTCAATGGCCACGATCTGCTGGCGCAGATCCGCACCGCATTCGGTTACGGCAAGCGCCGGCTGCCGATGGTGATGATGACCGGCGACGACAACCGCGATAACCAGGCCTCCTTGCTGCGCGATGGCGCCAATGACCTGGTGCTGAAGCCGATCGAGGAGCGCCTGCTGGTGACCAAGGTGCTGTTCCAGCTGCGCCTGGCGAAATTGCCGGAGCCGGGCGCGCAGTGAGCCCGGCCGCCACGATGCATGGCTGACATCCGGATCGAACCGAGCTGGAAATCCCGCATCGGCGACTGGTTCGCCCGCGAGGACATGCAGCAACTGTCCGCCTTCCTGCGCCAGCGCAAGGCGGCCGGCGCGACGATCTATCCGGCCGGCGCCAGCATCTTCGCTGCGTTCGATGCG
>Ga0116156_10001979_pt1 | contig 19044 bp, 16 predicted proteins | sample AD_UKC045_MetaG_FD_89891 | JGI IMG/M metagenome (GOLD analysis project Ga0116156, IMG submission 89891) | Active sludge microbial communities of municipal wastewater-treating anaerobic digesters from USA - AD_UKC045_MetaG | ecosystem: Engineered > Bioreactor > Anaerobic > Digestate | place: USA... | reverse complement strand
GTCATAACGAAAGACAATGTCGTCGTCACAGTCGACGCGCTGGTTTACACCGAAGTGACCGATCCGGCTAAAAACACTTACAACGTGGAAGACTATTTCATGGCCGCAACGAAACTCGCTCAGACGAACCTCAGAAACGTGGTGGGCGAGATGACTCTCGACGAAAGCCTCACGTCGCGCGAAGCGATAAGCGCGAAACTGAGACAGATTCTCGACGACGCTACGGACAAATGGGGATCGAGAATCACTAGAGTGGAAATTGCCAGAATCGACCCGCCGAAAGATGTGACGGACGCCATGCACAGACAGATGAAGGCCGAAAGAGAACGCCGCGCGATGGTGCTCGAAGCCGAAGGCGCCAGAGAAGCGGCAGTCAAAAAAGCCACCGGAGACAAAGAAGCTCAAATACTCCGCGCCGAAGGCGAGGCTCAAGCTATCAAGGCTGTCGCCGAGGCTGAAAGATTCAAATTGCTCACCGTCGCTGAAGGCGAAGCTCTAGCTGTCACAAAAGTTTTCGGAGCCATTCACGAAGGCAATCCGACGAACGATCTTATCGCCATAAAGTATCTCGACGCGCTTAAAGAAATCGCGGATGGGAAAGCCAACAAAGTTTTTCTTCCGTACGAAGTGTCCGGCATTCTTGGAAGCATCGCAGGAATAGCAGAATTATTCAAACCAGACGGCAGCGGCGCGCCGACGGAACCTGCAAGACAACAGTCAGCGCCTGCCGCGCGCGTCAATTACAAGGCTTGATCCAGTCGCCGGATTGAAACGCTGGCTTGAGGCTGCTCATGTCGGCCATTTGTGTTTCAATTATTTTCATTGATTTTTGAGCCATCGCTAAAATCAACGCTCTGTTGACTGTCAATCTCGTTGTTATCCAGTTTGTGAAGATTCTCATTTTTTTACTATATCTTTTAGCTTGTGTTAGTATATCAGTGGATTTGTCTATAGAAGAAGAGGTCTGTGCGAATGCTGAAAACGCAACTTGTGAGACATACTAACGACCCGGACAGAGTAGTCGCGCTGGCCGCCAGAATCTGTTATTCGGGCATGGATTTCGGCGAGTTGAATGAAAAGATAACAGATTCGGCCGCAGCCGAACTTGTCGCAATGTTGAGGAAAATGGGACACGAATCTCCGTTTGAGCATGCATCGTTCACGTTCTGCGTCGAGGGCGTATCGCGAACGGCCACGCATCAATTCGTAAGGCATAGAATCGCATCATATTCCCAGCAGAGCCAAAGATATGTAAAAGCCGGCGAGGACGAGAAATTCGTGGTTCCTCCAGAAATAGAAGACAATCCTGAAGCGAAAGAAAAGGTCTCGGCTCATTATCGCGCGGCTCTAAAGCTTTATTTTGAACTGCTTGATATGGGAGTAAAAAAAGAGGACGCCAGATACGTTCTGCCTGAAGGGGCGGAGACCCGCATAATGGCGACGATGAACGCCCGCGAGCTGTTCCACTTTTTCTCGCTCAGATGCTGCAACCGCGCGCAGTGGGAAATCCGCGCGGCGGCCGTGGATATGTTGAAAGAAGCAAAAAAAGTGGCTCCGCTGATATTCGAAGAGGCAGGGCCGGGATGCTTGCGCGGCGCATGTCCCGAGAAAGAATACTCCTGCGGGAAATCCGCTGAAGTCCGCGAGTTCTTCAAAGCTCTGGATGAATCCATCGGGAAAAAATAGAACTCCGATAAATGAAATCAGCCTCTAGCCAAGAAACAACAGAGCGCGGCAAAGCAAAATAAAAAGTTCACAACGAAATCATTTCGATTCGGCTTTCCTCTTTATTTCTTGCGCCAGTTCTCTCGTCAGCTTCTGGTTGTCGCGATACTTTATGGCCGCGATGCCGAATCCTAAAATATTTCCGGCTTCCCAAATTTTCACAACCTGTTGCTTGCTTATCGCGCCGTAGCTGTAGTTGTCTATCATATTCATCATCGTCAGTATGAAAGTTTCGGCCATGCATCCCAAAGTCGCTCCTGCGGCAAGGCCGGGGATGCCGAGGTCAATATATTCGGGCAGATGTCCGACGCCTCCCTGAATAGCGAGGACATCCGGGCGTTTCTTATATATCTCATTGGATATTGCCGGCGGCAGGCTAGCGTCATTGACTATCGCGCCCGGTTTTATCCATGACGGGTCTATGAAAGACTGGTCCGCGCTCACGGCGGAAACGACAATGTCGGCGTTGTGAAGATGTTTTTTCGCGTTCGTCGTCAAAATGATGTGTGGGTCTTTACCGTGTTTTAACTGTATCGCCTGAAATACTTTTTTCCCAATGTCAGAGTCGGGGCGCTGATGGAATATCGACTTGACGAGATTAGCGATTTCGCGGTCGCGTCCAGTGTAGGTTTTGTTGATAAAGTCCGCGATTTTCTGTTCGTTAAACTTGAAATCACGCGACATGAGAGCGGCGTAAGGCAATATGATATCCTGAGCGATAGCAGCCGGAAGCCCTTTGAGCTTTTCAGGCCTTGTTCCTCTGAGGATATCCACCGCGTCTGAATATATCGTGTAGGCGACGTTTCGGAGAGATTCGACGGCGTCTTTCCGCTCCCTGCCGATAAGAATAAGTTTCGGGCAGTCCTCGCTCAGAAGGCTGGCCGTGACGCTTCCTATATTGCCAGCGGCTCCGACGACGGCACACACGCTTTTGTTCATGTTTATTTCCATATAGTCCGCCGCCTTGAGAACGCTTTGCCACACCAGCGCGGATGTGTACGAATTTCCGCTGGTTATTCTGATGAACGTGTCGTCCATGTCCGTTCCGTTGTGAGTGACAATCGAAGTGAAAGCTCCCAGCCCGCATATCTGAGCGCCGAGGGTGACGCCCATGTCGACTCCTTTCTGCACGCCGTCGATAAGTTGCTGAGGATTCTCGCGCCTCAGTTCCACCATCTGTTTGGTCGTGTAGAGAAAACCGATGAAATGCGCGCGCACCTTGTCCCCGGTCCTCGGCGATTTTACATTGACAATGCGGTAGATGAAGCAATCCATCAGCGGGACAAGGGTGTCCCAGTACAGTTCGCGTTCCGTACGGTTGGTTCCCGGCACAATCTCGTTTGAGAAACTTTGCAGAGAAGGATCGAAGTCTTCGACAATCTGGCGGATGTCGAGCGGATGGATGAGGAACGCCATGCGGCGCGATTCGTCGAACTCTGGGTCATGTTTCTGCGCTCTTGTGTCGATATAAGTGAAATCCTGAATATCATGGTCCGAGCCGGGAGTTTCCTTGCCGACAACGAATTTTGTGAATTCGTACCCGTTTGATTTTTTTATAATCTCGCACGCGCGACGCAATGCGGACACCACTCTGTCGATATCCTGTCGCGATATGTAAGCGGAAGGTTCGATGCGGATAATGTTGGAGGGCTTTTTCGACACCAATGAATTTAGAGGCGGAGCGGTGCGGATATGGTGCTCGTGCAACATGTAACCCGTCATGACCGAGCCAAGGACGCCTTGCTGTCCCATTCGGCTGAAGGTGAGGGCGCTGCTGTCCGCCAGCGTGTGAAACTCAATGCCTATCATCAGCCCTTGACCTCGCACGTCCTTAACAAAGCCGGGAAACTCGCCCTTTAGTTTCATCAGCTCTTCGAGGAAATATTTCCCTTTCGTTTCGATAGACTTAATAAGACGATTATTGTCGGCGGTCAGAAGCTCGAGCGTTTTCAGCCCAACTTCGCTTGAAACCGAGTCCTCAGCGAAAGTCGAAGTGTGCAGAAGTCCGAAACGCGGGTCGTGAATCGATTCCCTGATCATCAAGGCGCCGATTTTGTGCGTGCCGCCCCCGAGCGATTTGGACAAAACTATATAATCCACCGCGTCGTAATCAACCCGGTAGCGCTCGATAGCAAAAAGCTTTCCTGTGCGTCCCATCCCGCATTGAATTTCGTCCAGAGCCCACTCGAAGCCGTGTTTCTGCTTAAGTTTCTGAATGCCTCTCATATATTGCTGGGAAGCCACGACGATCCCGCCTTCACCTTGAACAGGCTCGACGATGAGCAAAGAAACATTTAGATGTTTTTCTTTGACGATTTTGAGGTCGTTGCCCTCGACCACAAGCTTTCGGATCGTGAAGTATGAATCTTCCAGAACTTTCGAGATTTCATCGAGATTTCCGAACTCGACGAATCGGGCTTCAATAGCGCTCAGACGAGCGAACGCTTCCCTGTACATCGGGTTGCCTGTAATCTGAACAGCGCTGGCAGTCTTGCCGTGGAACGAGCGCTCCGCGCATATCACTACCGGGGGCAAGGACTCGAGAACCCGCGTCTGCATTATTATGTCGCCCAACAAAGCGTCCACTCCCTTTTCCCTGTATTCTTTGGGCAGGCGCAGGGCGCTGTGCATCCTGTAATAGTCCCGCATCTTGTTATAATTGCGAAATAGCGACTTGCCGATTTCCATGAACCGGTTCATGCGGTTCATTTCGGCGTGTTTAAGAAGAGCCTCCACCGCTTCAGTCCCGGAATTGGAGAACATTACCATCCTCTTCTCCTTGCCGGGATAGAGCGAACTGAGACGAGCGGCCAGTTTCCCTGTCGACTCCCTCACAGAGCCTTGAGCGTGCATAGGGATTTCCTTGTCTACGCATTTCTTTATGACCTTTTTAATCTCAGGGTGATTGTGGCCGAGGATGGTAGCTCCAAATCCGCCGGCAAGATCAAGCACGGGCGTCTCCTCGCCTGATTCGCTCTTGAAAAAAAGATAATCTCCCGCACCGCGAGTGTATTCAATATCAAGCCTAAGCGTTTTAAGTAGGTCGTACATCATAGGTCGCGTATAAGCGCCATAATCGGATTTGTGGTCGGTCATTATTCTAGACTCCTTCCGTCATGAAGTTAATTGTATAATAGCATATAGACTCTTGAATGCGCAAATAAACGGTAAATCCCTCGCGCTTTTCTTTTGTGCGCCCTGATATTTATCTTATTCATTTGCTAGTCATTTAGTCTTTTGAACGGTCTTTTTCTCTCATGGCGAAGAAAATGAACATGGGAAAAAGTCCAAGCGCACTCGCTCCTGTCAATATCGACAGCCAAGGATGCGGGGTCGATGACGCGACAAAGGTTGCGTCAGCGACAGCGATTGCGCGTCCGTCGGGAGGATCGTCAAGTATTCTACCTTTGTGATCCACTATTATCGCTCCATTGATAACATCCGCTTTAACCAGACTTCTCCTGTGCTCAACAGAGCGGAACATCTGCATGGCGGTGTGATGCCGAGTGAGCCATTGAGCCAAATCGTCGGACGCTATGACGAACATCTCGGCGCCCAATGCGGCGTACTCTCTCGACACATCTGGGAAATCAGCATCATAGCAAATCATTATCCCGACTAAGCCCGCCATCGTCGATACCAGTTCGATATCAGTTCCTGTCGGGCCTTTTTCGATGTCTAAAGTGGTGACTCTATGCCGCTTGATATACCTTGAAGCCACCCTGCCGTTAGGGGATATTACAACCGCCATGTTTTTGTATGCCGGAACCTTTTCTGTCTCTTGTCCGGGCAAGAGAGAAACATAAGTGGCCACTAGATATATTTTGTTTCTTTTTGCGATCTTGCCGATTCTCAGAGCGATATCCGGGTAATCTTCAGGGTCTACATCTATAATCGTCTCAGGCCATACTACCAGTTTTGCGCCTTCCTGCGCTGCTCGATCAGTCATCGGTTCGAGGATATCCAACGCAGTGTGAGACGCTCCCAATCGGTCGTTGTTTTTCTGTTGTTCGATCCATTTTTCAAGCCCGGGATTGTCGTTCATTTCCCTTTTGAAACCGAATTGAACAGAAGCGACCTTCATAATCCCCGTGATCTTATCCTGCCGGGCGTAAAGATACGCGTTAACCGCCATGAGCGCCGCTACAATAGCGACATTCAGCGCTATATGAAACTGAACGGGTTTGAGATCTTTTATATTGGCTGCCAATAACGCTATCGCGCAATTGGACAATACTATCATAAACGTTATTCCGTATACTCCAAAGAGACTCGCTATTTGTATGACCGCCGGATTTGTGAACTGCGACACGCCGAGCGCTCCATACAACGCTATTGGCGAATACTGACGGGCAAACTCTATCCCGATAAACCCAGTCGCCGACAGAGCCGTGAAATAACGGTAGTTATTCTTTAACGCTATCTCTCTCTGCCAGAAGATAATTCCGAATACGACGATAAAAGCGATAGCGGGAATCGCGTACATTATTTCGTATCCGCTTGGAACTCCCCAAATCAAACCGAGCAAAAACACTGAGATGCCGGTGGAAAAAAACAACCCGAATGAAAATTTTGAGGAAGAAAGTTTCATCATCGCCGCGAACATCGGAGCAAGCGCAAACCATGCCAGCCACGAAATCTCATACGGCGGAAAACTGAGAAAAAGCAACATGCCCGATATTGCCGACAGTATCAATCCTGTTGCAATCTTCATGTCTCACCTTTCAATGCCTTGCGCGGATCTCGCGTCGATTTCACAAGCAATCCTTAATAGAGTTCGCCGAGGATTGCGGCGTACAGGACTAATGAATCAGTCCACTCATATATAGTATCAATATTTTTGTCTTTTCTATAAACCGAAACAGACAATTTTATTTAAAAGCTTGTTTGTTAAAACAACTCCTGAATCCCAGATAATTGACAAATAAGCAACGATAAAAAACAAAACCGACAATTCGAACATCGAGAAGTCATAAGGGATTCTCAAGATCATCATAATCGTCATTGAATCTGTCAGGATTATTCTGACGAGAGGCGGAGCCACGCATAGTGCCGGGAGATGCGCCGCCTTCGAGTAGTTGCTGTATTTTGAATAATTTGAATCCGATACCGTCAATATCCATAATTACGCATTTGGCGTATTGTTCACCGCCGCCACGCCACCATTCGCACCTTGTTTTTAAGCATTCTCGCTTTATCAAAGGGCAGAATTTGCCTTGCTGATTTTCACTCATGATTCGCGCTCCTTGACCCCAGTTTTTATTATTTGTTTATTATTCCGCTTGATTATCCATCAAGCAATGTCAGCAGTCAATTTATTGGTGATAAAATGCGAGCCCTCTGTAAACGATTTTTGAGTGACAAGCCATGTAAAACATCGATATTACACCTTACATGAACTGACATTGAAGATTTATGAGACAATATTCAGTGATTTCGAAAGAATAAGAATAAATAGTGAAACCACAAGACGAAATGTATTAAAGCTGTATTTAATACGCTTTGTGGATTTCTGTTCTCTCAAAAAAACTACTTTTCTACCCGGAAGTCGCTAACCCACTTCTGTGTAAACCGCATGATATCGTGAACAAATGTCGGCGCAAATCGTTCGAGTCCCCACATCATCCGAGCATAAGCAGATGGAATTATCAGATCATCATTTCTATCCATGCCTTCAACAATTCGCTTCGCGCAGGTTTTTGCAGTTATTGACGGCGCCGCATTAACTATTTTCATTGTCTTTTCGCGATCGGTGTTGACTAATCTAGTAGCGTCGAAGATGGATGTTTCGACTCGTCCCGGGCATGCCACGCTAACTCTAACGCCCAGAGGGTCGCCTTCAATCCTCAGAGCGAGTGAAAGACCGACCACCGCATATTTGCTAGCTGTATAAGAAAGATGCATTGGAAAAGGCACAAGGCCGTCCAGAGAAGCCGTATTGACTATATGTCCGAATTTCTGTTTTGTCATTATGGAATAAACGGAGGTAATGCCGTTGATTACCCCATACAGATTCACGTCTAAAACGGCGCGCCAATCATTGATTGTGAAATCTCGGGCTTCACCCCCTACCCCTATGCCGGCGTTATTAAAAAGATAATCGATGCTGCCGTTCTTCTCTTGGGTTTCATTTGCGATGATTTGAAATGATTCAAAGTCAGAGACGTTAAGAATCCGCGCCTCTGCCGTTCCTTTCTTTTCCTCGATAAGGCCGACAGTTTCATCGGCGGCGGCTTGATTTAGGTCGCATACGATAACGCAGGCTCCTCTTTTGCCCATTAAAAGAGAAAGTTCACGACCTATTCCGCTACCGGCGCCTGTGATTATTGCTGTTTTGCCATTGTCGTTTTTCATAATGCATCCTTTGATCAATCTGATTGAGGTCTAAATATCAAGTCGATAGTTCTTTGCAATAATTTTTTCAATTATCTTCCATGGCAACAATCGTTTTAGCGGCGGAATCAAATTCTGAGGCATGTGCGCAACCGTGTAACGGAGTTTTGGAGTTTTTTTCCTAATAATTTTTTCAACCTGAAGAGCAATCGGAGTCGGCTCAGGTCCGCATAACTCTCCTTTTTCCATCATCTTAATTGAATTCATAAAAAAAGGATTATACGGGCTTTCGTTTTTAGACATATCATCGATTCTTCTGCAAGACGGGAAGCCTGTTTTAAAATCACCGGGTTCAATAAGGGCGACTTTAACGCCGAAGCGAGCCACTTCGAGTCTTAGTCCTTCGGAAAGGCCTTCGACCGCGAATTTGCTGGCGCAGTAATGAGCTTGGAAAGGAACGCACACAAGTCCGCCGATGGAACTTATGTTGATTATAAGTCCGTTCCCGGCGGCTCTCATGTGAGGAATAACAGCTTTGCACATCCTAACAACGCCGAAATAGTTTGTGTCGAACTGCGCCATTGCCTCTTCAATAGAGTTTTCTTCAATAGGTCCCGCGATTCCGAATCCGGCGTTGTTAATTAAAACATCAATTTTTTTTTCGTCGTTGATTATCCGATTGACACAATCCATCACGGAATCGTCTGAAGTGACATCCAATTTTAAAACAGGAAAGCTCAGCTTGGAAACGTGCTCAGGTCTGCGCGCGGCTCCATAAACTATATAGCCCATACTATGTAAATACTCGGCAATGGTTTTTCCGATTCCAGACGTTGCGCCGGTTACTAAAACGACTTTTCTATCAAGGTTGTTTCCCATGTGTCGATTACATTAGCCTATTTAAAAACTATTCTGAAACATTTGCAATCAAAGAAAAAGGATGAGTTTCCAGCTTCAGCTCCTCAGTCAAAGATAAGCTACAGCAATCCTCATATCAGCGAGATCAAGCGAAAGCCTTGAGTCATTCTAATAAAACGATGACGGTAAAACTTATAAACGACTAAAAGTCTACGCTATATCCGAGTTCATATGTAGTCAGGTCGTATGTTCGTCCGGCGTTGGCGGCTGCGCGGAAGCTCTTGTCGTAATCGCTGAATTCAAAGCTGATTTTCTTTTTCTGCGTCAGATAGTAAACCATAGTGACTGTGTGTTCGTAATCTATCGGAGATGACGAGACGCTCATGGCGGAAGTAATCGGGTCGGAAGTAAGAGTGGTTCTAGCCGATCTTCGGTATCGATAGTTCGTTATGAATTTAAAGGGAACGATGTTAAATTGAGCCGCAAGAGAGTCGGTAGTGGTAATAGTGTCGGACATGGTAGTAAGAGATGTGGTCGATATGCTGAAGGATTTATTAAGAGAATTGCTGTATGAAAGACTCATGAAAGCTTTATAACGGGAAGCGAAACTCCACATCGTTGAATCTGAACGCAGATTGTAGTCGGAAACGCTGCTGAGAGTCGGATCGAATGTGGCTCCTGAGTACGCGAGCCTGTCAATGTCGTATCTGGAGAAAGAGGCAATCAACCTTGTTCCCGTGAAAAGCCTTGTGTCATGATACTCTTTAGTAATCCGTAGCGATGAGTTTGTTGATTCGCTGCGTTGAGTGTCAGGATATCCAAGATCGAATTTAGATTTCGTATAGAGCTTATTATAGGTTAGTTGAACCTGCGGCAGAATCCAGCCGTAATCAAGAGTGAGCATGTTTCTTCCGCTTCTAGTCTGATCTGAGATGTCATTGTTGGCGGTGTGATTCAAGTTATTGTGATAAGTGTCGAAAGTCGAATTTATCAGAAGCTTTCGAGAGGGCCTTTCAAATCTGAATTCGCCGTAGCCGCCTTCTCGATCCCTCTCAGTGAAAGTGCCGAGAACGGTAGGATTAAAGTTCGTTCCTACTCTTCTGCGGCCTGCCTTAAGGTAGAATGGTTTCCCTTGATAAGTGAGCGAAGAGTTAACGGCTGAATCTGAGCCGGAATTATCCGGGTCGGGATCTCCGGCTTTGCTCGTTCGTCCAGTCGCGGCTTCTGTCTCAGCGACGAGTTTCTTGTTGAAATTCAGTGTGTGAGATATGGTGTTTATATAGTCGGAGGACGGATATGAATAAGCTCCTTCGAAGTTTGATTCTTTGGAACGGAGCGAGATAAGCCGGAATTCGTTTGTTTCGGAATGTTTCTTATCGATCTTAATACCGAACGTTGTTCTGAAATATCTTCCGTCGTGCGGTTCTTGAGATCGACCGGCGAAAGTCGTGATTTTGTGTTTATCAATCGAGTTTTGAAGTTGAATGCCTCTGATCTGGACGCCGCTGATAGCGTATTGAGAAAAGTTTCTAGATGTCATGTAGAAATCGCCGACAATAACATTAGATTTTTTGTCCACATAATTGAGCGAGAATTTATCGTTTGCGCGATTTCTCAATTGTTCTATGGTTCTATCGTAGTGGCCTATAATCGTTCTTTGTCCGAGCCTGTCTGTAAAATCCAAACTGCCGGTCGTGTTGTATCCTTCTTTATAGCGGAAATCGGACCTGTTGTAAGATTCCGTAGAATACCCGTTTTCAGCGCGAGCGGCTTCGTTTATGTCTATAGCCATAACTTTTACCATGTATCTGCCAGTAAAAGATTTGGCGTCGAGAGAAGGCGTCGGCCTTCCGATCGCGGGTTTTTTATCAGGCCGAACTGGTGCTTGTCTTGTGATGACGAACTGCCAAGACACAGGCGGGGTGGGAGATGTTGTTTCGCATGCGCCTGAAGTGGCGTTCCATGAGCAACCGGTGACATCTGCGCATTCCACGGCGGCAGCGTGGTTTCTGCAAATCTGCTCATAGGCTATTAAAACATTGTGCGATCCAAATCTCATGGGTATCTGAGACGTGTAAAATACATACTCTGAACTGACTGTGGCTTCCGATGTGACATCTACTCCGTCCACAAAGAGCTTGATAGTGTTGGGGTCGATAGGAGGCGTCGGAGAAGGAAGCTTCACGGCAATCATAGGCTGTTGATCGACAATGCTCTCTCCGGGAAGCGGATTAAGTATGTCGCCGCCGACAGCGGGCCCTGTTTGAGTTCCGGGCAAATTCTGGGCTAATTTCGTTTCTTGGGCTAAAACTGTGCTCACGCTCAATATCGTGGCAAGAATCGCCCCAGCAAGAGCTTTTCCACCTATTATTTTCATTTTGATCTCCACTCTTTCTTATATACCGTGTCTTTTTATATCATTGACCTATATGTAAATCAATATCGCTTCGAAAAAAATTATTCTTAGTGATTGAGATCACATATGAACGTTAAATCGTATTACGTTGATGTATTAAGCAGATTGAATTGCAAATCGAGTTAATAGTCAAATTCAACAGAATCACCAACGTTAACATTTTCAGTTTCGCAGAATCCTCCATTTACTTCAAGCACATACAGTGCGGCTGCTGATGAGGTAAAAGGAACGGTGTCTTCCGGTTGAGCGTTGTGATTTATGTCGATAATTACATGCTCAGAGTCAATAAAGATCATGTCGAGCGGTATGTAAGTGTTTTTCATCCAGAAGCTCAGAACTCTTTCCGTATCGAAAACAAACAGCATTCCTTCGTCTTCAGACATGGAAGTTCTATACATCAAGCCTTGCGAATGTTGTTCAGTCGTCGATGCGATTTCAGCGTTTATTTGCAGCCGTTGACCATCGTTATTCACAATATCCACTATTGTTCGAGGCAATCCCGCCGGCGATGGAGAAAGAGCGTCATTAGATCTGGTTCCGCCTGAGCCGCAGTTTGCGGCCAATGTCAACACAGCCGTTAAGGCGAATAGAAACAATGCTTTTATCGAAAATGTTGTCATATCAGGCATATAGAATAATGAATTAGCCGGTCAGTTGCAAGCGTCGCTACAACATGAATAAAGCCGCTTGGATCAATTAACGGCGATTACCTGCTTGACGGAACGCGCAAAATCGAAAGATATCCTCGAAAAAGGGATGCCCAGCGCGTTGCCGCCGGCTTCGACAGGATCTGTCGGAAAGAATTGCCTGCGGTCTCTGTTGATGAGATCATTCGGCATAGAACTGGTTTCATGTTTTCCGAGATATCCGTCGCTTACGAGTATTTTGTCCGTGGAAATATCAGCCATAGCTAAGTGCATAGTGGAATAAATATCGAATTTTTTTCTGCCAATGGCGAGCTTGAGAGAGCGGGAAGTGTCAACGACCGCTGTGTTAATCATGCCGGCCACGATGTAGCAGCCGTCGCCTACGCCGGTGAGTTTTTTGGCGTCGGCAATGTTTAAAAGTTCTTCTTCGTCAGAGCCGAAAAGAGATGATTCCGAAGCGTCTATGATTTTTATCGTTTTGCCTGTTTCATACATCAATCTGAAAGCGATCATATAGGTGACTGTTTTTGAAAAATCCTCAGGATATCCCCAATACCTGTCGTAATCTTGAATAGCTCTATTTTCCATGTGAGCAACATAAATGACATTATTGTCGCAGCAGAATGTCTTAGATGATGATAAAAGCGTAGAGAAAGCCGCAAAAACAATAACGGCAATCGCCAGTTTTGCTTTCATTAGTATATCCTCCATGCCCTTTTAATATAATATCAATTGATGCGTTGATAAACTTTCATATAATCGCAAAAAACCGAAATGCCATTTATAAACGCATCATTCCGATTTAGATATTCTTTTAGCTCCGACAAGAACATTTTTCCAGTATGCTATGGAGATATCAGATATAATGACTTTGCCTGCGGACGAGCTCGCGTGAATCATTTTGTTTTTGCCCCAATAAATTCCCGCATGATTAATCTTTCCATCACCCGCAGTGTCAAAAAAGAGGATGTCTCCGAACCGAATAGAGTCATATTTAACATTCTCCAGATTGGAAGACATGAATTGCGCGTAAACGGGTGTTGCTGGCAAAGCGACGCCCGCTTCTTTGAAAACCAAGTAGAGCAAGCTCGAGGAATCGACGGCTTCTGTTGAAACAGCTCCTTTGAGAACCTGAGCGCCGATGAATTTTTCTCCGGCGCGTTTAAGCTTGTCCATATCTATTCCGTCAAGGTTTCCTTCGTTGGAGGCCGCCTTTTCAGTTTTTTTGACTTTGGGATGACTTTTTGTTTTTGAATGATTTTTAATCTTCGGATAGCTTTTAACCCCGACCAAAGTATTCATCCACAGAGGTTTATCGATAATTTCTAGAACGACTCTGCCGGCTGTTTCGGATGCTCGAAGCATGGTGCGATTGTCCCAATAGATGGCGGCATGTGTAGGAACGGAGTCATCGGAACTGGAGAAGAACAGAATGTCACCGAATTTGATATTGTCCAGAGAAGAGTTCTGCAGTTTTTTTGATTTAAACTGAATCGCGGTTTGGCCTTCCGGAAGAGAAACGCCAGATTTTGCGAATAAAACCAGCAAAAGGCCGGAACTGTCAACGCCGTCCTTGCTTCTGCCGCCTCTGCGGTAAGGCGCGCCTAAGTAGTCGCCTCCGGCTTTTTTGAGAGCCTGAATATCCAGTTCTTCGCCGGATGAATCATTCGCGCCGTCCGGATGTCTAGGAGCGCGACGCGCTCCCATCAGTTTTTCCTTCCATTTCTTGCTGTTGTATTTTTCGGTTAGCGCTCGGCCTTTTACGGCATCTGCCACCATCATGTTTCCATCGCCCATACAGACGGCGATTTGATCCGGCGCGGTTATATCGCTCGATGATCTAAAAAAAAGTATATCACCGAATAGCAACTCATCCGTTTTGATTTCAACAAGGCCATTGAAAGTCCAAATGTCTCTTATTGATGAGGGCAATTTTACTCCTACCCTGCCGAACGTTCTTCGCACGAGATTGACCGAGTCTACGCCATCAATATCCGCTCCGCCTGATTTGTAAGGCGCGTCTTTAAATTTTTCAATTTCTGACGCAAGCTCTTCGTCTGAAAAATTGTAAATTAGACTGATGGAAACATTCGGATTTTGAGAGAAACCGGGGACGGACAGAAAACAAGTCAGCGAAAATAGAGCAAAAAATCTGATCAGGCTTGATGGACTTTTCATTTGGAGCTCCATGCCGACATCTTATAAATAACCTCAAACAACATCAAAACACGCTCTTAATCGGCGGTTCATAAATAATATCCTCGTTTTTCTTGGTAATAGTCGGTCGGATTCAAAAAATCCTTAATCAAACAAAAACAAATCGTTTTCAGCTTTCAACATGCCTGATAATCTCGTCGGCAATCACGCTTAAAGTAAAAATACGATCCGCGCAACCCGACTCGATAACAGCGCGAGGCATTCCATACACAACACAAGACGATTCATGTTCGGCGAAGACCGTGGAGCCGGCATCTTTCATAGCTTTGGATCCTTCCTTGCCGTCAACTCCCATGCCGGTGAGCACGACACCGAGAGCTTTTCTGCCATAGGTCTCGGCGATTGATTTCATAAGGACATCGACGGAAGGCCGAACCCCGTGTTTCTGTGATTCCTGACTGAGATATATCGTGTCGGAGCGACCGACCCGGATGTGGAAATCTCCGGGAGCCACATAGACCGTTCCGGGGGCCACTTTGTCTCCATTTTTGGCCTCGCTTACTTTGATCGCGGAAATTGCATTCAGTCTTTCGGCCAAAGAAGTCGTGAACCGAGGCGGCATGTGCTGAACGATAATTACACATGCCGATAGATCGGATGGAAGAAGCGGAATTATCTCTGTAAGCGCGCGAGGACCGCCGGTGGAACACCCGATGACGACCACTTTTTTCAAAGCCAATACTTTTTCGGGGAGCGGGATTCTGACTTTTATAGCAACTTTCGGCTCCAAGACCGCTTCGGAAGGCGCAGCTTCATCGGTGACTTGATATGCCTTCTCCTCCGGTTCGATCACTGGCTCAGGATCGCGCAGCAGCATCGGTTTTATCGATGAAGCCATTCGCACTTTCCGTATCATTTCTTCCTTGATGTCTTCAAGGGTCAGAGACATCACACCGGACGGTTTCGGAACGAAGTCCACCGCGCCCATTTCGAGCGCTTTAATTGTGTCCTCGGCTCCTTCGTAAGTGAGACTGCTTATCATGATGGTCGGAATGCGATATTTTTTCCGGGATTCGGAAAGGAAGGTCAAGCCGTCCATTCGAGGCATCTGTATGTCGAGAGTGATCACATCCGGCAGAGATGTTTCAAGCCTTTCGAGAGCGTCCAAACCGTCTCTGGCTTTCTCAATGACTTCGATATCCGGAGCCTCGGAAAGGATTTCGGACAGCACGTAACGCATGTAGGCCGAATCCTCGACGACCATCACTCGAATCTTTTTTTCTTTTGTTTCCGACATAACGGTTTTGCGCTTATTCAGGCTCTGTGCGCTCGTCCTATAAAGTATTCAAAGCCGCGCGGGCTTCTCTCGGCAAGCCAAGAATAAAGTCCATCGATTATCTTGACGCTTGCGGACGGGTCGATAAAGTTAGCTGTCCCTACGGACACCGCCGACGCGCCGGCATATATGAATTCGATGGCGTCAATGTGGTTCATTATACCACCCATGCCGATGATGGGCAATTTGGTGGACTGATAAAGCTTCCAAACCTGATAGAGGGAAAGCGGCTTAATAGCCGGGCCGGATAGTCCTCCGATTTTATTTCCTAAAACCGGGCGTTCTTTAGCGATATCGATGGCCATGCCCCGGTAAGTGTTAACAAGGGAAAACGCATCGGCCCCGGCAGCCTCGGCGCCTGCCGCAATTTCACAAACATCGGCCACGTTGGGGGACAGCTTGATTATCAGCGGCAGCTTCGTAGCGGCCCGAAGTTTTTCAACCAGTTCCCCTGCCCTGCCGGCGTCTGTCCCGAATTCGATGCCGCCCTGTTTTACGTTCGGACAGGATATGTTGATTTCGAAGGCGTCCACTCCGTCCTCTTTAGACAGCGATGAAACGACTTCCACGTAGTCGGACTCGCATGCTCCCGCGACGTTTACAACTATCGCGGCGCTCAAATCCTTGAGATACGGCAGTTTATCTTTAATGAAAGCGTCGAGCCCGCAATTCTCAAGGCCTATCGCGTTCAGAACTCCGGCAGGGGTTTCAATAATTCTCGGCGGGGGATTGCCCGCTCTTGGTTTCGGGGTGATTGCTTTTGTAATAATCCCGCCCAGTTTGTTCAAATCAATGAAATCTGCGAATTCTCGTCCATATCCGAAAGTTCCTGAAGACACAAGGACGGGGTTGTTAAGAGTCAGGTTGCCGATGCGTATCGTCATGTCAACGTTGCTCATAAGGCCTCCCAGTCGATGACAGCCGAGTCAAAGACAGGCCCGTCAGAACACGCGTGAAGGTATCTCTTTCCGCCGTCGTCCAATATCGGCACGGCGCAACCCATGCACGCTCCGAATCCGCACGCCATGAAGCAGTCGAGGGAAACATCGCATTTTGTTCCGGCGGCGGCGGCAAGCGCGGCGATGGCTTTCATCATTCCTTTCGGCCCGCAAGTGATAATTCTGTCGGGAGGAGATTCATCAAGCGCGGGTTTTAAAATGTCTGTGACAAGCCCTTTTTGTCCCGCGCTGCCGTCCTCGGTTGTGGCGTAAACGTTCATTCTGCAAATTTCGGCGTCTTCAACCACTTCCATATCGCATGAGGCGGCCCCGCCGTAGAAGAATCTGCAATCCGCGCTTGCGCCGTAAAGCTGGGAGTAGAAACGCAATGGTGCGGCTCCTAATGTGCCTGCAACCATCCAAACTTTTTCGTTTTTGGCCGGAGGCTTGAAACCATTGCCTAACGGGCCTATCAATTCGATCTCGTCTCCGGGCAACTTTGATGTTATCAGTCTGGAACCGGGGCCTACGATTCTAATCCATAAAAGGAGAGACGAGCCATCAACGACTCCGGCTATGCTAATAGGTCTGCGCAAAAGAGGTTCAGAGCCTTCCCATGCCTTCATCTGAACGAACTGACCGGGCTTTGCAGAGGCGGCAATATCGGGACATTCCAAAACCATCTCGCAACATTCCTTTGCGAAACGATTGGCGCTTATCACTCTGGCTATTGACGAGGTTTTTGTCGTGTTCATTGTTTTCTTTCAAAGTTTTTTAGCCGTAAACCGAAATCAACATTGTCTCCTACCAACGGAATGTCGGCGCCTGCGTCGACGAACCCGGCCACAAGACTCGGCGTCGTCCCCAATTCTCTTAATCCCCAATCAGAAAAACTCCCAACCTTGAATGTCTTCAAGCCCACAATGTTGAAAAAATGCTCGCTTGTCACTGTCACGAAAAACGCTCTACCCGCGATTACTGGAGCGAACTGCCTTCGTTTTATGTAAGCTCTTCTAGCTGGCATTCCCAAATCGTCTATCCCTGCCAGCCCCACAATCACAACATCCTTGTCCGCTCCGAATTTCACCTTTTCAGCGCCTAGACCGGCTAGCTCCTTCGATGTGACCGTCGTCACATCTCGATTATAATATTTTAATACCGGATAGTAACTGCCTGCAACAAGATTAGTTGCCACAATCACAGTGTTTTCGCGATTTTTGAGAACCTGTGAAAAAACGCCAAATTCATCATATCCGTATTTGACGGCGCAAAGCAGCAGGACAGACGTCGAAAATGCGACCAGCGTTGAAATTGTTATGAAAATAATGGCTGACACTTTTCGTTTCATCGCCCCGATGAAAGCCCCTGCCATCAGACAACAGAAAGGCGTCATAAAAAGCATGTAATAGCTGTGTCCGTGCCACACTGTGAAAAAGAGCATAAAAACCGCGATTGCGAATAAACAAAGCGAACCGCCGTGGTTGCGGGATGTGAATGAGCAAAACAAACCGGCGATAAACAGCGTCGCAATGGCTGGCGACAGTCCCCAAAGTATTTCAGTCGCGAGAAAATTCGCAGTGTCCAATCCTAATGTGTGAAGTCTTCCGGAGGCCAGCACACTGCCCTGAGAACCGAAAATTAGAGATGAATGATGGAAAAAATGATAGCCGAAATAAGGGGAAAGAATTGCCGCTGCCGCAACCGCGAAAGCCAGATGCCGCCATCCGAGCCATTTGACGTCTCTATGTCGAGCGGTTTCCCATAAAAAAATCGCCGGAGGCAGCAAAACCACGAATTGTTTTGCCATGAAAGAGATCCCGAAAAGCAGGCCGGCTGTCACCGCAAAAAACAATCGCGGCGCTCTATTGTCTTCCGACTTGAGATATGCCAAAAGCGACCACATCATAAGACACACGTAGAGGGCGTCCGTTTGAATGTTTCTTCCTACGATAGAATTGACAGGGCTGAAAGCCATGAATGCAGTCGCGGCGAGTCCTGCCGTATTGCCGAAAAAACGAGACCCGATTAAATAAATCGCAGGAAGCGTCATTACGCTGAAAATTATCGGAATTATCCGCAAAGACCACTCCTGCCACCCGTTTGCTTCGCCTGAAAAGTAAAGCAAATATGACAGTAACGGAGAGACATTGTAATCAACTCTGCCGGTGTAAATTGTCGGAAATAAAAAAGATCGGATGGAATCGTAATTTGACGCAATATACGAGTACCATCCTTCATTAAAAGAGTGAAATCCGCCTAAAGACGATTCTGATTTGAATGAAAGGAATATGAATGACAAAAACATGATGATAGCCAGAAATATGATATTTCCGGATTTGCCTACTCTGTTCGTTGAGGCGGCATGACTGCTTGACTCGCTATTCATGCGGATATTATTCATGTTTTTCAGAAGAGTGACAACCGGGAGACCGGACAAGCTTTGTTTTTTCAGTCGTCATCTATATAATTAAGTCCGATGAGAGCGACAAGCGTCACAATAAAAAGAATCGCAGCGGCGGCGATATTAGTTTTGTTGGTTCTTGTCTCCGTAGCGCGCTCCGAAGACGATTCACAATATGCGAATCCCCCTGATTGGGACGCCATACTTCAAGAAATGATAGATTCCGTGCCTCC
>Ga0116156_10001976_pt1 | contig 19079 bp, 13 predicted proteins | sample AD_UKC045_MetaG_FD_89891 | JGI IMG/M metagenome (GOLD analysis project Ga0116156, IMG submission 89891) | Active sludge microbial communities of municipal wastewater-treating anaerobic digesters from USA - AD_UKC045_MetaG | ecosystem: Engineered > Bioreactor > Anaerobic > Digestate | place: USA... | reverse complement strand
TCACGGAGCGAACATCTTCGCACTTGATGAAACTGATCGTGCTCAGGCCGCCCTCCGGCGGCTCGACACGGACATGGGAGCGAACTCGTTTGTCCCGTCTGTTCACCGGCACGACGATGACCAAGCCCGCAGGGCCACATCCCACGCTTCGCGTTCTGCGGTCTCTTCCCGCCACGCCGCCGGATCGCGGCGCAGAGCCGCAAAGTCCTCGTTTAGCGACTCCAGGAACCGCCTGCGCGCGTAGGCGTCCACCGCCCTTTCCAGCACGTCCGGCATCGACTCGCCAACTTCATCCGCCAGTTGCTTCAACTTGGCGTGCGTCTGTGGGTGGATTCTGACCGTCTCACTCGCCATGCCGATGCCCTCCGAACGTCCGGTACTTCCCATGTAAGTATACAGAATCGTATCCGCCTGCGTCAACGCTCGGATTCCCGATGGCCGGCTTGCACGGGATTTGATGTTGCTTCGGGCATTGCCAGCGGAGAGCGAACGGCGTCACGCGTCGTCAAGCCAAACCGAGAAGTGTGCGGGTGCTATGGCGACTCCTTGTCCGTCGGTGTCGGCGGAGTGTCCGGCGGCGGCAGGGCGATCGAGGCGTGCATGATCTTGGTCTGGATATTCAGCTTCATGGCGTTGCTCCGCTCGTGGATGGTGTCCAGCAAGCTGCTGTACAGCAAGGACGAGTTTTCCTGGGAGTAGTAACCGCCGATCACGCTGATCAAGCCCAGCAGGTCGCTGCAGATCGACAGGTACACCAGGTTCTCGCGGCGCTGCGCGTTGTTGGACAGCCCCAACACGTCCTTCTCGCTCTGGTGCATGGTGATCAGGCTGATCAACGTGTTCAGTTCGTGAAATCGCCGGCGGTAGGTGACGACCTCTAAGCCCAGCAGCGCCAGGAAGGCCAAGCCGATGTAGACCAAAACGCTGAGGAACGAATCCAGACCCTGCAGCACCTGGGCGGCGTCGCCGAGCGTTGGTTCAAAGCCGTGCTGGGTCAGCGTGTTGGCGTCCTTGTCCAGCAAATGCGCGGCGGCGGCCCGCAGCCGCGGGGTCAGACCGCGGCGGGCGACCAGATAGGTGGCGACCGAGTACGTCGCGACCGGTTGTTCCGGAAGCGGCGGATCTGGGCTTAGATGGCCGCGCGGGATCTCGGCCCTCCGCAGATAGTCCAAGGCGAGGGCGTGGGCGCCCAGGTCGGGAGACGCCAGGCGGAAGCCGGCGGCAGACAGGCGTTCAGCGGCGTCCAACGATTTGTGCTCCGCCAGATTCTTGATCACAAACACGGCGTCCACGTCGGCGGGGATGGCGTACGCGGGGTCGGCGCTGAAGTCCCGCCAGTCGTGCGTGAATTGCACTTGGCCGGCGATGTTCCAGAGATCGGCAAAAACCTCGGCCACGGAATGGCTGCCCTGCCCCTCGGCCGATGTCAGGATCTTCCGCACCTGGCCGGGATGACGGACGCCGTCGCGGACGAAGTACAGCACGACCTCGGAACTCGGACTCTGCAACCGCGGCAGATCCGCCGCCAGCGGAATCCCGCCCTGCACGAACGCCAGATCGACCTTGGCGGCGGCAAGCAACTGGACGCTTTCCCGCGAACCTTCGGTGATTGTCGGCAGGAACCGTACCCGGCCGCTGCGCGACAGCCGCTCGCGCAGCTGGCTGGCGTCCTCCTCGGGCAGGGCCACCGTGAGGGTCGCGACGTGGAAGAAATTCCAATACACCCAACCGCCGAACAGGAGCAGGGCGACGGCCAGAAACATCGCCGGCAGGCGGTGTAGCCCCAGCGGCCGGCGCAACGCCCGCGCCACGCGTTTGGCCTCGTGGGCCGCCTCCGCCACCCCCCAGGCCGCACGGATAATCCCGGCGTGAGCCGGCAATTCCCGCTGCACGTGCTCGGCCAAGTGCTCCGCGCGCTGGATCACCGGATCGATCTCCAGCCGCAGCAGGCGATGCGTTTTTGGGGAACTCATGGGACCGGTTCTCCTGAGTGTAAGTACCCCGTCCCAAGTTCCCACGTGGGACGGTTTGCCAAACCGTCCGGGACGGAATGGCATTCCGTCCTACAAGGACTTGGGAACTTGTGCACCGGTACTCATGTCTCCGATTCTGGCCTCGTCTACCGGGGCGTCAAGTAGCCACAGCCGCGAACTTGCGGCCTTCGGACCCTACCCAACTCGGCCAGTGATCTGCTATTCTGACGGCATGCCGTTGACTCCTGCAGACATCCTCGGTCCCGGCGGGCTGATCGCCCGGCGGCTGACCAATTACGAGCACCGCGACCAGCAAATGGAGATGGCCGACGCGGTGGCGGCGGCCCTGCGCCGTGGCCGGCACCTGGTCGCCGAAGCCGGCACGGGCGTGGGCAAGAGTTTCGCCTACCTGGTGCCCGCCATCCTGGCGGTAGTGGACGGCAAGGACGGAAAGGACGCGAAGGACGGAAAAGAACCGCGGGCAAGCAAGCCCGTGAAGAAAATCGTCGTGTCGACGCACACCATCAGTCTGCAGGAGCAACTGCTGCACAAGGACCTGCCGCTGCTCGATGACGTGCTCCCGCTGGAGTTCACCGCCGTGCTGGTCAAGGGCCGCCGCAACTACGTCAGCTTGCGGCGGCTCGATACGGCGCTCTCGCGGGCCGCCAGCTTGTTCACCACCGAGGACGAGATGGAACAATTGCGCGCGGTGCGGAACTGGTCCAAGACGACCACCGACGGCTCGCTGAGCGACCTGACGTTCAAGCCGCCGGGGGCCGTGTGGGACGAAGTGGCGAGCGACAACAGCAATTGCCTGGGCAAGAAATGCCCGACCTACGAAGCGTGCTTCTACTACCGGGCGCGGCGGCAGGTTTACAGCGCGCAAATCCTGATCGTCAATCACGCGCTGTTCTTCAGCGATTTGGCGCTGCGCCGAGCCGGGGGCAGCATCCTGCCCAAATACGACGCCGTGATCTTTGACGAAGCGCACACGTTGGAAGCCGTGGCGGCCGACCACCTGGGGATCAGCGTGTCGTCGGGCCAGGTGCAGTACATTCTGAACAAGCTGTACAACGACCGCACGAACAAGGGCCTGCTGGTCCACCATCACTGCAGCAAGGAACAACGGCAGACGCTGCACTGTTCGCAACTGGCTGACGATTTCTTTCGCGACATCCACAACTGGCTGGGCGAGCAGACAGAAAAAAACGGCCGAGTCCACAAGCCAGGCATCGTCGGCAATCCGCTCAGCCCCGCGCTGGCCGAACTGGCGGCGATGATTCGGGAGCGCGGCGACAAGGTCAAGGACGACGCGCAGCGGCTGGATTTCCTCTCGGCCCGCGAACGGTTGGACACCCTGGCCGGGGAACTCGAGGTCTGGCGGACCCAGTCGATCCCGGAATCCGTGTACTGGATCGAAGCCACCCAGTCCCGCCGCGGCCGGCCACAGATCCGGCTGGACGCCGCTCCCATCGACGTCGGGCCGGTGCTCCGCAAAGAACTGTTCGAGCCGACCCACAGCGTGATCATGACCAGCGCCACGCTGGCCGTCGGCCGGCAGGGATCGTTCGAGTTCTTCAAGTCCCGCGTCGGCCTAGAGCAGGCGGACACGATCCGGCTGGGCAGCCCCTTCAACTATCGCCGGCAGGTCAAGCTGATCCTGCTGGACGACATGCCCGACCCGACCCAGCAGCGCGACCAGTTCGACGCCCGCTGCATCGCCTTGATCCGCCGGTATGTCGCCCGCACCGACGGCCGGGCATTCGTGCTGTTTACCAGCTACGACATGATGCGCCGCGCCGCCGGTCAGCTGAACGCGTGGCTGGCCGAGCAGGATTTGGCCTTGTACTCCCAAGCCGACGGGCTGCCGAGGCACGAGATGTTGGAGCGGTTCAAGGCCACTCCGCGGTCGGTGCTGTTCGGCGCAGACAGCTTCTGGCAGGGCGTCGACGTGCCGGGCGACGCCCTGCAGAACGTGATCATCACCAAGCTGCCGTTCAGCGTCCCGGACCAGCCGCTGCTGCAGGCGCGGCTGGAAGCCATCCGCCGCCACGGCGGCAATCCGTTCATGGACTACCAGGTCCCGGAAGCGGCGATCAAGCTCAAGCAGGGCTTCGGCCGCCTGATCCGCACCCAGCAAGACCGCGGCATCGTCGTGCTGCTGGACCCGCGAGTGCGGACCAAACGCTACGGCCAGATCCTGCTGGAATCGCTGCCGGCGTGCGAGGTGGTCGTGGAATCGGCGTACGACGGGCGGGAAGGCGAGGCGTGAGCGATCCCCGCAAACCCAGCACGCGGTTGACAAACGGTTCAAGAAGTCACGCTTTCTCAAGAGCCGGGGTCAGGTCGTTCAAAGCTCAAAAGTGGCGGGTAAGCACCGTTCGAGAAACAAGTGAGCGGAATGGCGCTAGCCACCGGTTCCGGATCGGCGGCAATACCGGCGGCTAGCGCCTTGCCGCTCACGTGTCATCGGACAGTTATTTCTCGAACGGTGCTAAGCGGGCAAACCAATGGCAACTCGGTGCCCCGCCACTTTTGAACTTTGAACCACCTGACCCCAGGAGCGTTGAATTACCGTTTGGTGTTAGCGTTCAAACCCGACCGTGAAGACCGGGCCCGCCAGCGTGATGTCGACGTCTTCCGGGTCGATGTCGTTGTCCACGTTGCCGCTCAAGCCCGTGTACCATTGGTACTCGTACATCGCTCGGGCGACGAACATGCCGCGCCGCCACTCGACGCCCAACTGGACTTCGGTAATGTGGGTCACGCAATCGTTGGCCTGGTCCCCCTGCTCATCGTTGATGTTGCCGAACAAGGCACTGTAGCGAACCCCGGCAACCGCCGCCACGCTGCGAAACAGCGGGCGACGCGCCTGCAGGCCGAGCGTAGGGCCGATGCCGTCGAACCCGAATGCGCCCCAGCCTTCCTCGTCGGACCAGTCGATCTCGCCGCCGCGCAGGCCGCCGATGAACAGGAAGTCGAAATTGCAGGCCTCGTGCTTGGCCGTCATTTCCAGGTCGTACATCTGCAGGTCGACGAACTGATTCGCGACCACGCTGTCCCCGTCAAAGTTGTAGTAGCGGGCTCGGACACCCAATCCGTTGGGACCCTGGTACCCGAACCAAAAGCGGCCGGCGGCGGTGAAGTCAAAGCCATCGAACCAAGCGTTGCCCGTGGCAGTCTGTTCTCCGCCGTGATTGGCGTAGACGTCCAGATACAAGAGTTCCAAGCCGCCTTCCAATCCCGATCCATAGCCGCAGCAGTCGCCGCTGGTGAGCTTGTCGCCCTCGTCGCCACCCATCGAACGCAGCGACGCCAATTCCGCACGCAGGCTGTCAATCTCCTGCTGTTGACTGGCAAAAGCCGCCTCGACGTCGTTCATGCCGGCAAACTGGTAGACACTATCCTGGGCATAGGCTGTGCCCATCAGCAGCATGAAAACGCCAAACATCCCTGTAATACGCATCTGAATCCTCCTGTGTGGTATACCGCGAATCCCATCTGCACCGCGAGCGCAGGATGTTCTTGACAAATCGAATACCAACACGCGGGAGGTTCATCGTCAGTCCGATTATTCGGCGTTTGCTGGCGAGAGGAGGAACGGACCAGGAGAAAATCCGCGGAAACCCAGAGAAAGACTAAAGTGCCTGCAGATCGCAGATCACTTGGGAGCCGCCGCATTCGGCTGGACGACGATGCGGCCGAGGTAGGAACCGATCCGTCCTGCCGCGTGTCCGTCGACCAGAACGCGATAGGTCGTAGCGGCGGCGGGCAGCTTGAACTGCAACGTCGTTTGACCCTGAGCATCGGCATCCAACAGCGGAGCCCAAAACACCGTTTCCGCGGGCGGCGACAGCTCGTCGGCTCGAATTGCGGTCAGGCCGCGCGAAGCGTACTGACGGTACAGAGGCCGCCCAGACCGCTCCGGCGAATCAGCAAACGGCTGGGAGATTGGTTCTGCCATCTCCGGCGCTGCGGGAGCAGAGGGAGCCGGCACGGGTTGATCGGCCAATTCCTTCAGGGCGCGTTCCGCGTCCGGCTTTCCCCGACTGCTCGGCGCGGATGGACGGGCAGCGCCCCCGTACGCGGATGCCGGACCGGCGGCTTTTTCTTTGCCGGCCGCCTGCATTTGCACGCGCGATTCGCGGTCGCGAACCGAATTTGGCGCGACGGCCCCGCCCAGGGCCCCCACGCCCCCGCCCATGCCTGACATCGCGCCCGGCGCACTTTGCGCTTCCATGCCGGGCATCAACCCTTCGGCTTCCTCCGCCATCTTGCCGAAACGCAGTTGGCTGGCCTTCTTCTCAGCCTTTTCGAGCAAAACGTCCCCTGTTGCCCTTTCCAAGCGGGCGGCTTTCGCGCCCGCAACGGGCTGCGATGCCGGAGGCATTTCGGCAGCTGGCGCGGCTTCTACGGCAAGGGGGGCAGCCATCGGCACCGCCGCCGCGGGCACCGGCGCTGCCGTCGCCGGTGCCGCGGCCGACGGCGCGCTTCTCAATTCTGCCAGCCGCTCCTGGGGCATCGCGGGCGTTTCCTCAATCTGGCCAGCGACGGCGCTTCGGAAAGGCTTCTGTTCAAGGCTCGGAGCGAGTCGCGCACCCGGCGATTCACTGGCACCCTCCGACTGCCTCACGGCATCTTGCCGAGGGGCTTCGTACCTCTCCCCGGCCACGCGTCGCTTCATCGCCTCCGTGCCAGACCGGGCATCCCCGGCGAGCGATTGCCTCTGTTCCAATTGTGCTCCGTACTGATCCCTCTCGGAAGCTTGAAGCTTCTTGGCCTGTTCTGCCGGCACGGACAAGTCCGCCTCATCCGCGGGAGCCGCCGCTTTGTCCGTGCGCGACAGATCGTCGCCAACGACAGCACCCTGATCCGCTTTCTTCCGATCGGCGCCTTTCGCCTTGTCCGCCGATTCCCTGCTTACGCCCAGCTCACGTCCCTCGACCCTGGCCAACTCGGACGTCGGACTAGCCTCCGGCATCAAGTCCGCCGCTACGGGCTTTCCGGCTTGGGCGACTTGTTGCTCGGCAACCGAATCGTCCCAGGCAATCTGCTCCAATTCCCGTGCTGGTCGCCCTTGCGTTACCAGCCACACACAGCCCAGGACCAGGCACATGGCCGAAGTTCCCAGGGCCGGCAGCCAAACCGTGGTGGCCGGCAAGCGCCGCATGACGGCCAGCAGCGCCAGCATGATCGCCAGGATCAGACTGCCGACGATCAACACGCTGCCGACTCGCCGGACCGTTTGTTCATAGGCGGCGCGCAGCGAAGCCAAACCGCTGCGCAAGACCTGGGACGCTTCGTGCGCGTTGTCCGCCAGCACCGTGGGTGCCGTCGGTTCGGAAACGACGACGCTGGCGGGAACGTGATAAGCGAACTCGCCCCCGCCCGCCTGACCAGCCGCCGGTGCCAGCGCCAATTGCTTCGCGGGCACGTCGACGAACCGCCGCCAGCCCTGCGTGCCCAGCAGCAGGTCCAGCGCCTGCTCGGCCTCGGCACCTTCGCTCAAATAGAAGTTCGCGTCCTCCAGACCGCGCACATCGTCAATCTGTCCCGTCAGCCAGAAGTGCGTCGTCAGGGACGCAGAACGATCCCGCACCAGACGCAGCGCCGCTTCGTCGACCACCGATGCGCCGAGCACCGCGGATTGCGGCCGGCCGCGTTCGTCCTGGACCGAAAACGCGAGGTTGACGGCATCGCCGGGAGAGTAGGTCTTGGGCGGAGTGCCGTGGATTGATAGTTTCCGTGCGGGTCGTCGATACACCAACCGTTCCGCGACCGGCGTCGGCGGCTGAGCGCTGTAGTCATAAGCGGTCAGCCGGATCACGCCCTCCGCCGTTTCCGCCACCGGCACGACAACCTCCGTGCCGCCGGCCTCGGATTCGTCTCGAAACTCCGCTGGGGAAACTAACTCCTGGCCCACCACGACGCCGCGACAGACGGCCACAACCGCCACGGGTCGGTCTTCCTGCGAGACCAGTTTGACTCTGATCGGCGCTCCAGCTGGAAAAACACCAGGACCTGCGTTGATGGCCACAAACTGACGCGAACTGGCTTGAGGCAGATCCAGTTGGTCCGCGATGTCCGACGGTTGATCAATCAGCAACCGATAGCGCTGGTCGCGCGCGGGACGAAGGGCGAACACGCCTCGCCCATCGCGGGTCGTCTGCACCTGCGCGACCTGACGGCCTGGCCCATCGACCACGCGACCCCGAATGTGGACCGGCCGGTCCAGCGCATCGCGGGCGAAGAAGTACACGCGGTTGAGGACGTTGGGTACCAGGTCGCCGGACTCGGGAAAGAACTCCACCGTCACCCGGCCCTGATGGACCGGGATCAATTCTGAGATCTGCTCCTGGACCTCCTTGCCGGTGGTCACGTTCAGGACGGTCTGGCCGGGCTCGACCTGGGCGGGCAAATTGAACCGGACACGGTACGAGCCCTGATCGTCCGTCATCGTGTGCAAGTTGAAGAACTTCTGACCGCCCGATTCGGCCCTCACGGCCAGCGGCACATTGCGGGCCGGCTTGCCGTCCGCGAGTTCCACCCGCAGATCGGCTTCGACTTCGTCCCCCGGACCATAGCTGTCGCGGGCGAAATCCAGCGTCTGCCGCAGCGCCGGAGTGCGGTAAGGCCGGACTTCGAACTCGCGGCGGGCTTCCGGAAAATCGCCCGTGGGGCTGGCGGCGATCAGCGTCCGCTTTCCCGATGGTTGGAACCGCGGCAGCTCGAATTCGCCCGATCCGACGCCTTTTTTCGTGACAACTTCTCCGCCCAAGCCGTTCAGTTCTTCTCCCTCTTCGTTCACGACGCGGAACGCCACCGGCACTTCCCGATGCACCTGCAAATCCGCGCGGTCCAGCGTGACCGTGCGGTAGCGAACTCGTTCGCCGGGGCGATAGATCGTCTTGTCGGTGGTCACGTAGGTCGTCAACTGGCTCGTCGCCACCGGAATCGAGCAGCGGAGCGAGACGTTCTTCAACGGCGTTTGCGGTGCGACTTCCAGGTGGACCGCCTGGGTCCGCAGGGGGCTGGCCAGCGCAAGCTGGGTGAAGCCGCTGGCGTCGGTCTGGCATTGGCCGCTGGCCACCCGCGTGCCGCCGTCACCGTACCAACGATAGTCGACTTTCGCGGCGACGGGGGCTCCGGACGCGTTTCGGGTCTGCACGGCCACATAGTTGGTCAGCACCGGCTGGAATTCCTGCGGCCCGATCAGCACGGCATGGACAGGCTGGTCAACCAACGTCGCTTCCGGCGACCGGCCGGCGACGGTGCGGCCGAGCCAGCCGGTTTGATAGCCGGCCACGCCGAGGTAGCAGGCAAGAGCGGAAGCCGCCAGGCCGACGGCCCAATTGACCCAACGTCGAGCGGGGCCAGGGGCGGGCTTGGCGACCGTCGAGGCCGGCGTGGGGGCGTCGCCAGCCGCGGGGGCCGCGTCTTCCGCGCCGGGAGGCTGTAGCGGGATCGGCGGCAGCTCCAGTCTGGCGGCCTCGGCCAACAGGGCAGCCTGCCGTCGGACCTCGTCGTACCGTCGCGTCACGTCCGGCTCGGCAGCGATCCGCCGGCGCAACGCCGCCGCTTCGTCTTCCGGCAACAGGCCGTAGACGAGTTCCCAGATCTGCTGTTCGAGCTGGTCTCGACGATCCATGGTCCTTTAACCTCTCGCGCGGCGCCGAGCCCAGGCGAGCGGTGGGCGTCAGCCCACCGGTGTCTGCCAAGCTGGCTCCTTAACGCGGGCTCGCGCCCGCAACCCATCTGGCGAGCGGGGTGGCGTAAGCCCCCCGGTCCTGAACCGAACGACTTGCTGGGAACCGGGGGGCTCACGCCACCCCGCTCGCCACGCCAGGATGCGCACACGGCGCGCGCATCGTACGGACTGAGACTCTACGTGGCTCCCGCCAACGTCGCCCGCAGCTTGGTCAAAGCCATCCGCATGCGCGTCTTGACGGTGCCCGAGGGGATGTGCAGTGCTTCCGCGATCTCCTCGTAGGTCATCTCCCCATTCTGCCGCAGCAGAAACACCTCCTTCTCTTCCGATCGTAGTTGGCTGACCGCAGTGCGGATCAGCGTCACCTGTTCGTTGTATTCCACTTCCGCCTCGGGACTGCTCCGGTGGCAGGCGACGTCGGCCTCATCGTCCGGCAGGGCGCGCCGATGCCGGCGGTAAGCGGTCTGTCGCATGTCGCGGCCGGTATTGAGGGCAATCCGGAAGATCCAAGCTTTCAAGTTCTGCACGGACTCGACCTGGCCCCGATGTCGCCAGCACTTGACGAACGTCTCCTGGTACGCATCCCGCGCGTCCTCCATGTTGCCCAGCATGTGGTACAACAGGCCCAGGAGTTCACTCTGGTAGCAGGCAAAGGCTTCCTCCAGCGTTCCGTGGCCCGACGGACGCTCGGCGGGTTGCGATTTGCCTGCTGCCTTGACCACGCAGCACCTCTTGTCATAAATACCGACGAATTCAAGGGCTTGGCGGTTTTCCCGCCCGGAGAAGTATTTCTACCACAAATCGCCTCGCAAGACACCGCCGATTGGGCCTTGCCAGCCCGTAACCGGCGAAACGATAATGGTTTACAACCGTGTTGGCGCGGCACTCCGCGAGACGAGGATTCCCGCCCCCGCGTGCGGGGGCAACTTGACCTACAGGAATTTGTCTGGTGGCGAACTTGGGGGTAGCTTGGGGCAGGAGTAGGTTCCGGCGCAGCCGGTTAAGTTCAACCTAAAAGAAATTTGTAATTCTGCGTCTGATGCGCAAGCAGGCGAGAATCCTCGACGCCTGCCGTCGAGGATCAGGGGAACTTCAGTCGGGCATTCGTGGGGCGCCAGCCTGATGCACTCGACGGCAAGCGTCGAGGATCGGCCAGCGGTCGGTTCCGGCGCGCCTGGTTAGATTCACGCAACGCCGGACTTCTTCCCAGCGGGGTTCGGCAGGTGCCTTCACCCCGCCCGGCGCGCAATCTGCTCTTCGCCGATTTCCAACTCGACATCGCTCGGACGATACCGGTACTGCATCAGGTACGCGTCTTCGGGCGTGTCCTCGTAGAATTCCCGCAGCACGGAGATAGCGCGGAAGCCCGTTTCGCGGAAGAACAGTTGAGCGGCCAGGTTGGTTTCGCGAATTTCCAGCAGGATGCGATTGCGGCGCTGCGGCGACAGCTTGCCGATCAACTTCCGGACCATGCCGCGAGCCACGCCGCGGCGGCGGAATTCCGGGTGGACGGCGAAATTGAGAATGTGCAGGCGGTTCTTGTGCAGCTCGTAGATCATGAAGCCGACCACGCGCTCGTCATGCTCGGCCACCATCCCGATGCAGTTGCGTTGCCGCAGGCAGCGAATAAAGTCCTCTTCGGTCCAGGCAAATTCGAAGCTGCGGTTTTCGATGTCCAGCACTTCCGGCATGTCCCGCCGGATCATCCAACGAATGTGGACACAAACTTCCTTGAGTCCGCTGGAAAACATATCGGGGCTCCTTCCTCGATCATCCTGAACGGCGTCGCCGGGGCGGCGACGGCAACCCCCTTCTGGCGTGTCTCCTTATCGGGCAGCTACCCGCAGGGCTGTGCGGTCAAATTATCAAATCCCGGATTTCGTGCCAAGACGAATCACAAAAACCCGGCAGCCCGCCGCCAGCGACGAGAGCAGCCCGCCTGTTTCGGAAAAGCTGCTCCGAACAGGATCACGGCGATGATGGGGGACCGCAAATACCGCTGGACGTTCCGAGTCGCGGCTTGCGATGCCTGAAAGCGGACGTGTTTCCCGGCGATCAGCGCCGGAAGTGTCGTCTTTTCCGCGGCATGCCGAAAATGCCACTGGCAAACTGAAGTTTTCGCAAAAAGAAATCGGTTATCCTGTCGATGGCTGGTCCGCGCCGGGACAGCCGAATGCCTCCGAGTTCTGTTGCGGATCGCACCGGATCAGGACGGTTTCCATCCCTGAGTTCTCCGTCCGTTCCGACCCGTCAGCTTGGCACGTTGGTTGACGGGGCCGCTGCCTTCCAACTAAACTTGGGGATTGGTGTTTGGAGGCAGTCGGGTTTCGCGCGGTCTGGCGAAGCAGCCGGGTTGTGTGCTAGCATTTCCATCGCGGGGACCGTCTGCCCGCTTCGATTCCGGCAGCCGTCAAAATGGTGGGAATCCTCATGGCGTATCTGGTTGCAGAAAATGGCCCCGATGCGGGCACTCGATTCTCGGTGGAAGCCGACGAACTGACCATCGGCCGGCATCCGGACTGCCAGATTCCGGTCAGAGATTCCGGCCGTGTGAGCCGTCATCATGCGCAGATCATCCGGCAAGGACAGAGCTACTTCGTCAAGGACCTGCGCAGCCGCAACAAGACCTATTTGAACGACGAGCCGATCGATGACACGCTGCACCCGCTGAAAGACGGAGACCGGATTCGGATCTGCGAGTTGGAGTGCCGCTGTCGCCACCGAGATCCGGCCAAGGAGACCAAATCACCCTCGAAGAGCACGGTCTCGATGGGCGGCGTGGCCGGGGAAGATTCCAGCCTCAACGCCGAGTTGGTGGACGACGAGGTCACGGACGATACGAGTTCCACGGTGCTCGCGGCGCTGGACGTCGCCAGCGGCGCGGACGGACTCGTGCAGGTGACGCCCAGCCTCCAGGCACGGATGCACGCTTTGATCGAGATCACTCGCAGCCTGGGCAACGCCCTGGCCCTGGACGAGGTGTTGCCGAAAGTGCTGAACAGCTTGTTCAAGATCTTCTTGCAGGCGGATCGGGGCTTCATCGTGCTGCGTTCCGACGATGGCGGCCTGGTGCCGCGCTGGACCAAGGCCCGCCGGCCCATCCAGGACGAGACGATCCGCATCAGCCGGACCATCGTCCGCCGGGTGATGGACTCGAAGGAAGCGATTCTGTCGCACGACGTCACCAAGGACGATCGTCTGGACATGAGCCAGAGCATTGCGGATCTGCGCATTCGCTCGATGATGTGCGCCCCGCTGCTGGATTCGGAGGGCACGCCCCTGGGAGCGCTGCAACTGGACACGCTCGACCAGCGGAAGCGCTTTCAGTCGGAGGACCTGGAGGTCCTGAGCAGTGTCGCGATTCAGGCGGGCATCGCCGTCCACAACGCGCAGCTGCACGAGCGGGCTTTGCGGCAAAAGGAGATCGAGCAGGATTTGGAGTTGGCGTGGGAGGTCCAGGCGGCCTTCCTGCCGCAGTCGTCGCCGCAGATGAAGAACTACGAGTTCTTTGCCTTCTATCGTCCCGCCAATCACGTCGGCGGCGACTACTACGACTATATCGCCCTGCCGGACGGGCGCACGGCCGTGATCGTGGCGGATGTCGTCGGCCACGGGATCGCGGCCGCCATGATGATGGGCAAAGTGTCGGCGGAGGCCAAGTTCTGTTTGGCCAGCGAGCCCCGCCCGGCCGCTGCCGTCACGATGCTGAACGAACGGTTGAGTTCCATGGGGATCCAACGCTTTGTCACCTTTGTCGCGGTGGTGCTGGATCCGGCCAAACACGAAGCCACGATCGTCAACGCCGGCCACATGCCACCCATCTGGCGGAAAATGGGCGCCGTGATCGAAGAGCCCGGAGAAGATCTGGTCGGTCTGCCGCTGGGCATCATGCAGGGCCTCAAATACGACCAAAGGACGATCGTCCTGGAGCCGGGCGACGTGTTGGCGATGTACACGGACGGCATCAACGAAGCCATGAATCCCAAGGGCCAGCAGTACACGATCGACAAGATCCGATCGCACGTGAAGAACGGCGCACCCGAACTGCAGTCGATCGGGGACGCGATCGTCAACGATGTGCTGGCCCACGTGGGGGCCAGCCCACAAGCGGACGACATGTGCCTGGTGTTGTTGCGCCGCGAGTAAGCATCGTTCGAGAAATAACGGTCCAGTGTTTATTGCTGATCATCCCACGGAGTGTGATGGCTACTTTGACGAGGCGACAGTTATCTCTCGAACGATGCTAAGGCCCAAAAGAGCCTGGGCTAGCGGCGTGCGCAGCGCATGCGGCGGATCAGGTTCCGCAGTCGCGGGCAGCGGCACGGCTGGCGGCAGGGGGCGGCCTTCTCCAGAGCCGGCTCCAGCACGATCCAGATGTTGCGGAAGTACACGGGATTGCCGTGGTTCTGCAACAGGATCGGCAGCAGTTCGGGGGTTTCCGGCTTGCCCGCGCCCGTCTTGGAGACGACCTCGCGATGCTGGTGGATGGCCACGCCGTTGTGCAGCACCGTGATTCGGGCGTTGGCGATTTTGTTGCCCGCTTCGTCAAAACGGGCGGCGGTGAACCAGATGTCGTAGGTTTGCCAGGCCAAGGGCGGCAAGCACATGTTGACGTCCGGCGCTTGCTGGCGATACAACCCGCCGCATTCGTTCGCCACACCTTCCAAGCCGAACGAGTCCAGAATCTGCACCTCGTAGCGCTGTTGGATGTAGACGCCGCTGTTGCCGCGTCCCTGGCCCGTCGCGTAAGGCATGTACGGCAGGCGGAACTCCAGGTGCAGCCGGAAGTCGTGAACCGGGAGCTTGGTCGTCCCCCCCACTCCGAGCAAACCGTCTTCGGTCAGTTGGGCACCGTTGAACTGGTCGGCGGACGTGCCGTCGAACAGGACGATGGCGCCGCGCGGCGGAGCGGCATCCAAGGTGGGACTGACGCGCTGTTGCTTGGCCAAGGTTCCCCGCTGCCGGGCGTCCTGACTGTAGACCGTGGCAGATTGACAGTCTGCGATGACCGACCAGCCGTCGCCGGCGCTGAGCACCAGCACGCCGTCGTGCAGTTGGCCGGCCAGCATCCGCTTCGTGTGCCGATCCCAGCCGGAGCCGGGCAGGCCGCCGCGGTACAGCACGGCGTCAAATCGGCCGTCACCCCGCGCGATCACTTGCAGGCCGCTCCAGATCCACCCGCAACGCGGCTCGCACACGCAACCGGCGTACTCGCCTTGGTACGCGTAGTCGTCGTCCACCTGGCGCAGGTCGGTGACGGCTTTCTTCGCCGCGTCCGCCGGCTTGATCGACTCGCCTGCGAACAAGCTGCCTGAGCCCAAAAGGATGTTTGTCGCTACCCATCCGCACAGGAGAACATGCCGCGTCATCTTTCCCCCAACTGCTGAATCTCGTGTCGCTGTCTCGATGAAGACTTGCCAAGAATGACGGAAGTCTAGCTTGATTCATGCTTTGCCGAGATTCAAGGGGGCCCGTGGGGAACTGCGCCGTTTTCGACCGACCCGCAAGTCAGTATACTACTTCGGTTCTGAAACAACTCCGATTCTTTGAAAAAAACCGCAGCTTCGGAGCTACAAACTTGCGAGCAGACCCGTATGCCTGTCGATAAATCCGGCCAGCGCGTCCAGCGGATGTTCGGCGAGATCGCCCCGCGATACGACTTGCTGAATCATCTGCTGTCGCTGAACGTCGATCGCTATTGGCGTTGGCGGACCGTCCGGGTCGTGCAGGCGTCGTCCGATCGCCCGATCCTCGACGTCTGCACGGGAACCGGAGACTTGGCGTTTGCCTTTTACCGCCGGACGCGGGGCCGAGTGCCCGTGGTGGCCGCGGATTTCTGCCCGCAGATGCTGGAGATCGGCGAGGCGAAGAAGCGAAAAGCGGGCATTGACGGCGGCTTGACGTTCGTCCAGGCGGACGCCCAGCAGTTGCCCTTCGGCGACAACCACTTCCAGATCGTCAGCGTGGCCTTCGGGCTTCGCAACGTGGCCGATGCCGATCGCGGCCTGCGGGAGATGACCCGCGTCTGCCAGCCGGGCGGGCAAGTGGCGGTGCTGGAGTTTTCGATGCCGCAACGGCAACCGCTGCGCGCCCTGTACGGCTGGTACTTCGGCCACGTCCTTCCCCGAATCGGCCAGTGGTTGACGCGCAACAGCCACGACGCCTACCGCTATCTGCCCAGCAGCGTGGGCGAGTTCGCCTCGGGCGAAGCGCTGGCCGGCCGCATGCGCGAGGCGGGGCTGCGCGAAGTCCGTTCGCACCCCCTGACCGGTGGGATCGCGACTTTATACGTAGGTCGGAAATGAAACATCCTTTCGTGCTTGCCATCTTCGTTTTTAGTCTCAGTCCGTATCATGCGCGCGCCGTGCGCACATCACGGGTTGCGGCCAACGGCAGCGTTGGGACCTACCCCGCAAACAACATCCCCACTTGATACGCGACCAGTCCTCCCAGGTAAGCCAGCGCCGTCATGTACACGAACGTGAACGCCGGCCACCGCCAGCTGTTCGTTTCGCGGCGGATCACGGCCAGGGTCGCCGCGCATTGGGCACACAAGGCGAAGAAGACCATGATCGACAGGGCTACGGGCACATTGAACACGCGCCGCTCGGATCCAGGCCACGTCGCCTCCCGCAGCGTCTCGCGGAGCGACGGCGAAGCCACGTTCTGCTGGCCGCCCAACTGGTAGATCACCCCCAGCGTGCTGATCACGACTTCGCGGGCCGGGAACGAGGCGATCACCGCGCAGCCGATCCGCCAATCCCAGCCCAGCGGCCGAACCAGCGGCGCGATCAGCTTGCCGGCCCGGCCCAAGTAGCTCTGTTCCATGTACGCCGCCGCGACTTCGTTGCTGATCCGCTGCTCCAAAGCTTTCTTCTCTGCCGACTCAGCACGCTGCTGCAACGCTCGTTGCGAGTCTCGGGAAACCTGCCCCGGCGCGGGCGTCAGGCGGGCGTCGAGTTGCTGCAGTTGGTCGGCGTAGCCGCTGCGAATAGCCTGTTCCACGTGCGGATCGTGTGGGAAATAACCCGCCGCCCAGACCAGGACGGCGACGGCCACGATCAGCGTGCCGGCCTGCTGCACGAACGACCAGCCGCTCTCCCCCACGCGGCCCGCTACCGACCGCAACGACGGCAGCTTGTACGACGGCAGTTCCATCACAAACGACGGCGTCTCACCCCGCAGCACCGTGCGCCGCAAGATCAGCGCGACGAAGACCGCTACCACGGCGCCGAGCAAGTACATGGCCAGCAAAGTGATCCCCTGCAGTCCCAGCCAGCCGCCCAGATAACGCCGGTCCGGGATGAAGGCCGCGATCAGCAGCGAGTACACCTGCAGCCGCGCGCTGCAACTCATCAACGGCGCGATGAGAATCGTCACCAACCGGTCGCGGCGGTTTTCAATCGCCCGCGTGGCCATCACGCCGGGCACGGCACAGGCGAACGAGGACAGCAGCGGGATAAACGATTTGCCGCTCAAACCGATTCGTGACATGAGCCCATCCGTCAAATACGCCGCGCGGGCCATGTAGCCGCATTCTTCCAGCATCGCAATGAAGGCGAACAGTATCAGGATCTGCGGCAGAAACACCAGCACGCCGCCCACTCCGGCGATCACGCCGTCGACAACCAGCGACCGCAGTACGCCCTCCGGCATGACGGCGGTCAAGCGGTCGCTGAGCGCTCCCATGGCGCGGTCCAACCCGTCCATCAACGGCGCGGCCCAGGCAAAGATCGACTGGAAGACCAACAGCATGACCAGGACGAAAATCAGCGTGCCCCAGAGCTTGTGCGCCAGCACCATGTCCAGACGGTCGCTGAACGTCATCCGCCGCTGGTCCGAACGGATCACGGCGCCTTCCAGCACGCGGGCCACCCAGTCGTAACGGGCCATGGTCTCGACGGCCGGCGCCGGATAGCCGGCCTCAGCCAGCCGTTGGCGGGCCGCCCGGACCGAGGCGAACAGCGCCTCGTCCACGATCGGCGGCCGAGCCTGCTCCAGGTAGCCGCCGACGTCCAGCAATAGCCGCTCTACCAGATACCGCGGCAGCGGCGTCTGGCGGCCTCGGTTCGCCTCCCGCGCCAGCCAGGCGACCTGTTCGTTGAACACCTCCGGAAACGGCGCGCTGGCCGATGGCGATGCGGCGCCCACCGCCTTCTGAAGTTCGTCCTTCAGTTCCTCGAGCCCGATTCCACGGTGGGCCTGCAGGGGGACGACCGGGATCCGCAGACGCTCGCGCAACAGTTCAGCATTCAGGGCCAGGCCGTCTTCATTCGCCAGGTCCATCTTGTTCAGCGCCAAAACGACGGGCCTGCCCAATTCCAACGTCTGGCTCACCAGGTACAGGTTTCGCTCCAGGTTGCTGGCATCGGCGATGCACACAATCACGTCCGGAGCAGCCGTCGTGTCGCCGCGACCCAGCAAAACATCGACGGCGACCATTTCGTCCGGCGAGCGAGGCGCTAAGCTATAGGTGCCGGGCAGATCGATCAATTCGAACGGCCGATCCCCAATGTCCAGATTGCCGGTTTTCTTTTCGACCGTCACTCCCGGATAGTTGCCGATGCGTTGCCGGACGCCGCACAGCGCGCTAAACAACGTGGACTTGCCTGTGTTGGGATTTCCCAGCAGCGCGACCGTGATCGTCTTTTCGTCGTCAGGCCCTGACATGGTCGGGCATCTTTCGCACCGAGACCCGAAGCAGCAACGAGAGTCATCGGCGGAGGGCCGGTCGTACCAGCACGTTCAGGGCATCGTTCGGCCGAAAGCACAGTTTGCTGCCTGCCGTGCGAATGATGCAGGGGCTGCCGGACTGCAGCATTTCGATCGTAATCCCTTGCCGTAAACCAAGTTCCTGCAAGCGGTGGACTTGCTGGGGATCGCCCAGGACTTGGTCGACCTCTCCGGTCTGACCCGATTTAAGACAACGCAACGGGATCAACTCAAACATGGCGGGAACCCCTGGCCAGGGCCGTTTTTTGCATAACTGAGACTCGGTCTCACTATCGTCCCCGTATCATAACCTGCTTGAACCCGATTGGCAATGCCCGGAAAAAGAAAATCGGTTTGCGCGATACCTGGAATTGACAACCCGTCCGAAACGAGCTTCGCTTTCGCCCGTGACCCTGAATGACACCGTCCCTTGCCTTGCGATGTCGTGTCCGCCGGGGTACCTGCAACCGATTCGATGATGCTGCGGAGGCTGCCGCATTCTGTTTCGAAGAATTTTTTTCTTGTGTTTTGACCAAACGTGTCAGTCGGGTTTTCGATACTCCCAGCCGACGCACTGGTTACGACGTAATCCCAACCACCAGCGGTGACCTTTCCATCGGTGGAGGGGACTTGAATCGATGGTTGCTCGCGGTATGCTTCCCGGCCCGAAATGGATGGGCCGCAGT
>Ga0116156_10001969_pt1 | contig 19115 bp, 18 predicted proteins | sample AD_UKC045_MetaG_FD_89891 | JGI IMG/M metagenome (GOLD analysis project Ga0116156, IMG submission 89891) | Active sludge microbial communities of municipal wastewater-treating anaerobic digesters from USA - AD_UKC045_MetaG | ecosystem: Engineered > Bioreactor > Anaerobic > Digestate | place: USA... | reverse complement strand
GGAACATGAGCGAGCATCTGGCAAAATGCACCATCTGCGGCGCGCTGCTGGACGAAGAGGACCTTTTCTGCCCCAATTGCGGGACGGAGTCGGCGCAGCACGCGGGCGCCGCGCAGCCGTTGCCCACGCATACCTTGACGCACAACTTTCTCTGCCAGGGCTGTGGGGCCTCCATGAGCTACGATGCCTCGGCCCAGACGTTGCGGTGTCCCTTCTGCGGCTCGGAGCAGCTCCAGCAACAGCGCGACGCCAAGCTGCTCTCCGCCGAGCGGGTGGTCCCGTTCGCGGTGGATCGTGCGGCCGCCGAGGGTCTGCTCCGCCGCTGGTTGGGGCGCGGCTTCTGGCGTCCCGGCGATTTGGCTGCCGCTTCGGTGCTCACCAAAGTGACGGCCGTGTTTGTGCCCTACTGGGTGTTCGAAGCCCGCACGTTCACCTATTGGACCGCCGACAGCAGTGCTACGCCGTCCGGAGCGCGGGGGGAGTGGGTGCCCGTGTTCGGCGAGCATCGCGGCAACTACGCCGGACTGCTGATCGGCGCCAGCGGGGCGTTGACGCCGGCCGAGACGGAAAGTCTGTGTCCGTTTGATCTGGCGGCGGCGCAGCCTTACGCCGCGGTCGATACGGACAACGTGATCGTGGAGCAGTTTCGCGTGCAGCGGAAATACGCCCGGCCGTTAGCGCATCAGGGCTTGGAACGTCTGGAGCGAGCCGCCTGCCAGCCGTCCGTGCCGGGACGTTGCCGCAATTTGAAGGTCAACGTGCGGCTGGAGGGCTTGTCCAGTTCCACCGTCCTGTTGCCCGTCTGGATCATGGCTTATCGCTACCGGGAACAAGTCTACCGGTTCCTGGTCAACGGCCAGACAGGCCGGGCGACGGGCCAAGCGCCGGTTTCCTGGAAGAAGGTTGCCGCGGCAATCGCCGTTGTTGCGCTGCTCGCCTTCATGCTATGCTTGATCTTTCTGGGTCTGGCAGCGGCGTAACACGGAGGCGTCATGGCTCGCGAAACGATCCTGAAGAGCTACTCAAGCAAGGAAGACGAAGACCGCGACTTGCGGCCGCAGCGCATGTCCGACATGGTCGGCCAGCGCGAGGTCTACGAGCGGTTGATGATCGTCGTCGATGCCGCCCGCAAGCGCGGCGAGCCTTTGAGTCACATCCTGTTTGACGGACCGCCCGGCCTGGGGAAAACCACCTTTGCGTTGTGCATCCCCCGCGAACTGGGCGTGGGCGTGCAACTGGCCAGCGGTCCGGCCATCAAGGCCCCCAAGGACCTGGTGCCCTACCTGACCAACGCCGAGGAGCGATCGATTCTGTTCATCGACGAGATCCATCGTCTGCCGCGAGCCGTCGAGGAGTACCTGTATACGGCCATGGAGGATTTCCGCATCGACATCGTGTTGGGCGAGGGCGTGAACGCCCGCACGCACAATTTGTGGCTGAAACCTTTCACCCTGATCGGGGCCACGACTCGAGCCGGCATGCTCTCCGGACCCTTGCGAGACCGGTTTCCCATCCGCGAGCACCTTGGCTTCTACTCGGTCGAAGAGCTGACGGAAATTCTCCGGCGCAACGCCCGCAAGCTGTCCGTGCCCCTGGATGATGATGCGGCCCAGGAAATCGCGGCGCGAAGTCGCAGCACGCCTCGGATTGCCAACAACCGGCTCCGCTGGATCCGAGATTACGCCGAGACCAAGGCGGACGGACGGGCGACCTTGACCGTCGCGCGGGCGGCCCTGAAAATGGCCGGCATCGATGAACTCGGTCTGGCCAAGCTGGACCGCGACTACATGATGACCATCATCCGCGTCTTCGGCGGCGGCCCGGTCGGCATCGAAGCGATTACGCACACGATGAACGCGTCCTCGGACACGCTGGAAGACGAAGTGGAGCCTTTCTTACTGCGCAGCGAACTGGTCGTCCGCACCCCCCGCGGTCGCGTCGTGACGGCCAAGGGCTACCAGCACCTGAAGGTGCAACCCGCGGCGGACGGCTCCGCGGACTCGCAGCCGCGATTGTTCGAGTAGGCTATTCCCCGACCACGTCCTCGGCACTCGGCAAGGGAAGCAGGTAAGGGCGCATGGCTTCCAGCGTGCGCGGGCCGATACCGGGCACGCGAAGCAGATCCTGGTGGTCCGTGAAAAGTCCGTCCCGCTGGCGCGATTCGACAATCCGACGCGCGAGCGCCTCCCCGACGTCAGGCAACAGGGCGAGTTCCGGCCAGTCGGCCTGGTTGATGTCCACTCGAAAACCGATCGCCACCGGCGGAGCATGGTCGATCTCGATCAAGCCTTGCCCCTGCCGATAGCGTGTCCATAACGTGATCGCCATCAGCAGCAGCGACACGGCCAGCAGCACGGCGACCGTGGCCTGATCCAGACGGCGAAGCAGTCCGGCTGGACCGGCCTTGCTGGGACTCGAATTCTTGGGCGGGATATCCATAGGGTGGCAAGGGCATGCTGGGAAAGCTCTGATTCGACGCCCGGCCTGCCTGTCTAGATGGCGCGAAGACCATCGGCGACCGTGGCGTGAATCCGAAACAGCCCGCGAAGCCTGGTTCTCCGGAACACCTCGTCCACAACCGGCTGGAGATGGCAGAGGTGCAGCGCCGTGCCTTTCTGATCGCACTTCGACTTGATCCGGATCATCATGTTCAACCCGGCCGAGGTGATTCCCCGAACGAGTTGGAAGTCGAGCAGCAGATTTGTCCTGCCGCCGTCGTCCAACTGATCCACGATTTCGCGGTACAGGTCCTGCAAAGCTCGGTCGTCCCGGAGGCGTTCGTCGTCGATCACGACGACGGGAACATCCGGTCGCATGGCAAGGCTAATGATGGTCATCCCCAAATCCCCCACAGACTCAGGACGGGAAACGCCCCCCGATGCGACCAATCTATCGTCTTGCGAGCATTGTGCCTATCCCCCCGGACCGAACAGGCCTTGACAAACCGGTCCCGACAAGACATCACGTGAGAAAGATGGGAAGGGAGCACGTGACGGATGACCTCGAAAAAAGAATTCACGCAAATTGACTGGAGCGAGACGCTGGCCGACGATTGCCGGCAGATCGTGCGTTTGGCGATCCGCGAGGACCTGGGGCGAGCGTGCGACTGGACCACCGTGGCGCTCGCGCCGGCAGGTGTTCGGGGACGAGCGGCGGTGGTCGCGCGGGAGGGCGGAACCGTGGCGGGATTGCCAGCAGCCCGGCTGGCTTTGGATGAGATGCAGGTCTTGGTGGATTGGCGGCCACTGGCGGTAGACGGACAGGCGGTTACGGCCGGCGAGCGACTGGCGGAACTGTGCGGACCGGTGCGCGAAATGTTGACGGCGGAAAGGTTGCTGCTGAAACTGATCGGCCGGCTGTCCGGCATCGCGACGCTGACGCGGCAGTTCGTGCAGGCGGTGCAAGGCACCGCGGCCGGCATTTACGACACGCGCAAGACCACGCCCGGCTGGCGGCGTCTGGAGAAGTACGCGGTGCGCTGCGGAGGCGGACGGAATCATCGGACGGGCCTGTTCGACGCCGTCCTGATCAAGGATAACCATTTGGCGCTGATGCAACTTCGGCCTGGCGCCGCCGTCCGCCGCGTCCGCGAGTTTCTGCACGCGGCGCTGCCGGAGTCCGACCTAGCGGATGCGCTGATGGTCGAGGTGGAGGTCGATACGCTGGAGCAGTTGGACGACGCCATGACGGCCAGGCCCGATATCATCCTGCTCGACAACATGCCCACCAGCCAGTTGCGCGAGGCGGTCGTCCGTCGCGATGCCGTCAGCCCGGAAATCGAGTTGGAGGCCAGCGGAGGGGTCAGCCTGGGTAGCGTCCGGGCGGTCGCGGAAACGGGCGTCGACCGCATCAGCGTGGGAGCCTTGACCCACTCCGCTGTGTCGCTGGATGTGGCGTTGGATTGGAGTGCCTGAGATGCCGGAAACAAGTTCCAAGACGGAAGAAATCACGCAGCGACTTCGCACGCAGTACAACGAACTGGCCGAACTGGCGGGCTCGCTGGCGCACGAGATCAAAAACCCGCTGTCCGTGATACGCATGAACATGGAGCTGTTGGCAGAGGATTTTGCCGACGCCGAGACGCCCCGCGAGCGCCGCGCGCTGACCAAGATTGAAACCGTCCAGAAGCAGTGCACCCGGCTGGAAAACCTGCTGCGAGACTTCCTCAAGTTCGCCCGTCTGCGCGATCTGGAACTGTCGCCCGGCAGCTTGAACGACGTGGTCGAGCGCGTGCTTGCGTTCTTCGAGCCGCAGGCGAGACAGTCCGACATTGAATTCATCCGCTACCTGGATCCGGCGTTGCCGAGCATCAAGCTGGACGAACAAACGCTGCACGCCGCCCTGCTGAACCTGGTCAAGAACAGCCTGGAGGCGATGCCCGACGGCGGGCAACTGCTGGCGCGCACGCGGATGACGCGCAGTGGCGTGGCCTTGGACTTGATCGACACGGGCTGCGGGATGGACAGCAAGACCGCGATGCGGATGTTCGAAGCGTTCTTTTCCACCAAGAACGGAGGCTCGGGGCTGGGGCTGCCGACCGCCCGCAAGATCATCGAAGCCCACGGCGGACGCATCGGCGTGCAAAGCGAAGTCGGGCGGGGAACCCAGTTCACGATCGAGTTCCCGCAGCCGGCACGCATCCTGTAGGGCGTGGCGGGCGAAAAGTCGACGACAACTCGTCGAAGTTGGGCAGAAGCGATTGCTATCCCAGGCCAGAGTTTCCCACGGATGGCATGGCGATACCACGGGTGAAAGACCGATCCTCTTTTCCCCTCCGTGGTATTGCCATGCCATCCGTGGGGCCGCACGAAGGCTTGTATCTTCTGGGACCGGACCATCCGCCGCGCGGATCGTAACCTACAGTTCTTTGACGGCCCACAGAATCGAACTCCTGCTGGGATCAGCGGCGAACCGAAGCCTGGATTCGGTTGATGCGGGTCGTCGGGTTTTTGCCGGCGAAGACCGGCTGCCTTTCCATTCCATCGTCTCCCGGCGCCGAATTCCCCGAGGCGGTCTCGCGATCGCCCGCCCATCAGGGACATCACCATGCATTGCCACGAGTTGGCTCGACGAATCGAACGGCTGCAGCCGGAGGCGGACGTCCGCAACGTCGCCCGGTTGTGCCTGTTGCTGGCGAATTCGACTCCGAATGTTGCGCAGCTCGAAGACGACCAGCAACTGGCGACCGCCTGGCAGGAAATCTACTTGCGCGTGCAGGCGAGCGCCGATCAGCACGCGGCCATGACGGAGGAGTTGGACAGCCTGGCTCGTGCGGACCCGAAACGCTTTACCGCCGACCAGATCTGGGTGCTGATCCGGGCGATCAAGGTGCAGAGTCAGATTCTGCAGATGTACCTTGGCGAATCCTCGCTGCCGGTGTAAAACCGGAACACGATGACCGTGCGAACCGTTCCCGGACTCTTCATCACCGGCACCGACACCGGCGTGGGCAAGACCCGCGTGGCAGCTTGCATCGCTCGAACATTCGCTGGCAGCGGCTTGCGAGTCGGCGTCTACAAGCCGGTGGCCAGCGGCTGCCGGCGCGTGGCTGGGGAACTGATCAGCGAGGATGCCGTTGAACTCTGGGAGGCCGCCGGACGGCCAGGGGAGTTGAGCGAGGTTTGCCCGCAACGGTTCGCAGCACCGCTGGCGCCCCCGCTGGCAGCACGCGCCGAAGGCCGCGCGGTCGATGTGACGCGGCTCCGTTACGGATTGGAGTACTGGCGCCGGCGCGCGGACCTGGTCCTGGTGGAAGGCGCAGGTGGCTTGCTGTCGCCCCTGACGGAGACGGAATTCGTCGCCGATTTGGCTGCCGACTTCGGGTTCCCGCTGTTGGTGGTCGCGGCCAATGCGCTGGGCGTCATCAACCAGACGCTGCAAACACTGATCGTTGCGTCCGTTTTCCGCGGGGGTCTGGAAGTTGCCGGCGTCGTGCTGAACCACCCGCGTCCGCCATCGCCGCACGACCTCAGTTTGGCGACCAATCGGGCTGAATTGGAACGTCGCAGCGGAGCCCCGATTCTGGCCGAACTCGCGTGGCAGGCTGAGAGTTTTGATCGGGCCGTGTACTGGCAGGAACTGGCTCGCGAGGGCAAGAGAAACCCGGCTGTGTTGGAAAAGCCGGGACTGTAAAGCCCCCCCTCACGAGGCCACGGCCATCGCCTCCGCCTGCCTCGACGGTTCCTCACGTCGGGTGTCCATGCCTAGCCGCATCACCACGCTCCAGCGCGCCTCCGCGTCGCCGCGGACGAGCCAGTGGGGCTGAACGACGACCGACTGGTGGACGAGTTCGATCCCCGACTCGGACTGACTGATCGTCCCCACGGGAAACGCCCAGATGCCCGACGGACGGTTCAGTTCCAGATGCGCTGCCAGCCCCAGCCACTGGTCGACCAGTCCCAGCGACGTGGCGTCGTGAAGGTCCAATTCGGTTCCCAAATGGCCCAGCCTGGCTCCGCTGCCGTCGTCGAAATAGCGGTCATCGGCGCCGGGCGGCATCCCGGCAAAATTGAATTCGACGCTGAAGTGCAAGAGGGCATCGTGGGGGATGCCCTCGATCAAGTAGGCGACCTCCAGCACGGATGAATTCGATTCGAGGGTGACGCCCTTGGTGATTTTCAAGGGGATGCCCCACGCGTTGCCCTGCTTGGAGAGCAGCACCTGGATGCGGTCCGATGTCTTTCTCAACCGGGCTTCGTACAATCCGCCGGCGAAGTCGCCACGTTCCATGGCCTCCCCGGTCACGACCGCCGCCAGGGTGGCGTCGTTGTCGTAGAAGTGATCCACCAGGCTCTTGCGGGGATATCGATCGTAGCGGAGCAAGCGATCCAAACCGTCTTGCTTGAACACCACGCGATCGTGAATGCTGGCGCAGCCGTCTCCGCTGCCGGAGGGGCCCGTCAGGACCTTGCGGTGATAGGCTTCGGGCCGCCGGGACAGCGTGGCCAGCGCGTTGTGGCAAATGGACCGGACGTCCAATTCGTACATCTGCCCCCCGCAGGCCGGCGCCAGCAGGGCCACCAGTTGATCGTTGACCAGCCGCACTTCCTGCCGCGCGTCGAAGTTGTAGTCGTCCACCGACGCTTCGACGTGCCCGTTGCTGTGCCCGTTGGCCGTGGCCTTGTCCAGCAGGTTATCCGCCGCGATCAGGTGGTTGTACACGGCGCTGCGCAGATGCGGCAAATAGATCCCGCCAAAGGCTCCGTGCCAATAGCTGCAGTTGCACTGGCCGCGGTACAGTTCGCGCCGCGCCCATTCAAAATCCTCGCCCCTGGCGCCCTCGCGCTCCGCCCGCTGGAGGCGGCGGCTGACCATCATCATGCGGCTGTACATCTCGTTCGCTTCGGGGTACTTGACCTTGAAGTTCCGCCAGCAGCCGCCCCGTACGAAAGGCTTGATGCGAGGCCACCGCTGGTCGTGCTCCAATTCGTGAACCGCGCTCTCGTACGCCAACTGCTGCGTCACCGGCAACGCCCACTCCGTCATTTCCCGATAGCTGCAGTCCGGAAGGTAAATCTTGCCCAACGGCGGAACATGGTCCACGGCGTCCGCTAGCGTTGTCGATTGCAGCCAATCGCGGTTGGCGGCCAAGGCGTCGAAGAAACGCCGCAACCATCCGTCTTGGTAGCAATGTTTGTGTGTGCCCGGCCAGGTTCCGAATTTTTCGCCGTCGTCGCCGAACACGGCGACCGCCTGCGGGTGCTCCACGGAGATGCCTCGCAGGTACTCCACGGTCTCGTGCGGGTCGCGGAACGGGATCAAGTACCGCAGTCGCTCGCTGCCGGGGAAGATACTCAGCGTCCGGCCCTCGTCCTCGGTAATGTAGTATCCGTGCAGCCGTTCTTCGCTCAGGCCCGCGTTGCGAAAGTGATAGTCGTCCAGCACGGTGTACTGGATTCCTGCCGCGCTGACATCGCTGGTCAGCGATTGTTCCCAGACGCGTTCCGGCATCCAAATGCCTCGCACGCGGGCGCCCAGTTGATTCTCCAGCCATTGGGTGTACGTCTGAATCTGTCCCAGACGGTCGCGGGACGGAATCATGGTCAGGATGGGCTCGTAAAACGCCCCGCCGATAATCTCGACGCGGCCGGCTGCCACGAGGGCCGACAATCGCTGCACGTACTCGGGATGGCGTGCTTCCAGCCATTCCATCAGCGGTCCGCTGGTGTGCAGCGAGATGCGAAGCGCATCGTAGGATTCGAAGACATCCAGGAACGGGCGGTAGCTTTCCTGGTAGGCCCCCTCGAAAACCTGATCAAAGTTCCCGATCGGCTGATGATTGTGCAGAACCAAACAGAATCGAATCGACGTGCTCATGGTGGCCCGCGGTTTCCCTTACGTGGACGTGCGACAAGCCTCGCTAACCAGTGTCGCCGCAAAACTCATGACGGTCATCCCGCCTTGCAGACAGCGCGCAATTTGCTGCCCGCATCCTCCGGCGAGACGGTATTTATATAATCGCCCGCTCCCCACTCAAAACCTGCAGTTTTTGTGAGCCTTGGAGAGAATTCGAGATGCCAGTGGAAGTAGCTTACGGGACCGGGACGAAACGGAGAAGTGTGAATTAAGAAATTATAGGCTGGGTTGTTCAAGCCAGATTCAACACCGCGTACCAAAGCTGACACAAGTCTCGCCAATCCCCCAATCTCCCTATCTTCGGCCGTGTCGAAGCTGCAGTGGTGTCTGCGTGGGACAATCCAGACTTCGTAAGGAAACTGACTGGCAAACGGGCAAAAAGCCAAGAATGCCTCGTTCTCTGCCACAATTCTTGCACCGCTCGACAGCTCGGCGTCGATCATCGCGCAGAACACGCATCGACCGTGCCGCTGGAAGTACTCCTGCGATCGAGTCAGCTCGCCCTGGATCTGCGTGGGTACGATCGGCGTCCCGATCAGCTGACTGTGGGTATGCTCCAAGGAAGCGCCGGCGGCCGAGCCGGAGTTCTTGAACAGTTGTCCGTACGCGATCCGAGGATTGGCCCGCAGCGTGCGCATGCGATCGCGGTAGGCGATGAAGACGAGTTCGGCGAGTTCGTCGTTCAACTGGCCGAGACTGAGCACGTGATCGGGCGACTCGACGATGACTTCATGCACCCCGTACCCCGGTCCCACCTCGTACAGCGGCGAACTGACCGCCAACGGTCGTTGGGTATCTTCCAACGCCGGATACCGATTCGGCACGACGCGGACCTGCCACCCCGTGACGCCGGACGTTCGCCCCTGCCGGTCGTAGGTCGCGACCGCGGGGGGGGTGTCTGCTTCGTGGCCCCGGCAGAACGGACAACGGCTGGGCGCCCGTGTGCCGGCATCCGGCGCGAACTGTTCGGGGCGGAGCGCGCGATCCGGGGCGATAATCACCCAATGGTCCGACACGGGATCTTTGCGGAATTCAGGCATCGCTCACCGGGCCAACACGGCTTCTCGCCAGAGCCTCTCGAACTTCGTGATCGGCATGTCAACCAATTGCGTGAAACGGGCAGCGGGGCCGTAGTTCTCGGGGTTTGATAGGAACGAAGCGAGAGTCTCCGGACGCAACAAGTCTTTCTCGAAGGTCAGGTAATAAGCAAGTCCCCACGAGTACAGGTAGTACCGTTGGGCAGATCGGCTGGGGGACGGATTCAGAAAGTCCTGTTCGTCCGCCTCCAGGACGTCTTGGATCTTCAAGGGTTGCTCGCCGCGCAAATCGTCCTGCAGTTGCACCAGTCGCTTTCGGTCCGGCGCGTCGATGCGCAGACTGTCCGCCTCGATTTGGCCGGTCTCGAAGATCTGCGCCAGTCCCTCATTCAGCCAATGCGGCAGCGCGGCATCGGCCTGCGGGCAAACGTAGTTGGCTGCGTACGCGTGAAACGCCTCGTGGTACAACTGGGCGAACATCTGGCCCGTTGCGCTGGCGAAGGCGGTCTCGTTTTGGCGTTTGGCCAGTTCCAACCGCTTAATGGCCTCGTCATATTCGCGCTGCCAGGCGGCGCTCCGCAGTTTCACCTCCTGGTCGATCTGGGCGGCGGAAAACCCGCATTCTTTCATCTGTTGAATCAGGCCTGCCAAACGGTCGGGAAACGAGGCCTTCAATGCCTTGTACTGCCGCCCGACTTCTTCGTTCTGGGCCTGCGTCTGCTGAAGCCGCCGACTGAAGGTGTTCAACTCACCGCCGGCCAGGACGCGGTTCTGGGAGACGGAGAACCAGGCGGGGTTGGCGATCTGAAGTCCCGCTTCCTGCAAGTGCCGCTGATATTCGTCCGTCGAGCCGAAGATCATCAGCCGCAAGCCGGACCGATGCTCGCGCTGGGGCGGCAGAATCTGCCGGTAGGCGCGAAAGATCTGTTCCGCACGCACCACGCAGCGGCGCACCATCGTCTCGTCCGCCGTGCTTTCCAACTGAAACCAAGGTCCCTCGTACGTCCAGCCAAGGCTCCCGCTGCTCTCGGTCCGGCGCAGCGTGACGTCCTCCATTCGGCCCGCCTCGATCCTTGCCCGATTGCGGAATCCTTGGAACCTCTCCTGGAGCTTCGCTCGCTGCTCGCCTTCCAGCAGTCGCTTCCCGGCCACCTGATCCGGCGCCAGCGGCCGAATGACCGCGAACATGGGTTTGCCGGGAGGGCGCACGATCTCGGCGAATTCGATCTCCTCGTCGCTATCTAGCAAGACCAGCCCTTGATGAACTTGGCCGTCTTTCATTTCCAGCACATCGAACGACCAGTCTGCCGTCTCTGCAACCGCGACCGCATCGGCGGCCGCAACCGTCCTTAAGGCGGTCGGCAGTGCCCCGGCGGCCAACAGTACGGAAGACGCCACCGTCCATCGCCAAGGGCGGCAACCTGCAGGTCCAGTCTTGCCGCAAAGGGTCATGCGAGCAACCACCCCAATCGCGACTTCAACTGCCGCACAGCGGTTCTTTCTTTTCCGTGATGCGCGGGCATTTTGGCGCCATCTCCGCATTCACTTGCTTGAATTCGGCCCACTCTTCGGGCAGGTTGTCTTCATGGAAGATGGCTTCCACCGGGCACTCCGGAACGCAGGCCTCGCAGTCGATGCACTCTTCCGGGTGGATGTACAGCATCTGTTCGCCCTCGTAAAAGCACTCGACCGGGCAAACCACAACACAGTCCGTGTATCGGCAGCCGAAGCAAGGTTGGGCAACGACGTGAGCCATGACAAATCATCTCCTTGTCTAGAGTGCGAGAACCTACCCCCCATCCAACGATCGCGAATCCCATTTCGCCAGCCTCCGCCTCAAGTCCGAACCCCATCTCCGCCGGAAGGCTGTTGCGTCAGAATCGGCTGCACGCCCCTGCTCCGATTCTCTTCCGACTGGAACAGGACGGCAACAAGACCTTACTGGAGAAGGACTTGCAGGACAGGCACCAGCCGCGATTTTTGGCATGTTATGGCTGAGATGGGGTGCTGTCAAGCCGCTTTGTGGGAACTTGGAACCGTCCAAAGGCGACAAAAATGTTAGGCTTGCCACAAAATCCGTGCAATCTTAAAATCAAGGTGGATCGGGAGTTCGGTTGAAGAAGACCCGGCAACTTGTCGATCGCCCCTGCGGCGTGCAGCTTTCTCCTGTGTAAGGTGACGTGTCGTGGCGCTCCTTGAGTTTGACCGAAAGTTGTTGCAGCGATGCTTGAGCCGCGAGCCCCACGCCTGGGAAGCATTCGTCGACCGCTTCCTGGGATTGGTCCTCCACGTCGTCCGTCACACGGCCAAAACGCGCTCCATGCGACTCGGCAAGCAGGATGAAGAGGACTTGGTTGCGGAGTTCTTCGTGACGCTGATCCGCGACGATTTCGCGGTGCTCAGGCGGTTTCGTTTGGAGTGCAGCCTGGCCACCTACCTGACGGTGGTCGCGCGCCGCGTCGTTGTGCGGGAACTGTTGAAGCGCTCCGCAGAACCGCGGGCCAGCGGCGCCGCTGGCCCGCACGTAGCCTTTGCCGGTGACGCCCAGGCCAGTTCGGAGTCGCCCGAACGGCGAATGAGTGATCGCGAGGAAGTCGAACGGCTGATGCGGACCTTGACCGGCCCCGAAGCGGACGTCGTGCGTCTGTATCACCTGGAAGGAAAGACCTACCGCGAGATCAGCTCCACCATGGGCATCCCCGAGAACAGTATCGGCCCGACTCTGAGCCGGGCTCGCGCGAAAATGCGCCAGGGCATGGCCGATTTCCCGGCCTGAGTCGCCTCGTTCAGCCGTTTCCGGTAGCCGTCTGGCGCTTGGCCGCCTCCAGCGTGTTATGCAGCAGCATGGTTACCGTCAGGGGGCCCACCCCGCCGGGGACGGGGGTAATAAAGCTAGCGAGTTCCTTGACCGCCTCGAAATCCACGTCGCCGACCAAGCCTGCTTCGGTGCGATTGATCCCTACGTCGACCACGACGGCGCCCGGACGGACCATGCTAGCGGTGATGAACTTGGGCCGGCCGATGGCGGCGATCAGGAGGTCGGCACGCCGCGTCACGTCGGCCAAGTCGGGGGTTTGCGTGTGACAGACGGTGACCGTCGCATTGGCCCCTTCCGGGCCCAGGGTGGAATTCCGATTCATCAGCATCAGCGCCATCGGTTTTCCCACGATGTCGCTGCGGCCGACGATCACCGCGTGCTTGCCGCGGGTCGTGATTCCGGAACGGTGCAAAAGCTGAGAAACTCCATGCGGAGTGCAGGGAAGGTATCGGGGACGCCCCTGGGCGATCAGGCCCACGTTCTCCGGATGAAAGGCATCTACGTCCTTCAGCGGGTCAATGGCGTCCAGCACGCGGGATTCCCGGATGTGGCCGGGCAACGGCAACTGGACCAGGATGCCGTGGATCTCGCGGTCCTGATTGAGCTGGTCGACCAGCCGCAGCAGTTCCGCCTCGCTGGTCTCCCCGCCCAGGCGATGCACCTGGCTGCTGATGCCCACCCGCTGGCAAGCCTTTTCCTTGTTTCTTACGTACACCTCGCTGGGGGCGAAATCGCCGACGAGAACCGCGGCCAGGGCAGGACGCACGCCGCTGCCCGCCACAAACGCGGTCACTTCAGCCGTCAACTCGGTCCGAATCTTGTCCGCCATCTGCTTGCCATCCAAGAGGGTTGCCGTCATAGTATGTCCATCCTTTTCTGAAGCCGGTCGGCTGGCCGTCGGTGGATCGCCCAGCGTCGCCGGGCGGACTGGCGTAAGAGCACAATACTGGAGCGTTATACAAAATGTCGGAAGCCAAAGTCAGTCCTGTTGAAACGATCAAACTCCAGAGCGACTATCTTCGCGGCACGATCGCCCAGGAACTGCTGGATGGAACGGACGGCTTCGGCAAAGCCAGCGTGCAACTGCTCAAGCACCACGGCACGTACCAGCAGGACAATCGCGACGATCGGGCCGCCGCTCGGAAAGCGGGCCAGAGCGGCAAGGCGATCAGCTACATGGTCCGGACGAAAGTGCCGGGCGGCAAGCTCACCAGCCGGCAACTGTTGGCGGAACTAGACCTGTGCGACGAACTTGGCAATACGACGCTCCGCATCACCAGCCGTCAGGCCCTGCAATTGCACGGCGTGCTGAAAGGCAATTTGCGGGAGGCGATCCGCCGGATCAATCAGGTGCAACTGACGACGCTGGCGGGTTGCGGCGACGTGTCGCGAAATGTGATGGGCTGCCCGGCGCCCTACAAGCACCCGATTTATCAGGAAGTCCAGGCCTTGGCCGACGCGTTGGCATTGCATTTTACACCTCGCACGCCGGCCTATCACGAGCTGTGGATCGGGGACCCCGATACCAGCGAACAACGGCTGGCAGGCGGAGGGACGGATGATGAGGTGGAACCGATTTACGGCAAGGTGTACCTGCCGCGCAAATTCAAAATGGCCGTGGGTTTTGCCTCCGACAACTGCATCGATATCTACACGCACGACCTCGGATTTCTGGCGGTCGTCCGCGACGGGGCGATCGTCGGCTACAACGTGCTTGTCGGCGGCGGCCAGGGAGTGACCCCCAGCAACAAGGCGACGTTCCCGGCGCTGGCTCAACGGCTGGCCTTCATCACGCCCGAACAGGCCGTCAGTGTCGCCGAGGCCGTCGTCAAAGTGCAACGCGATTTCGGCAACCGAGCGGACCGAAAGCTGGCACGTATGAAGTACTTGATCCACACCTGGGGACTGGAACGGTTCAAGGCGAAGGTCGAAGAGTACTTCGGTGCGCCGCTGTCGGACCCTCAGCCCGACGACGTCGCCGGCGTGAACGACCACCTGGGCTGGGACGACCAGGGCGATGGAAAGTGCTTCTACGGGCTGAACATCGAAAACGGCCGCATTCAGGACAACGATCAAACGCGGTTGAAGTCGGCGTTGCGGGAGATCTGCCGCCGTTTCGATCCCGGCATCCGGCTGACGGCTCATCAGAGCATTTTGCTGACCGACTTGGCTGCGTCCGTCAAGGGCGAGTTGGAGGAGATCCTGAGGAGTCACCGGGTGAGGCTGTCCGAGGAAACCTCCACGGTCCGCCGTTGGTCCATGGCGTGCGTGGCCCTGCCGACGTGCGGCTTGGCGATCACCGACAGCGAGCGGGCGCTGCCGGGGGTTATCGACCAGCTGGAAATCGAGTTGGCCCGGTTGGGCCTCTCGGGGGAGGCATTCACCGTTCGCATGACGGGTTGCCCCAACGGGTGCGCCCGGCCGTACAATTGCGATGTCGGCCTAGTTGGCAAAGCCGTCGGCAGATACACGATGCTGTTGGGCGGCCGGCTCGCGGGCGACCGGCTGAACTTCATCTACAAAGATCTGGTTCCGGCGCCCGAGATCGTGCCGACCCTGGTCCCGTTGCTCACCTATTTCCGGCAGGAGCGTCTTGCGGACGAGACGTTCGGCGACTTTTGCCACCGCAAGGGCAAGGAGGATCTGCTGGCCTGGACAGAACGATCGCAGACCGGCCCCAACTAAGCATGGTTCGAGAAAGGGCTGTCAGGTATCTTGGGTTGCGGCGGCAGTGCCGCGTGAGGAGAAAGAAACATGGCGACCAAATGGTTCTACAAAATGGGCGGCAGGACCGCAGGCCCCATCTCCGGAGCTGATCTGTTGGCCAGGGTCCGCGAAGGCATCATCAAGGAGGGATCGTGGGTCCGCAAGGATGACTCCCCCTGGTTCCCGGCCGAAGAGGTCAACGGGCTGTTCGAAGCCGCGTTCCGGGACCAGCCGGACAAGATCGGCAAAGAAGTCGAAACCGAGTACCACGGGGATTAGCCCGGCCGCAAGACGTCCAACGGCACCAGCGCATTGAGGCTGCCGGAGCGGAACCCTTCCAGGTCGATCGTGACGAAGCGAAAGCCCAGCTCCTTCAGACCGTCGACCAAGGTGCGTCGCGCGGGTTCCGCCACGAGCCGTCCTAATTCTTCGGTCGGCACTTCCAGGCGTGCCAGGTCTCCTCGGTGGTACCGCACGCGCACGGTCCGCAAGCCGTGGCCGCGGAGCAATTGCTCGGCCCGGTCGATCATGCTCAGCCGCTCCGGTGTGACCTCTTCGCCGTACGCCACGCGGCTGGCCAGGCACGGCATCGCCGGCTTGTCCCAGATCGGCAGACCCCAATGCGCCGCCAACTGCCGCACCTCGGTCTTGCCAATTCCGCATTCCATCAAGGGACTGCGGACAACGTGCTCCTCGGCCGCCTGCGTGCCGGGACGGTAATCGCCCGCGTCATCGGCATTGGCCCCGTTGACGATCACGCGCACGTTCAACCGCGGCGCCACTTGCTCGAGCTGCGTGTACAACTCCGACTTGCAGTGGTAGCAGCGATCGGGCGCGTTGCGGGTGTAGTCGGTTTTGGCGAACTCGTGCGTGGCGATCATCTCATGGCGGATGCCGATCCATTCCGCCAGACGCCGGGCCTCCTCCAACTCGCCCTCGGCCAGACTCGGACTGACCCCCGTCACGGCAACGGCTCGATCTCCCAGGGCCAACTGGGCCGCCTTGGCAACGACGGTGCTGTCGACGCCCGCTGAAAAGGCGACGACGCACGTTTCAAAGCTGCGCAGCAGATCGAGCAATTGCTCGCGTTTGGCGTCCAAATCGTTCAAGGGCGCAAACTCCCGGAGTTACGAAAAAAGGCAGCCCTTCCACCGCAATGCCGTGGCGATGCGTTTTGTGAGAGCCCGCAATGGAAAAAGGGGGAGCCTGGGCTCCGGGTTGTGTGATCCAACAAGGCGGGCAGATCGCCAAGCAATCAACCCATGTTGGCTGTACACGCGGCCAGAACCAAAATCTGGGCTCCCTGCGGTTCTCGTTAACGGCTCATCCAAAGATCAACATCGGCAACACGAACATGGCAGAAGGACTGCCAAGATCCTCTTGTGTGCTTATCCCACCGTGTCTCGCACTACGGGCTCCATCACCTTCGTATTGCGCTCGATGGCGAGGATGATGGTCCGCTGCTCCAATCCGTCGCGACTGCCGGCGACGACCGGCAAGACCTGCCGGCGGTCCGGCATGCTCTTTCGCACGACGAAGGTTCCATCCGCCCGCAGTCGAACCGGCTGTCCGGCCAGCGAAACGTGGGCATCCGGCCGAGTCTGACCAAAAACGATCAATTCGGCATCCAAGTCAAATTCAAAGTTCGAGCGGCGTCCGGAGGCCGCATCCGCGCCGATGCCGTACTTGTTGTTCAGCGGCGATTCCATCGAGCGGTTCAATCGCTCCTCGAACAGTTCCTTCAAGTCCCCACAGTCCGTTTCTTCGTTGTACCCGCCGCTGAGCGCGTAGACTTTCTCGAAATTCCGGGCCACATCCGTCCAGTTCTGGTCCAGCGCATCACTGGCGCCCGGACGAGGCGTGGTCACCGAGTTGCTTCGCACCACGGAATGAAAACGCCCGTTGGCTGCCAGGTAACCCAAGTCGACTCGGAAGCTCTTGGGCGGATCCACGACGTCCAGATACCAGTTGTTCACACCCCCGTGAACCGCAATCTCGCGGACGACGCGTTCCGCCGTGCTGGTCGTCGTGCCTCCGTCGACCTCCAGCAGCCGCAGCACCGGTTTCGCGGTGTGCCAGAATTCACACATCGCGGCCCGCACCCGATCGACGCTCGCCCGGCTGACTTCCCAGTACGCGTGCAGCCAGTACGAATCGCGGACCATCAGCACGATGCGATCCCGCCGCACCTTGCCGTTGGCCCGCCGCGGGGAGGCGCCTCGGCCGCTGGCGCCGTGTACCTTCGGGCCAGTTGCCGACAGGTCCGTCGACAGATCACGCAGCCGCTCACGCTCTTCATGAACCAACTTGATCCTCTGCGCGACCAGCGGACTCTTGACACGTGCAGACCCGCTCGACTTGCCGGCGCCGTTCGTCTTGCCGACCACGGTCTTCTTCGGCGCGCCCGCCGCTCTTGCCGACGCAGATCTTTTTACGCCCACTGGTCTTGCTGTTTTCGCGCCGTTGGATGGTTTCGCCGGTGCGCCACCGAGACGGTCAGCCTTGGCAGCCTTCCTCTTCAACGCACGCACCAACTGGTCCTTCCGCATCTCGCGCCAACCGGAAATTCCCTGACGCTTGGCCATTTGCTCCAGGTCCTTGCGCGGGCGCTCGTTCAAGTTAACTGGCGTAATCAATGGACTGTACCTCCGCACGCGGGCTAGTCGCCGCGTTTCTCACGGGACTCGTATGTAGCACGCCGGTGACCTTAGTTTAGTCGAAAGCCGCAAAGGACGCAAACTCCGTACCACCCGAAGGAACCGTGAATAGGTCATTGAATGGCCATAACTCTTTGTTGTATAGAGACTTAATATCTTTATAGCCACCAGCGAACAGCCCATTGGAGAAACAGAATCGTCGCCAGAAGGCTGACCAGAAACGAAGTTGCTTTCGTTGGCCGCCAGGAAGGAAATCCCCGTGAGATCCGCCAAAACTGGCCGATTCGGTAGGGTAACTGAAAGACGATCAGAGCGAAAACGAAGTAGCCACCTGGATTGAAGCGCCAAGCACGAGAAAACTCGCCGTGAACCAAGGCGATCACGCTTCTTGTCAACCCACATCCCGGACAATCGGCTCCGGTTAGCCGCTTGAACCAGCACGACTCGGGCAACGGAACGCCCAAAATGGGCAGCACGACGCGGTCATCGTGGACCTCAAGGGCCAGCGCCACCACGATCACCATCACAGCGGCGAACAGAAAGACGGCATGATACACTAAGTCATGTCGAGCATCAGAATCGCTCGCTGTCGGTGTGTCCTGCATCGAAACTATTTCTCGGTTTGGCCCTGCGCGGCATCAAGTGCCTGCCGAAAGAACTCCAATTGGCGCCGAATCTGGGCGGAATGAGGATCGAGTTCAGCGGCGTGCGACTGATGCAGAACCGCGCTCTTGTAGTCCCCTTTCGCGTAGAAACATCGGGCCAGAGTGTCAGTATACCCGGCTGTTTCCGGCCTCAGTTCCAGGGAGCGCTGGCTGGCTCGCAGGGCTTCCTCGTAATCTCCCTCCGTGTTGGACACGAGCCAAGCCAGCTGGTTGTGGGCGGTGGCCAGTTCGCGATGGTACATCGCACGAATGTCTTCCGTGGGAGCCTCTGCAGCCTGCCGTTCGTATTCAACCGCCTCGTCGCGGAATTGACTGGCCGCTTGCCGGATCAGTTCCAGCGTCTCCTTGCGCCACACAGGATCCTTCTCGCTGGCGCGGTAGATGGCAATCAGCACGTCCGCGTCGGTCGCATCGTGACCGATGGCGGTCTTGAGGTGCTCGACATGCTGTTTAAGATCGCCGCTCAGTCGCGCGTGTTCGGCCAGAAAGTAGTGCATCCGCGACGGAATGCTCCCCGGTTCCCTGCCGAGACGAGCGACCAAGTAGCGAACGTTTTCGTCCTTTTCCATGGCCACAACCGCATCACGAAGCGTCTCCCCCGCCTCTTTCTCGCGCAGCAGATCGTGCAACATCTCGGAGAACATGATTCTCGCCTGCAAGCCCTCCTGGGAGCTGGGCGGAAAATGACCGATTACAAGTCGGTATTCGCGCTCGGACCACTCGAATCGACCGCGCTCTTGCAGCGAGTACGCCGCGAGGAGATGTTCGTGGTGGTTGTCCTGATTCGACTTAAGTGCTTGATCCGCTGTTCGTTCCGCCTCTTCGTGGCGGCCGCTTTGGGACTGGGCCTCGGCCAGACGATACAGCAGCACGGTGC
>Ga0116156_10001966_pt1 | contig 19125 bp, 7 predicted proteins | sample AD_UKC045_MetaG_FD_89891 | JGI IMG/M metagenome (GOLD analysis project Ga0116156, IMG submission 89891) | Active sludge microbial communities of municipal wastewater-treating anaerobic digesters from USA - AD_UKC045_MetaG | ecosystem: Engineered > Bioreactor > Anaerobic > Digestate | place: USA... | reverse complement strand
AGGCTACATCTATATGCGGCTGGAATCGACTACCACTCCCAAGTCCTTCGCGGTCGATCTCATGACTGCTCTCTACCGCCGCTTCGGCCTGGGTGAGTTCATTCCCAGCGGCACTAGCAATAACCTCTTCAAATACTGCCTGAAGCTCCTGGATGACAATCCGGAGACGGTGATCGTGATTGATGAGATCGACTATGCCTTCAAGCATGACCGGCTCTTAGGTGCCATCCGGGACATCGTTGATGTCACCCTAACCATTGTGGTCCTGGTAGGGATGCAGGATGCCCGAAACAAGTTAGCCGCCATCAACCGTCACTACTTCGACCGCTGCAACTACTTCTACGAGTTCAAGAAAGTGGGCAAGGACGATATCCGCAAGATTGCCAAGGAAGTGATGGAGATACCTGTGGATGAGTCGGTGGTGAACAAGATCGACTTCAACTGCGAAGGCAATCTCCGCAAGGCGGTGAAGATCATGTACATCATCGAGCGGGCCAAGGCTACCAATCCCCAACTCTGTATCGCCGACCTCGACCTGGGGAGAGACCTATGACCGCCAGAGAACTCGTATTGAACTTCGTAAACCAGTATAACAAGCCCTTCGATGCGGAGTTAATCGCCAACCTGACAGGCTTGGATATTGAAGAAGTGGAGCCGGTAATGGTAGAAATGATCAGAGACAAGACAATAAAACTGATCAGCAATCGTGAGCCGATTTATGCCCGTAGCAATCGCTTCACCAGCAATGTTGATAAACAACTGCGTCCAAGCTGGTACTTTGATCCCCAGGCGGCCTTGGCTCTGATCAATTTGATTGAGCAGGGCAGCTTTTCCTCGATACGGGGCATCGCTGAAGCCTGTGGAAGAAGCCGGCAGTGGGTCTTCGTCTATCTGGAAGCATTGGCCTCGGCAGGTGTGATAGGCGTTAACCAGTATGGCTACTGCGTGTTAACCAAGAAGGACATCGGCAAAGTCGGCATCAAGATTAAGCGTGGCATCCTCAAAGAACTTATCGTCCATTGTGCCGAATTGCGTAAGCAGCAGAGACTGCAAGATATGTTGGATGATTGGCATCTCAAGTTGGAAGGCCCGGAACCCCTGGAAAAGGAGATAGAAGCATTTGATAGCTATAACGCAAAAGTGATTGGGTTGCTAAGGTCTCAGAGCACACAATAGTTTGCCATACATATAGATAGAATCTTGTCTCGGACAAAGTGCTTGACATTTTCGGCATATTCATGCCAGTGGCAGATATCGAAAAATCAGCACCTTAGGTGTAGTAAGGCAATTGAATAGGGTGCAATTTTTCACACTGGGACAGCTTGGTAAAAGAGATAATAATAGATATGAGGGCTGTGGGTAAGCCCACTTGCTTCAGGTCTATCTCTCTTGAGGAGATGCCGGATGAACGTATTCGAAATGAAAGAGAAGCTAATCGCTGATTATAGCTCTTTCGTGAAAGGCTTCATCACTATCAAGGATGAAGCGATCAAGAGAATAGTGTCTGATGAGCTGAGCGCTGGCTTACTCTGGCCGGAGCCCCTACTCCAACTTAGTCCTTTCTTTACTCTAGGTGATCAGATAGACCAACTCATCTCACAAGGGATCTTACATCCCGACTGTGCCAAGATATTTAGAATCAAAGCGGATAAAAGCGATTTTGGTAAGGCGATACAACTGTATTGGCACCAATCAGAAGCCATCAAACAAGCAAATCAAAACCTCAATTACGTACTCACAACCGGAACTGGTTCCGGAAAGAGCCTGGCCTATATCATCCCCATCGTCAATCACATCCTCAAAACCGGTAGCGGGAAAGGCATCAAAGCAATTATCGTCTATCCGATGAACGCACTGGCTAACAGCCAGGAAAAAGAACTGGAAAAGTTTTTGGAGTTCGGCTTCCCAACCTCTGAACGCCCGGTCAGCTTCAAACGTTATACAGGCCAGGAATCAGATGAACAAAAACGGGAAATCTGCTCAAAACCTCCGGATGTAATCCTTACCAACTACGTAATGCTGGAATTGATCCTCACCCGTCCCGATGAAGCCCCCCTGGTCAAGGCCTGCAAAAACCTGAAATTCTTGGTGCTGGATGAGTTGCATACCTATAGGGGCCGGCAAGGAGCTGATGTTGCCATGCTGATCCGCAGGACAAAGGAAGCAACCAAGGCAACAGGCATTATTAACGTTGGCACCTCAGCTACTATGTCCAGCAGTGGTGATCTCAATAAACAGCAGGAGGAGATCTCGCGAGTAGCCTCCTTGCTCTTTGGCAGCCCGGTATACCCCGAGAATGTCATAGCTGAATCACTACAGCGGGTAACTAACGAGTTTGATTTCCAGCAAACCGAAAACCTCTATTCACTTAAGCAGTCGATAAATGAGTCTTTGGCGATCCAGGAACTGAGTTTTAAGCAACTCCGGGTGAGTTACCTCGCTTCCTGGATAGAGAATACTTTTGGACTCAATACTGATCCCATTTCCGGCAGATTGATAAGGTCTACGCCCCGGAGCATCTCAGGCGATAAAGGTGGAGCACGAGAGCTTAGTAGCCTTACTGGAATTGATGCCGAAACCTGCTCCACGGCCATTCAGAAAATGCTGATGCTTGGGTTTAAGACGATCAATCCTGCCAACGGTCTTCCCAGTTTTGCCTTCCGCCTTCATCAGTTCATCAGTCGGGGTGATACGGTCTATGCCTCACTGGATGAACCGGAGATCAAGCACCTTACCCTACAAAGACAACTTTATGTTCCTGGCTGCAACAAATCTAAGGTTTTACTCCCTCTTGCTTTTTGCCGGCATTGCGGTCAGGAGTTCTATACTGTGCTCAGAAGCCTTGATGATGAGACTGAGTTACCCAAATACAGCCCCAGAGATTTGGGTGATCTCCTCACTGATGAAAACCAGGAAGCTGGATTCCTATTTGATCCTCTAGATGTCTCTGAAGAAAAGATCATTGAAGACTTCCCTTCCGAATGGAAGGATCAAAATGGCAAAGTACTTTATAATCGCAAAGAATATCTACCCAAACCGGTTGACGTAGCTCCCAACGGGCTGGAGTCGAGTCAAGGCAGGCGTTTTCTCTATCTTACGGCTCCTTTCCGTTATTGCCCTCACTGTGGAGTATCCTTTGCCCCCAATCAGCGCAGTGATTTCGCCAAGCTTTCAGCACTGGGGACAGAGGGTAGGAGCACCGCTACCACAATTCTATCGCTCTCCGCGGTCCGCCATCTGCGCCAAATGGATCTGGAAGACAAGGCAAAGAAACTACTCAGTTTCACCGATAATCGCCAGGATGCGTCTCTTCAAGCAGGGCATTTTAACGATTTTGTCCAGGTAGGAATACTCCGTGGAGGACTGTATAAAGCGCTTTGCGACAAGGGAAACGAAGGTATAAGGCATAGCGAACTAACACAATTGGTCTTTAACAGTCTCAACCTATCCTACGATGAATACAGCTCCAATCCCACAGCGCTAAAGGGTGTGGCTAAGATTGAGACTGACCGGGCCTTGCGCAATGTGCTAGGTTACCATCTATATCGGGATTTAAGGCGAGGTTGGCGAGTTACCGCACCAAATCTGGAGCAGACCGGGCTGCTGGAAATCGACTACCTATCCGTCCAGGATTTGGCTGAGGATCAGGATCAATGGGCAAGTTCTCACCCCGCTTTATCGCAGGCTGATTCTGCAACCAGATTATCGGTCCTCAAGGTCTTACTGGATTGGATGAGAAGAGGCCTTGCGATCAAAGTCTCATATCTCGATCCGCGTGACCAAGAACAATTAGTTCAGCAAAGCCAGCAGCGTCTGATCCCACCCTGGGGCTTCGATGAAAATGAATTGCCTCGAAACCTCACTTACGCATCTGTGCTGTATCCCCGCTCGCGGAAGCCTGGCAAAGACGATGGCAATGATGTGTTCTTATCTACCCGCAGTGGCTTTGCCCAGTATCTGCGGCGCTCCAACACCTTTGCGCAGAACAGCTCAAAGCTCAACCTTGATGAGACCCAGACTATTATTGAGAACCTTTTGTCAGGTCTGGAGACTTATGGTTTGGTAGAGTGCGTAAAGCAGGACAGCGATGGTGTTCCAGCCTACCAGTTGGTTGCCGACTCCATACTTTGGAAAGTCGGTGATGGTACCAAAGGCTATTATGATCCGATTCGCCAGCCTTCAGAATCCCTGGAAGGCCAACCGGTCAATCAGTTCTTCAAAGAGTTTTATCAGCTTGTAGCGCTATCAACCATGGGTTTGGAATCGCGCGAACATACAGCCCAGGTTTCATATGATGAACGCGAACGCAGGGAAGAGGACTTCCGCGGTGGAAGCCTGCCGATCCTTTACTGCTCGCCGACCATGGAACTGGGAATCGATATCTCACAACTTAATGTGGTCAACATGCGCAACGTTCCTCCCACCCCTGCCAATTATGCCCAACGCAGTGGCAGAGCAGGACGCAGCGGACAGCCAGCGCTTATCTTCAGCTATTGTTCAACCGGTAGCCCTCATGATCAGTATTTCTTCAAACGGCCAGAGAATATGGTCTCTGGAGCGGTTGCCACTCCCCAGATCGATATTGCCAATGAAGATATGCTGCGCTCTCATGTCAATGCCATCTGGCTATCCGAAGCCAAGCTGAAATTGGGTACTGCATTGACTGAGGTCATTGATACATCCGGACAACCTCCCAGCTTGGAGTTGCTCCCATCGGTTCACAGCACACTGAATGATTTGGGAGTTCGAACCAGAGCCCTGAAAAGAGCGGAACTGATCGTCTACAATATTGCCGAACACCTGGAAAACTCTGTCTGGTACACAACGGATTGGCTCAGCGATACAGTAAACCAGATCCCACAGCAGTTCGAGCAAGCCTGTGAGCGTTGGCGAGGTCTTTACAGAGCAGCCCTCAAACAACAGGATATCCAAAATAAGATCAGATTGGATGCCAGCCGCCCTGATAAGGACAAGAAACAAGCTCAACGACTCAGACTGGAAGCTGAATCCCAATTAGACATCCTCACCAGCGCTCAGGGAGCCATTCAGTCCGATTTCTATAGCTATCGCTACTTTGCTTCGGAAGGCTTCCTGCCCGGCTACAACTTCCCCCGCTTGCCTCTATCAGCCTTCATTCCAGGGAGAAGAGTGAAGAGTGGAAGAGATGAGTATGTGTCCCGCCCCAGATTCCTGGCGATCACCGAGTTTGGACCCCGTTCCTTTGTGTATCATGAGGGGTCAAGATACATCATCAACCAAGTGATCATGCCCGCTCAGGAAGATCCCAATGGTGTAGCGACCACAGAAGCCAAACTATGCCCAGTATGCGGCTATCTGAACCTGGATAAGTTGGATAGCGTCTGTGATAACTGCAAGAGCCAACTTGAAGCGCCCATACCAAATCTTTTCAGGCTGCAGAATGTCGTTGCCAAGCGAAGGGATCAGATCAACTGCGATGAAGAAGAGCGCTTAAGGCTTGGCTTTGATGTACGAACCACCATGCGGTTTGCCACCCGGCAGGGCAATCTGGCCTGTATCAAGGCGGAACTCATGCATGGTGGTGAACAGATCGCCAAACTCACCTATGGCGATTCTGCCACTCTGTGGCGCATCAATATGGGCTACCGAAAACGCAGGGCCGGAGAGCCGGAAGGCTTCTGGTTGGATACGGAACGTGGGTACTGGGACAAACGCCCCGGCGATGATGAAGAAGATGACGATTCTCCGCTGAGCAAGAATAAGATACTGGTGCGGCCTTTTGTCAGTGACACCAAGAACTGCCTGCTCTTCGAGCCCCGTTTCGAGGTTAATGACACGATCATGGCATCACTTCAATCAGCTTTGAAAAATGCCATCCAGCAGGTCTTTGAGCTTGAAGACAGCGAACTCTCGGCTGAGCCTCTGCCCTCACGGGACAATCGTAAATCTATCCTCTTTTACGAGTCAACTGAAGGTGGGGCCGGTGTCCTGAAACAAGTGCTGGATGCCGATAACTTCAAGCGGGTAATGAAATCGGCAATAGTATCATGTCATTATGACTGCGAGAGCTTTAACGATTTGAGACGAGCGCCGAACTCGAAAGAAGACTGTGAAGCTGCCTGCTACGATTGTCTGCTTAGCTATACCAATCAAACAGACCACGCATTACTGGACCGGAAAGTTATTATCGATCCCCTGATAACGTTACTGGCTTCCGAGTTTTCCCGCTCTTCCGGACCTGTATCCCGGAAGGATCTCTACGAACAGCTCAAAAGACTGGCTGGATCAGAGCTCGAAGTTCAATGGCTGGATTTCATTTACGACAATGGATACATCCTGCCAACAACAGCACAGCAATTGATCGAGGAGTGCCATGCCAGATCTGACTATATGTATGGTCCCTATATAGTCATCTTTATCGATGGTCCTGTTCATGATCAACCAAACCAACAAGCCAAAGACGAAGAGATAATGCAGCGGTTTGCCGATATAGGGCGTCATCACGTGATTCGCTTCCGCTATGACGATAACTGGCAGTCGATATTCGATGCCAATGCCAATGTATTTGGCTCTAAGGGGACACTTTGATGTCGCTCGCTACTTCGTCCTCTCAGCATTTTCCGATAGGATCTTTGATCAATACCCGGGGCAGGGAATGGATAGTCCTGCCTGATTCTTCCGATGAATTACTCATAGTCAAACCCCTGGGTAGCAGCGACGATGAGATAACAGGGATACTTACCAGCCTGGAAGAGATTAAGCCAGCCACATTCAAGCTTCCCGATCCCTCTCAGCTTGGCGATTATCAATCCTGCAAGTTGCTTAGGGATGCGTTGCGCCTGGGATTCAGGAACAGCGCCGGACCTTTCCGCAGTTTTGGCAGACTGGCGGTCGATCCCCGCCCCTACCAGCTGGTGCCCTTGATGATGGCGCTCAAACTCAATCCAGTGCGTCTTCTGATCGCAGACGACGTCGGAATTGGCAAGACTATCGAAGCCTGCCTTATCGCCCGGGAATTGATCGACCGTGGAGAAGTATCACGCCTGTGCGTTTTGGCTCCTCCTCACTTGGCGGAGCAGTGGCAGAAAGAACTAAACAGCAAATTCCACATCGATGCGGAACTTGTCTTGGGAAGTACCGTGAAACGCCTGGAACGCAATTGCAGACAGAATCAGTCGATTTTCGAGGTCTATCCTTACACAGTGGTTTCCATAGACTTCATCAAGAGCGACCGGCACAAAGATGAATTCCTGCACACGGCTCCGGAGCTGATCATTGTGGACGAAGCCCACACCGCCAGTTTTGATGAAGCCAGAAACAGCTCCCGCCATCAGCGACACGATCTGGTCAAGAGACTCAGCAAGGATGCCAATCGCCACCTGATCCTGGTAACAGCCACTCCCCATTCCGGATACGAATCGGCTTTTCGCTCCCTGCTTGGTCTTCTCAACACTTCCATCAACGATTTCCCAACAGATCTTACAGGAGCAGAAAACGAGAAACACCGGCGCGTAATAGCCCAGCACTTCATCCAAAGGCGCCGCATAGATATTGAGTACTTTCTGGATGAAAAGACCGAGTTTCCCACCCCAGAGACCAAAGAACAAAGCTATAAACTCTCCCAAGCCTATCATGACCTGTTCAATCATGCTTTGGATTATGCCCGGGAGATTGTGAAAGATACCGGAGGAGGTTCCCACCGCCAGCGGGTTCGCTGGTGGTCTGCCCTGGCTCTACTTCGAGCGCTGGCATCAAGTCCCGCTGCTGCGGCAGCCACCATGCGTAATCGCAGTGCCACTCTTTCAACTGAAACAGAATCCGAAGCCAACGAACTGGGACGTCGTCAGATCATGGACCTGGATGACCGCGACAGCATCGATGCCTCAGATCTGCTTCCCGGTAGTGACTCCTACACTGAAGCAGACGAAAACACCCTCAGCCGCAGGAAACTGCTGGCAATGGCCAAATCAGCAGATGCCCTGTTTGGGGAGCAGGACAACAAACTGCTGGATCTGGTCTCCCCTCTCAAAGACCTGATCAAAGATGGTTTCAGTCCCATAGTCTTTTGCCGGTTTATCCAGACAGCGGATTACCTTGCGGAGCAGCTTCGGGAGCGTTTGCCCAAGTCAGTCCAGATCATGTCCATCACTGGCTTGCTGCCTCCGGAAGAGAGGGAATTGAGGGTCAAAGAACTGTCAGAGTTCCCAAATCGCATCCTTGTCTGCACGGACTGCCTCTCCGAAGGGATCAACCTTCAGGACCATTTTGATGCTGTGATCCATTATGACCTCAGTTGGAATCCCACCCGCCATGAGCAGAGAGAAGGTCGGGTTGACCGCTTTGGCCAGCCCCAACCCAAGGTGCGCATGCTTACCTACTTCGGGATGGACAATCAGATCGATGGCATAGTCCTGGATGTTCTACTGCGCAAGCATAAACAGATAAAGTCCTCTCTGGGTATCTCCGTGCCTGTTCCAGCCGATACTGAAGCCGTGGTGGAAGCCATCTTTGAAGGACTGCTGTTGCGTGAAAAGTCCGGCACCAGCGACCAAATGTATATCGCCGGCTTTGATGAGTTCTTTGCCGACAACAAAAAGAACCTCCACGATGCTTGGGAAAATGCAAAAGACAAGGAAAAGCGCAGCCGCACCATGTTCGCCCAAGAAGCCCTCTCTTCCCGAGTGGACGAGATCAAAGCCGAGTTGGACTCCATCCGGGATTCCATCGGTTCCCAGCTTGATATCCAGAGCTTCGTGAAACAGAGCTTCCTGCGCTACAAAGCCGTGATCAGGGATGCTAAGTCTAAACTGGAGATCGATCTCACCCCTGTGCCCAAACTGGTCAGAGAAAGCTGTGGCTATCTGCCAGACAAGGTCTCCTTGAGATTTGATCTACCGGTACATGAAAAGGAGATCTATCTCTCCCGCACCCATCCCATTGTGGAGGGGCTCGCAGACCTGGTGATGAATACTGCTTTGGATGAGGGTAACAGCCACTCCATCGCCAGCCGGTGCGGAGTGATCAGAACCAAGTCAGTCGAACGCAAAACCACACTGCTCCTGGTTCGCTACCGCTTTCACCTCAACCAGGTGATAGATGACATCACTTATCGCAGCTTGGTGGAGGACTCCCAAGTCCTGGCTTATACTGGCTCTCCGGATAGCCCACAATGGCTGTCTGAGCAAGAAGCGAAAGCTCTTTTGAATACACTTCCCACCGATAATGTCCTGCCTCAGCAAGCTCTGGATCAGATCAGCCGGGTGCTGGCATCCTATCCAAACCTGAAAACCCATCTGAACCAGTTTGCCCAAACCAGAGCTGTTGAGCTGTATTCTTCACATATTCGGGTACGTGATGCCGCCCTCTTGAAGCGTTCTCAGAAACCTGAGATCAAGCCGGAACTGCCTCCGGATCTGTTGGGAATCTATGTGTATCTGCCGGAGTAACCAGACAGTGGTCAACGTTTATCTTGGTTCTTACTCTGAAATCAACTCGGAAGCAAAACGCTTCCGAGTAACTTCCGAGTTGTTTTTATGAATAGGACAACTGCATGGTAACCTTGAGGTTAGGCAAAGGTAGATTTTATATGGGCATCTCCCTCATACTATTAAAGGTCCCACAATGGAGTTCTCAATGGAGCTGATCAACTATTTAACCCAAGTGGAAAGCAAGACCCTCGAATTCAAGCAAAGTTGCTACTCATTGAAGAACATCGTGAAATCTGTTGTAGCTTTTGCCAATACAGCCGGCGGGGTAATTCTGATCGGAGTCAACGATGATAGAGACGTCGTCGGAGTTGATGAACCCCTCAAAGACGAGCAGCGGCTATCTAGTGCTTTTGCGGATAGCATCAGGCCTCTTTTGATGCCTGACATCTCCATCACTACATACAGGGATAGGAGTATAATCATTGTTAAGGTATATCATTCTTTTGCTCCCTTCTACCTGGAATCGGAAGGCCCCGAAAATGGCGTCTATATCAGATTGGGTTCCACAAATAGGAAAGCGGATAAAGATACGATAGAAAACATCCGGCGTATGGCCAGGAATCTGGCTTATGATGAACTCCCCTGTCCTGACCTCAACTCTGAAGCTATTGACTTCAGAGTAGCTTCAGAGTTGTTTGCAAAGCGGTCACGAACCCTCGATAATAAGTCGCTGCAAACCCTGGGGATTTTAACCGAGCACAATCGGACGGCTGTTCCCACGATCGGTGGCATCCTACTCTTTGGCTCAAACAGAAAACGCCATTTCCCTGACGCCATCATTCGTTGTGCTCGCTTCGAGGGCGAATCCGGATCGCGTTTCATTGACCAGTTGGAAATTGATGATCCTTTGCCCGAGGCAGTGGAATCAATTCTGAAATTCATCCGAAAACACATCAGGGTAGGTCTGGAAATAGGATCGATACACAGTACCGAGCATCCCCAATATCCACCTAAAGCTATTCGGGAAGCCGTCATTAATGCTATTGTTCACGCTGATTACTCCATACCAGGCATGAATATCAGGATCGCTATTTATGACGATAGGATTGAGATCACAAATCCTGGGACGCTTCCCTTCGGGATGTCGGTTGAAACTGCCTTATCTGGAGTATCAAAGCTTAGAAACAGGGTCATCGGCAGGATATTCAAAGAGTTAAACTTGATCGAGCAGTGGGGCACTGGCATCACCCGCATTATTGAGGAATGCAAATCAAACCAATTGCTTGCACCCAAATTTGAAGAGCTCGGCTCGGCTTTCAGGGTAACGCTTAACGCTGGGAAGCTTGAAGAAATAAAGCTGGCTAAATGGGAAACTGACCTCATCGAGCATCTGCAACTGAAGAAGGAGATCTTAACCAAAGAGGCTGCTAAGTTGTGGGGCGTTTCGGATCGTACAGCCAGAACCAGGCTTCTTGATATGATGGCTAAAGACCTGATCATCGAGGTCCGTACCAGTCCCACTGACCCAAAAAAGGTTTATGTTCTCAATAGCCGGAGTCCCCGTGTCTAAACGTTCCAGCATCTTCAGTACCGTCCGCACCGAGGGTGCCATCCTGCCGCCAGAGCTCTTAATGCGCGTTTTAAATGGCGATCCCACCCTGGATGGAGCAAGGCCTCAGGATTACCATTTAAGCCCCGCAGAACGCTTAAATGAGGCCGCTACGCGCGCATACAATCGCCTAACCGGTGTCTGGTCCGCTTTTAGGGATACTATAGCCAAGTTGCCAGTCGAAGCCATCGGAACCACGGAGACCCGCGAACGCTGGCTCTTGCCTCTCTTTCAGGAATTGGGCTACGGGCGCTTGCAGCCTCAAAGATCCATCGATATTGAAGGCAAAAGCTATCCCATCAGCCACCAGGCAAGTGAGCCGGTCGCCATCCATCTGATCAGCTGCAAGTGGGATCTGGACAAACGCAATCCCATAGCCAAAAGTGAGACCAAGCTTTCGCCGCACAGTCTGATGCAGGAATTTCTCAACCGCAGTTCCGATCATCTGTGGGGTTTTCTCTCCAATGGCTACAAGCTGCGCATTCTGAGAGACAATGTCTCGCTCACCCGGGCCGCCTATGTGGAGTTTGACCTCCAGGCGATGCTGGATAATGAGAGTTACAGCGATTTCTTCCTGCTTTATCTACTCTGCCATCAGTCCCGGGTTGAAGTCAAGACCGATGAATCCGGGCGCAAACTGGCTCCGGAAACCTGCTGGCTGGAACGCTGGTACAATACTTCCCTCTCCGAAGGGGTGCGGGCGCTGGATGAACTGCGTGACAGCGTTCAGTTTGCCATCGAGTCCCTCGGCGCTGGCTTTCTTCTGAATCCTGCCAACATCGGCTTGAGGGTAAAGCTCAAAAGCGGAGCTCTGTCTGTCCACGAGTATTACACTCAGGTCCTGCGTCAGGTCTATCGCCTGCTCCTGATCTTTGTGGCCGAGGATCGTGATCTGCTCATCCCTGCCGACGTGGCCCCGGAAACCAAAGACCTATATCTCAAATATTATTCCACCTATCGCATCCGGGAACTCGCGCAAAGAAAGCGCGGCACCCGTCACACAGATCTCTGGCAGCAGCTAAAACTGCTCTTTGCCGGCTTGCATTCCGGAAACCCGACTCTGGGACTGCCTGCCCTGGGCTCCTATCTGTTTAAGTCGGAATCTACCCCCGCTCTGGCAGATTGTCAGATTTCCAACAGTGACCTGCTTTCCGCGCTCAGATTTCTCTGTTACACCCAGAAAAACAATGTTTTCCAGCCCATCAATTACCGTAACCTAGGTCCCGAGGAACTCGGCAGCGTTTATGAGTCGCTTCTGGAAATGAGTCCGGAGGTCAATTTGGAAGCCGGCTATTTCAAACTGTCCATCGTTTCTGGCTCTGAGCGCAAAACCACCGGCAGTTATTACACTCCCACGTCACTGGTCAATTGCCTTTTGGACTCAGCACTGGAACCTGTTATTGATAAAGCCCTCCACTCACCACTTACCACTCACCACTCACCAGAGCAAGCCCTGCTTGCTCTCAAAATCTGCGACCCCGCCTGCGGTAGCGGGCATTTCCTGATCGCCGCCGCGCATCGTTTGGCCAAGCGTTTGGCTTCCATCCGAGCCGGTGAAGAGGAGCCTGCCCCATCCATCATCCAGCACGCCCTACGCGATGTGATCGGCCACTGCGTCTATGGCGTGGACCTCAATCCAATGGCTGTGGAACTCTGTAAAATCTCCCTCTGGATGGAAGCCCTGGAGCCCGGAAAACCCCTTACCTTCCTCGATCATCATATCCAATGTGGCAATTCCCTCCTGGGTTGCAGTCCCAGTCTATTGAGTAATGGCATCCCCGATGCTGCTTTCACTCCCCTCACTGGAGATGACAAAGCCGTTTGTTCTCGTTATAGGAAGCTGAACAAAGACGAAAGCAAGGGTTCAGTGATCGATATTTTCAGCAGCGAAAGTGAGGACTGGCTCAGCAAGCGGGAACTGCAACCCGGAATCAGCGCTCTGAATGATATGTCTGATGACGATCTAACCCGACTGCAGACCAAAGAACAAAGCTACGCTAACATTGTCCAATCTCAGGACTATCAAAATGCCAGGTTGATCTACGACGCTTGGTGCGCTGCCTTTGTCTGGATCAAAGACGGCGATCCCCAGCGCCCCGAACCCATCACCCATGGCATCATGGAAAGCATCAAGAGCGATCCGGAAAATGTGGATGCCGCCCTAAAACAGGAAATTAACCGTCTGGCAGACCAGTATCGGTTCTTCCACTGGCATCTGGCTTTCCCTGATGTCTTTCCACTCACCACCGACCACTCACCACTTACCAATCCAGGCTTCGACTGCGTTCTTGGCAACCCGCCCTGGGAGCATAATGAACTCAAGGAGAAGGAATGGTTTGCGGGCAGGGACTTAGAAATTGCAGAGGCAGAGGGGGCTAAGAGAAAAAAGCTGATTGCCAATTTAGCATCAGATAACCCAAGCCTTTCAGAAGAATACAGCCATGCCCTTCGATACTATCAGGCCACAAGCCTTATTTACAACAAAGAGAGTGGCTTATATCCGCTCTGTGGCAGGGGAAGAATAAATACATACACCATCTTCGCAGAACTCAACCATAAACTACTATCTGAGAGTGGACGCTGTGGCTGCATTGTTCCCAGCGGTATAGCCACCGACGATACCACCAAATTCTTTTTTCAGGATCTCACCGATACCGGTTCCCTGGTCAGCCTCTACGACTTTGAAAACCGGGAAGGCATTTTCCCCGGGGTTCACCGCAGCTACAAGTTTTGCCTCCTCACTCTCCGCGCGCCGCAAACCACCGGCCACTTACCACTTACCACTCACCACTCACCTTCTGACTTTGTCTTCTTTGCCCACAGCATAGCGAATCTCAGCGATCAGCAGCGCCACTTCGAGCTCAGCGCGGAAGATATTGCCCTCATCAATCCCAACACCCGCACCTGTCCGATCTTCCGCAGCAAGCAGGACGCCGAACTCACCAAATACATCTATCGCCGGGTGCCTGTCCTGATCAATGAGAACGACCCCGAACATGGCAATCCTTGGGGGATATCGTTCAAGCAGGGGCTGTTTAACATGACCTCAGACTCCCATCTCTTCCGCACCAAGGAGCAACTGGAAGCGCAGGGCTTTGAACTGCAGGGCAATCACTTTGTTCGGGTAGCGCAGGATTCTGATCCTGCGAAGGAGACTGAATCCTTATCCGGAGAGCGCTATCTACCGCTGTATGAAGCGAAAATGTCACAGATGTACGATCATAGAGCTGCAGATGTTATTAAAAGCCAGAACGCTACAATACGACAAAATCAACCCTCTGAAATAACTGAAGCTGAACACCAAGACCCACAACGGCTCGCGATACCGTATTACTGGGTTCTATCTGATAACGTCATGGATGCATTTGGACAGTTTTACAACAGTGCTGTGCTGATGGTAACCAAGGTTACTAGTTCCACTAATGCCAGAACTGTGGTTACGTCAATCTTACCAAAGGCAGCTTATGGCGACAGCGTTCTCTTACTTTTATTTGCAGATAATGATAAAGCGTCGTTGTCGGGTGCAATTTGTTGTGGATTCATGTCATCCTATTGTTATGATTATACTGCCCGACAGAAACTTGGCGGCGTAAATATGGCTTTCTATATTCAAAATCAGTTACCTATGGTAGATCCGCAACGTTCATTGCAGTTCGAGTCCTTTATTATCAAAAGAATAATCGAGCTATCGTATTCCGCTGTTGACCACAAATGTTTCGCCAAAGACTGCGGCTATGACGGCCCTTCCTTCATCTGGGATGAAGAGCGCAGATTCGAGATCAAGTGCGAATTGGACGCCCTCTTCTTCCACCTTTATTTGGGCACCCCGAGCGACTGGGGATCATCCCCCGCCCAACCCGCTAAAATGGCTGTCGGCCCCGATCAAAACGACACCAGATCCACCCAAAGTAATCAGGCCAAAACCAGTCCGCAACACTTACCACTTACCACCTACTTTCCCACTTCCCGCCAAGCTGTGGAGTACATCATGGAGACCTTCCCCATCGTCAAACGCAAAGACGAAAAGGAATATGGCGAGTACCGCACCAAGCTCCGCATCCTGGAAATTTACGACCAAATGACCCACTGCCTCGCCACCAACACAGAATATCGCTCCACCCTCAATCCACCTCCCGGTCCTCCCTGCGATTCAGAAGGCAACTTCATCCCTGTGGAAAAATGGGACAAAAACAACTGGCCAAGGCATATACATCACAATCTTTAAATGTGGAGAAATAGATGAAAGTAGGTAGAAATGATAAATGCCCCTGCGGTAGCATGAAAAAATATAAGAACTGCTGCTGGGCTAAAGGTATTGATTTTTCCTCAATCACCCTTGGAGATTACATTAGAACACTCACGATACATGGAAAGAACGAGTATTTTTTATACAGACTGTCTGAAATATTTGAGCTAGACTCAAGAGAAATATCAATTAAATCAAGAGATGATTTAGTCATATACATTAAGCGAGCTTTAACAAACGAAAAGGCTAAGCTAGTTTATAAGTTGATTCCTGAGATTTGGCCTGATCTTGATGACTACAATCGTTGTATGGAGCTTGAATCAAAAAACAACTCAGGCCTATATATTGGTAATTACTTGCTAGATAGTACTATTTCTCTCGTAAACAGATATGGGTTATATGAAGATTCAATATTAATGATTGACCCCTTTTCTGACCATAGAATTATGGTAGCTAAGTACAATCCGCTTGAACATCCAGAACTTCATATGCAAGACACATTGAATAATATCCTAATTTGGTTACAGTTTGCCCCATGGATAGAAAACGGATTTGTCAAATTTACCCGTAATCCAGTAGATTTTGACTACGATCTAATGATAAAGACAAATGAAGCATCTGAAAAAAGGCACAATGAATGCGAAGAAATCCGGAGTCTTCATGAAAACGATACTGTCCCTGAGGAAGTCAAAGACTTTGTTATGAACAGCGTAATGCTCCACATGCCTGAGCAATTCTTAACTGAAAATCCACAATGTCTAAACTATCTTAAACAAAAGCATATTACTCCCGATTCAGTGCTTGAATACATTAAAAAGGAAAGAAGAACGAGTCCATATTACATAGAGGGGGCAGCTAATGGCCTGTTATTAAGAATGTTCTCTGGAGCTAACTATGAGGCTGGGAAATACATCTGCTCAAGAGTAAACTCTCATATACTAACTGATTTAAAGGTTAGATGGCTTGAAATGGAGTACGATCGGAAATCAAATGGAATTCAGAATTGCGACTGGGAAGTTTTTTCGAGGCACTTCCAGCAGGTACCACTTCCATATTTAAATGGTCTCCGCACGATTGATGTGATGCGGCTAAGAAATGACGGTCATTTAGATAGTATGAGGCGTTTTCTGAATAAACTTTGGCTGAGGTCTTCACCAGATTCTGCTACTGAACAGCATGTAATAGAACAACTATCACTTGAATTGGATGATGAAGTAGGGAAAGCCTCATATGAATGGAAGAACATAGATAAAAACCTAGCCAAATGGTTTGTTCCCAATATTCCAACATTGGGTATGCAATTGCTAGCTGGAACACCTTGGTGGATTACTGGAGTTACCGCAGCAGTTACTGGTACCGTAGCTGTTGCTGAATCTATAACCAAGCATAAGAACTTTCAAAAGAGCTATCCTGCCGGATTTTTCCTTGAGAAAAGATAGAGACAAATAATGATAAACAATAGTAGGTGAAAGTATGGCTCTAAAAAGCATTAACCTAACAGGAGAGCAGAAGAAAGTCCTCTTTCTTCCAGCGACCAATCCTATTCAGATCAAAGGAGTAGCTGGCAGTGGAAAAACTACCATAGCCATGTATCGGGCCAAGCATCTTCTGGATACTTACAGCGATTTGTTCCGGGAGGCTGAGATCATGATTTTTTCATATAACAACAGCCTCACCCAGTATATACAAAGCTTGCTTCCCTATGTGATCGGAGGTTATCAGGAAACCACTGATGTCAGAAAGGCATCAAATAGAGGACTCAAAGTAAAGGTCTCTACCTTCCACAAGTGGTCATACAGCTTTCTGCGTAGCCATGGGGTATTCAATGAATATGCTCAGATGGAAAGATCAGAGCATAACTTAATTATGACCAACACGATCACGGAAACCCGCAAATCGTTCCAGGGAGCGAGAATACTGAATAAACCTCTGAACTTCTTTGATGAAGAGATATCCTGGATCAAGGGGCAGATGATCAAAACCCTGAATGACTATCTCTCGACGGCCAGAATAGGACGTGGAACAAAAGACAGGGTGGATAAGAATGATAAAGCCGTGATCTGGAACGTTTACGAAACATATCGTCTGGAACAGGTCTCCCGCAAGAAAATCCACTTTGATGACCACGCCTCATATTGTCTCAACCTGATTGAAAGGCGCAATATTCAACCCGAATTCACCCACATCGTTGTTGATGAAGCTCAGGATTTGAATAAAGCCCAGATCATGGTGATCAAGTCCCTTGTCAAGCCGTCCACCAACAGTCTGACCATCATTGCCGACACAGCCCAAAGGATTTACAAAAGCGGATTCACCTGGACGGAAGTGGGAATAAACGTGAGAGGCGGTAGAACGGTCGAGTTCAAGAAAAACTACCGGAACACCAAGGAAATTGCCCAGGCAGCCAATTCATTGATGTCCCATGACTTGGAAGATGATGATCTGACGGCTATGGACGTCGACAGCATCACCAGCCACGGAGACAAACCTGTATTGATCTATTATGGGGACGCTGAGGCTGCCAAAAAAGCATTGCTGGAGAGGACCAGGGAGGCAAAGCGCAAAGGTGGATCAATAGTAGTGCTCCATCGCTACAGGAACAAGCTGGACTATTATGCGAAGCTGCTTGAAGAGGGCGGTATCCCAACTGAAGTGATCAGGTCGGACAATCTTGCGGATTTTGGCAGCAACACGGTTAAAATATGTACCCTATCCTCGGTAAAAGGACTTGAATTTGATCATGTCATTATCATGGAACTCTCCAAAATGATCATTCCTTCCCCGGATGGTTTTGGCCAAGATAATGATGAGTATCACGTCACTACTGAAAGGAAGCTGCTGTACACAGCCATGACGAGGGCTCAGAAGTCGTTATGCCTGTTTGTCCCTCGGGCTTATCCCAGCATGTTTATCGAAGAGATCGACAGGCAATATCTCACCGTGGTCCGCCAGGCATAAAGTTGTTTACTGAGAAAACAGACTCCGGATTGTTCAAGCAAGAGATCCAAAGCAGGGGGATCACTCGGCTGATCCATTTCACACCCACGATCAATCTACTGGGGATATATGAATCGGGAGTTCTCTACTCGAGGCAGGAACTTGAAAATCTTGATATCAAAGTGACAGATATCCTTGATTACATCCAATTTAACGACCAGATCAGGTATGACGACAAGACCTATATCAATCTGTCCATCGAGCGGCCAAACTCGTATCTTTTCAGGCGATTCATCGACAACACCAGGGATATCCCTTATATTTCCTGGTGTGTGCTGAGCATCGACCCCAAGTTCATTTATGAACAGGGCACCCTCTTTTCGGTAACCAACGCGGCAAACAGGCACAACCAAAATACAGTCGGCATAACTGGGGACTTTCACAAGTTCCAAATGATGTTCGCCGACAGGTTGACCATAGTTTCTTCAAGAACCACAAGGGTTGTTGATAGAACAGGGCTCCCCGATGCATATACTACCCACGAACAGGCAGAAGTGCTGGTTAATCAACCGATACCCGTATCAGATATTCTTTCGGTTTCATTCCCCGCTCAAGAACAGCTTGTGGAAGCCAAGGCCTCGCTTTCTGGATATGATTGCGGCAGGTTCAGGGTTGAATGTGGACTGTTTTAGGAGCTTTATATGCTAGATAGATATAAAGGCGCGATCCTACTGGCAGTAGCAGCTGATGCTCTGGGTTGGATCACAGAGTTTGAAAGTGATACAAAGTTCCTTGTCTCCAAGTATGGAACAGACAGAATAACAGAGTTTATGGACTGGGAAAAGAAGACTGGTGGCAAGTTTCTGGGTTATACCGATTACATTGCCAAGGGTTCATATTCTGATGACACTCAACTGATGCTTTGT
>Ga0116156_10001965_pt1 | contig 19125 bp, 14 predicted proteins | sample AD_UKC045_MetaG_FD_89891 | JGI IMG/M metagenome (GOLD analysis project Ga0116156, IMG submission 89891) | Active sludge microbial communities of municipal wastewater-treating anaerobic digesters from USA - AD_UKC045_MetaG | ecosystem: Engineered > Bioreactor > Anaerobic > Digestate | place: USA... | reverse complement strand
TCAGATCGTACTGGACCTCGGCGTATCGGTCGGGGGGCACGTCGTCGCCGTCCGTCCACAGCCGCGGAGCGCGGCAGTAGTACAGCCAACGTCCATCCGCTGACCACGCAGGATAGGTCGCCAGATGCCCGCTGTCCGCGACGCCGGGCACGCGTTTCGACTGCTGGCCGTCCACTCGGTAATACGCCAGCGCCGACTCCAAATCAAGCACGTCGCGAACTTCGTCCCGCGCGCCGTGAAAGAACTGTCGAACCTGGTTCGTGGAGTAGGCCGCCAGCCGCCCGCTCGGATGCCACGCGGTGTAGCCGAAGGCGGCGTCCAACTTGGTCACCTGCCCGCCGGCAGCCAGCAGCGTCGCTTTGCCGAACCGGCTGCTGCGCATGCCGAGGCTCATCCGTTGCGGGTCGTTGGCGGCAAAGCTGTGGCAATTGAGGCAGGCCGTGTCGAGCGAGGTGCCTTCCAGGACCGGCGATTCGTCGAAGGTTGCCAAGCTGCGCTGTCGGATGGACACCTCGTGCCATTGGTTGTACACGGGCGGGATCAGGCGGTACACAAGATGGCTGTCGATCTCGTCTTTGGCCACGCGATTGACGATGGTCTCGTAGCGACGCCATTGCCCGCCGGTTTCGGCGTACACGTCCCAGCGCAGATCTTGGCCGCGGTTGGCGTCCAAGAGTCGCCGCCACGGCCCCGGCGGGAGCCGAATCGCGGGCGACCTGCTGACGACTTGCACGGTCTTTCCCGCCGCGCCCCGGATGCTCACCGCAAACCGCCGGCCGTCCTCGCGAACCGCAAAGTTCAGCGGCGCGATGTTCGGGGGGATGACAATCCCAGCATAGTCCGGAGTGATTCGCGGCAACCGCGGCACCGTCTCGGATTCTTCCACCGCGGGACGGTCGGGCCACAGCGCCCACACCGTGCCCGCCGCGATCACCGCGACGACGGCGGCAAGCCAAGCATGGCGGCCAAGTTTCCCGTGCATTCTGTCACCGTCCCGACACGCCGTAGGTCGAAAAGAAGAAGAAGGAATCGCTCAGCCCGGCCGCCAGTGCGGCCTTGCTGGCCTCGCGCGGGTTGGGGGCACGGAAACAAATCCGCTGGAATTCCTGGGCCCGGCGGAGGACCTCCGAATCCGGCTTCCAGCCGAGATCCGCCGCCGGCGGGCCGGCAGCTTCGGCCTGCATCACCATGGCCTCCTGATAGTGCCGGGGAACTCGCTGATAGCCAAGGCCTTTCAGACGCGGCAGGTTTTCGGCGATCTTATCGGGACGCGCGACGGACAGATAGTGGGCCATGAGCAGTTCGAAGGCCATCTTGTTCCGCGGGTTCTTGTCGAGCAGGGCCTGCAAAAAATCCTCCACGGTCTCCTCGCGCAGGACGATGTCCTTGTCGCTCATGTTCTCGCGGATTTGGGACACCCGCCGATCGTTTTCCAGACGGGGATTCGCTTCCAGAAGCCGGAGCATGTCCCGCGCGGACCGCCGGTGGAAGAGATGCTTTTCCAGCGCCTTCAAGAACATGGTTGCCGTCTCGGACCGGTCTTTGACGATGTTGACCACGGCCAGCTGCTGAAGGACGGCGGGATGATCGCCCGAGGCGGCAAGCGCCTCGTACGCGCATCGTTCCGCATGGTTGACCTGCCCCAACTCCAGGAACAGCCGGCTTTCCTGGTACGAGATCCCCAGGTCGCGGTAGGGCTTCGGCGTGTAATACAACTCGACGCCCGGCCGCTGAGGATACCGGAACATGTCGTCGCCCAGACGCCCGGTGTGATAGAGCGCCAGCATCGTGTTGCGATGGCAACGGACTGTGTAGAACCCGGCCGGCAATCGGTCGACCGAGCGCAAGACGTCCGTCCATCGTTCGTGTTGCGAGTCGTAGTCGATTTCCAGCACGCTTCGGGTCAACGAGTCCTGCGAGATCCAAGCGGCGGCGCCGAGGGCCAGAAAGAACGCCGCCACCGCCATGGCGCGCAGCGGAATGCGCGAGAGCGGGAAACGCCGCGTTGCTCCCGTCGCAGAAGAGCCTGCCTTCGGTGAGCGGCGACCTCGGACGGGGGCCGCTTGGCGGGCTCGCGCTGCGCCCCACAAGACCGTTCCTGCAAGCAGGGTGGGAAAGAACAGGTAGAGCGCGAGCGTGGAGGACCATCTTCCCGGCGGGACTCCAGGGTCCGAGAGCAAGAAGCCGCCGTAGGCCGTCGCGAGCGGAAGGTCGAACAGCAGCGCCGCGGTCCACGGCACGACCACAGCGCACAGTGCGGCCGCGGCAGCCACCGCCTTTCGGCCTCCGATCAGCAGTTCGTCCACGGCCACGAGGATCGCAAAGAGCAAGCTCCCGGCGCCCGCCAACCCGTAGAGCGTCAGGAAGGCAAGCAGGAGCGCCGGCACCCGTTTTGCCGGAGTTTGAGGAGCCAATCGCCCGTAGACCGCGTACCCCGCCAACGCCGCCAGAAGCGACAGGACCGCGTGCAAGGGATGGTTGTAGCCGCTGTAGAGGACAAGCAGGATTGCTGCCGGGACGTACCGCAATACGTTGTCGCGGGGTCGGCCGGCACGACGGACAACGTAATCGGTACCGAGGCTCGCCGACCATGCCACGGCCGTGACGACCAGAGCCCCCACCCAGCCCCAGGCGTAGAACTGAGACAACAGTCGAGCGACGTACTCGACCGGTCCTCCGACGCGGGTCAGGTGCTCCTGAAAGAACGGCCAGTCCGTACGGAACGCGAACCGGTGATAGAAACTCTGGATCCCGAAGCTGTGATGGACCAGGCGGGGATCGACGACCCGCCAGATGTAGAGATAGAAAAGCACGAAGAACAACCCGGTACCCACGTGCACCGGCGCAACCTTCGACGCTTTCGCATCAGCACCACTCGTCACGGCCGTCAATTCAGCGAAGGTCAGAGCTTCTCGAGCAGCGTCTTGGCGATGCCCGCGCGAGCCGCCGGGGCCGCCTGTTCGAGTTCTTTCAGCCCTTTTTCCAGGATGTCGGCCTTGGCCGGATCGGCTTCTCGCACGTCTTCGACCATCTTGGGGAACGACGTCGCTTCGCTGCCCAGCGGCTGTCCGCCAGCGTAGTTTTGCAGGACCGACTTGGGCAAGGACAGCGGGTCACTGGCCGCCTTGATCTCGATCACCTCCTCTTTCACGGCACCCCCGCAGCCAAGTACAGCCACGGCAAGCAGCAATGCGACAAGAACTAGGCAACTCCGAATCATGGTAGTCTCTCCGGTCAAGTAGTGGATCGCACCTCGGCGCGTCGGCCTTTCCAGGCCGACGCCGACGGCACGAGTTGGACTGGGTTCGTCAGTCGCGTCGGCATGGTCAGGCCGACGCGCTCAACTTCGCTTCGCTCAATAGGTGCCGATCGGCTCGCGGTCCGCCCGGTTGCCAAGACGCTGGAACAGGAGAAGGTTTACGTCGTTGCTGATGAAGCGGACCGACGCGTCGCCCAACACCGCGTTCACGCCTCCGGGGTGCATGCTGCGCGGCGGAATGATGCCGTTGCCCCAGTCGTGGGCACCGCCAGGGCAGCAGTTGCCGCCCGCGCTCGGATAACCCCAATTGGGCGTGGTGGCGGTGGTCAGCGTCGACTGGGAAGCGGCGTACCAACCCCACATCGTACCGTTGTTCGACCTGGATCCGCTCGGCGACGTCCTGGCCGCGCTGCCGATGGCGTCCAATTCGGCCGCGGTCGGGAAATCCTTGTTCACCACCGAATTGAACAGGCCGTCGCTCGTGTAGAAGATGTCATAGGGGTACTTCGCCGTGGTGCCCGTGAGCCCCGATCCGCACAGGATTTCCGAGCCCATGAGCACGTTCGAAAGCCCGTCAATCACGTCGGCCATGTTGCGGTCGTACTGATAAGCGATGATTCCGTTGAAGGCGTTTCCAGCCCAATTCGTATACACCGAACTTCCCGTGGACCAGGCGTAGTTGGTGCCCGGACCGTCCCAGCCGTTGGGATGGCTGCCTCGTCTCGGCGCCGCTTGAGCCGACGGGCAGCGGAAAGTGGGAACGTCCGTGTTGAACAGGGTGTTGGAGAACCAACTCCAGTTCGCAGTCTTTTCCGCAGTAGTCGAAGTCGCGATGGTCAAGTAGGTCGCGCTCTGATCAAACAGGGGAGCCTGCTCGACGAACGGCAGCAGATGGTAGTTGATGCTGGCCGCTTCCCACGCGTTGTTGCCGATTTGCAGATAGTTTCGCGGGAACTTCTTATAGGTGTCGTGGAAGTTGTGCATGGCCACGCCAAGCTGTTTGAGGTTGTTGGTGCACTGGCTGCGCCGGGCAGCTTCGCGGGCCGCCTGGATGGCGGGCAACAGCAGGGCCACCAGGATGCCGATGATGGCGATGACGACGAGCAGTTCGACCAGCGTGAAACCTCGACGCGGTCGAACGCGGGGCCTGATCTGGACAGGGACCGAGGACGGTTCAAGTCGGTAAAGCATGGCAAGTCTCCAACAAGGAAGGAAATTAAGGCGGGGAATTAAGGTAGGACACACTCAAGTTTAGTGGATGTCGCCAGTCCAATCAAGGGCTGCTCGGAGCCGCTGCCGTGCATGCCACGGCACTTGGCGAAGGGCTGCCAATCGAAGCACGACTCGCAAGCAAAAGGATCTGAGCCGGTCTGGAGAGCGGCTGTCCAGGCACACAGTCTTGCGTCAGCCGATTTCACAACAGCCTGTCCGCAAACAACTTAGACCCGGCCCCAGGACGCGACAGAACCCTTGAATTCCAGCGTCCAGCCCCCTTTGGGGACAGGCCCTTGGCGAATGCAAAGCCTCAACGAATTACGAATTCGCGAACCACTCCGGCGGCCCCTCGGGCCAAAGCGGACCAAGGGGGCCGTTCGCCGCGGGGTCGATTGGCTGGCCAGATTCGGGGCTGGCTCCTGGATTCACTGGATTCAGTTGTAACAGACATTCGAAGTCGGTTTTGGCGGCGGTCTCGAAGACACCCGCCTGATGGGAGGCGTGGGCAGCGGCTCGCGCGGCCGCCTGGGCCGCGTCGGCGGCTTCCGCTGCAACCCTGCTTGCGTAAATGGCCCGGTCGTAAACGGCACTCTTGGGCAAGTCGAAGGCGTAGGCGGCCGCTCGGGCGGCAGCCGCCGCGGCCCGGGCGGCGTCTTTGGCGTCGGCGGCGTGGGCCGCAGTTCTGGCGTGGTAGGCGGCATCGTAGGCGGGCGCGCCCACGACGTGCGTAAGGCAGAACCTCTCGGCCACCAAGATCGCCCCTTCCACTGCCGCTTCGTGCTTCGGAAACTCCGCTATGCCCGCGGCGCGACCGTACAGCGGTTGCACCCGTCTTGCACACCGCGCCGCGTAGGTGACGATTGCCTCCAGCGGCAGCTTCTGGAGGTCCTCGGTTGTCGGCAACTCAGGCGTCTGGGGCATGGCTTTCCTCCGTCGTGTTTTCGCCGATTATCGCCCGCCCCGCGGCGGAAAGCAATCTGTGGTCGGGGACCTCGACGCGATATCTCCTGCGTTGCTGGTTTTGACGAAAGAACGGACAGAACGGGCCGTCTGCAAACCGCCTTTTCGCCGTCTTCGGCTGGAGTTCTCTCAGCGACATTCCATATTCAGATAATTGGGTGTCGTCGGCCAACAAACCAGCCCAGAACACCAGTTGCTGTCGCTCCTGGCAATTGTGCAGCTGCGGAGCGTCAGGCGACGGTGTCTCAGATTTCGGGGGAAAGCATGTCGCGTGGGGGAATCTTGACCGCCGTCGCGTTGACCAGCTTGATTTGCGCGCTGGCGGGGTCGTGGGTCTGCGCCGAAGAGTTCAACGCGGCGATGAACTCGATCGCGATTCCGGACCTGCGGGCTCATCTCGAGGTCTTGTCGGACGACGCGATGGAGGGCCGAGAAGCCGGCAGTCGCGGCGGACGAGCGGCGGCGGCTTACTTGAGCCAAAAGTTGGCCGAACTGGGACTGCAGCCGAACGGAGATGCGGACGCGTACACCCAGACATTCGAACGCGGCGCCTATCGGAACCTGTTGGCCGTGTGGGAAGGCTGCGATGCCGACCTGAAGCACCAATACGTGCTGGTGGGAGCCCATTACGACCATGTCGGCTACGGCACGCGCAGGAACAGCCGCGGGCCGTGGGGCCGGATTCACAACGGAGCCGACGACAATGCCAGCGGCGTTTCGGGCGTGTTGGAAGTCGCGGAAGCGCTCACCTTGTTGGACCCGCCGCCGAAACGGTCCGTCCTCTTCGCCCTCTGGGACGGCGAGGAGAAAGGCATGCTCGGCTCGAAACACTGGTGCGCCAACCCGACGGTTCCGCTGCGGGACGTCGCGATGGCCTTCAACGCCGACATGATCGGGCGCCTGCGGGGCAACACCGTACACGTGTTTGGAGCGCGCACGGCTTGCGGATTGCGCCGCTGGACGAGCGAAAGCAATCCGTCGGCGGAACTGCTGATCGACTTTTCGTGGGAAATGAAAGCCAACAGCGATCAATTCCCCTTTGTCCAGCGCGAGATTCCGACGCTGATGATACACACAGGGTTGCATGACGAGTGGCATCGCCCGAGCGATGATGCGGACACGATCAACTACGAAGGCGCGTCGGTGGCCACTCGCCTGCTGTTCTCGCTGGTGGTGCAAGCGGCCAATCAATCCAGCCGTTTGGAGTTTCGCAAGGAGTCGCGGAGCGAAAGCCCGGCAGATCGGGAGCGTCTGGAGCAGCCGGCGGTGCCACGAGCACCGCGGCTGGGAATCGCATGGAAAACGCAAGACGGTCAGCGGAGCGGCGTCACCTTGAGTCACGTGACGCGCGGTTCGGCCGCGGATCGGGCCGGCCTTCAGGTCGGTGATCGCTTGCTCCGTCTCGGCGAGCAAGAGGTTGCGGACGAAAGTCGGCTGGGCGCCGCGATTTGGGCGGCGAGTTCGCCCGCGACGATCGTCGTCGAACGTGCCCCTGGCGAAATCCTTCAACTGTCCGTCCAACTGGATGGCGAGCCCTTGCGGTTTGGCTTCTCATGGCGCGAGGACATGGCGGAACCGGGCACCGTGGTGCTGGTCGAGATCGTACCGCATTCTGCGGCCTTTCTCGCCGGTCTGCAGGTTTCAGACCGCATCTACCGCGTGGCAGACCGAGATTTCTGCAACGGCGACGAATTGGGGCAGCTGCTGGCATCCCTGCCGTCACCTGTGCCGCTGCTGGTCGAGCGAAGCGGGCGGCTTCAAACCGTCGTGGTCGATGCCCCATCTGTACCGTGACGAAGCATCGGGAAACAGCCAATCGCGGCAATTTCCCGCAGGCGGCCTAACGTCCTGTTGTCTGCCGACTTGGGGCCTCTTATACTAATCCTTTCGCCGGCAGCTCCGATGGCGGCCCAGCGTCCGCGAGACGTTTGTTCTGGGGGGTGTTCCTGAGGGGGTCTTGCGGCGCAGCGGCGTTCGCGCAAGTCGTTTCGTGGACGATAGTTTTGATTACAGGGTGCGTTGAGCATGACGATTGACAAGAGTTTGAAAGTCCGCATGGGGGCGATTCGCAATCGCAACGTTTTGACTCGGGCCGAGCGAGTCGGCAAGCTGACCGAGGCGGAACGCTGGAAGGAAGGCGACTCGGTAATGGGTCTGCCGAAGACCCGCGTCCAGAAGATCACGCTGAAGAAGAAGAAGAAAGCGAAGAAGGCCGAGGAAGAAGGGGCCGAGGGCGAGCAGAAGCCTGCCGCCACCTAGGATCTGCGGCGCGGACCAGTTCCGAAGGCGGCGCAGAAGCCCGGCTTTTTCGAATCAGCCGGGATTGCTTGGCTGCGCTCCGATGTCCAATGTTCCTCCAGAGGTGGGCGATGCGCGTGCATTTGGAGTACGGGCGGACGGGCCTGGACGTCGAGCTTCCAGACCGCTCGGTCGTGCGCACGTTGTCCTACAAGTCGCTTCCGCCGTTGGCCGATCCGAACGCGGCGCTGCTGGCGGTTCTGCGACGGCCCAGCGGCGCGCCGCCCTTGGCCCAAATCGCCGCCGGACGGCAAAACGCGTGCCTGCTGATCTGCGATGTGACGCGACCGGTGCCCAACGAAATGCTGCTGCGCCCGATTCTCCAAACCCTGGAGGCGAGCGGCATCGCCCGACAGGACATCTTGATTCTGATCGCCACGGGCCTGCACCGGCCGAACGAAGGCAGCGAACTGGCGGAAATGGTGGGGCCTTGGATCGCCGAAAACTATCGGATCGAAAACCACCACGGGCAGCGACGGGAAGAGCATACCTGTCTGGGCACCAGTCCGCGTGGCGTGCCAATCTGGCTGGACACCCGTTATGTGCAGGCCGATTTGAAGATCGCCACGGGCCTGATCGAGCCGCATTTCATGGCAGGCTTTTCCGGCGGACGCAAACTCATTTGTCCGGGCATCGCCGCCTTGGAAACCGTCAAAGTGTGGCACAGCCCTGCCTTTCTGGAACATCCGCGCGCCGACTCGGGAATCCTGGACGGAAATCCCGTGCATGAAGAAAACACGTGGATTGCCCGCCGCGCGGGCTGCGATTTCATCGTCAACGTGGTGATTGACGCCCAGCGGCGTCCCCTGAAGTTCGTGGCGGGGGACATGGAGCGAGCTTTTCTGGAAGGTTGCGAATTCGTTCGAAGGATCGTCGTCGACACGGTTTCCGAGCCGGTTGACATTGTGGTCACCAGCTGCGCCGGGTATCCGTTGGACACGACGTTCTACCAGTCGATCAAAGGCATGGGCGCCGCGTTGCCCATCGTCAAGCAAGGCGGGACGATTATCCTGGCGGCCAGTCTCGCCGAAGGAATCGGCAGTCCGCCGTTTCGCAGCTTGTTTCGAGAAAACGCCAGTCTGGACGAGTTCATGGAGAAGATCCGGGGCGCATACTTCGTCATGGATCAATGGCAGTTGGAGAAGATGGGGCAGGTCTGCCGCAAAGCAAGAGTGCGGGTCGTCAGCGATGGCTTGTCTCCCGAAACACTCGACGGCTTGTTCGTGCAGAGCGCCCCCAGCGTCGAGGCGGCGGTGGCCGAAGCTTTGGAGGAATATGGTCCCGACGCCAAAATCGCGGTGATTCCCAAGGGGCCTTACGTGCTCGCCCAGGTCGCGTGATTTTTTCGCTCGTGGCCGTCCCGGTCCCGGTTTCGGCGGAGAACTTCCGAGCCGGCGTTTACCTTCTGATTCAACGCGGGTTACGGCGACGGGTGCGGAGCTGCGGTCGGCGGACAGGCTGCGACTCTGACAACTTTTCCACGACGCCACCATCGCAATTTCCGGCTGGCGACTGCTTTCGCGGCGCCGCCGATGCGTTAAGATTTGACGAGAATCAGGGGGTGAAGCGCGCGGCGCGGGAAAGAAACTTGGCAGCCGCTGGTGAACAGGTTTGACAGCACTGCTAGCGGGGCTACAATCGGACCTTTCGACAGGCGACAGTGACGCCTCCCGCAATCGCCGATCGCGTGGTGCGGAGCGTCTTTGAAGGAATCGCGCTGCCGTCACCGGTAGCCAGGAAGTCGAGTCATTGGGGACTGAGTTTTTCAGCCCGCGCCGGCTCGCAGGTGTGCTTCTGAACCGAGCAACGGTGACCGCAGTATGCGCAAAGGAAGCGTCCGGAAGTGAACCGCAACGATACGGAAATCGTGTTGGCGATACGAACCGCCTTGGCCGAGCGCATCGGCCGGGACCGGTTCGACGTGTGGTTCAGCGCCGGCGTTCGCATGCGCGTCGAGGGCCGGCAGGTGCGGGTGATCGCCGGCGATCAGTTCTTGCTGGATCGCGTCCGCGGCCAGTTTCACGACGACTTGGAAGTCGTCGGCAAGCAATTGCTCGGCGCGGCGGTTTCGCTGGATTTCCAGCTGGCCCCCGCTGTTTCAACACTGCAGCCGAAGCCGCTTCCGGCGCCGGCATCGGCCGGGCGCGGCCCGAACGCTGCCGCCGCCGGCACGGATCACCGCCCGTCGTCGTCGCAGGCAAGTCGCCGGCCTTTGTCTACGCTGGACGAATTTGTGCTCGGACCCAGCAATTGCGTGGCCTTTACGGCTGCCCAGCGCGTGCTGCAGAACCTCGGTCAGGTGTCGCCGCTGCTGGTGCACGGGCCGACGGGAACGGGCAAGACGCACTTGCTGGAGGGCGTGGCGCACGCGGCCAGGCGGTTGCGCGGCGTGAAACGCGTCGTGCTGATGTCCTCCGAGCAGTTCACCTCGCACTTTTTGGAGGCCCTGCAGGGCAGCGGTCTGCCCAGCTTTCGCCGCAAGTACCGCGACGTGGACGTGTTGCTGATCGACGACGTCCAGTTCTTCAGCGGCAAGCGGGCGACGATCATCGAACTCAAGCACACGGTCGACACCTTGCTTCGCGATCGCCGCCAGTTGGTGTTTGCCGCCGACCGGCCGCTGGGGGAAATCAGCGGATTGGGACCCGAATTGCTCGCGCGGATCTCCGGCGGGCTGGTGTGCAGCGTCGAGCCGCCGGAGGAAGAGACGCGTTTGCGGCTGGTTCGGCATCTGGCCCAGAGACGGCAGTTCGCGGTGCCGGACGAGGTGCTGCAGTTGATCGCGTGCCGCGTGATCGGCGACGTTCGCCAGTTGGGCGGGGCCCTGAATCGGCTGCAGGCGATGGTGGAAGCCTTGCGCCAGCCTCCGACCGTGGAACTGGCCGAGAACACGCTGGCCGACGTGTTTCGCTCCGCCACGCGGATCGTCCGTCTGCCGGACATCGAGACGGCCGTCTGCGACGTGTTCGGGATCGATGCCCGCAGCTTGCAGTCCCACCGGAAATCGAAGACCCTGGCCCAACCCCGGATGCTGGCCATGTGGCTGGCCCGCAAGTTCACGCGGGCCGCGTTTTCGGAGATCGGCGAGTACTTTGGGCGGCGGAGCCACAGTACGGTCATCTCGGCGCAGAAAAAAGTCGATCATTGGCTGGTCGACGGCGGCAAAGTCCAGCTCGGACCCGGCGACTGCGACGTCCGCGACGCACTCCGCCGAGTCGAAGCGCGGCTGCACACAGGTTGATACTGATCACGGACTATGCGGTTCTCACGGCTGTCGCTCAAACTATTTCTGGTTTACGCCGCCCTGAATTTCGGCTTGGCGGCCGGCTGCGTCTCGTTGATTGCCAGTTGGCAGCGGAGGCTGACCGAGGAGCAAGTCGAGCTGCGTTTGCGAGATACGGCGCTGGCTTTGCAGAGTGACGTCCGGGACCTGCTGTCGGCGGGCAAGAGGGACCAGCTGCAGCGCATCGCGGTGGAGTTGGGAGGCGCGGCGGGGATTCGGGTCACCATTGTGGATCGCGACGGGGCGGTGCTGGCCGACACCGACGAAGACCCGGCTTCGATGGAGAACCATCGCTACCGGGCCGAAATCCAGCAGGCGGCAGAGCGGGGCATCGGCAAGGTAGTGCGTTCGAGTCCAACGCTGCACCGCCGCATGTCGTATTTGGCCCTGCGGCTGGATGAGGGCGGCGCACCCGCGGCGTATCTCCGTGTGGCGGTCACGCTGGAGTCGATCGACGCCCAGGTGGACGCGCTGCACCGGTACCTGGCGGTCTCGGCGTCGATCGTGGGGGCCGTCGCCCTGGTGCTGACGTACCTGATCACCGTCCGCATCTTGCGTCCGCTGTATCGGCTGACGGACGCGGCCGAAGCCGTGGCGGGCGGGAACTACGAGCAGAAGATCCCGGCCGGGGGGGCGGACGAACTGGGGACGCTGGCCCGTGCCGTCGACCACATGCGGGGCGTGTTGACGCGGCAAGTGAGCGAATTGCGGGAGAATTCCCAACGGCTGGAAACGGTCCTGAGCAGCATGACGGAGGGCGTCTTGGCCGTCGATGCCGGCCAGCGCGTCCTGCTCGCCAACGCGGCCAGCCGGGCGCTGCTGGACATTGCAACACGCGAGGTGTTGGGCCGGCCGTTGCTGGAGGTGACTCGCCATCGTCGCGTGCGCGAGGCGGTCGAGGAAGCGCTTCGGCTGCACGAGCCTTGTGAATTCGAGTTCGAGGACGGCGGCCTGAACCGCCGCTACCTGGTGGTTCGCGCCAGCCGCCTGCCGGGCGAACCCTGCCCCGGTGTCGTGGTGGTGCTGTACGACGTCACCGAGCTGCGCCGCTTGGAGAACGTCCGGCGGGAGTTCGTGACCAACGTCTCCCACGAGCTGAAAACACCGCTGGCCTCGATCAAGGCTTACGCCGAAACGCTGCGGCTGGGCGCGATCCATGACGCGGAGCACAACGAGCTGTTCGTGGCGCGGATCGAAGAGCAGGCGGACCGGTTGCACCAGCTGATCCAGGATCTGCTGCACCTGGCGCAGGTCGAGTCGGGCCGCCAGGCGTTCGACATCCGGGATGTCTCGCTGGGCGCTGCGATCGAGCGCTGCGTGCCCGTCTACCGCGAACGGGCGCAAGCGAAGCGACTGACTTTCGAAGTTGCCTCCTGCCCTGTCGCCGTCGTGGTCCGTGCGGACGAAAGCGGCTTGGAGACCATCCTCGACAATCTGATCGGCAACGCCATCCAGTACACGCCGGAAGGCGGGCGGGTGACGGTTCGTTACCGCGAAGAAGGCAACAGCGCGGTGTTGGAGGTGGAGGATACCGGCATCGGCGTCTCGCCGCGCGACCAGGAACGGATCTTTGAACGCTTCTACCGCGTCGACAAGGCCCGTTCGCGCGAGTTGGGCGGGACCGGCCTGGGGCTGGCGATCGTCAAGCACCTGGCCCAGGCCTTCGGGGGCCAAGTCAGCCTGACCAGCGACTTGGGAAAGGGCAGCGTGTTCCGAGTCCGGCTGCCGCTGGCGAAGTGAGTGGCCGGCCGCCGGCACCGGCGACGAATCCCGCTCCGGCTTGACCCACGCCGACTCGCGCGGTAGCGTCTTGGTCCCTAGCGCGCCACAACATTCTGCCAGAGAGATTCGCCATGCCGACCGGGAGTCAGAGCATCCAGGCGGCGATCGACATCCGCACGCGATACATGCGGCACGTGCGCGAGAATCGTTCCGCCGCCCAGCGCCTCGCCGATTTTGCCAGGCTGCAGGAGGGTTCGTTCCGCGTGCTGCGCCAGTCGCCGCACGGATATCAGTACTTTCTCCGAAGAAATCTGGCTTCGCGCCGCGCGGAGGTGATCGATGGCGTGTGGAAACCCGTTTCCCCTGCTCGACGTGCTCAGCAGCCATAGCGTCCCTTTTGTCATCATCGGCGGCCATGCGGTAGTCTATCATGGATTCGTGCGCGCCACCGAAGACACGGACGTCGTTTTCCGGCGCACGCCCGAAAGTGAAGTGTCGTTGTTGGCTGCCTTGTCCGAGGTGAACGCGCGTTGGATCGGCAACGAAATCGATCCGGACACGGGAATCGAGCGGACCTTCCCCGTCTCCCTGCCGTACATCCGCGGCAGCCGGATGATGATGCTCGTCACCGACTTCGGGTTCTTGGGTGTTTTCGACGACATTCCGGGTCGTCCCGATGAGCCGGTCGAGCAGTTGTTCGACACCGCCGCGCAGGGGGAACGCTACAAGTATGTTTCGTTGCGGTGGTTGAGGGCTATGAAAGCGGCCGCCAATCGTCCCCAGGACCGGATCGACCTGGAGAACCTCCCTGCGGATTCGTAGTCAAGCGGACTTCAGTGAACAGGTTCTGCCGCTTGCCGTGCCCCCGCCGAGTTGCCCTGGAGTTGCACTGGGAGATGTCTGTGGGGCTCTTGCCGTAGGCGCGATCGGGCAGTCCAATAATTCGGACGTGTCCCCGGTCCGTTCGTCCTCCAACTCTCGGCGCTAGCCGAGTAGAAATGCGATCCAGCCATGAAACGACTCAGCCTTGTTTTGGCGTGCTTGTCCGTTCTGTGCGGCCACGCCCTCGCCGCCGAGCCGGCGCAGACGAAATCCACGTTGGCCAACGTGGCCTACGGCACGCACGAGCGGCAAGTGCTCGACTTTTGGAAAGCCGAATCGTCGCGGCCCACGCCGGTGGTGTTCCACATCCACGGCGGCGGCTGGGTGGCGGGCGACAAGGCGCGGGTTGCCAGCCTGGACAAGTACCTCGCGGCCGGCATCTCGGTCGTCTCCATCAACTACCGCTACTCGACGCAAGCCATGCTGGCGGGAATCAAACCGCCGGTACAGTGGCCGTTGAGCGATGCCGCGCGGGCCTTGCAGTTCGTGCGCAGCAAGGCGGGCGAGTGGAACCTGGACAAGAAGCGGATCGGGGCCACAGGCGGCTCGGCGGGCGCATGTTCCAGCCTATGGCTCGCGTTGCACGACGACATGGCCGACCCGCAGAGCGACGACCCGGTCGCCCGCGAGTCAACTCGCTTGTGGTGCGCCGCCGTGATCGGCGCCCAGACCTCGCTCGATCCGAAACAACTGAAGGAATGGACGCCCAACAGCCGTTACGGCGGACACGCGTTTGGCTTTATGCCCGACCCGAAGGACAACAAGACGCGCGACACGCAGTTCGCGGAGTTCCTCGCCGCGCGGGAATCGGTTTTGCCCTGGATCAAAGAGTACTCGCCCTACGAACACGTCACCGCGGACGACCCGCCGATCTACATGATCTACTCGGCCCCGCCCGCGCTGGGCCAGGAACAAAAGGACCCGACGCACACGGCGAACTACGGCGTGAAACTCCAGGAGCGGCTGCGCAGCGCGGGCGTCGATTGCGAACTGGTCTATCCCGGCGCGCCCGACGTCACGCACCCGAAGGTCGAGGACTACCTGATCGACAAACTCACAGAAGCAAAACGCTAGATGGTCTTGTGTGATTCTGGGATCGATGTTCATGTTCGGCGCAGGTCTCCCGACCTCATGTTCGGCGCAGGTCTCCCGACCTCATGTTCGGCGCAGGTCTCCCGACCTCGCCGAAACCGCCGACCGCAGGTCTCCACGACCTCATGTTCGGCGCAGGTCTCCCGACCTCGCCGAAACCGCCGACCGCAGGTCTCCACGACGGTTTTGGGAGACCTGCGGTCGGGAGACCGCAGCACAACCGGCGTCCGCGCAGTTCCGGCACGGCCAACTGCCCGATCCCCGCACGAATTCCTGCCCGAACTGCGAGCACTTGTTCCGGCCTGCTTTGGGAGCACGTGATGGCTGAAAACCGGTTCACTGTCTTCGTAGGATCGTTGCTGGCGATGCTGCTCGTTCTCCTGTTCTTGTCGCCGCCGGGCCATGCTGAGCCGGCTTCGGACCGCGTCGAGTTGCTGCCCACGCCGAAACAGGTGCGTTGGGGCGACGGCCAGCCGGTGCTGGTGGCTCGGCCGGGCGAAGACGCCGCGGCGGCTTGCATCGTGGCCGGGCCGCAAGCAGGGCACGCGGCCGAGGTTCTGGCGGCACGGCTGCAGGCGCCGATCGCTCGCAGCGCGCCGCCGGGGTGCCTGCCGATCGTGCTCCAGGTCGATGCGAGCGCGGAGTTCGCCGCACAACTGGGACGCGACTCGCGTCCGGAAGCCTATCGACTGGAGATCAGCCCCACGGCAGTGAAGGCCATCGGCACCGAACCCGAGGGACTGATCCGTGCGGCAGCGACGCTCCTGCAACTCCTGCAAGTGGCCGACGGACGGGTCTGTGTGCCGTTGGCGGAGATTACCGACTGGCCCGACGTCCGCTATCGGTGCGCCTCCGACTGGCTGGTCAATGTCGAGGCCAACCGCTGGAGCTACGACTGGGGCGACGGGCGGAAGAAGTATCAGGCCCGCGTCGAGCGGATGCTGGATTTCTGTTTTCAGTACAAGATCAACATGGTCTGGTTCGACGGCTTCGGCTGGAACGTCGAGCGCACGCCGGATTATGCCGATCTGATGCGCCATTGCACGCGAGCGGCGCGCCGGCGGGGCATCCGGCTGGTGTTCGCCGGTTATGGCGGAGGTTATGGCACGTCGTACCAGAAGAGCGAGATCTACCGCTGCGGCTACTTCGGCCAGACGTTCCTGAACCGGCGTCCGTGGCCCGACGGTCCCGAATATCCCTGCCGCGGCATGGAGCACATCGAGCAAAGCCGGCGCTACGGCACCTGCCTGTCGAACCAAGACTTGGCCGCGGCGAAGATCGCGGAGCTGAAACGCTTCGTGGCGGCGGTCGAGCCGGGGTTCCTGTACATCCACGACATCGACACGGGTTCCTGGCGCGAGAGCGCCAGTTCGTGGAAGCTGCGCTGCGAGGCCTGCCGGCAGCGCTGGCCCAGCGACGATCTGGCCGGCCCGCAGGGCCAGGCCGGCGCGCTGGCGGAGTGGTTCGGCCGGGTCCGCAGCGCGCTGGACGGCGTGACGACCGAAGGCGGCTATCGCGCGGCCGACGACCTGACGCTGATCTTCGTCTCGCCGCTGTACACGGTCTATTACGAGAAAACGCCCGCCGACGTCTGGCAACGCGAGGTGGAGTACTTCTGCGCCTTGGGCCGGCTGTTCGGATCGGCACGCAACGTGGAGATCGGTTTGCGCGAGCAGTTCTACGCACCGGACGGCAGCACGAAGATCGCCCAATTGCGCAGCGCGATGGACCGCGCGGGTGCCCGCCTGGGACTGCACGTCATCGCCTTCGGCGGCGGGGATCACTACCAGAGCGACGATCTGGTCAATATCTCCGGCGCCATGACGCCGTTTTATCAAGGCGCCGAGTCGATCTGCTTGTCGAACGGAGGTGTACACGAAGAGCCCGTCCAGGTGCTGAACGCCGAGTTCCTCTGGAACGGCAGTGCCGGCGGCTATCGCCCCGCGCCGCCCGACGAAGCTTCGGCCGCGGAGCTGTTCCGTCGCATGACTCGTGGCCTCTGCCGGCCGCCCGAACTGTTCGCGCCCGGCCAGCTGTTCCAGCGCATCTGCCATCGCCTGTGGGGACCGGCCGCGGGGCAAGCCATGTACTTGGCCTATACGGTCCCTGGCGAATCAGGCGACGGGCCGGTCAGCCGCGTGTGGTGGAGCGTCACCTCGTGCCTGGCACGACTGCGAGCCCAGCCGACGGCGCATGCCATCGACTGGAACCAGGAACATGCCCGCTGGCTGCGGCGTTTGACGCACACGCGCCAGGCCTTGGCCCACGCCCAGGAGGCCGCCCGTTTGTGCGACCAGGAGGACGTGCGGTGGTTTGCCCAATCGCTCGATATCGGCTCCCGGTTTGCGGAGGCGATGGTCGACGCCCTGCAGTTGCGGGTGCAAGACGATCCCGCGGTGCGCGCTGGCCTGCTCAAAACGCTGCAAGACCTGGAAAAACACATCGCCACCGTCACCCCGCTGGAGAAAACCGACATCCTAGGCGGCGATCCCGGCTGCTGGCTGGAGTCGATCGCCCACCTGCGCGTGTTGTGTTCCTCCGGCAAGACCACCGAGCTGCCAACGCGGCGATGATCGGTCCATGACTCAGCCCGATACCAACCTACGTCTTCCATTTGTTGGCAGGAGTTACGCGATGTATCGTTGTCTGCACAAGATATTGCTGGGCATGGTGATTTTCGGCCTGAGTTGTCTGGCCCGCTGGGCGGTTGCCCAAGCGGCCGAGGAGCCGAACGTGCCGGCCGGCGCTGCGGCGGCGGCCGTCCGCGACTGGGGGGCCAAGGGCGACGGCCAGGCCGACGACACGGCGGCCCTCCAACAAGCGGCCGACCGCGGCGGCGAAATCCGCTTCGTCCGCGGCACCTACCGCATCACGCAGCCGATCGTCATCGACCTGGACTGCGTCGGCACCACGTCGGTTGTGGGCGAGGGCACGGCCACGATCGTGATGGCCGGGCCGGGGCCGGCGCTGAAGTTCATCGGCACGCACGGCGGCACCGCGGATCCGAACAGCGTCAAGGACAACGTCTGGCAGCGGCAGCGCAACCCGATGATCGACGGCCTGGAGATCGTCGGCGAGCATCCGGAGGCGATCGGCCTGTGGCTGGAAGGCACGATGCAGCCGATCGTCACCCGGCTGGCCGTGCGCAAGGCGCTGCACGGCGTATACCTGACGGGGCGCAGCCGCAACGTGATTGTCAGCCAGTGCCACCTGTACGACAACCGCGGCGTGGGGTTGTACCTGGACAAACTGGACCTGCACCAGGTGAACGTCACCAATTGCCACATCAGCTACAACGGCGGCGGGGGAATCGTGGTCCGCGGCAGTTCGGTCCGCAACCTGCAGATCGGCAGCTGCGACATCGAGGCCAACATGGCGGCCGACGGACCTCCGGCCGCGAACGTGCTGCTGGACTGCACCGAGGAACGCTCGTCGGTCCGCGAAGGAGCGATCGTCGGCTGTACGCTCCAGCACAGCGGCTCGGCCCCCGATTCGGCCAACATCTGCTTCCTGGGCCGCAGCGCGGCGGAACCGCAGAAGGTCGGCTTCTTCTCGATCTCCGGCAATCAAATCAGCGACACCTGCGTGAACGTGCACCTCGTTCACGCCCGCGGCGTGAGCATCACCGGGAACACGTTTTTCCTCGGCCACCAACACAACTTGCTGGTCGAGGACGGCTCGCAGATCGTGGTCGGGGCCAATCTGTTCGACCGCAATCCCGACTACCCGCCCGGCAGCCGCGACGGCCTGGTGCTGACGGATTGCCAAGACTGTACGCTCAGCGGCTTTCAGGTCTACAATACTCTGGCCGACGAAGGGGCCCTGGTCCTGCGGCGCTGTCGGCGGGTCAACATGACCGGGTGTACGATCCTGGACTGCGACGCCTGCGGGCTGCTGCTGGACGATGTCCACAGCGTGCGTGTCTCCGGGTGCCTCGTCCGCGACGATCGTCCTGCCGAGGCCCGGCCCGTTGCTCTGCGGCTCACCGCCGGACGGGAGAACATGATCGTCGACAATCTGCTGTCCGGCCAGACGGACATCGCGCCGGGCAGCGGAATGGTTCGGGGCAATTACGCGGCGGAAAAGGAGTAACCAGACCATGTTCACGACTTTCGCCCTGTTGCTGGTCTCGTTGTCCGCGGTCGGCAGAGCCGACGCCTCGGCCGCTGCGCGCCCCAATCTCCTGTTGATTCTTGCCGACGACCTGGGCTACGGCGACGTGAGCTGCTACAACGACCGGGCCAAGGTCTCCACGCCTCACATCGACCGTCTGGCGCGCGAGGGGATGCGGTTCGTTGATGCCCACAGCCCGGCCACGGTTTGCACGCCCACACGCTACAGCCTGATGACGGGGCAAATGGCCTTCCGCGTCCCGCGCGGGGGCACGGTCTTTACGGGCGTCGGCGGCCCGTCG
>Ga0116156_10001962_pt1 | contig 19133 bp, 10 predicted proteins | sample AD_UKC045_MetaG_FD_89891 | JGI IMG/M metagenome (GOLD analysis project Ga0116156, IMG submission 89891) | Active sludge microbial communities of municipal wastewater-treating anaerobic digesters from USA - AD_UKC045_MetaG | ecosystem: Engineered > Bioreactor > Anaerobic > Digestate | place: USA... | reverse complement strand
TCCCTCGAGGAAGAACGGCCTCTTCTCGGGGTAGAAGAGGGCATACCGGAGGTTGATGTCGACCTGGCCGGCGTCCGACTCGACCTGGCTGAAGTCGGGATTGAGGGCCGCGTCCAAGGTCAGGTCGGTCGTCAAGCCGACCTTGGCCGTCAAGCTGACGTCGGTCGCCCTCTCCTCTCTTTTCATCGTTCCCTCGTCGACGGCTCTTCGGTCGGAATGCGTTACGGCCGGGAGGATCTCGACGACGCGTTTGAACCGCCACCCGGTGACGGCGATCGGCTGGGTCTGAGCGAGAAAGCTGCTCTTGTCGGGGTAGACGGGCGGGGCGCTGGCCATTTCCGAGGTTCGGACGATCTGGCGGAAGTAGGCCAGCCGGATGGTGATCGTCTTGCCCGAAGGAAACCGGATGCTCTGCAGCGGGACGCGGTATTCGACGATATAGCCCTGGTCGTCGAGCCGGCCCTTGCTGTCCCAGACGAAATCTTGTTCGGCGGTCAAGTTGCCGTCGGTTGTCATGATGCCGTCGCCCTGGACGCCGAGGGGATTGACCAGGAAAGAATAGCCGTTCTGCATCGTGTTGTAGGTGTCGACCACGATCCCGACGAAATCGTCGGCGTACATGTCGTCCCGCTTGGCCAGGGTGGCCTTGATCTTGGACGGTTCCGTGTCATAGCACCGGAAGGCGAAGTAGAGGTTGTCGGCATCGTACAGGAAATACGCCTCGGTCTTCTGGCTGGGCTCCTTGCCGTAGTCCGGCTGAAACGTCTTGAATTCCGACATGGCGTAAGCCCCGTCCCATTCGCCGGGATCGAGCCTGCCGTCGATGACGGGGGGCTTGGCCGTGGTGGCCAGCTCGAGAGTCGTCAAGGCGGAAAGAAAAACGGGAAGAAAAACAGCGGTCAAGGCAACCGCGGTGATGAGTTTTCTCAAGCGGGTGTTCATGTCGAAATCCTCCGTAAAGCAACCGCGCGGCAATCGTCGTTGACCGCCCGTTCATTCGGATATACGGTGCGGAGGGAAAAAAGGTTCATGTCAACCTTTTCCTCCGCCCGAGAGTCTTTCCTTCTGTGAGCTTGGAAAATAACATGAGAGGATGTCATGAATAATCGTTTCTTCCGCATCGGAGCCGCTTTATTGATCCTCGGCGCCGTCGGACAGGTTCTGGCCGGCGCGGCCGGCGGTCCCGGCGTCAAGAAATGCGCGGCGATCCGGATCGGCGAAAGCGTCCCGGTCATCGACGGCCGGCTCGTCGATTCCGCCTGGGAGAACGGATCCTGGGAAAGCGGCTTCGTCCAAAGAGATCCCTACGAGGGGCGGGAACCTACGGAACAAACGTCCTTCAAGATTCTTTACGATGATAAAAATGTTTACGTCGGCATCCGGGCCCATGATACCCGCCCCAACTTGATCGAAAAACGCCTCGGCCGCCGGGATCAAGCCGGCGGGGACGTGGTTCTGGTCGCTTTCGACAGTCTCCATGACCACTTGACCGCTTATGTCTTCTCGGTCAACGCCGCCGGAGTCAAGGCCGACCAGATCGTGGCAAACAACGGCCTTTCCGCCGGCGGCGGGGAGGAAGACATGAGCTGGGATCCCATTTGGGACGCGGCTGTTTCCTCGGATGATCAAGGCTGGTCGGCCGAAATGAGGATTCCTCTCTCCCAGCTTCGGTTCGGGGCCAAGGACGAGCAGGAATGGGGGCTCCAGGTCCTTCGGACCCTGTTTCGGACCAACGAAACTTCCGAGTGGCAGCTCATTCCCCGAAAAGCCCCCGGCTGGGTTCACCTCTTCGGCGAGCTGGGCGGGCTGGCGGGCCTGGCCGCGCCGCACCAAGTCGAGGTCATGCCTTACGCGGTCGGAAGCCTGATGTCCTCCCGCCCCGTCCCGGGGAATCCCTTCGCCACCGGGCGGAACCGGAGGCTGCGGAGCGGCTTGGACGGCAAGGTCGGGGTGACGAGCGACCTGACGTTGAACCTGACCATCAATCCCGATTTCGGGCAGGTCGAGGCTGATCCCTCCGTGGTCAATCTGACGGCGCTCGAGACGTTTTTACAGGAGAAGCGTCCGTTTTTCATCGAGGGCCGGAATCTTTTCGATTTCCGGCTCACGAGCGGCGACGGCGATTTTTCCTACGACAACCTTTTCTATTCCCGCCGGGTAGGCCGCTCACCCCAGGTCATGCCCGGGGGGCCTGGTTTCGTCGACATGCCGGCGGCCGCGACGATCTTGGGCGCGTTCAAGCTGACGGGGAAAACCAAGTCGGGATTTTCCCTCGGCCTCATGGAATCGGTCACGTCGCGGGAATCGGCCTCGGTTTTTCACGATGAGGTTTACACCGATGTGGCCGTGGAGCCCCTGACCAATTATTTCGCCGCCCGGGTTCAAAAGGACTGGAACAGCGGGGCGACGGTCCTCGGGGGGATGATCACGGCCGTCAACCGGGAGGCGGCCGGCGAAGCGTTCGAGACTCTTCACCGGGCCGCTTATTCCGGAGGGATTGATTTTTCCCACAGCTGGGGAAACCGGAATTATTACCTCAGCTTCAAGGCTGTGACGAGCCATGTCCGGGGAACGGCCGAGGCGATCCTGGCGACCCAGCTCTCTCCCCTCCGCTATTTCCAGCGTCCGGACGCGGGATATGTCACTCTCGATCCCAGGCGGACGTCCTTGACCGGCACGGGGGGCAATTTCGAGATCGGCAAGCAGGGCGGGGGAAACTGGACGTATGCCGCCGGCGTGACGTGGCGCTCGCCCGGGCTGGAGCTCAACGACGCCGGCTATCTCCGGCAGACGGACATGATCATGGCGTTCGTTTGGGCCGGATACCGGGTCACGGAGCCCTTCGGGCCGTTCCGCCGAGTCAATGTCAACTTCAACGGTTGGGCGGGCTTCAACTTCGGCGGGGAGACCATTTTCGAGGGCGGCAACGTCAACCTCAACCTGACCTTGAAAAATGAATGGGAGGCCGGTTTCGGCTACAATCCCCAAGGGCCCTCCCTCTCCGCGGCGGCTCTCCGCGGCGGACCGACTCTGTATTTGCCGGGGGGGAACCACTTCTGGGGGTATGTCGGGACCGATTCGCGCAGGAAGGTCCGGTTCTCCCTTTTTGGAAGCGGGGGCCGGCGGGGGCCGGCCGAGATCGTTTCTTGGAGCATGTCCCCGGAGTTGACCGTCATCCCCAGCTCCGCCTTCCAAGTCTCCCTCGCTCCGTCCTATTCCCGGAACGACAACGTCCTCCAATACGCGGGAACGCGGACGGCCGGCGGGGAGCCGCGATACGTCTTCGGGACGATCAGCCAGGAAACGCTGGCCCTGACCTTGAGGATGACCTACTGCCTCACGCCGGACTTGACGATCCAATATTACGGGATGCCGTTCGTTTCGGCCGGCGCCTACCGCGATTTCAAGACGATCCTGAATTCGCGGTCCCGGATCCCCGAGGAGCGGTTCCGCTTGCTGGGCGAGGCGGCCGTCTATGATCCGTCCGCCCGGCAATACCGGGTGGACGAGAACGGGGACGGAACCGTGGATTACGCGTTCGGAAATCCGGACTTCAATGTCCGTGAATTCCGCTCCAACCTCGTCCTCCGCTGGGAATACACTCCCGGCTCGGCCCTCTACGTCGTTTGGTCGCAGGGGAGGACGGGATTTCTTCCCGAAGGCTCATTCGATTACGGCCGGGATTTAGGGGGCCTTTTCGACACCCACCCGGATAATGTCTTCCTGATCAAATTTTCCTATTGCTTCCAGCTTTGAGACGGCCGTCCCGGAGGGAAGGATTCCCTTCCCGCCGGGATCAGGGCGTTTCCTTTTTCTTTCCGTCCCTCTTGTGTTCGAACAGGTAGTATACGACCGGAACGACGACCAGGGTGATCAGGGTGGAGCTGGTCAAACCGCCGACGACGGCCCGGGCCAGCGGGGCTTGGGCTTCCGCGCCCTCGCCCAGGGCCAGGGCCAGGGGGATCATGGCGATGATGGTCGTCGCGGCCGTCATCAGGATCGGCCGAAGGCGGCGATGACCGGCCTCGATGACCGCGTCCCGGAGGCCCATCCCGTCCCGGCGTCGAAGCAGGTTCGTGTAGTCGACCAGGAGGATGGCGTTGTTGACGACGATCCCGCCGAGCATGATGCAGCCGATATAAGATTGCATGTTGAAGGTCGTCCCGGTGATCCAGAGCATCAGGACGACGCCGATGACCGCCAGGGGGACGGAAAACATGACGATGAACGGATCGCGGAGCGACTCGTAGAGCATGGCCATGATCATGTAGACGAGAAGGAGGGCCAGGGTGATGCTCAAGAGGAGTTCGCGGAAGGCCTTCTGCTGTTCCTCGTAGTCGCCGGTGAAGTTGATCGCGAAATTCGAGGGCGTCGGGATCGTGCGCAAGGCGCGCCGGGCGTCGGCCAGGACCGAGCCCATGTCCCGGCCGGCGATGTCCCCCGTGACGGTGACGACCCGTTCCCGATCCCGCCGCTCGATTCGGATCGGCCCCCGGCGGGGCTGGACCCGGGCGACGTTGCGGAGACTGACGGCCCGACCCTCGGAATTGGTCAAGGTCAGGTCGAGGATCTCGTCGATGGACAGGAACTCGGAGTCTTTCACCTTGACCAGGACCCGGTACTCGCGCCCGCCCTCGCGGAACGTCGTGGCCTGGGTGCCCATGAGGATGGTCTGGATCGTCTGCCCGATCTGGGTGATGGACAGCTTCTGGTCGGCCGCCGCCTTGCGGTCGACGATGAACAGCTCTTCCGGATTCCCCAGGTCCCGGCTGATCCGGGTGTCGGTCACCCCGGGGAGGGCTTCAACCTTCTTCTGGACCTGCCGGGCCAAGTCTTCGGCGACGAGAAGATCATAGCCGCGGATCTCGATCTGGAGGCGGGCCATCGAGCCGCCTCCGCGCATCATCATGCCTTGCTGGCCGCCGGTGGCCCGGGTCCGGATGATGACGCCCGGGATATCGCTCAGGTCGCGGCGGAGGTCGGCCGCGACCGTCTCGCTGGAGCGCGAGCGCTTGTTTTTCGGAACGAGCTTGACGGTGAGGTTGCCCGTGTTCGAACCGCTCCGCCAGCCCCCGCCTCCGGCGTTTTCCTCGAGGCTGATCATTTCCGGAACCGTCCGCCGGACGACGGCCGACACTTGTTTGATTTTATCGTCCATGAGGCCGAGGCGCGTGCCGACTTCCATCTCGACGCTCACCCGGACCTCGCCCTCGTCCGTCGCCGGCATGAACTCGTTGCCCACGGCCCGGATGAGCAGCAGGCTGACGATGAGGAGACCGCCGGCGATTCCCAGAATCACGGCCTTGTGATCAAGGGCGTAGACGAGCAGGCGGCGGTAGGCCTTCTCCAGCTTGGCCACGACGCCCCGGGTCGACCGGACGAAGGCGACGTGGAATCCCGGGGCCGAGCCCGGCTCGATTTTCTCCACACGGAGATAGCGGCTGCAGAGCATCGGAACCAAGGTCAGGGCGACGAAGAGAGAGACGATCAGGGAGAAGCTGATCACGTAAGCCAGCTGCTTGAACATGATCCCGGACATCCCGCGGATGAAAACCATGGGCATGAAGACCGAAACGGTGGTCAGCGTGCTGGCGATGATCGCCGAGATGACCTCTTGGCTTCCCAGGACGGAGGCTTGGCGGATGGGCAGGCCGCCTTCGTGCAGGCGGTAGATGTTTTCCAGGACGACAATGCCGTTGTCGACCATCATGCCGACCCCCAAGGCCAGGCCGCCCAGGGTCATGATGTTCAAGGTGAAGCCGCCGAAGTAAATCAGGGCGAACGTCCCGATGATGGAAATCGGGATGGCCGCCCCGATGACCAGGGTGCTCCGGATATTGCCCAGGAAGAACAGCAGGACGAAGACGGCCAGCATTCCGCCGTAGAGAGCCGAGGAGCCGACGTTGTTGATCGCCCGCCGGATATACTGGGCGCTGTCGCTGACGACGATCAGCTCGATCTGGGGCAGGTCTTCCCGGATCTTGGCCAACTCGGCCTTGATGCCCTCGGCCACGGCGACGGTGTTCTTGCCGGACTGCTTGTTGATGGCGATCCGCGTGCCGGGCTTGTCGTTGATCCGGACGACCCGGGTGATCTTGCGGAAGGTGTCCTCGATGGAGGCGATGTCCCTGAGCAGGATGGGGGAACCGTTCCGAAAAGCCACGACGGTGTTCCGGATCTGGTCCAGGTCGGTGAACGCCCCCGGGATCCGGAGAAGAATTTCATAGTTGCCCCGCTCGATCTGGCCGATGGGCAGGTCGAGGTTTTCCCTGCGGATGACGGACGTGATCGTGTCCATCGGGATCCCCAGGGCCTTGATCTTATCGGCCTGGAGGTTGACTTGGATCTCCCGCTCGCGTCCTCCCCAGACGTCGACCGAGGCGACGCCGGGGACGCGCTCGAGCCGGTAGACGATCTGCTCGTCGATGAGGCGCCGGGTTCGGATCGGGTCGAGATTGCTGAGGACGCCGACCATGAGGATCGGGAACTGGGCCGGATCGAATTTTCGGAGCGTCGGCCGGTCCACGTCCTCGGGCAGGCGCCCGACGACCCGGTCCAGCCGCTCCCGGATGTCGTCGGCGGCCGCGTCCAAGTCCGTCCCCCAATCGAAGGTGACCCGCACGACGCTGCTGCCTTCCGACGAGGTGGAAAAAACCTCCTCCACTCCCGGAACCGCGCTCATCGCCTCCTCGATGGGCCGGGTGATGAGTTCCTCGATCTCCTCGGGCCCGGTGTTTTCGTAGGAGCAGACGACGTTGACGGTCGGATAGGTGATCTCGGGCATCAGGTCGACGGGCAGCCGGTTGAGGGCGACGAAGCCGACGACGACGATGACCAGGGTGATCATCACGGTGAAGACCGGCCGCCGGATGGAGAATTCGGAAATGGTCATCGCGTTGCTCCGTGGGGCTTGCCGGCCGGATCCGCGGCCGGCGGCCCGCCCCCGTTTGCCTGCGGCAGGATCAGGCCGACCCCGTCCTCCAGGAGATGCTGGCCGAGGGTGACGACCTGCCCGGTCAGCCCGGCCGGTTCGACGACCTCCGCCCATTCCCCGGAAACGATCCCGGTCCTCACCGGGACGAAGACCGCCTTCCTCGTTTTTAAATCGGCCAGAAAAACGCCGGCCGCTCCGGCGCGCTGAACGACCGCGCTGAGCGGGACGATCGTCGCCTCCGCCCGCCGGTCGTACTCGATTTCGGCGGTGATAAACATCCCCGGCTTGAGGAGGCCGTTCGGATTCTCGATCTCGATTTCGACGCGGGCCTGCCGGGACGTTTCGTTCAGCAGGGGCGACATCCGGGCGACCCGCCCGATAAAGGCCGTGTCGGGGAACGCCGTGCTCAGGATGTTGGTTTCCTGGCCGGGCTGGAGGCGGTAGGAATCCCGGTCGGTGACGAAGATCACGGCCGTGATGGGGTGGAGCTCGATGATCGACAGGATCGCGCCGTTGGCCGGGAGCATCGATCCCTCGGTGACAAAGCGTTCGCCGACGTACCGGACCGCGCTTCCCCGCTCCCAGGCGGCCTGGATCCGGGTATAAGACAGCCGGAGGCGGGCCGTTTCCAGGGCCGCGGTCCGGTTGGCTTCCTGGGCCTGGGCGACATTGGACCGGGCTTCCTGGGCTTCATACTGGGCCCGGGCGGCGTCGAGCTGCGAATCCGATTGGATGCCCTTGGCGTGGAGCGACTTGGCTCTTTCCAAGTCCCGCTTGACCATCTCCAGGGAGCTTTTCGCCTCGGCCAGGTTGGCTTGGGCGACGCGGAGATCGGCCTCGGCCTGGGCGACTTGCTGGCGATACTCATCGTCCTCGAGAACGGCGACCAGCTGGCCCTGCCGGACGGTGTCGCCGATATCGACCAGAAGCTGCTTGATCCGGCCCGAGATTTTGGGAGCGACGGTAAAGCTCGTCTTGGGGATCAGGGTGCCCGAGAACAAGCCCACGTCGCGGATCGGCCCGCGGCGGATCGCGGCGGTTTCGACGGCGACCATGACGTTCCGGGGCCCGTTCTGCGGGCCTTTCTTGGCGAAAAAGACTTGATAAGCGCCCCAACCGGCCGCGATCAGGACGGCGGCCAAGGCGATTTTCACCGGGAGCTTGGCCCGGCGGAGGATTTGAAAAAACGATTGTTTAGGCATGGCGGATCTCGCTTGGGAATTGGTGTCGTTTGACGGTTTATCGGTCATGGGAGGAACAGTCATCTCTCCGCCGGCCCGCCGGATTCCCCGGGAAGCGGGACGCGCTCCATCTCCAAGCCTTTGCCTTGGGCCCGGTAGAGGCCGGCCAGCGAAACATTGTAATCGACGACGGCCTTCAGTTCCATGGTCAGGGCGTTGGCCAGGTCCCGCTGGTATTGAAGGATGAAATAATTGGTGCTCAGCCCGACTTTGAGCTTCTCCTCCTCGGCCTCGAGCTTCTTGGCCGCGTTTTCCCGGGCGACCCGGTAGGCCTGAATCCGGAGGTAATTGGTCTCGACCGCCCGGACGGCGGTCCGGATATCAAGGAAAATCTGTTGTTCCTGGTTTTTCATCCGGAGCTGGGCCTGCTCGAGAGCCAAGTCGGCTTGGGCCACGAACGCCCGGGAAAAGACCGTGCTCAGGGGGATGTTCAAGCTCAATCCGAGAGACCAGTTCTTGTACCTGAAATCCATGGCATCCTTCAGGGCTTGACCGCCGCCGGCCGGGACGACCCCGATGATCTTGCCCGATAAGGCGTTGTTGTTCTCATAGATGATTTGCGTTCCCGAGATGCCCGGGCTCCACAGCGAAGCCTGCAGGCGCAGATCGGGCGCCGTCTGGTTTCGGGCGTAGCTGAGGTTGAACCGGCTCGTTTCCATGCCGACCCGGGCCGCCTGGAGATCGGGACGGTTCTCATAAGCTTCGCGGAGAGCCCGGTCGAGATCCACGTCCGGCTTGGAAACCGACGGCGAATCAGTCGGGATGATGTGGAGGGAGGCGGCCCGCGTATTCTCCGCCTCGAGGTTCATCAGGGTTTTCAAGAGGTCCTCGCTGTTGCGGACCATGGCCTCCGCCTCGAGAATATCCGCTTCCCGGGTGGAGACGTCGGCTTGGGCCGTCAAGATTTCGATGGGGGGCAGGGTGCCGGCTTCGATCTCGGCTTTATTTTTTTCCAGCAGCTCCCGGGCCAATTTCAAGGATTGCCGCCGGACATTCAAATTTTCCCGGCTATACACGAGATTCCAATAAGCGCTCTTCGCCCGGTAGACGTATTCCTCCATCGTCTCGCTGAGGTTGTATTCGGACATGTCGCGGTTGTTCCGGGCCAGGATGAACTCCCGGCGGCTCATTTTCCAGCCGAAATCCTTGAGAAGAGGCTGGGAAAAATTGAACCGGAGGGTGCTGCCGAAGCGCGGGTTGATGGTTTGGAATTGCCGGGTGGTATCCGATTTATAGCCGATGAGGCTCATGGAGAGGGTTCCCCCGGTCGGAAGAACCTGGGAAAATTGGGAGGAGTAATCATTTTGCAGCGTGGAGACGGCCGCCCCGGCGGCGTCCAGGAATGAATACGAGGCGGAGATATTGTCCTGCCGGCTGTAGGAAAGGGCCAGCGAGGGGATGAATTTCTCTCCGGCCAAGGCGACCGCGGCCTCGGCGATTTGCGGCGTGAGAACCTCGGCCGCCAGGCCGAGGTTGTTGTTCAGGGTTTTCTGGATGCATTCCGGCAAGGACAAATTCAGATTCTCCCCTTCCTGGACCGCCGGGGCCGGCAGGGAGAGGACCGCCAGAAGCAGGGGGATGGCTGCGCGGGTAGGGCGTTTCATAATCCGTTAAGACCTCCAAGATGAATCCGGCCCGAAGGCGAGGTAAAAACCAACCTTCATATTTTAGACGAAAAGAGGGCCGTTCTCTTTCCTTTTTTTTCTTTTTGGATAACTGATTGATTTAACGTGAGTCTTGCGGAAAACAAGGCTTTTCGGAAAAGGGAGAAAAAGCGGCTCTTGACCGGGAACAAACTCTTTTCCGGTCTTTTTGGATTATAATGACAACATGAGCACCGCAGAGGCTGGAGTGTTGCTCCTGGCCTTGGCCGGCTTGTTTTTTTCCGGCGGGGGGCCGGCCCCGGGCCGGGACGAGAACACCGTCTTCGCCCGGCGCCGCCAAGCCATGGTCGCCGGGCAGCTCGCCTCCCGAGACATCCGGGACAAGCGCGTGCTTGAGGCGATGGGCCGGGTGCCGCGGCACCTCTTCATTCCGCCGGAGTCCCGGGAGCTGGCCTACGAGGATTTTCCCCTGCCGATCGAAGAAGGCCAGACGATCTCCCAGCCGTATATCGTCGCCCTGATGACCCAGTGCCTGGAGCTCAGGGGCGGCGAGCGGATCTTGGAAATCGGAACCGGCTCGGGGTACCAGGCCGCCGTTCTCTCGGTCCTGGCCGCGAAGGTCTATACCATCGAGTATCACGCCTCCTTGGCCGGGACCGCGGCCGCCCGGCTCGCCGAGCTGGGGTATGCCAACGTCGAGGTCCGCTCCGGCGACGGATTTTTCGGCTGGCCGGAAGCCGCTCCGTTCGACGGCATCATCGTCACCTGCGCGGCCCGGCGCCTGCCCAAACCCCTGTTCGACCAGCTGACCGAAGGAGGCCGGTTGGTGATCCCCTTGGGCCGGGCCGCCGATGTCCAGCGGCTGGTCCGGGTGCGCAAGGTCAAGGAAAAGCCGGTCGAGGAGGAAATCACCCTGGTCCGGTTCGTCCCGATGCTCGGCGCCGATAAAAACAAGAGATAAAGAACGATCATCCCCGCAACCTTTAGCCGGGGGAATTCGTAATGAAAAGTGAGCGTATCCTTCCATATCCCAAAGGAGAGATCATGTCCAAGAAGTCGTGGATGTTCGCTTTGTTGTTCAGCGTCATCGCCTTGTCCGTCATCTTCGCCGAGACGACGGAAGCCCGTCTCCTCCGGTTCCCGGCCGCGTCCGGGGAAGCGATTGTCTTCAGCTCCGGCGGGGATCTTTACACCGTTCCGCTGGAGGGGGGCTTGGCCCGCAAGTTGACAAGCCATCCGGGTTACGAGATGTTCCCCCGTTTTTCCCCGGATGGAAAGACCATCGCGTTCACCGGCGAATATGACGGAAACCGCGAAGTCTACGTCATGCCGGCGGGCGGCGGCATCCCGCGCCGCCTCACCTATACGGCGACCCTCGGCCGCGACGACGTGTCCGACCGCATGGGCCCGAACAACATCGTTATGGGCTGGCGGCCCGACGGCCGGAGCATCGTTTTCCGCAGCCGGATGAGGGAATGGGACGATTTCATCGGACAGCTCTATGTCGTTCCGGCCGAGGGCGGCACCCCCGTCGCGCTTCCCCTGCCGCGCGGCGGCTTCTGTTCCTTTTCCCCGGACGACTCGAAGCTGGCCTACAACCGCGTCTTCCGCGAATTCCGGACCTGGAAGCGGTACAGGGGCGGGATGACCGACGACATCTGGGTTTATGATTTCGAGACGAAAAAGACCGAAAACATCTCGACCAACGAGGCTGGGGATATCTTCCCGATGTGGAGCGGAGAGACGATTTACTTCCTTTCCGACCGCGACGAGAACAAGCGGATGAATCTCTATGCTTACGACGTGAAGACCAAAGAAACGCGGGCCTTGACGCGCTTCGCCGATTTCGACATCAAGTTTCCGTCGCTCGGCCCGACGGCGATCGTCTTCGAGAACGGCGGATTCATCTACCGCTTCGACCTGGCCTCGCAAAAAGCGGCCCGGGTTCCGATTTTCATCGAGGATGACCAGGTTTCGGCCCGGGGACGGATCGCCAATGTCGCCTCGCGCGTCACGAACTACGAAATCTCCCCCGACGGCAAGCGGGCCCTCTTCGGCGCCCGCGGCGAGATCTTCACCGTCCCGGCCAAGTACGGAAACACGCGAAACCTCACCAACACGTCGGGGATCCACGAGCGGAATTCCAAGTGGTCGCCGGACGGCCGGTGGATCGCCTACATTTCCGACGCCTCGGGCGAGGACGAGATCTACCTCCGGCCCCAGGACGGATCCGGCGAGGCCGAGCCGCTGACCTTCAAGGCCGACACCTACAAGTACGGATTCCTGTGGTCGCCCGACGGGAAGAAGATCGCCTGGACGGACAAGCTGTTCCGGCTCCAGTACGTCGACACGGCGACCAAGCAGGTGACTGTGGTCGACCGGGCCGCGGTCGGCGAGATGGGACCGTTCACCTGGTCGCCCGACAGCCGCTGGATCGCCTTTACCAAGCCGGAAGCCGAGGGAATGCCGAAGGTTTATCTTTACGGCCTCGACGGCGGGAAGACGGCCGCGGTGACGGACGGCTGGTACTCGAGCTATGAGCCGGCGTTCAGCGGCGACGGGAAATACCTCTTTTTTGTTTCCGACCGGGATTTCAATCCGCAACTAAGCGAGATCGAGTTCAATTATTCCTATTCCTCGATGGCTCGGATCTATTGCCTTCCCCTGGCCGCCGACACCCCGTCTCCCTTCGCCCCGAAGAGCGACGAGGTCGAAATCAAGAAGGCCGCGGAGGCGGAAAGCCCGAAGAGCGGAGCCAAGGGAAAGCCGGCCGAGCCGAAGAAGTCCGAGCCGGAAAAGCCGGCCGGCGTCACGGTCAAGGTCGACCTCGAAGGCCTGAAGGACCGCCTGATCGGTCTGCCCGTCGAGGCGGCCAATTACGGCGGCCTGGCCTCCGTCGGGGATAAGGTTTTCTACTTGAAATTCAGCCGGGGCCCGGGCGGCGGACCAGCCTTCAAATCCTACAGCCTCTCCGACCGCAAGGAAAGCGACCTGGGCCAGATCGACGGTTATGAGATCTCGGCCGACCAGAAGAAGATGCTTGTCTCCCAGGGCCGGTCTTACGCCATCATCGACCTGCCCCAGGGGCCGGTCAAAATCGAGGACCGACTGGATCTCTCCGGCATGGACATGGCCCTCGACCTCAAGGCGGAATGGGAGCACATTTTCCTGGAGAGCTGGCGCCAGATGAAGTACTTCTTTTATGCCCCCAATATGCACGGGCAAGATTGGGACGCCCTGAGAGAGAAATACCTGCCCTTGGCCCAGGCGGCCGGCTGCCGGGCCGACCTGACCTATGTCATCGGCGAGCTCATCGGCGAGCTCAGCGCCGGCCATACCTACGTCGGCGGCGGCGAGATGCCCGATCTGCCCAAGGTCAAGGTCGGCCAGCTGGGCGCGGTTCTCGTCAAGGACGCCTCGGGATATTTCCGGGTCGACAAGATCCTGCGAGGGGAGAACTGGGACCGCTCGCTCCGCTCTCCGCTGACCGAGCCCGGCGTCGACGTCAAGGACGGGGATTACATCCTGGCGGTCGACGGGCGGCCGACCAAGGAGATGACCGACATCTACGCCTCCCTTCTGAACACCGTCGGCAGGCAAGTCACCCTCACAGTCAACGGGAAACCGGAGGACAAGGGCGGCCGCCGGGTGGTTGTGGTACCCGTCGCCGACGAGCAGAAGCTTGTCTATTACACCTGGGTCCGGGAGAACATCGCCAAGGTCGACAAGGCGACCGGCGGCAAGGTCGGCTACGTCCACATCCCGAACATGGGGCTGGACGGATTGAACGAATTCGTCAAGTATTACTATCCCCAGCTTCGCAAGAAAGCTTTGATCATCGATGTCCGCGGCAACGGCGGAGGCTTCGTTTCCCCTCTGGTTTTCGAACGGCTGCGGCGGGAAATGGCGATGATCGAAATGGGCCGCGACACGATCGCCCGGCCTGATCCCGGCGACGTCCTGGTCGGACCCAAAGTCTGCCTTTTGAACGAATTCAGCGCCTCCGACGGCGACATCTTCCCCTACCGGTTCAAAAAAGCGGGCATGGGCAAGCTGATCGGAAAGCGTTCCTGGGGCGGCGTCGTCGGAATCCGGGGGACCCTGCCGATCTTGGACGGCGGCGTCCTGAACAGGCCGGAATTCGCCCCTTATAATATGGAGGGCAAGTGGATCATCGAGGGCGTCGGCGTGGAGCCCGACATCGTCGTCGACAATGACCCGGCCCGCGAATATGCCGGGATCGACGACCAGCTGAACAAAGCCGTCGAGGTTATTCTCGAGGAGCTCAAGACCAAGGAAGTCACGCTGCCCGGGATTCCGCCCTACCCCATCAAGAAATAGCGGCCCGCCGTTCCGCGGATCTCGTTTCCGCCGGAGCCCGGCTCTTCGGAGCCGGGTTCCGGCGGCTTTTTCGAAGCCGGCCCGACAGAGGCGGCGATCCTGGCCGGCGCCTCGCGAGGCATGGCGGCGGGAGGAAATTTTCTCGTCAGACGGGGACTCCTCTCCCTCGTAAAGGAGCTGAACCCGCTCCGTTCCAAGGCGGAAATCCAAGGGGAAGGCTCCCGCGTCCGGCCTTCCGGAACGGTTCTTGGAAGCCGGAGCGCGGTTGGATGGCAGCCGATCAGCCCGGCCGATTCAGGCGGAGCTTCTCGAAAGAACGAGCTCATCACCGGGACTCGTTCCGCCGGTTGACTTGCCGTCCGCCCGATCATATGATGCTGTGCGTGAAGGATATTTCCGGCTCGACAGACTTAACCGGAACAGACCTCAAGCATTACCGCATCGAGGCGTTCATCGGCCAGGGGGGCATGGGCGTCGTTTACCGCGGCCGGGACACCCGGCTCAATCGTCCGGTGGCGATCAAGCTCCTGAGTCCCGCCCTGGTCGCCAGCGCCGAACGGCGGAACCGGTTCGTCCAAGAAGCCCGGGCCGCGGCCGCCCTCAGTCATCCGGCCATCGCTCAAGTCTATGACATCGACGAGGTCGACGGTTGTCTGTTCATCGTCATGGAGTACATCGACGGCCGGTCCGTCGGCCGGCTGATCGCCGATCGGGAGTTGGATCTCTTGAGCTCCGTCGAGATCGCCTTCCAGGTGGTCGAAGGACTGGAAAAGGCCCACGAGGCCGGGATCCTTCACCGGGACATCAAGTCGGACAACATCATGGTCACGCGCGACGGCCGGGCTAAGCTGCTTGACTTCGGGCTGGCCAAGCTGATGGAACCGGCTCCGGCCGCATCCGCTCCGCCGTCCGATCCTCTCCGGACCTTGACCAAGGACGCCGGCCGGACCTTGCCCGGCCTGGTGATGGGAACGGTCCCCTACATGAGCCCGGAGCAGGCCCGGGGGCGGGACCTCGACGTCCGGAGCGACTTGTTTTCTCTCGGCGTCGTTCTCTATGAAATGGTCACGGGCGAGCTCCCGTTCAAGGGCGAAACGCCGCTGGACACGATGCACGCCATCGCCTACGAGGAAGCCCGGCCGGTGACGGTCGTCCGCCGCAATCTTCCGCCGCAGGTCCACCGCATCGTCTCCCGCTGCCTCCGGAAACGGCCGGAAGACCGCTATCCGGACGCCGAGACCTTGGCCTCCGATCTGAAGCGGTTCAAACTCGACCTGGAATCGGGAAGCCGGACGGACCTTCGGCCGATTGAACGCTTGCAGGCCTGGTTTGACCGGATGATAAGCTCCGTGCCGCTGGGAGCCAAGGGCGTTTGGATCGTCGCCGGGGTCGTCGTTTTAGCGGTCCTCCTCCTTTTCACGAGCTTCAATTGGGGAAGCCTGATCGCCCCGGCCGTTATCGGCGTTTTCCTTTACCGGGGAATTCGGAACAGGAAAAAGCGGCTGCTGGCGGACTTCGCCAAAAAAGTCTCCCGGATGCCCTCCGTCGAGGCCGTCATTTTCCACGACGGCAAGATGACGACGGTCGTGAAGGACGCTCCAGCCTCGGCCTTTGTCCGGATCACCGGCCTCATCGAGGAGATGAACGGAAAGCTGTTTTTCGGCAAGCCCGTGGCGGCCGAGATCGCGAGCGATCTCCCCGCGGAGGAATTTCAAGCTCTCATCCGCCGGCTCGGCGTGCTGTATGTCCGGACGGAGCGGCCCGGAGAACCGCCCGCGGGCAAGCAAGGAAAAAACAAAGACCATTCTTTTTCGGGAATGAAATAAGCGGAAAGAGAGGATGAGCAAAAGGACGAGATGAATCCGGATCCGCGGACGATCGGCGACGTTCTCCTCCGCAGAAACGCCGAGAACTCGGCCCGGCTCGATTTCACCCGGGTCGATGCCTATCCGGAGAACATCCTCAACCGTATCCTCTGGCACGCGGTCCGGGGAAGCGGCGCGCCTTATCCGGCTTGGGCGGTCTCGGCGGAGCGGGAAGACGGGAAGAAGGGGGCTCCGACCAGATGAGGAGTGTTTTTCCTTTGTTTTTAAGTATAATAATAAAAGGGCCGGCCGCCGGGCCGGAGCCGGCGGAAAAAAGAATGGGAGGGACAGGATGAAAAGGGAATTCACAGCCGCGTTTCTGTTGACGGTGATGGCCGTTTCTTGGGCCGCCGCCGCTCCGCCGGCCTCCGATATGGATATTTGGAAGGAATTCCTTCAGCTGCTCAGGTCGGGAACCCTGACGGTCGACTGGATTCATCCGGATGATCCCCGGACCCGGGAATCGCGGCTGACGAATCTGCTGGATTGGACCAAGGACGAAGATTGGTCGGAATGGCGGGCCACTCCAAAGGTCGTCCGTCAAGACAATCTCGTTTCGTTCATCATCGAGGTGGGGAAAAAGCGCCGAGCTCCCTGGACGTATGTCTTTTGTTTCACCGTCGAAGGGGGCCGCTGGTATTACCGATTCGTCGAGGGCGTTTTCCTCCGGCTGGATCAAGTCGTGTCCCTTCCGGCCGACGCCTCCTCGTTCCCCGACCTGTCCGAGGAACGGAAGAACTGGATGCGGCAGGAAATCTATTGGACGAAGATCGTCGGGCTGTTCACCGAGATGACCCGCCTCAAGGGGACGGAATACGCCTTGGGATTTCTCCGGGACGGGGCGGAATACGTCCAGGCGGCGACGTCCTGGATTCCCTATTTTCCCGCATCCCGGGCTTTTATCCTTTACCTCTGCTGGGAGCAGGCGAGGATGCAGGGAAACAAGGTCGTTCTGGAAAAGCTGACCGATCGCGAAGCGGTCGTCCGGTTCGACGATCATCAATTCTTCGCGCTTTACATGCAGACATCCCATCTCCGGGAGCAAATCGCCTTGGGGGATTACATGGGCATCTTCGAGGCGATCTGGCAGGATCGGGCCCGGGCCGCGGGCTGGAATCTCCAGATCGACGGACAAGGCCCGACGATTTATCTGCGCTTCAGCCGTTAGAGGCGCGGGGGGCCGGCCGAAGGACTCGTCTTTTCCATTATAAGCGATCGAGTCGGCCGCCTCTCTTGGGAGCCGGGATCGTCCTTGATCCCCAAATCCGCGATCGTGATCGCAACTCCGGGCGGCTTGAAATACGGCCCGGGGCGTCATAAGATAGGCCGCGACCGGAACGTTTGAAAAAAACCGCTGTTTCCCGGAGGACCGTGATGAACGCACGCCGGCTGAACGCCCTGATCCTGGCCGCCGCTCTTCTTTCCCCGGCTTTGTCCGCCGCGACCCGCGATGGCCGGAATTTCGATTGTTACACGATTGTTGTCGGGAAGGCCGCTTCGGCCGACGGGTCGGTCCTCCTGGCCCATAACGAGGACGATTGGGGCGACAATATCGTCAATGTCCGCCGGATTCCGCCGGGCGATTACGGCCGGGAGAGGAATGTCGCCCTCGGCCGGGGAGCCCATTACCGGACGGACGGCCGGACGGCGGGATTCCTCTGGATCGAGGTGGCCCCCCAGGAATACTCCGACAGCTTCGTCAACGCGCATGGAGTCGTCATCGTTTCGGACAGCTGTCCGACCCGGGAGACGGAGAGCGATCTGACCGACGGCGGCATCGGTTACATGCTGCGGAGGATCGTCGCCGAAAAGGCCCGGACGGCTCGGGAAGCAGTGGCCCTGGCCGGCGCGCTTATCGAACAATTCGGCTACCGGGATTCCGGTCGCACCTATGCCGTCGCCGACGGGAACGAGGCCTGGCTGTTGGCCGCCGTCCGGGGACGCCGCTGGGTCGCCCAGCGGGTTCCCGACGACGAGGTCGCGATCCTTCCCAACCACATGACGATCCGCCGGGTGGACTTGGGCGATTCCGTCCGCTTCCAGGGCTCCGCCGATCTTGTGTCTTATGCCGAAGCCCGCGGCTGGTACGATCCGGAGAAGGACGGGCCGTTTGATTTTAAAAAAGCCTACACCCGTCCCTCGACCGACCTTCTGGCCGACCACAATACCCTTCGCCACTGGCGGGGGCTTGAGCTGCTGACCGGCCGGGAATGGCCCATCGGCGAGAATTATCCGTTTTCCGTGAAGCCGGCGGAAAAAGTCACCGTCGAGCGGCTGATGGCGATTCTCCGCGATCACCACGAAGGCACGCCTTACGACGCCACGGATGGATACAAGACCGGTTCCCCGAACCGCGCGAAATTTCGGACGATCTGCACGGCGACGACGGTCACGAGCCTGATCGCCTCCCTCGACGCCTCCCGCCCGGGACCGCTCGCGGCTTCCCTTTGGCTGACGCTGGGAAAACCGGATACGACGGTCTTCCTCCCCTTGTACGGCGCCGGCGGAGCCCTCCCGGCCGGCTTCGGCCTGGGTCCCCAAACGCATGACGACGAGGCCTTCTACCGGCAGCATTTCGAGGAGGCCGGGTTCAAGGCGGCTCGAGGGATGCTCCTCAATACCCGCGTCCTCGCCGTGGAAAAAGCCGTGGAGGCTGATTACGGGGCCAAGATCGAGGCCGTGCGGAAGGGAATCGAGATTCTCGAGCGCTCTTTCCTTGACGACCGGAGCGCGTTCGAAGCCGCCCTCTCCGCCCAATACGCGGTCAACAAGGCCGAAGCTCTAAAGAGCGTCGACGATTACGTCGCGGCGGCGTTCGACCGGGCGGCTGAGATGACGGAGAGGCTGGCCAAAACACTCGGCCTCCCAAGTGTCCCGTCTCATTAGAATCTTTTCCGTGATTTCCGAGGAGACGGGACACTTCCAAGGGGGAGTCAAGCTCCCCCTTCGGCGCTTCGCTGAACCCCTGAGGAGAGCCACGCCGCCCCCCTCAAACTCCCCCGGCGGCGCCGCGTCACGATGAGGGGGGATCCGGAGTGTTTTTTCCGAGACGCGACGCTCGTGTCCCGTCTCATTAGAATCTTTCCCGTGATTTCCGAGGAGACGGGACACTTCCAAGGGGGAGTCAAGCTCCCCCTTCGGCGCTTCG
>Ga0116156_10001961_pt1 | contig 19143 bp, 17 predicted proteins | sample AD_UKC045_MetaG_FD_89891 | JGI IMG/M metagenome (GOLD analysis project Ga0116156, IMG submission 89891) | Active sludge microbial communities of municipal wastewater-treating anaerobic digesters from USA - AD_UKC045_MetaG | ecosystem: Engineered > Bioreactor > Anaerobic > Digestate | place: USA... | reverse complement strand
TTCCCATTCCCCAATCTTCTCACGGAACGCAGCTTGTCCATGGGGAGTATTCCTATATTGTGCATGATCCTGTACACGGGAGCAACGGAGCAATACCGGCTGCATGTGCCGCAGCTGGTGCAGGCGTCCAGCTCCATAGCTCTCCGCGGCATAGCGCTGGCGGGATTGATATGTTTCCTGTCTGAAACTCCATTCACCAGGAGGCTCAGTGGATCGGTGACAAGATGGAAAAACTTGCTGAAGGGCAAATATGCCAGTGCAAGGAAACATGCCAGGACATGAATATAGTATAGCATCATATCAGCCTTCATGCTTTCGAAGGCCGCTGCCGCGGGTCGAGCTGTCATGGCCAGTGGAAAAGATACGAAGGCGCTTTTCGTACTGGAGTGGCAGGATACACAACTCTGCTCATTCAGCTCCTTGCCCGTGGCCAGGAGGCCAGGCGTTATCCTGAAATCGGCTTGCGGGAAAAACGTACCGTATTCCTGTGACCAGTACGCCTTCAGGGCATTCTCTTCCGCCGGGCTGCCGGCCGGGGAGTAATCATTCATCATGCGGTTGAATACCGATTCCGAAAGTATCTTTGTGCTTTCCACGAGAAATCCGGTAATCATTATCACGGCCAGGAGTACGATGGCAATGCGGTCCGGGTAGCGTGTGAAGAGCGAGGGCCCGCGGTGCCGGATCCGTCGGTAAATGGCGATGCAGACGCCTGCGACAACCATGACGCCGAATACGTTCCTCAGGTACTGGAACGGGTCGAGCGTCGAAAAATAGTTGGGAAATAGTTTTTTCGTTACCAGCTCATCCAGGGCATGCATGAGCATCAGCATGGTGAAACCGAAAAAGATGAGGGTATGCATAAGCCAGCGGATGAAATCGGTCTTTAATATCCTCCACTGGAAAAAAATATCGAGGACAAGGGCCTTGAGCAGCCACAGGATCCGCGGGCTGAAAAATCCTGCAACGCTCCCCCTTAAGACAGCAGCAACCCTTCTTGATGGCGACACCGTCCCGGCCGCCGGGCCAACATTCATGTTGAACCACCGGTACAGGCGGTACATAATCCCCGCGAAGCAGATGCCGAGGGAGGCATAGAGGCACGCGAAAAGAAAGGTAGAGCCGAGCAAGGTCTTCGCCATTACGCTGTAATCCTGTCCTGTTTATTTATAAATTTTTCAATGGCGGCATTCACGGCCGCATATGCCGTCGATATGGCAAGGCCGGAGCCGCATTTCATCCGCATCCAGTCCTGGTGTGCAAGAATGGACCCGGCAGCGTAGAGATTGTCATGTATCACAGAGCCGGTGCCGTCAACTGGCCTGAAGGTATCATCCACCTCAACGCCGGCGCTGTTTATCGGATGTCCTGCCGGGTGGAGGAACTGCTCGTGATGCCATGCCATCCTGTTTTCCGGTTGGAACAGTGGAATATTGAATAGCGGCTCATAAATCCCCTTCCTGTCCGATAAAAGGCCTTTTCCCATAAACCTCCCGGTTGCCAGTATGACCGCGCGAGCCTGTATGGTATGAGTTTCCTCGTACCCGCCGATTGTTAAAAGGAAGTTACCGCGGTCTGTGCGGGCAACGGAATCCACTCGCTTGTCTATCAGCCTCAGGAGCCCCATCTGCGGCAGTTCTGAATCGAAGATCTCTTTCAGCCTGAAGCCAGGTACAGAGGCCGGCATCATAGGGATCTCGAAAACAGGTACACCCAGGAGTTGGTGGAGATGCGCCAGGATGACCTGGGTTCGTTTAATTCCGAGAACCGCCGGGAACCCTACGGAAACCGCGTCACACAGGCGGGGCTTGATCAGTGCAGCCAGTTCCACGCGGGTCGCCGACAGCTCCAGGGCACGCGCCAGATGTACGGCGTGGATCTCGGTGCGCCCCGACATGCCGGGAAATTCGACGCGCAGCGGCCGGATGGCGGGCCATTCTTCCTGCAGTGTAGCCGCAATCTGCCGCGCGCTGAACTCCTTGAGCCCTTTAAAGTCGACGATAAGACAGGGCGCTTTCTTTTCATAAGCCTCCACGCCGGCCCACATCGATTCGGGGACACAATAAGAATATTTCAGCGTGCCCATTGAGGTGATCATCTTCTGGTTGAGATTCTTATCATAATGGAACTTCATCCCCTTCGCATTGAGGAACGATACGATTTCATCGAATGAACGCTGAATGTTCTCGTCACTGACTCGAGTGTAGGGATGATGCGATCCGGATGCCCTGAGGGCTGCCATGGCATCCCAGGGACGGCTCCACAGTTTTTTTTCCTCAACGGGGTACACCGACAACAGGTCGAAAAGGCCGCTGGTAAACAGAGTGCCCCCGGCGCTGCCGGCCTGCACGGTAGAAAGCTTCCGGTTCACGGCGAAAAGCGACGCTGCCATACCCGCTATTCCGGAACCGATGACCATGATATCGAAAATATGTTTTGAATCGTAGTTGTGGGATTTAGGAAGTGCCATATATGCCGTGCAGACTCCTTATTTCGATTGGGTGTACAGCTCTTCATCGAAGAGACCGCAGTGGATGGATTCCATTAGCTCTGCCTGGATCATCTGGTCCCCCCAGAGGATGGCGTGAATTCCCTTCCACCGTTCCTGGAAAAATCGTCCGATATCGGCGAGCCCTTCCCGGGTTTTGAATTCGCCGCATTCATACAGGTAGGCCAGCGCGCGGGGACCACAGAAGGCCCCCTGGCAGGCTCCTCTGCCAAGTCGGGTTCTCATGCAGATATCAACCAGGCCCGGCTTTTCGTTCGAATGCCTGAGAGAGGCGATTACTTCGTCGATGGCCGTCTTTGTGACCATTTCGCATTCGCAGATCATGATGTCGTCTGTATTGTGTGAACGCATCCATTTCCTGGGGGACAGGCCCGGTTCGGTCCACTGGCAGTCGTCGGTGACGGGAAGCATCTCGGTCCTTGTGAGGCAGGGTGCCGACACACCCATTTTACCGCACACCTGGTCTGAGGTTTTCTCGGCCATGAGCCTGAAGGTTGTGAGCTTGCCGCCGGTTATGGTGGTGAAGTTCTCCACATTATCCTTGGCGTGGTCCAAAAGCGCGAACCCCCGGCTCACCGACCGCCCGTCGCCCCCGCCGCTTTTGCCAAACAGGGGGCGGACCCCGCAGTAGGCACGTACGAAACGGCTCTTCTCCAGTACGGGCACCATGACGGCGCCTTCGCGCACAATCAGGTCCGTTTCCTCCACCGTGGGATGTATGACATCAGGGTCCTGCACCGGAGTCGATGTCGTACCGATGATGGACACCGTGCCGCCGGGAACAAGAATGTCGGCGTCTGACGGCTTCCGGAGACGGTTGATTATCCGATAATTGATCCTGTCGTTGGTGACCAAAAGGGTGCCCTTGGAATACTGCATTTCGATGTCGATGCCGGCCAGGCGGCACACCTGGTTCGCCCAGGCCCCGGTCGAGTTGACCACCTGTTCGGCCTCAATATAGAACTCTTCTGCAGTATCGACGTTGCGAAGCAGTGTGCGCTTTATTTTTCTTCCGCTGATATCGAAACCGATAACGCGTGATCTCCTGAGCAGCCGCGATCCCCTGGACACTGCCTGGCTCATGTTTAGAAGGGACAACCTGAATGGATCTATGGAGGCGTCCTCGACCTTGTAGGCCGCTATGACGTTTTTTGACAAAGTCGGCTCCAGGTAGCGCGCCTCCTCGGGAGTTGATGGTTCGCAGGGTACGCCGCACTGAGCGCAAAAGGACGGATAATCGGCTATGAATTTTTCGTCGTCCCCACCGACAGCAACAAAGAGGCCGCCGGTGTCCTCAATGCACTGCGGCATCAATTTTTTGATTATATCCCCTTCCTGTTTGCATTCCCGGGCCGCTTCCTGATCGTTGGACACGTAACGTCCGCCGCTGTGCAGGAGACCGTGGTTGCCGCCGGAAGCGCCGGAATTCAAATCGCCCTTTTCCACGAGTATGCACTGGATACCGCGCAGCGCCAGGTCCCTGGCTATTGCCGTCCCCGTTGCGCCGCCGCCTATGATGAGAACCTGAGTCTGCAATTCAATTCTCCTTATGACTAGATGTTACGATTAATCAGTCATATTTTTTGTCAATACTTATAGGATGTTTTTTCTGCATTTAGTGTATCATGAATGGATTAACGATATTTCGTTAAAGAATATACTCGTATAAGTATTATAAGATTGCAATAAAAAATACCGGACTCCCGGTATTTTTATAGGTGAGGATATGATTTGCGGAAGACCTGCCAGGCATCAAGCAGGTTCGGTATCGGGCCGGCATATTCCATCCCGCTGGGATGGAGAGAGTAATTTCTGAAACAAGCGGGGAAAGTCCGGCGGATATATCGACTGACGCACGTTGAGGGACGCGGCGTAATCGTTTTGACCGAAGATCACACGGCAGGACTTCCGGATTAAGACGGATGTCAGAGGGGGAACACGGCCCCAGCCTTATCGGCCTTTTCGCATCGCGAAAACTGCCGCGCCCAGCGCACCGATAATCTGAGGATCGACCGGGAGCGCCGTCACCTCAACGTCCAGGATTTTGCTCAGTGCCTTGACCAGTCCCCGGTTCTTTGCGCACCCTCCCGTAACGGTTACTCGTGGCCGAACGCCGATCCGCTTCAGGAGGGTAAAACAGCGCTTCGCGACCGCAGACTGTATGCCCGCGGCTATCTCGTCCGGCGGGTTCCGCTTGGCCAGGAGGCTCACCACCTCGGTCTCGGCAAAGACGCTGCACTGGGCCGTGACCGCTATCGGCTTCCTCGCTTTCATGGAAAGCTCCGAAAACTGCTCCAGGTCCATCCGGAAGATACGGCTCATCCCCTCCAGAAAACGTCCGGTCCCGGCAGCGCACTTGTCGTTCATTGCGAACTCCATTACCGAGCCGTCTCCGTTAAGTGAGATCCCCTTCACGTCCTGCCCGCCGATATCAACGATCGTTTTTATCTCATTGTTGCAATGAAACGCGCCGGCCGCATGGCAGCTGATCTCGGAGATGTTTTCGTTCGCGAACGGCACCTCGTTCCTGCCGTATCCGGTGCCCACCAGGTATGCCAGGTCCCGGTAGCCTTTCAGGTCCTCCAGCTGCGCGCATGCCTTCTCAAGGGCGTTGCGGGACGTCTCCTCGGGGTCAATTTCGCTCGGCACGATACAGGACGCGACGATGCCGCTCTCGTCAAGTATTACCGCTTTGCCGGTCGTTGATCCCACATCGCATCCGCCGAAATACTTTTTCATATTACACCCCGTTACATGTAATCTGCGGCCACCATGCCGCGCTGACTTTTCAGACCGCCGCTCAGGGCGCCAGTCTCTCCGCCTTCATCACGTTTTCCATGAAATGCTCGACCTGCGTGATCATTCCCTCGTGCGTGACGATCCTCGGGTCGGAGAGATCATAGTCCAGAATGAGGAGCGGGATCCCGGCCTCGCGGCACATCTCCCTGAGCACACCGTTCAACGCGGCGGTGTTTTTGCATCCGACATGTCCGGCGACCCAGATCATGTCCAGGTCAAACTGCCTGTAGATCCTGAATATGTCATCGAGATAATTCTCGGCCGGGCCGCGGGTATGGCGTGCCATCGGCCCCTGCATGATGATGTTCCCCATGCCGCGCAGCATCGAATCGGGCGACGACGTGTCGATGAGGGGCAGGCTGTTATAGGTCATGCTGTCTATGATGAGCGTGACACCGTACGTCCGCTCGACCCAGCTAAAAATGTCCAGGAAATGAAGGAATGGCGGGTTCCAGAGCACCGCCCGGTACTTCTCATTCCTGACCGCGCCCTTCTTTTCCTCAAGATTTTTCCGGCACATACCCACGAGGCGCTCATACAGCTTGAGGGACCCCTCAGAGCCGGCGCAGATGTTGAAATGCCAGAGGTGCGGAAGATATACGGCCTCCGCGGCCAGCGGCGCCGGACGCGTCCGTATCATGTCCCATATCTCCATCTCGAGCTCGGCCATGCGGTTCCGTCGCTCGCAAATATCCCTGAACCTGTTCCAGTCCATGCGGCCCGGCGTGCAATTCTCGAGCCACGCAATCATCTTCTTCAGATCCTCGGTAAAATATCGCGTGGCACGGTCGTTGTAAAAATTAAAGGGGACATCGAGCCTGTATATCGGGGCGTTTAGCTTTTTTTCTATCAATTCGTATGATGCCATCCCCCCGTCGCAGGGAAGGTTCGACGCGACTATGGCCAGGACGTCCGGCAGCTTCCCCTTCAGGGCCATGCCCATGGTGCTTTTCGGCAGGCTGCAGATATCGGGCGGAATTCCCTCGTTTTCACTCGCGTCTATGTACTCTTCCATTGCTATCGGATCAAGCATGGGAAGCAGTATGCCGAGCACTTCCGTTGTCCAGGTATTCAGGCCCATCGCCCGGGCTATTTCCGTGGGGACCATGTCCTCGTTCATGATGAGACGATCCGGGTGCAGAAAGACCCCTTCGAGAAGATCCCCGATGTTGCAAACAACCGTATAGATGACCAGGCAGATCGCCTCCCGGTACAGCCCCGCCCTTCCCCGTACCATGCGCCGCATCAGGCCGTTAACTTTCAGAAGGTACCAGAGCCAGTCATATCTCCGTATTTCCCGGACCATGTTTACAGGGCCATGCCTCAGCCCGAGACGCACGATCCTCAACCATATTAATATCGAGTATTTGATGAATATGATCTGGTCACTCACAGCCTCTTCCCCTTCGCCGTTTTTCTGTTACCTGCCCATGCTCTCAAGGAACGCCTGCACCCTGGTACGGAGCTGCCCTTCTCCGCTCAGTCGGTATTCGCGCTCCAGCTTGAGCACCGGTATGCCGGCATCCCTGAGCGCCGAAACCAGCGGCCCGGACTCGACCCCCCATATATCGCAGAACTTGACGATCTGGATGATCACGCCGTCGACGCGGTATTCTTTTACCGTCTCGATAATTTTTTCGACCCTGCGGTCAAAATCCTCCATCATCCGGGGGCACATTGTCTTCCTGAAAACATGCCGGGCCATGTCCGCCAGCGGATCCCCGGACAGCGTGACCGGTTCCAGTCCCGGTATGGAACCTGTGCAGAAACGGTCCGCCACGACGATCCCTCCCTGGGACTCGATGGCCCGGATATACTCGGGGTCATCAAGCTCTCCCCCGGCAACCATGAGACGCGCACGCGGCTCGTTCCCGCCGTCAGCACCGGCGATCTCATCCAGCAGCGTCCTGACGTGCGGCTCTATCATCCGCACCGGCGACACCTGGGCGGCCATGACGATCCGGTGAAAATCAAAGCCTGACAGGGGAGGCCGATCTTTCTTTCTCAATTCGCCTATCGACCTGAGCAGCGCGAGGACCACATTATGCTCTGTGACCGCCTTCTCGATCATCGCTGCGCCCGTATCCACGCCGAAATGTTCGGACAGGTTTACGGCAAGTGACCGTACCTCATCCACGTACCACTCCTCGCCTGCCTCGCCGGTCTTGTGGGGCATGTCCAGCATGTGGTTGAATAACGGCTTTTTCAGATAGCCGAGATTGTCCCAGAGCCGTCGCAGATGATCGCATGATGCAACGAAGACCCATCCCCTGAGAAGATCGTAGCGGTCGTCTATGGCGAACTCGAGCAGGCTCCTCGTGTAGGAGCATATAACGCTCGACAGATAATTATCGGCTATTTCCGTGCCTGCCACACCAGGCGCGCGTACCCGTACCGGAACCAGCCTGTCAACAGACAGCAGGGGCACGGGTACATAACTGCAGGTGTACCCAATCGGGATATGCCCCTCATCGACAGCCTGTTCGAGCAGAGAATTTTGCGGTTCAGCAAGAAGTTCCTGAAAATAATCGAGTGTTTTACAATCAGTATTTATCATATAAAACAATGGTACCTTATGTTTTTTTAAGCGATTGCAGAGATTTATTTATATTGAACATTCGATATAAATAAATTAAACCAACTGGACGGTTTTTGTCAATTATTTTTTATTATTTTTACCATAAATGCAGGTTTAAGATGACATGATAACAATATATTGTTTTTGACATCACCCATCTAATAGTTAAAAATCCGACAAAACTTGACCCGGAGACCACTGTGAAATCACTAACCGAACATTTGACTATCAATACCAAAAAAAGACGCGAGTACATCAACATTACCGAAACTGTTGAGGCACTGGTCAAAAAGAGCGGGATACAGGAGGGCCTCTGTCTTGTGAATGCAATGCATATAACCGCATCCATATACATCAACGACGCCGAATCAGGGCTGATCCAGGACTTTGACGATTTCCTGGAGGGCCTCGCCCCCCATGAGCCGATATCCCGCTACCGCCACAACCGCACCGGTGAGGACAACGGTGATGCACATATCAAGCGCACGATCATGGGTCGGGAAGCCGTTGTAGCCGTTACAGGGGGCAGGCTCGATTTCGGTCCATGGGAACAGATCTATTACGCCGAGTTTGACGGAAGAAGACCGAAGCGCGTTATGGTGAAAATTATCGGAGAATGACCATGAAGCTCGTCGACGTTCATTGCCACCTGGAAAGCGAGCACTTCCGCGATGAGCTTGACCTCGTACTCGAGGAGGCACGCCGGGCCGGCATCGTCAAATTGATAACAGCGTCCATCACACCCCTCCAGTGGGAGCTGTCCATCAGCCTGTCGTCACGCTACCGTGAGGTGGAATGTGCGCTTGGCGTCCATCCCTGGTATATTCGCGAGGAGTTTTTCAGGGACCTCCCCCGCCTCCGCAATGCCCGCGGGATGGGAGCTGTCGCAATCGGCGAGATCGGTCTGGACCGCAAGACAGAGGCCGTGGATTTCGGGCTCCAGCGCGAGTTCTTCGAAGAGCAGCTCGCCATCGCGCGGGAGACCGGGCTCCCTGCCGTCCTGCACTGCCGCGGCGCGTTCAACGAGCTGATCCAGTCGGTCCGCAGGATCGGCGGGCTTCCGGCCGGCGGCGTGATCCACTCGTTTTCGGGGAGCCCCGAGCTGGCGGAGGAGCTTTCGTCGCTGGGGCTCAGCTTCTCAATGGGAGGCACCCTTACCTTCCGCAACAGCGCCAGGCGCGCCGCTGTTCTCAAGAAGATCTATCCCGACCGTTTTCTCCTGGAAACCGACAGCCCGGACATACCCCCGGTGCAAAAGCATGGCGAGATTAACCGCCCGCGAAATATCCTGTATAACCTCGAGGCCGCTGCGGAAATTATCGGGGATACCGCTGAAAACATTGCCGGAAACACAACACGGAATGCCGCCAGACTGTTCGGTTTGATAGTTTAAGATAGGCGCAGAGTGCGTTTGAACCGCACACCGATGGTTGATGCCCAACGGAACTGCAGTTATCTTCCGATGCTGAAATAGGTGAACCCGGCCTCTTTCATCTTCTTCGGATCATACTGGTTCCTGCCGTCGAAAATAACCGGTTTCTTCATGAGGTCTTTCATCTTCTCGAAATCGGGCTCCCGGAAATGGTGCCACTCCGTCAGGAGAAGGAGCGCGTCCACGCCCTTGAGCGCATCATAATTGTTTTTCACATACTCGATGCCGGTATCGCCGATCACGCGGCGCGCATTATCGACAGCGATGGGATCATACGCCTTGAAGGAGGCGCCGCGGTCCCTGAGCCCGCGGATGATGTCGATTGCCGGCGCCTCGCGCATGTCATCCGTCTGGGGCTTGAACGCAAGCCCCCACACGGCAAACACGACGCCGGAAAGGTCCTCACCCAGGTGTCCGACTATCTTCCTGATGAACAGGTCGCGCTGAAGCTTGTTGACCTCTTCAACCGCGGACAATATTTTAGGCTGGAACCCATAGTCCTTCAGCGTGTATATCAGGGCCTTGACGTCCTTGGGGAAGCAGGACCCGCCGTAACCGATCCCCGCATAGAGGAACGCGTTGCCTATCCTGCTGTCAGAACCGATACCCCTGCGGACACTTTCGACGTCAGCCCCGGTGACCTCGCAGAGGCGGGCCAGCTCGTTCATGAAGCTGATGCGCGTGGCCAGCATGGCGTTTGCAGCGTATTTTGTAAGCTCGGCCGAAGGAATGTCCATAAGCATAACCCGGTCGCCCTTGCGCACGAAGGTGGAATAGAGCTCGCGCATTTTTTCGGCTGCGCGGGGTGTATCGGTCCCGATAATGACGCGATCGGGCCGTATGAAGTCCTCAAGCGCGTTTCCCTCTTTTAAAAACTCCGGATTGGACACAACATCGAACTCTACGCCGGACTTGCCGCGTTTTTCCAGCTCCTCGCGCACCGCCTCCCGCACCTTTTCCGCGGTACCGACCGGAACTGTCGATTTATCTATTACGATTGTATATTTCTCGATGCACTTTCCTATCTCGCGCGCGACCGCTATAACATGCTGAAGATCGGCCGATCCGTCCTCGTCAGAAGGGGTCCCCACGGCGATGAAAACGAATAGTGCTTCGCGGATTCCCTCCTTCATATTCGTGGTGAAGGCGAGCCGCCCTTCGGCATAATTGCGTTTAACCATTTCTTCAAGGCCCGGCTCATATATCGGCAGTATCCCCTTTTTCAGGCCCTGGATTTTCTTTTCGTCTATATCGATACACCAGACATCGTTACCCATATCAGCGAAACATGTTCCGGTTACCAGACCGACATACCCGCTTCCTACCACTGCCAGCTTCATTATTCACTCCGTTCGGTACGATTTGATTGCATCCGGCATGATGAACATGCGATACGCCGGGCCGCCTGCAGACCGGCGACTGTACACAATGAAAAAAACAAAATATTTCATCATGTATGATGTCAACACTTTTATTTGGCGCGGCTCCTGACCGCCCTGATTATTAATTTCAGACATAAAAAAGGCCGTCCCCACGGACAGCCTTTTTTTAACCGGTGTTTGCTACCGTCAGTATTTGTTCGCTTTTTTAAGAAATTCTGACATGCTCGACTCGGCGTCCTTGAGTCCTTTGAAATACGCCTCGGCGATGAAGAGCATCGAGTTCATGAAATACGAATAATGGGGAACCAGGAAATCCCTCTTCAGATCGTTGCGTATCGGAAACGCTGTCGTATTCTTTATATCGCCAAGCTTCTTGCCGTCAAGGAACGTCCTGCCGTTGACCACATGCGTGAAAATTATATCATCGGTTCCTTCTGAAGCTGGCGACGGATCGGTTATTCTTACCATGAAAGAAGTGCCCGAATAGTAATCGCGGTCATAAATCTCTGACTCGATTTTCGATACGCCCTGCCCGTCCGTGAATATTTTGACTTTTCTTGTCTGGATACCTACTACCTCGCGGGCATATATATCCTCTTTTTTAAAGCTGTGTTTTTCCATTTCAATGAAATTGGGCCCCAGCACGTAGGCCGTCTGGTACGGGATGATCCGCACTCCATCCGCTTTAAGCAGTTCATATTTCTTGATGATATCAGCCATGCGTTTTGACAGGGAGGTGATCTGGGTATCCAGCTCCTTTCCCTGCTGGTTCAGAGTTTCAGACGTCAACTTGTACGCCTGACCTTTATCTTCGCTTTCCTGCGCGCTTGAAACCGCAACCATGAGCATTATGCACGCACTGACGAGAAACAGCTTTTTCATATATCCTCCGACGGTCTGGTAATGGAGCCTGCCGTATTGTTTCGGCCTGCTAACTATATACAGGGTAACTAGAATTTCAATATTATTTTCGTACAAACAGGCCATTTTTCTGTAGTAATTTTCCCTGAAATGCCACTTTTAAGGTATATATAATGATGTACCGTCATGGGTTTGAACGTCTTCGCCTCAAATTCTGGCAGGCATTGCATCAAATGATCCCTCAAAGATGAAGCGGGATGGATCATTCGGACAGCTCCGGTTTTTCGTTCCATAAAAGCCATTTACCATTTGAATGAAGATAACGATAATACTAGTATAATAGCAGAGATCCCGCCAGACGGGGCGCCAGATTCAGGATTAACATATGTATACTGTTCTTGTTGTTGATTTTTCCATATTTAAAGATGCAATAGTAAAAACGTTCACTGAAAGCGGTTACAACGTAGAGCTGTGCGAATCGGCATATGACGCCATGAAAAAGCTCAAGGCGGTCGATGTCGACCTTGTTGTATCTGAAGTCGAGCTTCCAGGCGATAACGCGTTCGATCTGTACAAATACATATCCTCAACCTACCCTTATATCCCCATGATCATGACGACCGACAGGGACATCGACTCGTTTTTTAACGTAATATTTAACGAGGGCATCGGCAATGTATTGTGCAAACCGTTCAAAAAGGATGAGCTGCTCAACCTTGCGGAAAAGCTCATCTCGAAGGAAAATATTTTTGGTCTCGAACACTACATAGACGGCGTGGTAGAGACCAAAAAGATCAGGATCAACAGCTCCCGGCAGATAAAAAAAGCCATAGCCGTTGTCTGCAACGAGATTCTGGCATGGGGATTTAAAATCGAAAACAGGACCATGCTGAACCTTATTCTTAACGAGATGGTTATCAATGCCGTGTACCACTCACACGGGCTTACCGAACAGAAAAAACAACGGATACCTGTCACGCTCGGTGAAGGGCAATTCGTCGATATCTTTTTCGGGAGGTCGGGAAATAAATACGGCATCGCCATCGATGATTACAGGGGAAAGCTGTCAAAGATGACCATCCTCGACAGCATCAATAATGTCGTCAAGCAGAGCGCACTGCTTAATGAGGCCGCGGGGGAGGACGACGAAATTTTCAATCAGATATCCGAGACCGGCAGGGGCATCGATCTTGTCAGGAAGCTGGCCGGAGAATATTACTTCATCATCAAGAAAGATGTTCGCACCGAGATTATTATCCTGTTCGACCCGCAGTATGAGAACGATCCCTCCTGCGGATATTCATCCCTGAAGATCATCGAGGACCTGTCCCAGGAGTGAGCCCGCTACCTCCTGGCGGCCATGTTCAGCAGCGTCCCGGTCAGGAACGATACCGCAAACCCGACAGGAACGAACCAGGGCCAGAACACCTTGAATGCGGCCGATATCGCCAGCACCGATGCTATGCTCGCCACGACGCCCGCCAGCGCTGCCCGGTCGCTGAACTTCTTGAACAGCGCGCCCTGGAGAAAAATGCCCAGCATGCCGCCATAGGTGATCGACGCGATGCTCAGGCCCAGCTCCACGAGCGGGCTTTTCGTGTCTTTTAAAAATACCGCTATGAGCATCATGACAAGAGTCCAGACGAAAGAGATGACGCGTGACAGCTGTACCTTACGCTTCTCGGGAATATCCCGGCGAGAGATCATCAACAGGTCCATCGCCGTAGATGATGAGATCGAGTTGATCGACGAGCTGATCGTTGACATGGCGGCGGCAAAAATCCCCGCGAGCATAAACCCCCTGATCCCCGGTGGAAGTTTGTTTATGATGAAATAGGGCATTATTGTGTCCGGCAAATCGAAGGGCTTGCCTCCCAGTGCCGCATAGATGAATAGTCCCCACGTCATGAACAGGGCAAACTGCACAAGCACAAGGATTCCGCTCCAGATCATGGCCTTGCGCGCAGAGGGAAGGTCGCGGCAGGAGAGGACCCTCTGGACGATGAGGTGGTCAGTCCCGTGCGAGGCAAACGAAAGGAGCGCACCACCGATAATGCCCGAAAACATGTTATACGTACCGAAAAACCCCTTAATGCCGTTTTCAAGGCCCGAAGAAAAGAAGATCAGCCGGTCTGCCGGGATCAGGCCGAATATTTCATGCACTGGCATTCCCATAATATGCGAAATCACGAGAATGCCTGAAACTGCGCTGACCAGGTAAACGACCAGCTGGATCGTATCGACGATCGCTACGGAGCGGATCCCGCCATAAAGGGTGTACACGAAGGTTGTCAGCCCTATGATTATGATCGCCTGCCAGTAACCGTCGAATCCCATGAGGAGCGACAGCGGGATCGCGGTCGCAAAGAGCCTTATGCCGTCAGCCAGCAGACGGGTAATATGAAATATGACCGAGATTGCCCTCCGGGCGGTCAGGCCAAACCGGCTCTGCAAAAACTGGTACGCTGTTTCCATATTGCCTGTGAAATACCGCGGGAGGAGGACGCCGGCGACCAGGAACCTTCCCAGCACATAACCGAGAGCCACCTGCATGAAGCCAAGGTTCGAGATATAGGCGAGTCCCGGGATTGAGATGAATGTCAGGGAGCTTGTTTCCGTCGCCACGATCGAGAAGCAGGCCACGGGCCAGGGAATGGTGCGGTTCCCGAGAAAGTAATCATTCACCGAGGTGACGCGTGCGCAGCTGAGACCGATAACATTAACGGCAATCATGTAGAATGCTATTACGGCTATATCAATCGTCATGTGCGGGCCCCGTAGCGGTGATATTCCTCTGCAATGCCTGAGAAAACCTTTTCCTCCTTTTCCCACAGGGACACAAGACGGTCAAGGGGTTTTCCGTCTTCGATCATCTCCCTGACGGCACTGTTTCCGGTAAGAAGATCAAATGCGGGATGGGCCGTGTTGAACTCGTATACTCCCGTTGAAAACTTAAAACCGGGGAACAGCTCCCGGTATACCGCCGTCACGACGACACCGGTCAGGAAGGGGCGAAAAAGGTCGCGGTTAATGATGTGGATATATGAACCCCCGATGACACGCCCGGCATACTTGTTAAAGACGGGCTTGAAAAACAGCGGGCGGAACGTCACTCCGGGCAGACGCAGGCCGTTTAGACGACCGGCAAGCACGTACGGGTCCACACCGGGTGCGCCCGAAACCTCGAATGGGGTCGTCGTGCCCCTTCCCTCTGACACGGTGGTCCCTTCAAGGAGACAGGCACCGGGATACACCAGGGCCGTGTTCAGTGTAGGCATGTTCGGGGAAGGCGGGACCCATGCGAGGCCCGTATCATCATAATACATATCCCGCGTCCAGCCTGTCATCTCGATCACCGTCAGCTTCACGTCAAGGTTGAGATAATCGATTGCAAGACGGGCCATCTCGCCTGCGGTGAGCCCGTGTCTGACGGTTACCGGGAGCAGGCCGACAAAGGACTCAAAACCTTTCTTCAGCACGGGCCCTTCAACGGTGATCCCGTTGAGCGGGTTAGGCCTGTCGAGCACGAAGAGCTCTATTCCTTTCCCGTGAATAGCCCGCAGGAAAAGAACCAGCGTATTCAGATAGGTGTAATACCGGGAGCCGATGTCCTGTATGTCGAACAATATGCAGTCAATATCGTCGAGGTGGGAATCAAGCGGTGCCAGGGATTCCGGAGAATCGCCGTAGAGGCTTACGACCTTGAAGGGGATGTCCGAAGCCGGGGAGGCAACCTGGTCCTGCTCCGTGCCGAACAGCCCATGCTCCGGTGAAAAGATCGTGCATATTTCTATTCCCGCAGACCTGAGAAGGTCCCACCCGTATTGGAACCCGTCCGCTACGGATGTATGGTTCGCTATTAATCCGACTCCCCTGCCCCTGATCGTTTCGGGTTTCGCCAGAAGCCTTTCAAGACCGGTACGCATCATAGATCACTTCCGGCGCTCCTGAAATAATTACTTTGAATCTTTCTTATTCTTTCGGTAATTTCCCGTCCGGGCTCAACCGGTCTATTATATCCGGAAGCATCTCTTTCAAAAACCTGGAAGACTGCTCGACAGGTATGCCGGCCTGACCGGCAAGCGCCTCGAGCTTATCGTTGCCAAGAGCTTTCTTGATCTGGTCTATAGAGATCGGTTTGTTTTGCCCTGTGCTGATCCATGATGACACGATGTCTTCAAGCCCGCTGTCTTTCAGACTGCCTAAAATTTTTGCAAGACCATCTCCCTTTAAAAGGTCCATGACCCCGTCCAGAAGCCCCTTGTTGGCCCCTTTCTGATTGCCAACAGCTCCGGCCACTTCGCCAAGTATATCCATTAATCCCATGTGACGCCCCCATCTTTTTTGTTCTGCAATGAAGCGCTGTCCCCGCCTCTGATTGCACGTGTGATCTCCAAATGAAAAAGCCGGCCCTGTATGCGCCGGCCCGTACCGATCATGAGTAACGGAATTAATCGACGAACTTGAAAGACAGCCGCAATTTGATGCGATAGGTGAGCTTGCCGTTGTCGACGCTGATGTCCATCTCCTTGACTTCGGCGACCCGCAGTTCTTTAAGGGTTTTGGATGCCATCTCGATAGCGTTTCTCGAAGCGTCTTCCCATGATTTCTCGCTGGTCCCAATTATCTCGACAACCTTGTAAATGCTATTCATACGCAACCTCCCTCTGATGTTCTCACTCTTATATATGTTGTATATTTAACACCAATACCCTTAAAATGTGCATTTCATTACGTGACATTTCAAGAATTATTTGGTGTATTGACAGAAAATTGCGTTATTTTTCGCATACTGGTTCTATCGACAGGCTGCCGCCGCCGTTCGCACCCCCCTTCTCTGTCTGCCGTTACGCCTTCACCAGGTACACGACGTCATGCTCGCGTACGCGGTCCTTGACCTTGATCCCGATAGACGCACCCTTGTCAGCGGTTGTGACCGACGCATGCTCAATCTGCATGGAATCGATCTGCTGCTGAAAGTCAGTGCTGGAGCCATGAATGTGTATGGTGTCGCCCACCTTGAGAGAGCCATCGGTCAATTCGATCGCTGCTACGCTCGGCTTGGCGAAGAACTTAACCACGATACCGATTTTTTCATCTTCCATAACCGGCCTCCTTAATTAAAATGCTGTTATCCATATAACCTCTAACGCGAAAAAGTCAAGAAAATAACATCTCCTATTTTATCTTGACGGATGCGGTAACCATGTTATATAAATGGCGAAAAGATGAACCAATTATCAATAAAATCGGTAGCTGCTGTATTATTAATAATTCAGGCACTGGCGGCTGCCAGCTGCACCAGCGGCAGGATACAAAGGCTGATAAAAAGCCAGAAGCTGGTTGGCGTTAATCTCTCGGGCTATGACTTCTACAACCTCCGGCTGCCTGAAATCAACCTTACCAGGGCCCGGCTTGTCAGAACTTCGTTCACGTTCTGTAACATGAGAAGCGCCAGGCTGGTGAATGCCGATCTGAGGCTGGCGGACCTGAGCGCGACTGACCTTAGTAAAGCGGATCTCCGTGGTGCAAACCTTCGGGGAGCGAAATGCCATAACGCGATATTCAGGGAATCCGTGCTGATCGACGCGTATTTTTATGATGCGGACCTGAGCGGTGCAGATATGAGGGACGCCATCATGGTTTCAGATGCGCCTGTTGACAATAGCGCCGTACCTGCCGGGGCCCACCCTGACGAAGCAACCAACTACGCGCATTTCAGAAACGCGGATTTCTCCGGCGCAGCCGTAAGCTCCCGCTGGAAAACCTTCATAAAGATGCAGGGCGTGAGAAATTACGATAAAATAATCTGGGCCAAATAAGCGCCTCAGAACGGAAAATTGTACCCGGTAATCTTCAATCCGTCCCGGAGGGCGATGATATCATCCTGGAGGCTCTTGTTTACGGGTACGCCCCTGTCCTTCCTGTCCAGCCATGCCAGGTATTCCTTCTCGCCTGCGGTATAAATCCTCTCCTGGCCCGGCATTTTTTTCGACGCGCGCAGCTCCCTTAAAATGTCGCCGGCCGTCTTCTTGAAATCCGCCGGATCAATGAAGTGCGAAATATCGATCGCGATAAAAAAATGACCCAGTGGATACGGTATTTTCTTTCCACCGTCAAAGCCGGACAGCATCTTGAGGAAGCTGCCGGCCTGCAGCGCCGCGCAGAGAATCTCGACGACCGTGGCATAGCCGTATCCCTTGTACCCGCCCCCGTCCTCGCCGATGCCGCCGAGCGGAGTGAGCGCGGCGGTTCCGTCGATGAGCTGTTTCAGCGCTTTGTTCGCGTCGGTCGTGGATTTGCCCTCGTTGTCGATGACCCATCCCTCGGGCATCGTCTTGCCCTGGCGCGCGTAGACCTCGATCTTGCCGCGCTGGGTGATGGACGTCGCGCAGTCTATGACAAAGGGAAAGTCCTCGTCCGTGGGGATGCCGAACACGAGCGGGTTTGTCCCCAGCATGTTCTCGATTCCAAAAGTGGGGGCTATGCTCGGCCGGGCGTTGGTGCCGGTAATGCCGATCATGTTCTGGTCGGCCGCCATGATGGTGAAATAGCCGGCTATCCCGTAATGCGTCGAGTTCCGGACCGCGACCATCCCCATCCCGAATTTCTTCGCCTTGTCTATCGCCATCGCCATGGACCGCTTACCGATGACATGGCCCATGCCATTATGCCCGTCCACTACAGCCGTTGCCGGGCCGTCTTTCACGACCTCGAACGCCGTCGTCGGAGAGAGTATCCCGTCCTTGATGCGATCGATGTATATCGGCTTGAGCCGGTTGATTCCATGCGAATCGATACCCCTTTTGTCGGAGGTTATGAGGATGTTAGCGCAGATCTTTGCGTCTTCTTCAGGAACGCCGACTGCCTTGAGCGCGTCAGTCATGAACCGCTCCATGGTATCGAAATCTATCCACACAATTTTTTCAGGCATGGCGCCCTCCTCAATCCTATATTTGCCGAACAGCCGGGCCATACATACTCCCGCCGCCCCTGCCGCGCAAGCGGGAATCTTCGGCGGCAGCAAAAAAAGTTGTCCCCGCCAAAGCGGGGACAACCGTTTGTTACATGGTGATCGGCCTTCCTATTGCTTTTGTTCGCCGCCCGCAAGACGCTGGTATGATTTATATCTCCAGCGCGCATTATCTTCGGCCGCCTTGAAAAGATCCGCCGCTACGGCAGGAAACTCTTTCTTCAGCGAGGTATACCTCACCTCGCCCTGCAAAAAATCCTGGAACTTGGCCCAATCCGGCTCTTTCGAATCGAGAGTAAAGGGGTTTTTCCCTTCTCGCTCGAGAAGCGGATTGTAGCGGTACAGGTGCCAGTAGCCGCATTCCACGGCGAGCTTGCTCTCCAGATGGGACTTGCCCATGCCGGCGCGCAGGCCGTGGTTGATGCAGGGTGAATAGGCGATTATGAGCGAGGGCCCCGGGTACGCCTCCGCCTCCTGTATGACCCTCAGGGTCTGGGCCTGGTTGGCCCCCATGGCGACCTGCGCAACATAGACATATCCGTACGACATCGCCATCATTCCCAGGTCCTTCTTTCTGACCCTTTTACCCGAGCTGGCGAACTTTGCGAC
>Ga0116156_10001954_pt1 | contig 19188 bp, 3 predicted proteins | sample AD_UKC045_MetaG_FD_89891 | JGI IMG/M metagenome (GOLD analysis project Ga0116156, IMG submission 89891) | Active sludge microbial communities of municipal wastewater-treating anaerobic digesters from USA - AD_UKC045_MetaG | ecosystem: Engineered > Bioreactor > Anaerobic > Digestate | place: USA... | reverse complement strand
TTGAATATCCGTCACTTCCGCAATCTCGGACTGTGAAATCTCTCCTGTGAACGAATCCAATTCGTAAATAGAAACTTTGTCGCCGATATTTATCAAAACTCCGGGATTAAGGCTGACTTTAATGATGCCATCGCCAACCAAGACATCCTCCCAGATCATTTCGGAGGCGATAACAGGCCCGGCGGGCGGATAGTCGTATTGATCTCCAACTGACTGTCCGACTCCAACCGTAGAGTCGACCCAGAACAACTTGTTTCTGCCTGTCCCTATGTGGTCGGGAGCGGCAAATACCACCTTGGACGCATCATCGGTCCAAGTAACATCGCTTGAGGGATCGACGCCGTATGTGGCGAATCCGTCGTTAACGTTGCTTGTCAATCGAGCGCAATCCGTCAAAATGCCGCCTGAAAGAGTCAATGTATAAATGTTGAAATTGGAATATTCAGAATCTCCGATGGCGGCGTTTCCGTCGCAGGGATTCGACTGGCGAGACGCAAAAAGCATCTTGCCTCCGTCGTAACTCCACATCGGCGACAGCACAATCGCTTGAGCTGTGGTGTCCGGCGTGGGAACAAACACATCTTCAACATCCACGATTCCGGTAAAACTGTCGGACTCCGGAATCCCTGTGTGGGGTCTAATCAAGAGGTACAAAGGCTTGTTGATCCCCGTCTTAAATGTTAAAGGCGTAAGTCCGAAATATTCAGGGTCTAGTCTTATCGGCGTTTCAGGATTGTCTGAGGGCACAGATTGAGCGGTAACCACAAAACACGCTTTTCCCTTTACTATATCGCCTTTCACCTGAATCTGGTTTGCCGAAGTAAAATTCGAGTCTGCCGGAACAGTAATGTTCGCAAAACCCTGATCAGCGTTTGCAAGATTTGCAGAGATGTCTTTGCCTGAATCCGGCGCCTGAGACATAGTGACCTGAACCGTGTCGTCGGCCCATGTTCCATCTACAACGAAATATCCGCAACCATCCACAAGTTGGACACAAACTGTTTCGCTGCCCTGATATGGTGTCGCGGATATGGATGTTCCGGGCGCGGCAGGATTATCGAAAAGAACCACGCGCTTGTTTGCGGTGTCCCACGACCACTGTCCTGCGGCGGGAGTCGAGTTATCGGCAATATTTGAAAGCGCAACAGACCCTGCGCCCGTGTCAATTTTCACAAAATCTGGTTTGTCGGTTATATACGATACATCTGAGCAGTAATTGCCTAAAGCGCAGGGGATTGAGCATCCGCCGGAACACCACGCGCTTACCATGAAATCCGCAGTGACAATCGAATCTCTCAATGCTGACAGCAGAAGATGGTCGGGACCTGACCCGATTTCGACGGTTCCGGGGTCGCCGAGAACGAAGGGCGGACCGACTGGAGGCCCGCCTAGGTCGCCATTGGTAGTTTTATCTTCAGCCAGCGTGGAATAAAAGGCGTCCGCTCTTATGGGATTCGGCGTAACGATTCCGATATAGTGAGGAGTGTTGAGGCAGCTTGCGCAACCTATGGTGTATAGTTCCACACACCACGCCTGCCCAAAAGCTGTTCCGCAACCATCCTGATACGCCAGAGTATGGATAACAAAATCGCCTTCCAACGCGTCTGCGTGTTCGTCAAGCACATCTTCTGAGTTTCCGTCTTTATCGTAAACTTTCACAAAAGGCGACACATCGAAACCCACCGTGCTGGCGGTGAAAAGCCCGTCGGCGCCGCTAGTGGTCATTTCAGTCACCCCGTCCGGATAGTAAATCTTGAACTGAACGAACGCCGGGGGGCCGGTCGGCGACAGGTCTAGAAACTCCACGCTCAGGCTGTTGTTGCGAACTGTCTGGTAGACCGCAGACGCGCTGTTGCCCGCGAGGTCGTATACCGTAACCGTCACGCTGTCCGCGACGGCGTCGGCGCTGTCGATGTTGTATGTCCCGCTCCAGTCATCTGCCGACATATCGTCAGCCGGATTTTCCGAGAAAGCGGCAGAGAATGCCGCGCGGTACATGCCCGACAGAGCGTCTGATGCGGTTCCCTCGACTTGGAACTCCTGCGCGGCGGCCATGCCGTTTCCGAAATAAAGCCTGTTATTTGAGGGCGATATCCATAGATAGTCGCTCGCTTCGACAAATCCTCCGGTCAATATTACCGGCGGCGTCCAGTCTATTCCGAACACACGCGAAGAAACCGCTGATGAATTCCCCGCCCTGTCGGTCAGCCTGAAAGAAACCTCGCAAATATCCGCTCCTTCGACTGAGCAATTCTCGCCTCCCGAATCTCCAACAGTAAGAGTCGGGTCCGTTGCACAGTCATAAACCGTCCAGTCCAGAGTCGTGGACGAGTCGTTAACAACTTTATATTCGCATACATCGACTCCCGATCCTGAATCAAAATTGGCAACATCCACAATGAAATCGTCCCTCTGCCATGAAGATGCGGCGGGGGCGTTTATCGTCGCCGCCGGGGGGGCCCAGTCGATGCTGAAAGCCCTAGTGGCAGTGGCCGAAATGTTGCCTGCCCGGTCAACGGCTCTGAATGAAAGCGCGCACGCGTCGTCGCCTTCAACGTCGCAGTATTCTCCGCCCGTGTCGCCCACTGTGGCTGTTGGATCGGAAGCGCAATCGTAGGCTGTCCAGCTTAAAGTCTCGGTCGCGCCGCTCACCGCCATCACCTCGCAGGTCAACACCCCGGAGTGCGCGTCGAAATTCGTGATGTCGACAAGGAAGTCGGCGCTCTGCCACGAGGAGGCGTCCGGAGAAACAATCGTGACGATCGGCAAAATCCAGTCGATTCCGAACAATCTAGTTGTTGTCAGCGACAGATTGCCCGCGCGGTCGGTCACCCTGAAAGAAACTTGGCAGATATCTGCGCCGAGCGTCGCGCAGTTTTCTCCGCCGGAGTCGCCGACCGATATCGTCGGATCCGTCGCGCAGTCATACACTGTCCATGCCAAAGTCTCGACGCTATCGCTTGTCACTTTGTATTCGCACACATCCACGCCGGAGCCGGAGTCGAAGTTCGTAACATCAATAACGAAGTCGTCGCGTTGCCAAGAAGAAGCGTCCGGCGAATTTATGGTAGTGGCGGGCGGAGCCCAGTCTACGCTGAACAGCCGGGACGCCACACTGGAAATATTGCCCGCTCGGTCAGTCGCTCTAAAGAAAACTTCGCATATATCCTCTCCTTCCTCAGCGCAGTATTCAACGCCCGAGTACCCAACAGTCACAGTCGGGTCTGACGCGCAATCATAGGCTGACCAGTTTAGAGTCTCAGTGGCTCCGCTGACAACCTTCATCTCGCATACGAACACGCCCGAACCGGAATCAAAATTAGTGGTGTCCACTAAAAAATCAGCGCTTTGCCAAGAGCTTGCCGCGGGGCTATTGATAGTTACAATCGGAGGAGCCCAGTCGATTTTATAGATTCTTGAAGTCTCGACAGGGCCATTGCCTGCTAAATCGCTAACTCTAAGCGATATTTGACAAACGTCTTCGCCTTCTACGTCGCAGTATTCACCGCCAGTGTCGCCTACTGTTATCATAGGATCCGTTGCGCAGTCGTAAGCGGTCCAATCAAGCGTCTGCGACAGATTGCTGACGACGCGGATCAAGCAATTCGTCGGGCCTGAGCCGGGAATATAATCTGAATTCGTGACATCAAGAGCGAAATCCGCTCCTTGCCACTGCGCGGCGAGCGGGGAATTTATTGTTGTTTGCGGATTCGTGCCGTCATACCAGTATTCGGACGCGATTATCGTAAACAACGGACTTATATTCGGGTTGATTCTTGCTCTGTCCACCGCCCTCAGATAAAGCCTGTATTTGCCTCCTGATTGAAGGTTAGGGCCTCTCACTCCGACGTCATACGCGCTTGCAAACACCATGGTTTCATCGAAATCCATGTAAAAATATGACGAATCTGTGGCAAAAACCACATAGTATCCTGAAAGTCCGGAGCCTACGTCAATGGATGCTTCCCAGTCTATAAATGGGTCGGAATAGTTATACCATGTAGAAGGAGACAGAACAGGCGCGGGAGGCGGGCTGCCGTATTGACTGTATATCCAGACATTGGTAGGCTGCTCCGGAGCCGTCTTATCGAATCTGTACGTGAAAACAGTTTGCGCGGCAGATATGTTTCCGGCGTTGTCCTCGACTTTTAAAATCAAATAATACTCGTCGGGAACGTCTGTTGCGCCCGGAAAAAGCGCCTGATAATCTATGGTCGCCGCTGCGGATTCTGTCAGGAACGGAACTCCCGCCGAATCTGTTCCGAAATATATGTGATATGCGGCCACGCCTGAACCGTTAGGCGCGGCGGGAATGTCTTGAATGTCGCTCCACTCGAAATAAGGAACTGTCATGCTCCACCATACGCCCGCTTCCTGCGTTATTTCTTCGACAGGATTCTTTGATGAATCTTTAAAAGCAGATACGACTGTCGTCGCCGGATCAGGCGGCGTCCAATCGATTGAATAAGCTCTCGACACGACCGGGGACACATTGCCGGCAAGATCGTAGGCTCTGAAATAAACCACGCATTTCCCCACGCCTTGAACGTCGCAGTATTGGCCCGCGCCGACAGTCAGCGCGCGCGCTGAAGCGCAACTGAACGAGGTCCATGCAAGCTTTTCAACTGAATCGCTTGTCACTCTCCATTCGCATGCGTCCGGGTCCATTCCGGCTCCGGGAGCCGGATCGGAGACGGACACTTCAACATTGAAACCGGCGTTAAACCAAGATGAAGCGTCGGGATTTAGGATCTCGATGGCGGGCGGCACATTGTCAAACTTATAAACGAATGCCGTCTCAGGCGGCGCGGCATTCCCGACGTTGTCGTAGGCGGACATCCGAACGTAGTATGTCATTCCCGAAACCAGAGGTCCTGTCGCGAAGAATGAACTAGCGTCCGTTGCGTATGGAGGTATTTCAGCCGAATCCGTGCTGAATCCGAAAGCAAAATACGCCATTCCTGAATTGTCGATGAAGGCTTCTCCCGCTGGCATGTCCGAGCCTGTCGCCCAAGAGAAGAATGGATTCTCGTAGTTATACCATTCGCCGCTGGTGAGGGGGATGTCCAGATCGACCGGCGAGGCGAAACCTGAAACCTCCGGAATCTCAGGCGGCTCGTTGTCGCGCCCGAAATCCACCCTTATAAATTTTCCGTTTTCGCAGGAATCGTAGACGCCAAAGTAAATTGTCTCCGAATCATTCGGGTCGGTCGCGTCGAGCGAGTAAGACACGCTCAGATTGGCCGGAGTGACCGGAGTCGCAAGCACGTGAGAAGGAGCGGGTTCTCCGAAAGCGGCTTGGCCCGACAGCCGCTGAACGGCGTTGTCGTCCGTTCCAGAAACATTTATTGACGCTACTTGGCCGTCGCCTTCTCCCGCCTTGTCATTGTGCCACGCCTTGCAAGCCGAGTTAAGCCCGGAAGAAGAATCGCCCTTCTGGTTTAAGTCGCAGTTCAGTCCGTCGGCGGTTCCATAATGATAAAAATCTATCGTTGATGAAAGCGATAGAGCCGTTATGTCGGGCCGCTGATTGTCAATAGAGACCGCAGGGTCGGTGAAGATTGTGGGGATGATGGAAGTGTTACCCACCCTGTCCCTGACTTGAACATAGACGCGTTTGGGATTAGCCGTGCAGCCGCCGTCGGCCAAAATGGTGTTGGCAACCCATGAGCCGTCGCATGTCTGTGTGGCAGCGTTCCAGTTGTTGCAAGTCTGGCCGTTGGTTATGTCGAATCCGCATTTGATGTCTCTGGAAGTCCCGGCTTCGCTGGAATCACAGTTGCAACAAACATCGACATCTACGGCGGCAGGTTCGATCAACACCCATTGCGGTCCGACGGCCGAATTCAAACTCAGCGCAGCGTCGGAGCAAGCGAAACGAACAGCCGCGATTCCGCTGCAATCGTCGTTGGCGGTTATCTGCGATATCTCAGGCGTGGCTGTCGTTATGCAGTCGCCTGAAACCCCAAGAGTAATCCCGTTGACCGAGGGCCTGTTGCTATCTTTCTGCCAATCGCCGGGGAATCTTATCACGGCCGAATTGAAAGTGTTGAATCCCGCCTGCGAAGTGGAAGGATAGATCAGCACGCTTCGAGGCGGACAGGAGTTTTCCACGAATGTGACGTTGCCTACCCCTTGATTCAGGTTTCCGGTTGTCGCCGGACCGCCTATCGCGCAGTCGTCGAGCGGTTCGGGCGGACACAACAATCCTGATGCCGTCAAAACATTCGTTGCAGACGCGTCCGGTTGCGTGTTGTCGGCAGTGACTGTAACCTGCGCGGAAGCTTCGTATGTTTCATTTGAAGGATACGAAGCAATATTGCCGAAAGAATCCACCGCTCTCACCGTCACGGCTTTTGCGACGTGCGGTGTGTTAGACATGAAAGCGTTCTGTTCAACCGTGTATGTTCCTGTGGCTGGAGACGCAAGCGTGATCGTCCCCGGCGTGGCAGACGAGGCTATCGGGTTTACATTGGCTATCGATAGCGAGAAGTTCACTGCGGAGTCGTCGTCCTGAATGGAGACCTCGTCGCCTATCTGAAATATCGAAACGTCGCTCACGTTGAAAGTTAGGCAGTTCACGCCCCCGCCCTGCCCGGCGTCGCAGTTGGGAGCGATAATATTCGCCGTTGAAACCCTCGGATAAATCTCTAGGATATTCGCCACAACGTTAACAATCGATGTGCCGGGAGAGTTGGACGAGTTGGTCGGATCAAGAGAATACGGGGTTCCGCCTGATATGTATGTGAATCCGTTGGCCGGAATCTCTGCGTCAATCAATCTGCCGTCGACCACCACTGTTTTCAAGTCATATAAAACATAGTAGTATTCGATTTCCCCTGCGGCCAGAGTGTCGGCTAAACCAGAGAAAAGATATGTGTTTCCTGAATAGTTCCCTGACGCCAAGAGGCTTTCGCCTGCTCCAAGGCCGGGATAACACGAGTCGCATGCCCCGTTATTGTCCGAATCTTTCCATAACGTCAATTGAGTCAATTCTGAGTCTAGAAGAGTCTCGTCGGCCGTCCGGGTCGCCCTTAAAGAATCGACTGTAATGGAAGTCGGCAACCCATTAATCACTTGAAGCGCGATTACGGGAACTTTCAACTGTCCCGGCGGTGGTTCAAGATGGTCGACGCTCTGCGCATTAATACAAACATTGTTTCCGAATGTCGTCACGGCTCCGCCAGAAGGTTTGTAAGTCAGCCCCGCCGTTATATTTATTGTGACGTCTTCCGGCGGCGCGGCTTCGTTGTTCGTTAAGGTGACCGTTCCTCTTCCATTGGAAAGATTGCCTTGCACCTGAGAAGCGGCTCCCGGCGGCGGAACAGGCGAATACACCGCGCCGGTCAACGAAGTGTCGACAAATTTCACAGAAGAGTTTGGCTTCTGTTCCGTGAACGTAACCGTCACGTTCGAGCTTGAATATGTTGGATTCCCGTAAGAACCTCTATCTCTATTGCCGAAAATATCCTCCGTCGTAAATGTGATCATCCTGTTGCCGAGGATGCACGACTGCGAGCTGGGCGGATCAGCCATCACAAGGACCGCCGTCACATCTATGCTAGAGGAACCCGCGGAAGCAAGCGCCGAACTCGGAATAGCGGTCACGGGATCAGGATTAGGCTCAAACACTATGCCCCCCGCTTCTATCGCGGCGTTCAATGTCGCCCCGTCCGCAAATATCCCTCCCGCGTCCAACGTTCTGGCTATCGTGTATGTCACGTAGAATCTTACCGGGTTGGGATATGAGACATCTTCGGTCAATCCTGAGAAAACAACCTTCCCCGCAGAGAACGTTCCTTTTGCCACCAAAGCGTCGCAGTTAGAGCCTGTCGCGTCGCATATCTGATTCGGATTCACATAGACATATCCAATGTCCGTTTTCTGGACTATGCTGATGTCAAGAGGAGTCGTCAGGTTTATCCTGTTCGGCACGGAAGCAGTGTCAATGCTGGCCACCGTCCTCGTTCTGCTTATTGAACATGCGGCGTCCTTGCATACGGTCACAGTGTGTCCGGCCTGATATCGCGACGCGTTGTTCACTTTCAGCGTCGAACACGAAGCGCAGTCGTCAAGAATCATTTGTCTTGCGGTTCCGTTGTTTGGCGCGGCTGTGTCGAAGTACGGGTTTATAACGCTGTCTCCGTTGTCCCTCCACAACTGGACTTCCTCAATGTACGCGTCGTTGGTGTTCATGCTCTGTATCGATATAGAAGAAACCCGCTGCGTCGGATTTCCTGTCGGCCCGTCGTTTATCGTGAAGTTGAGTATAGGAACAAAAGTAGAGCCGGCTTGAACGCGCCTTACGGGAACCGGATCCGTCTGAGCGTAAGCCTGCGCCATCTTTACCGAAAGCCTGCAATTGGGCGGATCAGCGTCCACCCCGCTCGAGTCGGGGTTAACGCAGAACTTGTCTCCGTCCGTGTAGTCGTTGCTGTCGTAACTTCTCGGTTTGTATCTTCCTTCCTTGTTCACATCGCATTCCGGAGCGCCGATTAGCGTCGCCCGGTTAGTGTCTATCTTGAAATAGTCAGAGTCGGAAACTGGAGCCGTTGTGGTTCCGGCCGACTGTGTGACCGTGTATACTAATGTTCCTTTTGCTGAAGATGCTAGACATGCATGGAACGAGCACGCGCCCCCTACTATCGAAGGCTGGGACAGCGTGAATTCCGATATTTTTTCCGAACTGTCCGAGTTCCGCACGAACGACAGGTCCGTCCCCGAAGTCGTCACGTACGCCAGCGAACTGGGGGCCGCCGCTATGTTTTCCACCTCTAGATAAACTTTGAAAGATTCCCCAAGATAGATTTCAGGATTATCGATGCCCGACCCAGCCTCGGTGTTCGGACACAACGGCTGATCGGCCATATCCCTGATATACATCTTGTTCACCCTTAGCTGCGCCGCCTCGACTATGCCGGCAGGCAGCGAGTCCATTGGGAAAGATTGCAACAGTCCAAGTTCGCAGTATCCGGCCCTTATTTTTGAGTGGGTTACATAGCTGTTAGTGGTGTAAGTTCCTGTTAAAGCCGGCGTCACGTCGATGTAGCTAGCCGCCTCTCCAGACACGGCGCTCCATTCTCCCGCCACCCCGTTCGTAGTTGCGAACACTCTCTCGTTCTGAATAATGTCATTGGTCACGCTGTTGTTTATATATACGCGTCCGCAGGCCGCGCAGTCGTTAGTCAACTGTTTCCTTGAGTTTGAATAAACCCTTGTGGCGTCCAGAAGACCGACTTTAAGGCCTCTGGCAGTCGTGTTAGGATCAATATCCATTACCAAGTCAACGGATTTGCTTTCCGTTCCGTTTATCTGCAGATAGGTGGAAAAGTCCAGTTGCACTGTGGAGCCGGAAGCCTCTATGGCGCTGTCAGCCTTGTTAACATAGAAGAACGGCGGGTTCGAGTTCGTTTCCCTCAGAGCCAGCTTGTCTAGCAAGGCCCTTGGATTCGTTGTCGGCGTTATCGGAGCGCAGTTCTGAGTCGAACATTCATAAAGCGTGAATACCAGCCTCGACAACTTCGCCGACGCGCCTTCCCTCATCAAAAACATGTTTTTGCTCTTGTAATACGGCCCGACGGGAGCGAGAAGATATATCTGGTTGTTCACCGTGTCCACATAATCCACTGTTGCCAGCGTGGTTCCGTCGCAGTCTCCCACAATGATCGACTGCATTTCCAGCCCCGCGAACACCCGCGCATCGTCCACATCCAGCCTCGAGCAGGTAGGCGAGCAGTCCGGGCCGGAGTTCGTGCTGTTTACAATCTGATCAAACAAACGGAAAGTAAAAGTCACCGGACGCGTCGACGTCTGCCCCTTAGAAACCGTCTGGCCGGGAGCCCATGTGTCTCTCCTCAACGCCAGTATTCCGTTTGCTATCGGAGGAGCTTTGAACTGCGTGCTCTTGCCGGACGTCATCTTCGGGTTGGCGGCCCCGAAATCAGGGTAAAATGTGTCGGTCACTGCCCCGCTCCGCGGCGACACTCTCAGGCTTGTTCCGGTGTTCCTGTCCCTAGCCATTACGTGGTTGGACGCGTCGCCTATAGCATACGCGTCTCCGACCGCCGTCGTTCCGTCCGTAAGCATGTTTCCCGTTCTTATTTTCACCGCGTTCGACGTGTTGGATACTATTCTATAAGTCCTCAGCGGAGCGGTAATATCTGGGATAAGGGTGTATGACACCCATTGGTTGGATGTCCATGCTTTCGAGGTGTCAGGCATGACTCTCTCAGTCAACCCCGCCGTTATCGCCCCAGTCTCAATCGACGAATTGCCGTCCAGCAGAAACTCAAGAGAACTGCCCGGCGGATACTGCGTCGAGACCGTCTTGAAGTCCATGTAAATGTCCAGCGTGTTGACCGAACTTTCGCCGATTGTCAATGGATTCGAGCTTGCGTCCGCCAGCGTCATCGTCAAATAATTGTCGACATCCGTTATAGCGGCGATATTGGTGGTGTTGAGATATTGCGTTGCTCCGCTTATCGCGGATATTTTTGCGATTGTGTTTGCGGATGTTTGCGCGCCTGACGGAGCGAATTTTAGCTTCATCGAGGAAACAGTGTATGTTTTTCCCGATCCGATCGGATTGGTGTTTTCAAAATTCAACGTCATGATTTTTACGTTTGTGGCGTTGTCGTAGATAGTTCCCGGAAGAGCGGGCAAGTGGGAAACTCTCAGCGAATACCCTTCTACGTTTATTGAAAGCGTGCTTCCGGCCTCCGGAGGCACGCTGACCGGAACTGTGTCGGCGGTATTCTTAGACCTGACCTCGAAAGAATTGCCGCCAAGAACCGCCTGCGGCGTAACATCAACCCCCGACGCGGAATATCCGTAAACCACATCAAGCTTCACGCCTGCGTTCATCGAGTCTATGTGAACCTTTATCGTCTGTCCGCTTATGCTGAACGTATCACCCGCGCATAGCTGGGTGTCACCGTAAGTGACAAGCCGGGTCCAACCGGATGTGTTCGAAGTCTTTGTGGGAGCCGCCCATCCTGTGGGAATCGTGAAGGTGACATAACAGTTTGCGGTCGTGCTTGGCGTGGCCCCGCAGGAACATTCCCCTGTGTTCAAAGGATAGTCGAACGCAGTCGCGCTCGTGTACGTTATCGTCCACTCGCCCGGCGTGTCTATCCCGACATTGGCCCTAGGCGATATCGCCGCGACCCCGGGATTGCTCAACCCTCTCGTAACTTTCACCCTCCTCGACACGTAGGGACTTATGTTGCCCGCCGTGTCCCACGCCACCGCCGTTATGTAATAGTCCTTGTATGCGGGAAGCCCTATATTGTTCGCGTCGAAAGTTCCTGTCGTTACAACAGTCTGGCTGGACACCCGGTTCGTCTTAACCAGCGAGTCCACTCCGGTCAACGGAATCGAAGAATCCCCCACAAACATCTTTATCCTGTCCAAATTAGCGTATGTGCCGGCGTTTACCAGAATCCTGTCCGCCGTCCCATCGTCATATCTGGGATCGTTGGCCGTTATGTCGTAATAATTCCCGACAATCGGCTCCGTTCCGTCGTAAACGCCATTGTTGTTAATATCGATCCACCCTTCCTTGCGGGTCATCGGAATCAGCGTCGTCGTATTCAGAACGCACGAGCCGGCCGGCGATTCATACACTTTTGTGTCGCCGGCGTCATAAATGTTGTTATTGTTAATGTCCCTTATTACGCATGAGAAATCCGTGTTCTCCGCCTTCACATGGCTGCCGTTCGCGTCGCTGTACGAGCCTCGCACTCTTATGCTGTTCTGCGAAGTGTACGTTCCGTCCGATGGCTCGGTTATTACAGGCTCGGTCGGGCTTGTCGAATCTATCACGAACTGAAAACCGGTGGACGTGTTCACGTTCCACGGATTCGGGCTTTGGATGGTTCCAGCCATGTCCTTTCCGTTTGCCGCCTGAATCTGCGCAGTGCCGTCGCAGGAGCCGCCGCAGCATGCAGTGCTTCCGGTCGGGATAGTCACCCATCCTTTCCATTCATTCGTAACAAAGTATCCGTCATAGTAGCCCGAAGTTGAGCCGTTGTCCGTGTGTTTAATATCGCTTGAGAAAGCCTTCGTAGGCTGTCCGTTGATATCCGTGGGAATCCCGGCAGGCGCGGTCTGCGACGCGTAATACACATTGTCAGTCGTCGCGTTGAATGTCGTCGTTACCGTCCGCGCAATCGGCTCTCCGAGAGTCTGATTCCAGATATTGTTGTTGTTGTGAGATGCCAGAGACTCCACATATCTTTCGTACGGAGTTGACCCCCTGAAATCGATCAGCGTAGTTCCTATTGCCGGAGTCACTCCCACAAGAACAACGTCCGCAGCGTCATACTGTCCGGCAACGCTCCCCGTGTCCTGCACCACCGCCTCGTCGAACACCTGCAACTGGCAGTTGTTCTGCGTTATCAACTGAATAGACGGGACTTCGTACGTAGTCATCGACTTGTTGTAGCTGACCGCTATCTCAAGTTTTCCCGACGACACCGGAGACGCAGGAGATATGCTTACTGCGGACACATCAGGCGGAGCGGTCGCGCTCCCTATCGTCACCGAGTCTGTTCTTGTCGTAGCGTATGAGATGTTAAACTTCTGGATCCTGTTATTGCCGTAGTCCGCAACCCATATATGGCTGCCGTCAGGAGATACGGCTATGCCCCACGGAGAATTGAATCTTCCGTCCGTTGTGTCGGGATAACTGCACCCGGCAACCGCCGGATCGCAGTTTCCGAGAAAATGCGCCTGCCATTTGATCTCGTGCGCCCCCAATACTCCGGAACTTTGGTTGTATCTAACATAATTGCCCAGCCTGTGCACCGTCATTCCTCTGGTAGGCGGATTGGCGGCGTAATTTCCCCTGTCCGTCACGTACAGATTGCCGTAATCATCTACAGTAATGCCCCCGCCTGATATTATTCCGGGGTTGGTAATCGCCATCGAAGTTCCGTTCTTATGAAACTTCTGCACGTTCCCGTTCTCATACACGATGTAGATGAAACCATGTTTGTCCATCGTGATGTGTCTCGGATCGGCGCTTGTGCTCGCAAGGTTGTCCCTTACGCCCGCAGAGCTGTATTTATATATTTTTGAGTTCTGGTCATGAAGAACATAGGCGCTGGCAAGATTCCCCGGAACCCCCGGTTCAACCACTATTCCCCGAGGCCCTGAATTTATATTTCCGGGAGCCGGCACGTCAATAATCGTCCAGCTTCCCTCGCATGTGTCTTTATTTGTGAATATGAACCTATCGACCGAATCGTCATTGACATCCCCGGCCCACAGGTATGTGCCGTCTCCGCTTATGGCAAGCCCGTAAATGTTTTCGAACTTGCCGTTCCCGGCTCCGTATCCGCCGAGGGAACACTTCAAATTGCCGTTTGAATCGAATTTCATGATTATGCCCGAAGATGAAAGAGCCACATAGACATTGTCATCGTCGTCAATAGTTATACTCGTGGGAAGAGGCGTGGAATATTCATCATATATATGCCCGGCATAAGTCATCGAGCCCGCTGAAAGGCTCAAGACTTTTACTCTGTTGTTCGCCGACTCCGCCACATAAAGTTTAGTCTTGTCCGGACTTAACGCCACGCCGTGCGGCAAGCTAAACTGCGTGTCTCCGTCGCCGATTCCGCCGAAACTCGATATTAAGGCCTTTGTGCTTTTGTTGTAACTGTAAACCCTATGAATATTATCGGCGCATGATATAACATCTCCGCCGTACACATAACTCGGGCTGTCGCATCCGCACGACACATACATGTAGGTCGAATCAACGTCTATTCCTTTCGGGTCGCAATCGCTCACAAGGGATAAAGTGCTGTTCCATGGATTCGCGCAAGCCCCCCAACTGCCTCCGCTGAATCTTCGGCATGTCACATAGTTTCTTCCCGCCGGCGTTCCGAACTGCGCGTCAACGTAATAAATAATGTTGTTGTCCGAAGGGTCAACAACAACCTCTCTCGGCACATAAGAGGTGGAAGCCACAGTCGTCGGAGCGATGTTCCCGCCCGCAGCCGCAAATCTCCAGATTTTCTTGTTTGTGTTGTCCGTCACAAATATGTTGTTGCTTGCGTCGATTGAAATCCCGTCTGCGGAGCCTATGCCCGGATTGGTATTGGGCGTCGGGCATGACGCTAGGCTCCATGGTATGAAACAAGCGTTTATCAAGGTTCCGCCGTTGGTGTATTTCTGAATCCTGCTTTTCTGGCCGGTCACGTCGAATTCGGCCACCAGTATATTTCCGCTTGAGTCCAGAACCATTCCCTGAAGCCAGTTGTTAGGGTTCGCCAATTGTATGTCGAATCCAGCCATCAGAAGCGTTCCGGCGCTGTTATAACGAAGAACTTTTTTTGTTGCGTCGTTAAGCACGTAAATCGTTCCGTCGGGAGGCACAAAAACATCAGACGGCTTTCCCATGAGATAAAGCGTTGGCACTTTGGTAGAGAATGTGTTTGTGAAACCCTGAGTCAGCTTCGCGGTGTATGTCCCATACGGCAAAGGCGTTCCTCTCTGATTTGCCAACCAATCCCATTGCCCCCGTCCGTCGAAATCAGGAGGAAGATTGCCGTTAGGCCTAGCAGGCCAACTATTGTTGTATTCGGCGTACAACCGGCGCGCAAAAGTCCCTCCGCTGTTAAAAAGGTCAAGCGTTAAGTCCCACTTGTCAACGAGGAATCCGCCCCGGTTCGGAAATGCGGAAGCTCCGCTGTTCGGAGTCGCCTGCAAATACGACGTCTGTCCCGCCACCTGATTGTCGAAAGGGTCGGGCGTGTTTGATATCGACGATATTTGAGCGCGAGCCGCAGTCACCGCCATAAAAACAACCGCCACTGCAACTGCTTGTGCTGTCAGATTGATTTTCGCTTTGTTATGCGCTTTATTCATTTACACACCTTCATCTTAGTTATTACTACATATAATCAAAATTCATGCCAATTGATATGCTCGATAATTCAACAGATTACACAATCTTTTTAAAGAATATGGGTACTTTTTTGCATCTTGCCGCCCCTCTTAGTGCATTGCCATGCACTGCATGTTGCTGTCTGTTAATTTAATTGTCTCTTTAGTATTTTAAAACAAAACATTTTAACATTTTTCGTCTTACCCGCATCTTTTTCCATTCAAACGTAAATATAAATTCATTTTATAAAAGCAATATTTTGTGTTTGACATTCACACGAATGGGAAAAATATAGATAAGGAAGAATCTGGAGAGTCGAGGTGGAAGACATGAATATCCAAAATAATACAATCGGAAAAGCAATCTTTTTAATATCATTTGTTGTTTTAATGTTTTCCGGGTGTGGCGGAGGCGGGGGGATAAACCCCATAACTGCAAATCCTATAGATTCTTCCTATTCAGCTAAAATTGCGGGCCATGATTACGATTCCGTATCAGCCGAATACGATGCAGAATATACCGCCTTGCTTGCCATTCGCGACTGGCTGATTTCTCTTGACAACAAAGACTTAATCAATTCACAGGGCAATAGAAACGACAAAGCACAGGCGGATAATCACAGGGAGCAGTTAAAAAAGATTATAGAAGATATTGAAAAGTATATTCAGGATGAGAAATACGATAAAGCGGCGCAAGACGTAGAAAAGAAGCTTATTCCGAGGACCGACGGATGCAACGCCGGAAATGCCGCTGACGATCTGATTCTTAGCTGTATTCTGGCAAACAATCTTTATAATGCTTCCACTGACTTGCTCAAAGCGCTTCAGGAAGCGCAGGCTCTCCAAACTCCGGAAACCGACAAAACCAAATCAGGAAAAAGCTCTTCACGAATTGCGGCTGCATCGATCATAGACTATAAAGAAGCCCTGTTGAATATGATAGCTGACATGAAAAGCGAAATCGACAGCGCGGATGACGACGCATTTAAAAACCCCTTAACCGGAGACCGCGCCGAGTTGGTCGCCATAATCGACCTTGCAGCCTCTAGCATCGAGGCCGGAGATATACAATCCGCGCGGGACATCGTCAAAAATCAGTTTCGACCGCTTGTCGATGGCGGAGACGGAGGAGACGTTTCCGACGACCTAATCAATAGCTGGGTGTATTCAACTGAGGGATATGCTACTCTGATAACTAATATCGCAACCGCTATTCAGGAGATGAAACTCACAAAGGTATCCATATCGGGCATGCCCGCCACTTTAGGCGTAGGCGAGACAGTTCAACTTGCGGCAATATGCGAATATAACAACACGACTGAAATTGATTGTTCAGAGCATGCGACATGGACAATAAGCAATCCGGCTCTTGCGGCGATATCTGCAGATGGGAAACTCACCGGAAACGCCGTTGGAACGGTGGCCGTCACCGCTCTTTCAGGAGGCATGTACAGCTCTCCCGTTTTCACCTTCGTGGACTATTCCGGCGTGTTCAAAGATTCTTTTGAAAAAGATTACCTTGATCCCGCCATCTGGTCGGACATATTCTCAATACAGAGCGATATAAGCGTGGGCGGAGGAGAATTGAGGATGACAGCCGCCTCTGAAGCCTTCGGCCAACTCATCCCGATACACTATTTCAAGATTAAAGAGGGGCAGAAGGTAGAAATAAGCGCGACGCTCGATCCTTTAAACTGCTCGGGAACACAATACGTTCAAAGCTTCGGCATATACAACAGGAGAACAACTGGAATAGGCGCCGGAATCTCAGGCCTTCCCAACGGAACATTCAGGATTTTTATGTCCACTTCCAGAGGATACGTTTACACGATCTCCGCCGTCGCTCCCGCCGGCGAATTTAAGATCGTATATCAGAACAGACTTGCGTCTCTCTATTACAACGGAGCTTTCATTGGAAGCGCGGAAGCTGATCTTGAGAACCAGAAACACACGCTATACCTGTTCGGCTCCGCCAGATCCGGCTCCACTCTCGACGCGGTTTACAGAAATTTCACCACAAACCTTCCTTATCCCGGAGATTACAGAATCGAAGTTACGAACAATACGACTCCTTTCACCGAAGAGGGATTAGGATCTCTGAGAGCGGGAGATGTTTTCACGCTGACGTTCCACGGAGAACCACACATGTCCGGGATCGCGGCAAAGCTTTACGACGCAAACACCATGCTTCCCCTGACAACCATTCCATTACAGTTGACTCAGACTGCGACTCCCGGCAAGTATGCGTACACGGGCGTAATGCCGACGGTCAGCGCCCCCGCAGTGGCCCTATCCGCAAGCGACGATAATTTCAACTTCTTGGAAATATTCAGCAGAAGAATAGGCAGCGGAGTTATCGGCTCTGCAAGGATTTCCTCAAGCGCGACTGCTGGAAGCATTGTCCCGGACATCCCGATGTTCCTGCTCCCGCCCGAATTCAGAGACATGTGGAACAATGAGTATTAATTGCCTATATAAAGCAATTTATTCGCCGTAAATCAAATCATCAGCGATTCAAACGGCTTTTCTAGCCGCCTTGTTTATGAAATCGAAATGGCAATCTCAATTGAAATCGCACAAGTTTCTACATATACCAATTATTATGTGGAAACTCCCGGGCTGTATATGGTTTTATCTGTGAGCACACAATGAAAACAACTTCCCTTATGATTAAAAACAGAAAACATAAAAAATCGCGTTCCGATAAACTGACTTAAAAAAGATAGCCTTCGAAATGGAGACTACGGGATTCGAACCCGTGACCTCCGCCGTGCAAGGGCTATTTTTTAATGGACGCAGTTTGTAGCACAACAACAAATAAACCTTATTCCGCCTGATGTTTTTTTGTTTTTATGATAAAGCCGCAAAACCTGAGCGCCCCTCATATGTCCCATATTGTGTCATATTTTACCGCCAATTTTTCTACGCTTTTCTACGCTTCCTCATAAAAACCGACTACGCCGGTGTGCTCTTTTAGATATTTGTCAGTGCTTGCGGCATAGCCAACCGCATTTTGAAATAGCCGGCGTCATCACAACTTCCCTTAAGATTTCTCTTCACCCACATCGATCAACCACTCGAACAACCTTCAAGTCCAATATGGCAATTAGTGGTTTACAGATGATTCTTTTACAGGGAATAAATTGATTATACGCGGTTTGAGGATATCCCATTTGATGGGTTTGACTATGAAGTCGTTGGCGCCGGCACGGAAGGCTTCGATGATTACTGCTTTTTCTTTGTCGGTGGAGACGGCGAGTATCTTCGTTTGCGGCATTTTTCTGTGAATCTGCTTGATGGCAAGCCTGCCGTCCATCTTGGGAAGATGGATGTCCATGACGACGAGTTCGGGGCTGTAAACGGAAACCGCTTCAAGGCCTTCCTCTGCGGTCGGGGATTCGCCGCAGACGAACATCCCCATGCGGTAGAGCATCTTGCTGAACATGTGCCGAAAGAAAAGGGAGTCGTCCACGACAACGGCGCGCTTGTTGCGCAGGGGGTCGAACTCCTTGTTCATGTCGCACGTCTGGATATAAAGCCTGTCGATGCCGCATTCTTTCAGTTTCTGTATGTGCGAGCTGGTGAGAAATGTGTCCGCGGCGACGATGATGCCGCCGGCTGTGTTCTTGATGTCTTCGGCCACAGCCATTCCGGGAACGATGTCCTCGATCCTCGACCTGACGGATTTCACGTAAGGTTTTTTTTCAGCGCCGTCCGCTTGCATATTGCCGCTCCTGTAGCTGACTGTCAATACAATACGTCATTGCTTTCCCGCCGCTCCCGCCTCGACAAGAGAGAGGTTCACCTCGATTTTCCCGTTCATAATGCTGAGCGGGATGGCGAGCGTGGGGATTTTAGCTTGATTTGAGATTTCGATTTTCTCGCCGGTGACCACCGACGGCGGGGTGATGTCGGTGCGGTATCCGGCCTCGGCGAGGCCGATTGTGGCGCTGGCGACAATCATATTCACCAACTCGGCAAGCGCGCTCTGGGCGTATTCGTCGAGTCTGGCGATCGAGCCTTCCATAAGCATGGCGGCGGCTATGCCGCGCGCGCACGCTTCCTGTATGCATATCACAACTTGACCGGACAGATGGCCGGTGACTCCGATGAATATGGCCACGCCGTCCACGCTGTAGGGATAGCCGGGCCTCAGGAACGGACGGCCCAGCGCCGGCCTTTCCCCAGCCACTTCCTCCAGTATCGAGGATATTCCTTTTAAAAACGGATTCAGATACTCTGCTTTCATCAGTCTGCAGCCTTTCCCTTCAGCCGAGATTATCTATCGGCGAT
>Ga0116156_10001949_pt1 | contig 19248 bp, 17 predicted proteins | sample AD_UKC045_MetaG_FD_89891 | JGI IMG/M metagenome (GOLD analysis project Ga0116156, IMG submission 89891) | Active sludge microbial communities of municipal wastewater-treating anaerobic digesters from USA - AD_UKC045_MetaG | ecosystem: Engineered > Bioreactor > Anaerobic > Digestate | place: USA... | reverse complement strand
GCTAGGGACCCCGTCGCCGCTTGATCACTGGATCAATGCGACGCTGCGCATGCTTGCGATGCTCGTGCTCCACGTCGCCTCAACCTTCCGGATGAAAGCGCGCCGTAGCTCGGTGAATGCCACGCCGACCATGCCGCGCAATCTGCCCGCGAGGACGAACGACACCCATCAGGAAACAAACACTGTCCCGCAAGACAGCCCAATAGCCCTCATCCTGAGGAGCGCAGCAAAGCTGCGCGTCTCGAAGGACGAGGGCGTGCTCACCACCACTTGTCATCCCGGAAACGCGAAGCGTTATCCGGGGCCCATTGTGAGAGCACGACACCCCATCAATGGCTCCCGGCGCTCGCTACGCTCGGCCGGGATGACAATCGTTGATGAAGCCGAGGCGCAGCAACACGCTCGCCCTCACAACAACGCACCCCCTCACTCCGCTCCTCCCGACGTAAGTCGGGACCCAGGGGCGGCTTGTTCCGGTATGCGTTGCCCTGGTTCTCGGCTTGTGCCGGGACGAGCGGTGATTTGATCACCGCTCCAAACAAAAACGCGCCCACCTAAGCGAGCGCGTTTCCAATTCAGAATCCCAAATCCGCGCACCCCGCGGGGCCGCGTTCGTGCGTCAACTTGGCGGCGGCCCTGTCATGAAGCTCTCGACCAGCGAGCCCGCCAGCATCCGCCAGCCATCGACCAGCACGAAGAAGATCAGCTTGAACGGCAGCGAGATCGTCACCGGCGGCAGCATCATCATCCCCATCGCCATAAGGATCGATGACACAACAAGATCGATCACCAGGAATGGCAGAAACACCATGAAGCCGATCTCGAAAGCGCGCTTCAGCTCCGAAATCATGAAGGCCGGCGCCAGCACGTGGAACGGCGCCTGCTCCGGGCTCTGCAGGTTCTCGATTTTCGCCATGTTCGCGAACAGCGCGACATCGGCCTCGTTCGCATGCTGGCCCATGAATGCCTGCACCGGCCCCAACGCCCGCGGGATCGCCTCCTCCAGCGTGATCGCTTCGGCCATGTAAGGCTGGATGCCCGCCTCGTACGACGCCATGAAAGTCGGCGTCATCACGAACGCCGTCAGGAACAGAGAAAGCGAAATCACCACCGAGTTCGGCGGCGCGTTCTGAAGACCAATCGCGGTACGCAGCAGCGACAGCACCACCACGATCCGCACAAACGACGTGGTCATCACCAGGATCGACGGCGCCAGCGACAGCACCGTGATCGCCGCCACCATCTGCACAATGCCAGACGTCAGCCCCTGCCCCGTACCGAGATCAACCGAGACCGTCTGCGGCAACGCCTCAGGCGCGATCACGCCCGCAAGCGCCAGCACCGGCAGATAACGAAGCACCGGAAGAAGTTTGCGAACGTTGCGGATCATGACTGCGATCCGCCTTTGGAATCATCCGGCCCACCCGAACCCGGAATGATCGGCTTGAACGCCGGCGGCGCTTCACGCGACGCGATCAGCATGTCCCCCGTCGGCGCGAGGCAGACGAGATGCTCCTTGTCTCCCCAGCGCACCACAGCCAGCTTCCGCCGCATATCCAGCGTGCGCCATTCGGTCACTTTGAGATCGGTGGAAACGATGCCCGCCTTGAGGCCGATACGGCTGCCATACTTGCGCAGCAGGTACGCCCCGCCGAGCAGTATGCCGAGCACGAACGCAAGCGCCGCGACGGACTTCAGGATCGAGAGCAGGTCCATGTTCGGACGCCAAGCTTCAGCCATTCGGGCCGGTTTCTTGGTTAATCCATCGGAAATGCCGGTAAACGGAGTGTTAACGCCGCCACCCGGATTTTAAGGGGGCCTTAATCAAACAGGTCAAATCTGCCTAGTGAAAGGGGCGTGGCCCATGGCTGATCCTACCCAGATGTCGGTCTTCTCGCTGATGAAGGCGCGCCTGCAAATGCTGGGCGAACGCCAGAAAGTCATCGCGCAGAACGTCGCCAACGTGTCGACCCCCGGCTACGTGCCGAACGACATCAACCAGGAAGCCTTTTCTGCGACCTTGCAGCGCATGGCCGGACATGGCGGCGGAACCGCCGGCCCGGCCCGCACCGCGATGGTTGCGACCCAGGCGGGACACATAGCGCCGCCCGCCTCCAGCGCCAGCGGTCTGATGGCCACGACAAAGACACCCGACTCCGAAACCACGCTCGACGGCAACGCCGTGGTGGTCGAGGAGCAGATGATGAAAGTTGCCGAAACCCGAATGGATTTCGAGACAATGGTTGGCCTGTACCAGAAGAGTCTGGGCCTGCTGCGGCTGGCGTCGCGTTCACCCGGCCGGTGAGTGCGAGCGGAGCCAAGTAGGAGACGAACATGTCCTCAGATCTCATGTCCGCCATGGGCGCGGCCGCCACGGGTCTGCGCGCGCAGACGGTGCGCATCCGCATCTCCGCCGAGAACCTGGCGAACGCAGACACCACGGCCTCGACGCCCGGCGGCGATCCTTACCGTCGCAAGGCGCCCGTCTTCCGCACCTTCTTCGACAAGGAAGTCGGCGCCAACACGGTGAAAGTCACCGGCGCCCGCGAAGACCAGTCGCCCTTCCAGGTGAAGTACGACCCGTCCCACCCCGCAGCCGACGCCACCGGCTACGTCAAGACGAGCAACGTCTCGTCCCTCATCGAAATGGCCGACCTGCGCGAAGCTCAGCGTGCTTATGAAGCCAACCTCAACGTCATCGAGTCGAGCCGCGCCATGATGCTCGGCGTCGTCTCGCTGCTCAAAGCATAGGGATCAGCTAGATGTCTGATCTCGGTCTTTCAGCGGTCAAGGCCTACGGCGGCGTCGCCCAGACGCTCGGCAACATGTCGGGCGGCAAGGAAGCCGGCGGCATCGGCGGCGCTGGCTTCGGCGACATCCTCAACACCGCCGTGGGCTCGCTCACCGGCGCCGGCAATGCGGCCGAAACTGCCGTCACCAACGCCGCCATGGGCCGCGGCGACCTGGTCGACGTCGTCACCGCCGTCGCCGCCGCCGAAGCCACGATGGAAACGGTCATCGCCGTGCGCGACGAAGTCATCAAGGCGTATCAAGAGATCATGCGTATGCCGATCTAAGGCGCGTAAGCGTCGGACGCGATCGATCGTAGGGTGCATTGAAAATGCACCGAGCCGCTCGCGCCGCCGCTAATGAAAATCACGCGACTTCGGCAACACCCGCACATTGCGCGGATGGCGATGCATTCCCGGCTGGTTACCCATGCTGCGCGGATACTTCGGATTCTTGATCTCGTCCGCGCTCGTCAGCTCCGGTTCGATCGGCCGGTAGTCCTCCGACAACCGATCCAGTTCCGCAGAACGATCGCTCACGCGCGAGCCCATCAGGTGTGCAACACCTTCCTTGCTCCGTTGCAACCGGCCCTCCACCAGCATCAGACGCGCACCCATCGTCTGCGCCCGGAACTTCTCGAAATCCCGCGCCCATAGCAGAACATTGGTGATGCCCGTCTCGTCCTCAAGCGTGACGAAGATCGCCTTGCCCTCGCCCGGCCTCTGCCGCACCAGCACCACCCCGGCCGTCTTCACCCATGCGCCATTGCGCGCCGCCGACGTCTCCGCGCATGTGAGAATGCCTTCAGCCTCGAACACTGGCCGTAACACCTGCATCGGGTGTGATTTCAATGACAGGCGCGCGGTCTGGTAATCCGCCGTCACATGCTCGCCAAGCGGCATTACGGGCAGATCGGCATCAGGCTCCTCGCCCAGCTCCTTCGCCGCTGCCGCAGCAAACAGCGGCAGCAGATCATCATTCGGCAATCGCCGCACTTCCCACAACGCCTGCCGCCGATCCTGATGCAGCGACTGGAAAGCATCCGCATCCGCCAATTTACGCAGGAACGGCGTCGACACGCGCCCTCGCTCGCGCATATCGGCGACGCTTACAAAGCCGCTGTCGCGCCGCTCCACCAAAGCGTGCGCGTCAGCCTCCTTCACACCATCAAGCTGTCGAAACCCGATCCGCACCGCCGGCGCGCGGCCTTCGACTTGCTCAAGCGCATTATCGTAGAAGCTGAAATTCACATCGACCGGGCGGATCTCCACCCCGTGTTCCTGTGCATCCCGAACGATCTGCGCCGGCGCATAAAATCCCATCGGTTGCGAATTGAGCAACGCCGCCGCGAATGCAGCGGGATGATATTTCTTGATCCACGAGGACACATAGACCAGTTGGGAGAATGCAGCCGCATGGCTTTCAGGAAAACCATATGAACCGAAGCCTCTGATCTGCTGGAAGCATCGTTCAGCGAAGTCACGCTTGTATCCTCGCCGCACCATCCCCTCGACCAGCTTCTGCTCGAACAGATGTATCGTCCCGACGTTTCGGAATGTTGCCATCGCACGTCTAAGCTTGTTGGCGTCCTCCGGCGAAAACTCCGCGGCCGTGATGGCCAGCTTCATCGCCTGTTCCTGGAACAGTGGCACCCCATAGGTTTTGTGTAGCAGATTCCTGAGTTCGTCCGGCGGCCCGAATTCCGGAGATGGCGAAGGATAATCGATAGGCTCCTCGCCATTACGCCGACGAAGATAGGGGTGCACCATATTACCCTGGATCGGCCCAGGCCGCACAATCGCGACTTCGATCACGAGATCGTAGAACTCGCGCGGCTTGAGGCGCGGTAACATGCTGATCTGCGCACGACTTTCGACCTGGAATACACCCAGCGAGTCCCCACGACATAGCATGTCATAGACAGCCGGGTCTTCCGGCGGAATGTCCTGCAGCCCATAACGCTGCCCACCCGCATTGTGGATCAAGTCGAACGCCTTGCGAATGCAGGTAAGCATGCCAAGAGCGAGAATATCGACCTTCATCAATCTCAGTTCGTCGATGTCATCCTTGTCCCACTCAATGAATGTTCGATCGTCCATCGCCGCATTGCCGATAGGTACGAGTTCATCGAGGCGATCGCGCGCCAGCACGAAGCCGCCGACATGTTGAGACAAATGCCGTGGAAATCCGAGCAGCCTGTTGGAGAATTCCAGCGCCCGATGCAGCACCGGATTTTCGTGGTCCAGACCGGCTTGTTTCAATTGAGAGGTGCGAAGCCCCTCACCCCAGCTACCCCATACGAGGCCCGATAGGCGCGCTGTTACATCATCCGTAAGCCCCAGCACCTTGCCCACCTCGCGCATGGCGCTGCGTGGTCGGTAGTGGATTACGGTAGCCGCGATCCCGGCCCGATGGCGGCCATACCGATTGTAGATATACTGAATGATCTCTTCTCGCCGCTCATGCTCGAAATCGACGTCGACGTCTGGCGGTTCCTTGCGTTCATCAGACATGAAGCGCGCAAACAACAGATCGAAAACGTTGGGATCAACTGACGTGATCCCCAGAACATAGCAGACCGCTGAATTGGCGGCTGACCCTCGCCCCTGACACAGGATGCCCTTGTCGCGAGCAACACGAACGATGTCGTATAGGGTGAGAAAGTAGCGGGCGTACGCGTTGCGCCGATAGAAACCCAATTCCTCTCGAAGCTGCTTTTCGACCTTCTCAGGTATGCCGCCCGGATACTTCATCCGCGCGTGAAACCAGGTGCGATCCTCAAGATAATCCTGATCGTTCCAGCCGGGCGGCACTGGCTCATCAGGGTACTCATATCTCAGTTCATCGAGGTTGAAGGTGATGCGGCCAAGAAGCTCAGCCGTCTGCTCGATGGCTTCCGGAGCTTTCGCAAACAGGCGCCGCATCTCCACCGGCAGTTTAAGATGACGCTCTGCATTCGCTTCGAGCAGCTTGCCAGCCTCGCTGATTTTGACGCCTTCACGAATGCAGGTCATCACATCATGCAGATCGCGCTGTTTGGCCGAATGATAGAGAACATCATTGGTCGCGATGAGAGGAACGCCCGCAGCACTGGCGAAATGCTTGAGCGTTTTCAAGCGCCGAGCATCCCGACCGCCGCGGATCATGCGAGCGCCAAGCCATACGGCGCCTGGACGTACATCGCTTAGTTTCACCAACAGAGGTAGAATACCCTCCAGATTTTCATTCGGCATCACGATCAGGAAAAGGTCGTCGGAAAACCTGACGAGATCGTCGAGCGTGATTCGACAATCGCCCTTCTTGGCTCGCTTGTTATTGGAAGACTCGCGCGTGTTGCCGAGCGTAAGCAGGCGGCAGAGACGCCCCCACCCATTCCGGTTGGCCGGATACGCGATGATATCCGGCGTTCCATCGACGAAGCTCAGCCTTGCACCAACGACAAGCCTGAATTGCTGCGCACGTTCCTTCAACTCCATCTGGAATTGCTTGAACTCTTCCTCATCCGGATGCGGCATCCACGCGTGCTCGCCTGGCGATCCGCCCTCCCTCATCTTCTCTGGCGGAGGAAGACCATCTTCACGGATATGCTTGAGCGCGGCCCAGGCGCGTACGACACCGGACAATGTGTTGCGATCAGCAACGCCCAGCCCCCTGTAACCAAGCATTATCGATGTGAGCACCATGTCCCGCGCCGTCGAAGCTCCGCGCAGGAAGGAGAAATTGGTTGCTGCGGCGAGTTCCGCGTAAATGTGCTGCTCGGCATCCAGAGGCAGCGGCACATCGGCAGCGACAGGCTGAGGCCCACGGAAGGCGACGACATTGCTGGGAGGCTTACCCTCAATCACGTAAACACCCCATGCACGAACCAGTCTGGTTGCGGCGTTGCTTGCGTGTAGGGCCCGGCGCGGAAGAGCCAGAAGCGGGAGCCTTCAGCGTCTTCGATGCGGTAGTAGTCGCGTGTGGGATCATGCGGCTTGAGCCACCATTCGGGCGCGATGCGCTCGGGGCCTTCGGCCCGCGAGACGATGTGTTCACGGCGACGCCAGAGGAATTTCCGTGGCGGTCCATCTGGCACCTCCACCATGGTGATGCGGATGAGTTGCGGCGGATCAAACACCTGGCTGGGACGCAAGGGAGGCTCTTCGTCTTCTGGAGCCGGCCACACATCAGACGTAAGCGGATTGAAGCTGGCGGGCACGGGGCGAGCTGCGCGGTCTGGGTTGCGCGTGTTTACGGGGAGGAAGCGGAGAACACGATTTTCGCCAAAGCGGACCGTGAGCCGATCTGCAAGGTCTGCGACTTCATCGACTTCTACGGCGTGACCATCGAGGCCCGGTTGAAGCGCGTCTAGCGCGTCTGTGTGGGGGATGGAGAGGCGGATGAGATCGAAGCCGAAGCCGGGGTCGATTGGATCAGCCAGGGCGTCGAGGCGTTCGCGAAAGAGACGGAGGAGCGTTGCAGCGTCGCGCATGGGACGGCCGGTTTCGATGACGAGGCGTCGCACGGCGCCGTCTGCACGGAACAGGCTGGCTTCAAACACGCGGCCGCCTTCGCGGCGTTCGCCCAGTTGCGTGCAGGCTTCCTGACCGAGTTCGAACAGGACGTTTTCAACATCTTCGACCCGGCCGATGGGTTCGGGAAAACGGCGCTCGACCCATAACATCGGTATCTCGCGGCGTGCTTCAAGCGGCGGATGGGCGAAGCCTTGCAGGCGGCGCAGGCGGAGCATCATCGCCTCGCCGAAGCGTGCGGCGAAAGGCAGGCTCGGGCGATCTGCAAGCATACCGATGGTCTTGAGACCGGCGCGTGCGATGGCCAGCCGATCCGCGTCCGGCAAACCCAGCGCGGCAATCGGCAATGCACGGACGGCTTTCGTCTCCTCCCCCGGCGGCACAATCGCGATGCGACCGAAGCGGGCGAGCGCACGCGCCGTATCAGCCCCGCTGGCGATGACTGTACGCACATGAAAGCCCACCCGGCGCAAGCGGATGGAGAAGATGCGGCGGAGATTGGCTTCGCCGCCGAAGATATGCTCGCAGCCGGTGATATCGAGCAGCAGGCCATCGGGCGCATCGATCATCACGACAGGGCTGAAGCGATCGCTGTCCTCGGCAATACGATCGAGCAGGTTTGCATCGGCGCGCGTATCCATTTCCTCGACCCAGAGATCGGGGATACGGGCGCGTGAATCCGCCAGTGTCATGCCGACAGCGAGGCCCAGTTGCTTGGCTTCCGGACCAACCGCCATCAAGCGCTGCGCCCCTTTCACCTTCTCGGTGATGACGAGCGGCAGTTCAGATGGCTCGACGCGCGCCCTCATCAGGCGATTCGCCGGCAGGTACGGGAACCATGCCGCCAGATAGCGACGGGACGACTTCTCTGATCCTGTCCTTGAATACGCGGCTGTCACGATCCCATTCCACAATCCAGTTGCGTCCGGCAGCGCCCGCCCTGTCACGCAGCAGTTCGACATTGAAGGCCGGATGGCCCGGCGCGTCCGCCTCCAACGGCGTCGAAGGCGCGGCGCGTATTCGCCATCGCGTCAGCGCAGCGCTCGGCTCAGGCTGTGCGCCTGCCCGCACCATGAAGAGCGGCACGTTGGAGCGCGCAGCGGCGAGTGCGAGCCGCCGCGAAGCGACAAGGTCGAGTACCTTTGGCGCACCCCACGGCTCGATGATCACGGCGCCGAGCGGCGGACATCGCGCCGCTTCCTCGCCCGCGCGCAGCACGGCAGGCCCATCGCGCGCACGCACAAGGATGAGACGATCCGGGGAGAGGCCGAGTTCGTTGATGCCGGGCGCATAGATCTCGCCCATCTCGACACCGACGAAATCCTGGCGAACCCAGACGACCGGCCGCTTGGCGGAGGCGCGTATCGCCAGCATCACGCCAAAGCCCGCTGCTGAGGGTTCATCGGCTGTCTGCGCTGCAAAAATCTCATGCAGCGCGCCGCGATTGAGCCCGCCCTGCAGCGCTGCATCCATCTGCGCAGAGCCCGTGGAAAAGCGATCGGAGGGAGCCGCAGACGAGCCGCGCTCCAGCCGGGACACCTCCCGTCTCAATGTTTCCAGATCCTGCTTAGTCAAAAGGTTTTTCCAAGTAGTTCTTGTTTTGTTCTATAAATCTTAGGCGATAAAAAGAGTCAATCGAGACTCAGAAAGACTCGTGTGCCGTTCTGGATTTCTGGCGTGGAGTCAGGAGGTTTCAGGTCGAAAATTTTTCGCGCACTACCTCTGATGCCTAGCTTCCGCTGGCCTAGCTGTTGGCGAGGACCACCTTGAGGAACTCCGCGCCATAGCGGTCAAGCTTGGCTTTGCCGATGCCGGTGATGCCGCTCATGTCGTCGAGGGTTTGCGGGCGGGCCTCGGCGAGGGCGCGCAGGGTCGTGTCGTGGAAGACGACGTAGGGCGGGACGCCCTGCTCCTTTGCGATGCGGGCACGCTCGGCGCGCAGTTGCTGGAACAGAGATTGCGCGTCTTCGGGCATGGCAGCTGTCTTGGCTGAACGCGCGTCTTTCTTCGAGCGCTTGGGCGGCTGGTCGCGCCGGAACGTCACTTGTCGTTCGCCGCGTAGCACGGGGCGCGCCTCTTCCGAGAGCTTCAGCGCGCCGTGAGCTTCCTGATCGACATAGATGAGGCCTGAGGCGGTGAGCTGACGGAACACGGATTGCCAGACGCGCGGCTCGATATCCTTGCCGACGCCGAAGACGCCGAGCTGATCGTGGCCGAGACGTTCGGCGCGCTCGTTGGTCTTGCCGACCAGCACATCGATCACATGGCCCGCGCCAAAGCGCTGGCCGGTGCGATAGATGGCGGACATCGCCTTCATCGCGGCTTCCGATCCGTCCCACGTATCGACGGGCGCGAGGCAGGTGTCGCAGTTGCCGCAATTGCCGGGATAGTCCTCGCCGAAGTGCGCGAGGATGGCCTTGCGGCGGCATTCCGTGGTTTCGCAGATGCCGAGCAGCGAGGTGAGCTTTGCGTTCTCGATGCGCTTGATGGCGTCGGGCGCATTGCCCTGCGCGATCATGCTGCGGCGCTGCACGACGTCAGCCATGCCGTAGCACATCCACGCGTCGGATGCCTGGCCATCGCGGCCCGCGCGACCGGTTTCCTGATAGTAGGCTTCCACTGAAGATGGCATGTCGAGGTGAGCGACGTAGCGGACATCCGGCTTGTCGATGCCCATGCCGAACGCGACGGTAGCGACGAGACAGAGGCTGTCTTCGGTGAGGAAGGCGTCCTGGTTACGCGAGCGGACGCTGGCGTCCATGCCGGCGTGATAGGCCAGCGCGCGGATGCCATGCTCGTTCAGCCATTCGGCGGTGGCTTCGACCTTCTTGCGCGAGAGGCAGTAGACGATGCCGCTCGCATCCTTGTGCTTCTTCAGGAAGTCGAGCAATTGCTCACGCGGCTTGTCGCGCTGGACGATGGTGTAATTGATGTTCGGCCGGTCGAAGCTGGTGATGAACACCTTCGCCTGCTTCAGGGCCAGACGTTCGATGATGTCCGCGCGCGTGACAGGATCGGCCGTAGCCGTCAACGCGATGCGCGGCACGCCGGGGAAGTTCGCGGCGATCGAGGATAGCTCACGATACTCGGGCCGGAAATCGTGGCCCCACTGGCTGACGCAGTGTGCTTCGTCGATCGCGAACAGGCTGATGTTGGCTTCGTGCAGCATCGACTGGAAACCCGGCGTGGTGAGCCGTTCGGGCGCGACGTAGAGCAGCTTGAGTTCGCCCGAGTGAAACTGACGGCGCACATCGCGCGCTTCATCCGGCGTCAGCGCGGAGTTGTACGCCGCAGCGGCAACGCCCGCCTGGCGAAGCGCTTCCACCTGATCCCGCATCAGCGCGATCAGTGGCGACACGACGATCGCAACGCCGGGGCGGCACAGTGCGGGCGCCTGATAGCAGATCGACTTGCCGGCGCCCGTGGGGAACAGCACCACTGCATCGCCGCCATTTGTTACATGGCTGACAACATCGCCCTGCAGCCCGCGGAACTCGGAGTGGCCGAATACCTCGCGCAGGATACTGAGCGGTTCCCTGATTCCAGCTTGCACGCTTTGTGGCCTCACCCTGCCCGTCTCGACGCCAAGCCGGGGCGAATTAGATAGTCTGTAGCGTCAATGTACAAAAGTTGCGTGAGCGCTCTCGTCTGTGAGTTGACGACCTAAAACGTCGATCTAGCGTCATAGACATCGAAAAACGGCCAACGTCTTGAGGGAGACGGACAACAATGAAGATCAAGCTGTTCGCGGCGACAGCCGTGCTTGCATTAGGCCTTGCGGCCTGCGGCGGTGAAACGCCAGCTCCAGAAACACCCGTTGCAGAGGCGCCAGCCGCGGAAACTCCAGCGGCAGAGCCTGCCCCTGTGGCGACTGCGTCGATCGGCGAAACGCCGGCTGATCCGGTCGCGTTCATGAAAGAGCGCCACGAAAAGTACGAAGACATCGGCAAGAACTTCAAAGTGCTGCTCGACAACTCGAAGCTTGGCACGCCGGATCTCGCCGCTGTCTCGGCGGCCGCGACGAAGGTCAACGACTACGCCAAGGAGATGGGCACGTGGTTCCCGCCCGGCACCGGCCCTGAAGCCGGCAAGACCGAAGCCAAGGCCAACATCTGGACCGAGCGCGCGGACTTCGACGTGAAGCTGGTGAACCTGCAGACGGAAGCCGCCAAGCTGGTGACGGCCGCGGGAACGGATGCTGCGGCGTTCAAGGCGCAGTTCGGGCCGACGGGTGGCACCTGCAAAGCCTGCCACGACAAATTCCGTGAAGAAGACAAAGACAAATAGTGACTGACACGACTGTCACGTCTGCTTCGCCGGCGCCCACACCCGACCAGCCTGTCACCAGGCAGAAGGTGTGGGATGCGCCGGTGCGGCTGGTTCATTGGCTCCTCGTCTTCCTCGTCACCGTCTCCTGGTGGACGGCCGAGGAAGGCGAGATGCAGTGGCATTACTGGTCGGGCCTGACGATTGTCGGCCTGCTTGTGTTTCGCGTGTACTGGGGCTTCGCGGGCCCAGAGACGGCGCGCTTCTCGAACTTCATCAAAGGGCCCGGCGCGGTCGTTGGTTACGCGGGCAAGCTGTTCAAGCGCGATTACCGCGCAGCCTTCGGGCACAATCCGCTTGGCGCGCTGAGCGTTGTGGCAATCCTGCTCGCGCTGATTGCGCAGGTGGGGCTGGGTCTGTTTGCGTCTGACACTGATGGGCTCGAGTCGGGCCCGTTGTCGCCATATGTGAGCTACGAATTTTCGAAGGATGCAGGCGACCTGCATGAGGCTGCGTGGAACATCCTGTTGATCCTGATCGGCCTGCACATTGCGGCGATCGTGTTTTATCTGGTCGTCAAGCGCATCAACCTGATCGGGCCGATGATCACGGGTAGCCGCAAGGCCGAGGCCGTTGAAGGCTCGCCTTCGGGCATTGCGCCGGTGCCGCTGTGGCGCTTCCTGATCGGCGTTGCGCTGGCGGGGGCGGTGGTTTTCCTGTTCGTCTGGCTGCCCACTACCCGCTGATCACTTCGTCCCGAACATCCGGTCGCCCGCGTCGCCCAGGCCGGGGACGATGTAGCCCTTCTCGTTGAGATGGCTGTCGATCGCTGCGGTGAAGACCGGCACGTCAGGGTGTGCTGCTGTAAATTTGGCGATGCCCTCTGGCGCAGCCAGCAGGCAGAGGAAGCGTAGCCTGGTGGCGCCACGATCCTTCAGCCGCTGCACCGCAGCGATGGCGGAGTTGCCCGTCGCCAGCATCGGATCGACCACGATGATCAGGCGCGTCTCGATTTCGCCGGGCGCCTTGAAATAGTACTCGACCGGCTCAAGCGTATCGTGGTCGCGGTAGAGGCCGACATGGGCGACGCGGGCGGCGGGTACGAGATCGAGCATGCCGTCCAGCAATCCGTTGCCCGCCCGCAGGATCGAGCAGAACACCAGCTTCTTGCCCTTGATGATCGGCGCATCCATCGGCCCCATCGGCGTTTCGATGGCGACGGTTTCCAGCTCCAGATCGCGCGTGACCTCGTAGCAGAGCAGATGCGCGATCTCGCGCAGCAGGGTGCGGAAGCCTGCGGTGGATGTTGCCTTGTCCCGCATCAGGGTCAGCTTGTGCTGGATCAGCGGGTGATTGACGACAGTTACGGGCTGCATGAGGCATCCTTGGTTGAGCGCTGTTTCTGACGCCGGGGCGTGGCGGGCGCAATGGGCCGCTGAGAGATCCGACACGTTGCTGCGATCCGGGCAGCGATCCGGCTTCCGCCTTCTGTCGAGCCGTTATATACACTCCACGATAACGCTCGCGGGAGAGACCCATGCGTGGACTGATTGCCCTTGGTATTGCCCTCAGCTCGGCTATGGCGCTGGCTGCGCCAGCTTTTGCGCAGCAGCCCAACATGGCCGCCAAACCGGAGGCCGTCTGCACGGCTGAAGCCAAGCCGCCAGCGGGTTTCGAGGACTGGAACGGCAAGGCCGCGATCACCACGGCGACGAGCGCCGAGCATGTGGCCCATGCCTCGCTGGCGCTGGGCAAGGGCTATGACGCCACCCTGCTGAACACGCCGAAAGTGGCGATGCCGGTTCAACCGGAGAAACCGGGTGGGTCGGTGGCTCATGCGGGGCTTTTCTCGTTCACGGTTGAGACAGCGGGCTCGTATACGGTTGCATTGGGCACGGCGGCGTGGATCGATGTGCTTGAGGACGGCAAGTCGCTGGAACCGACGAAGTTTGGGCACGGACCGGAATGCACAGGCATCCGCAAGATGGTGGTCTTCCCGATGAAGCCGGGCGTGCACACGCTGCAGGTTTCGGCGAACGCTGCGCCGACACTGAAGCTGATGGTCGCGAAGGCTCCCTGAACAAGGCTTCCCGAAATCGCGGGCTGATCGCAGCGGCGCTCGTGGGAGCGTCGGTGATCGGGCTTGTGGCTTGCGCGAGTTCGGTCGCGCCGGTGGCGGAGCCATGGCCGGCGGCGGATATGCAGGCGCCCTTCCCGGCCAACAACGCGCCGACGCCGATCAAGATCGAGCTGGGGCGACGGCTGTTCTATGACGGCGACCTGTCGTGGGACGGCACGATGAGTTGCGCGACCTGCCATGAGCAGAAGCGGGGCTTTGCTGATCCGAACAAGACGCGACCGGGGTTCGATGGGCAGCCGGGCGAGCGGAATATTCAGACGCTGGCGAACGTTGCCTGGTTCAGATCGCTGACGTGGGGCGGGCCGCATGTGGATACGCTGGAGCATCAGGCGCTGATCCCGATCGAGGGCTTTGTGCCGGTAGAGATGGGGTTCGGGGGAAAGAAGGAAGGCGCGCTGGCGCAGCGGCTGAAGGATCAGGCGTGCTATCCCGCGCTGTTCAAGGCGGCGTTCCCGGAGAAGCAGGGCGATATCTCGCTGGATACAATCGCGATGGCGCTGTCGGTTTTCCAGCGATCGCTGGTGTCGCTGGACTCGCCCTATGATCGTTATCGGCGTGGCGAGGCTTTGGCGATTTCGGATCAGGCGAAGCGCGGCGAGACGCTGTTCAACGACAAGCAGTGTGCGAGCTGTCATGCGGGGCCGCATTTCACGGACGCGGCGCTGGCGGGGCGGACGCCTTATGAAACGTTCCATCGCCTGGCGATGCCGCTGGATGGGAAGGATGCGGGGCTACAGCGGATTACGCTGAAGGCCGAGGATGCCGGGAAATTCCGTACGCCGGGCCTGAGGAACGTCGCGTTGTCTGCGCCCTATATGCATGACGGCGAGGTGGCGACGTTGCCTGATGCGATCTGGCATCATTATGCGATGGGCGACGCACAGGCGGACCTCCGGTTGAAGCAGACAGTGAGTGATGCAGAGGTGGGAGACCTCGTCGCGTTTCTCAATGCGCTGACGGATGAAGGCTTCGTCAGAAATCCTGCGTTCGCATTGCCGCCGCGTGGATGCCCTGTGCCGGAGGATATGGCGCTCGCGGGTGATGAAGCTGTTTCGCAGCGGTTGCATAACAGCCCGTGAGGGCGGCGGTGCATTTCCGCTTCGCTTCAATGCACCCTACGCTGTCTTCTGCTCCGCGAGATTCAGTTCCGCGATCATGGCCTTGCGCATTTCGAATTTCTGGATCTTGCCGGTGACGGTCATCGGGAAGCCATCCACGAACTTCACATAGCGGGGGATTTTGTAGTGGGCGATCTGGCCCTTGCAGAAGGCCACGATTTCTTCGTGCGATGAATTTTCGCCGGCACGGAGTTTCACCCACGCGCAGATTTCCTCGCCGAATTTCGGGTCGGGCACGCCGATGACCTGCACATCTTCGATCTTGGGATGGCGGAAGAGATATTCCTCGATCTCGCGCGGGAAGACGTTTTCGCCGCCGCGGATGACCATGTCCTTGATACGGCCGACGATGTTGCAATAGCCCTCGTCGTCGATGGTCGCGAGATCGCCGGTGTGCATCCAGCCTTCTGCATCGACGGCCTCGGCGGTTTTCTCCGGATCGTCCCAGTAGCCGATCATGACGGAGTAGCCGCGCGTGCAGAGTTCGCCCGGCTGGCCGCGCTCGGTGATCTCGCCATTCTCGTCGACGATCTTCACCTCAAGGTGCGGCTGCACGCGGCCAACGGTGGAGACGCGGCGTTCGAGCGGATCGTCCATGGCGGTCTGGAAGGAGACGGGGCTGGTTTCGGTCATGCCGTAGCCGATGCCGACCTCGCGCATGTGCATGCGGCCTATGACTTTCTTCATCACCTCGATCGGGCATGGCGAGCCAGCCAATAGGCCGGTGCGGAGTGTCGAGAAATCGTACTTGTCGAAATCCGGATGTTCGAGTTCGGCGATGAACATGGTGGGAACGCCATGCAGGGCCGTGCATTTTTCCGACTGCACCGTTTTCAGGACGGCGAGCGGTTCATAGCCTTCGGAGGCGTAGATCATCGCCGCGCCATGCGTGACGCAGGCGAGGTTTCCCATCACCATGCCGAAGCAGTGATACAGCGGGACCGGAATGAGCAGACGATCATTCTCGGTGAGGCCCATGCCTTCGCCAACGAAGAAGGCGTTGTTGAGGATGTTGCGGTGGGAGAGCGTCGCGCCTTTCGGCAGGCCGGTCGTGCCGGAGGTGAACTGGATGTTGACCGCGTCATTGCGATCGAGCGTTCTGGCGACGTCTTCGACCTGCGCAGCATGAACGCTGCTTGCCTGTGCGGCGATGGCGTTGAAATTCATCCAGCCCGGGCCCGGCATGCCGCCGATCTGGGCGACGATGCGCAGATCAGGGAGGCGTTTGGATTTCAGGTCGCCCGGTTTTGACGCGGCAATCTCGGGTGCGAGTTCGTTGATCATGCCGACATAGTCGGACGTCTTGAATTTTTCGGCGCAGACCAGCGCTTTCACGCCGACCTTGTTGAGCGTGTATTCGACTTCACTGAGCCGGTAAGCCGGGTTGATGTTGACCTGGATGAGGCCGACGCGGGCTGTTGCGAATTGAACGAGCGTCCACTCGGCGCAGTTGGGCGCCCAGACGCCGACGCGATCGCCGGGCTTGAGGCCGAGAGCAAGGAATCCGGCGGCGAGACGGTCGACCTCGTTGGAGAATTGTTCGTAGGTCCAGCGGATGCCCTGATGCACGGAGACCAGCGCTTCCTGCCCCGGCCATTGGGCCGCTGCGCGCAGGAGGGCTTCGCCGATCGTGTATTCGAGAAGCGCCGGCTCTGCGGCGCCGCGAACAAGGCTGAGCTGCGTCATGGTCTGTCTCTCCCTTGGGGCAAAGGTTAGCATGGACGCTGGCATGCGCCAGAGCATGCGACGGCGCCTTCGCAGGCCGGGGGCTTGCGAAGCGGTGGAAGGCGTCACGATTAGGCGCGATCTAGGTGAACGCGCTGGTTTTTGCGCGTCGAGACGACACGCCGACGTTGGGTAGGCGGAATGCGGACGTGGTGGTTAGCGTTGCACGCACCCCCTTCGTCGCGACGATGCGCTGGTTGCCTCCGCCACACGGAGATTGGGGGAAGTGGATCGCCTGGCGTAAGCCGAGCGAGACGGAGGGGGTGTGGCTCACGGTGGTGAGCACGCCCTCGTCCTTCGACGGGCGCACGCTTCGCGTGCTGCTCAGGATGAGGGCTATTAGGCTGCAGCGGTGTTGCGCGGCCGTGTTGAGATCCTTCGGTTGGGTGTCGGTCGCAGCTCTGGGCAGATCGGTCGGCATGGGCTGTGTGCCAATCACAGCGTCACGGCGGCGGATCATCTGGAGCATTGAGGCGACGTGGTGCACCAACTCTACAAACAGGCGCAGCACGACTGTCAGCCAGAGCTGAGGAAGTCGTGGGGTGCCTAATCCGTTTGCGCGTGTCTGCGTTGGTGTCATGGGTGGGACTATAACCCGGCCCGGGGCGCCGTAGATTCTGGGAGGCTCCATCCCCCAACCTGCGCGCGCAGGTGGTTGAAATCAGGTGGGATGATTCCTGGCCGTCCTACAGTTTCGGAACAGCACTATCCCCCAATTCGACCCTCGGCTTGTCATCCCGGAAGCGCGTGAGCGCTATCCGGGAACCATTGACGGGTGGCGTGCTCTCGCAATGGGTCCCGGCTCTTCCCCCGGATGGCGCTACGCGCTTCCGGGGGAAGAGCCGGGATGACAAGCGGGGGGTGGTGGGGAGCCGTGGCTTGGTAAACCGCGCGGAATTTCGCGCTTGCCGCATCTGGCTTCGTGCTGCGGCGCATCCTACATGTGCGTCGATACGCACACTTAGGTTCCAGCCGGCCTCGCCATGGAGAACCAGATGCAGACCTCTTTCCATGTTCACGGCAAGACATGTGGCTGTTCGCCTGATGTGAAGGCGAGCGGTGAGCACGATGCGCGGCCGCGTGTGGTGATTGTGGGCGCGGGGTTTGGCGGCTTATCGGCGGCCAAGGCGCTGAAGCATGCGGATGTGCGCGTGACGCTGGTGGACCGGCGCAATCATCATCTGTTTCAGCCGCTGCTCTATCAAGTGGCGACGGCGGGGCTTTCGCCCGGTCAGATCGCGACGCCGATCCGCACCGTTTTGCGCGACCAGAAGAATGCCGAGGTTCTGCTTGGCACTGTGACGGGCGTTGATACGGCGCGGCGGCAGGTGAAGCTGGGCGAGCATGAAATCAACTACGACTATCTCGTTCTGGCGACGGGCGCGCGGCATTCGTATTTCGGGCGCGATGAGTGGGAGCAGTTTGCGCCGGGGCTGAAATCGCTCGAGGACGCGACGGAGCTGCGCAAGCGCATCCTGCTGGCGTTCGAGCGGGCGGAGCTGGAGGAGGATGCGGCGGCGCGGACGCGGCTGCTGACCTTCGTGGTGATCGGCGCGGGGCCGACGGGCGTGGAGATGGCGGGCTCGATCGCGGAGCTGGCGCATCGCGCGCTGGCGAGCGACTTCCGCGCGATTGATCCGCATGCGGCGCGTGTTGTGCTGGTGGAAGCGGGCCCGCGGGCCTTGTCGACCTTCCCTGAAAAGCTTTCGGCCTACACGGAGAAGGAGCTGGGCAAGCTCGAGGTCGAGATGATGGCCAACACGAAGGTGGTGGGCATCGATGCAACCGGCGTGATGCTGCAGGGGGCGGATGGCGTGGTGGCGGCCCTGCCCTCTGCGTGTGTGATCTGGGCGGCGGGCGTGGCGGCCTCGCCTGTTGCGAAGTGGCTGGGCGTGGATGGCGATCGTGCGGGGCGCGTGAGCGTGGGGCCGGATCTCACCGTGCCGGGGCATCCCGAGATTTTCGTGATTGGCGATTGCGCGCTGGCATTGGGCAAGGATGGCAAGCCTGTGCCGGGGCTGGCGCCTGTGGCGAAGCAGCAGGGCGAATATGTCGGCGCGCTGCTGAAGCGATTGCAGAAGGCGCCGGGAGCTGCGCGGGCGGCGTTTCGATATAGAGACTTTGGCGCGCTGGCGACGATCGGCCGGAAGATCGCGATTGCGGATTTCGGCGGCGGCGTGCAGCTGCGCGGGTTCATCGGCTGGCTGACCTGGAGCGTGGCGCACATCTACTTCCTGATCGGGTTCAGGAACCGGTTTTCGGTCGCGCTGGACTGGGCGTGGAGCTATCTGACGTTCGAGCGCGGGGCGCGGCTGATCACCGGGCCCGTGGATGCGGCCGCGGCGCCGGGGCGGATGGACGGCGAAGCAGCGCAGGCAAAGGCGGCCTGAGGGCTGATCCGAGAGGACGTCAGGCTGACATTTCCAAGCCTGAAAGCCTTGTAAATGAAGATTTTCAGCCCGTGGAGCCACGTTCGCTTGCGCTTAAAACTTCAGATGATATAGAGCCCGACCGGCCGCGGAGAGGTGCCAGAGTGGTCGATTGGGACGGTCTCGAAAACCGTTGTACCTTCACGGGTACCGTGAGTTCGAATCTCACCTTCTCCGCCAGCCGGTTTTAATCTCACAGCACAGTTCCACTCAACGGCGCGCTTGCCGCGCAAAGCGGGGCTATTTGGGCGATGCAGGCGTCTCTGCAT